>Ga0079305_1001194_pt1 | contig 37959 bp, 30 predicted proteins | sample LMS_cellobiose_e_FD_79183 | JGI IMG/M metagenome (GOLD analysis project Ga0079305, IMG submission 79183) | Rumen-fistulated moose microbial communities from Alaska, USA - LMS_cellobiose_enrichment | ecosystem: Host-associated > Mammals > Digestive system > Stomach > Rumen fluid ... | reverse complement strand
CGCCTCGAACGGTTCAAGTTCGGAGATCACCTATTCGGACAGCGCGCTGCCGAGCGGGACCGGTTCGCGGACTGTTTCGTTCTGGCTCAAGGCCGCGCTCGACACTTCGACGCAATGGCAATACCTTGTCGGTTACGGGACAAATCAGCCGAGTGCAGACTTCAACATCTCGCTCTACTACGGCAACAAGCTCGCTATCGACATCAACTACGACGAAGCAATCGACACCAACACGTTCGACCCGACCAGCTGGCACCATATCGCGATCACCTACGACGGCACGAATGTGGTGTTCTACATTGACGGCACGCAGCGTTCTACGCAATCGCTTTCCGCAGATACGTCTCTTTCCGGCACGGCAAAGATTTACTACGGCAGCGGCTGGCCGAGCGCGGCGGGAACGAAACTTGCGGCGGTCCGGATTTACAGCCGGGTGCTGACTTCGGCGGAAATCGGTCAGCTGGCCGGTGAATTTCTGCCGGTCACTGAATAATGGAGGAATACGGAAATGCTGATCGACATCCACCAGACCGACGCGCAGGGAAATGATTTCACCCTGCGGGAAGATTTATACTATAAAGGACTAACCGTTCCGGCAGGTTTTTCAAGTGATGGAGCGTCCGTGCCGCGGCTGTTCTGGCGAATCGTCTTTCCGCCCGGCGACAACCGGGCGATTCGGGCAGCTTTCTTGCATGACTGGATTTACCGGACGCATCCGGCGGGATGGAACCGGAAAGCGGCGGACGGGCTGTTCCTGAATGTTCTCCTCGAAGCCGGAGTCCCGAAAATCAGCGCGTATCTGGCGTATTGGGGCGTTCGGCTTTTCGGCAGAGCGGCGTGGGAGGCAGGGGGGAAGACGGACGAAACGGACGGGACGGACAAGACGGACCCGCCTTCGCGCGGAGCGCTACGGCGTGGCAAGCGGGACGGACGGACAGGGGGCTGGGAATGAATATCAATGAGAGATTGGCCCGACTCGAAAACGGGATGGAAGAAAATCAAAAAACGCTATGGCGGGTGTTCGAGGCGGTTTACGGGAACGGGAAGCCGGGACTGATTGCCGAAGTCCAGTCAATCCGGCAGATGCTGGAAAATCAAAAGCAGCACGGTCAGTCATGGCAATGGGTGATAACGACGATCATAGCGGCAGCGGCGGTCGCGGTCGCCTGGTTCAAATAGGATAGGAGATCAAGACGATGAAATATACCATCAATGTCGGAACCGGGAGGTTTACCGGGGAGAAGCCGAATTTCACGCATACGGAGACGCTTGAGTTCACAGCATGTTTGCAGAATGCGGATGAAACGCCGTTCGATCTGACAGGCTATTCCGCGCAATGTGCGATGAAAATCAATTTCATTCACGGTTCCGGCGAACAGCTGATCGCATATGCGGGCGGAGACAATGCCGCCATCGCCGAACCGGAAAGTGGTGAAATTGTTTTTCGCGTTGTCTGCCGCAGTACGGGATTTTACAAGGCTGTCCGTTTCGGGGCGAGAGAATGTAATTTTGAAATCAGTTTGATTCCGGCCGGACAGACCGAAAGTTTCCAGATCGCATTCGACAGTGTCAGGCTGTTCCCCCGGGTGCAGGTGGATGAGGGAGAACCGCAGCAAGCCGGGCCAGAATATCCGACGTTCGCACAGGTGAACTCTCTGCTCGATCAGCGCGAATTTGCGCCGGGCGAAGGGAATCCAGGAGACGTGCTGACGAAGACCGCGAACGGACAGGGATGGGCGGCACGGGAAAGACTGGTTCCCATCTCTGCGACTGCATTCTCACCCGAAAGCGGGGTGTATTATTCACAGATCGCAGCCAGCGGGGATATTGATTTTACTTTTACCTTCACCGCCGGGAATCCCTGCACATTCGAGTTCTGGATCACGAGGGCGGCAAGCGGGGCATGGCATTTCGCTACCGCGTCCGGGATCGAATGCTGGTGGGAGAAAGACGGCGTTTTCGCTCCCGAAAATCCGCCGCCAGACATGACATCAACCGGAATCGTCTATCAGCTCACTTTCCGCTGGGACGGAGAAAACCTGCTCGGCAACCTCGCATACAGCAAGGCGGTGACAGAATGATCCCTTACCGCATGAATCCGATGGGGATTTCCGCGACTGCAGTCGGCAACGATCATTTCATCAGTTTTACCGTCGGGAATGCTACTATCAATACGGTAGGACTTGGATATCGGTCATCCCAGCCGATTACAGTTCTCCGGAATGGCGAGTTCTATATGCAACTGCCTGCGCATGATTCTTTTGCAGTCGAATCTTTACCAAAACTGGAATGGAGTGATATCGGTTCCGTATATCAACTAAATTTTGGGGTGGACACGGTTTTTTCCGCTCCTCCGGGTAATGCTTCGATGTTCTATCAATGGAACATCGAAGCTATAAAGATACGAGGTTATTCGCCCAATTATCTTGGCGACCTGTTCTATAACTGCGGAGGTCTTGCATCTATAGATATAGATGAAGAGGAGCTGACAAGGAACTGCACCGCTGGATGGCGGGTGTTTGCTGATTGCTCTCGATTAGTCTTCACGCCAACCGCGCGGTACTGGTGGGAGAACCCGAATTGGATAGGTGATCACCGGGCGGTCTTTCGTAGGTGCACTTCCATGCCGAACTATAACCAAATACCGTCGTCGTGGGGCGGTGGATTGACGGGAGCTTAATCAAAGGAGAAAATCATGCAATACAAAATCGAAAACGACACGCTGATTCCCGCACCGGTCAACTTCCGTACGCCAGATGGTAAGTGGATCATCAACTTCAACCAGTCTCCGGCGCTGATGAACCGTTACGGCTTCACGCTGACCGAAGCTGACGCGGAAGAATGGCGGAAAGCGCATCCGGCCCCGCCGCCACCCGCGCGGACCACGTGTACCAAGTATGAGCTGGTCACGTGTCTGCAAACTCATTTCCCGGAACTTCTGGCGCGGCTGCGCGAAGCATACACCGAAAATTCTGATCTGCAATTTTATTGGAATGCGATTATCGAGCTGGACCGGGAAAACTCCGATTTTCAGGCGATCACCGACAAGCTCGGAATTTCCGAATCGGAACTTGACGAAATTTTCAGCAAGATTTAACCATAATCCCGCGCAAAGTAAAAAAATCGCGGAATTTTCAACAATAGGAGGAGAAAAAAATGGAAAAATGCAATGCCAAGTGTGAGGTGTATTCGAGAGTGTGCGGATATTTCCGCCCCGTTTCCAACTGGAATCATGGGAAACGCGAGGAGTTCAAAGACAGGAAGACGTTCAAAATAAGTCCTATAAGACCCATTGGAGCGGCTTGTCTGGCGGCAGCTTGTCTGCTGATCCTTACCGGATGCGCGACGGAGACGATCGCCCAGGGAATCACCACCAAGAATCTGTCCGGGAACGGCACAGTGATCGACAGTCATGTGGGAATCAATGCGGACAATAAAATTCCGGAATTGCGGACGGTATTCATTTCCGGCGACATTGCCACCGTGAAAGCCGGAACGAATGCGGTTACATATCGGGAGGAAAGCTCCGCCAGCGTCTGGAACGCGAGTTCTATCACGAAAAAGCGCTTCCTCAGCATCACGCTGACAAACAAGGGCGACGTGCCTATGGCAATTCGCGCCGTCGCGGAAGTGTTCAAGACTGCCGAAGCGTCCGCGAAACAGGAAGAAAAAGCGGAGAAAAACGCGGACTGATCTTCTGAAAAAGTCACCCACCGGAAGCACCAAAAAGCTTCCGTTTTTTTTATGATTACCCTTGATAAAAAACTCAAATCGTGTATATTTATGCAAGAACGAATCGGAGTGCAAAAAGTTCGACTATCCATCGTCTGGGCAGCCATTTTTTTGTACCCATACAGAAAAACAGGAGGGAACGCATCATGATCGCTACGCTTACCCCGAATCCCTGTATCGACAAGACCCTCTCCGTGGAGGAATTCGACCTTTACAAGATGAACCGCGTTCAGGTGCTCAGAACCGATTTCGGCGGCAAGGGAATCAATGTCTCCACCGCGCTCGCCAATCTGAAAGTGCCGACAATCTGCCTCGGATTCAATTTCGCCGACGGACGCGAGATACTCGAAAACCAGCTGGCCGCCGCGGGCATCGAAGAGCATCATTTCATCGAACTGCCCGGAAAACTCCGTGTCTGCACCAAGATTTTCGACCGCAGTCTCAAGCACACCATCGAGATCAACGAATACGGCTCGCCGGTCACGCCGGAGGACGGTCGGCGCCTGATCGAACTCGCCGCGGACACGGCGAAAAAATGTTCCTTCATCACGCTCTCGGGCAGTCTGCCGCCCGGGTTGACCGAGGATTTTTATCTGGAATGCGCGAAAGCGGTCCGCCGCGCCGCGCCGGAATGCCGGATCGTGGTCGATGCGGAAAAGAACCTGCTGCTCCGCGCGCTGGAAACGGATTTGTGTTTCATCAAACCCAACATCCACGAATTTCAGGCAACATTCGGCTGCGAGATTCATTCGCTGGAGGAACTGGACCGCGAAGTCCGGAAACTTTTCGAACGCTATGCGCTGGAACTGATCTGCGTCTCGCTCGGTGCGGAGGGCGCCTACATCGGCAATCGGGAAATGGCCTGGAGCTGCCGCGCTCCGGAAGTCGAGGTCCGCTCCATTCAAGGAGCGGGCGATTCGGTGGTCGCTGGCATGTGCATGGCGCTCGAGCAGAAACTTTCGCTGGAAGAAGTGCTGCGCTGCGGCGTAGCTGCGGCCGGGGATTCGATCTCGCACGAAGGCACTCAATTATGCACCCGGACCGGATTCCGGAAAGTGCTCCGACAGGATTTCCTCCTCAACCGGATTCGCTGAACCGCGCACCGGTTCAGTATCCTTTGATCCCGCGGATGCAGCGGTTCATTTCTTCGGTATAGAGCTTGGCCGCCGCTTCGGAACGCAGCAGCAGAATATTTTCATCGTTGGCGGATTCGGCGTTTTTGGAAAAATTGTAACTTCCCGTGATGACCGTTTTCCCGTCGATGATGAAAACCTTGTGGTGCATTTTGCCGCGACGGTTCGGGGAATAATAGACCTTCGCGCCGATCTTCCGCAGATATTCGTCGCGGCTCGCCTTGTTTTTCGTCTGTCCGTAATCGAAAAGACAGCGGACGCGCACGCCGCGGCCGGAAAGTTCGCGCAGTTTGGCCGCGAGTTCGGCGCCGGTGAAGGAAAAAGCCATCACGTCGACCGTGGATTTCGCCTGGGAAAGTTCGCGCAGCAGCACTTCGCGAATCCCGTCGGACGGCGAAAATGCATAGAATGCGGGAAGACGCCCGATGAATACCTGCTGCGGCAGCGCGGTCCGCTTGCCGGCACGGCTGAAACGGTCCTGCCAGTATTGTTCGAACCGGGCGAGATAACCCGCCGCGACCTCCGGCGATTCGATCAGCACGGCGTTGTTGTCGTTTTTCCAGGTCCCGTTGTCGGTCAGATTGTAGGAACCCGTCCAGACATACCGGGCGTCCACTATCACGAATTTGTTGTGCATGAGACTCCCTTTCCGATCGGAGACGATCGGAATCCCGGCGCGGGAAATCCTTTCGAGGGCGGGATTGCCGAGGTAATCGGTATCGGTGACCACCCGGACGGAAATCTTGCGTTCCTTCGCCTCGATCAGCGCGTCCGCCACCGGCTGAAGCTTGATGTCGAACGCGCACACGGCGATCGAGGAGGTGGCCGAACGGATCAGGCTGCACAGCGCGGGACAGATTTTCGGCGACGGGGCAAAATAAATCTGTATCGGATCGGTCCCCGGATTGGTCAGGAAATGAACGTCGTCATAGCAAGAGAAGGGCAGACGGCTCTGAAGGATCATCCGGTTGCGCCAGGTCAGCAGCACGGTATGCGGTTTTTCCAGCGCGGCGGGAACATATCGTTCCGGGACGAACAGCGCCGCCACGAACAGCGCCAGCATGATTGCGAGGGCAGTCAGCTGATATTTCAGCGGTATCTTGCGAAACAGTTTCCGCGCTTCTTTCCGTCCGGCGGATTTTACTGCGCGGACTGCGGCCTTTTCCGCACCTTTTTGGAGCTTTTCTCCGGCTCCGGAACTCTTTTTTCTGCTCATATCTGCAAAAATCTTCCGATTTGGATTTGTTATTTGGGGGTTTATGCTGTATAATGCGGATAAAATTATACTCGGATTGAAAAAATGCAAACCGGAAAGGAATTTTTCCTATGGAAAATCTTGAAAAAATCCAAACCGCCGCCCGGATCATCCGGGAGAATCCCGGCAAGGGCATGGCTTTCACCGGAGCGGGCATTTCGGTCGAAAGCGGCATTCCGCCTTTCCGGGGCGCCGACGGTCTCTGGAGCAAGGTCGACCCCTCGTTTATCGAGATCGACACCTTCCGCCGCGCGCCGGAAGAATGCTGGAGCAAAATCCGCGAACTCTTTTACGATCACTGGGGACAGGCCAAACCCAATGCCGCACATATCCGGCTCGCCGAAATGCTCAATCGGGGTCTGCTCGCCGGAATCGTCACCCAGAACATCGACTGTCTCCACCAGCGCGCCGGAGCGCCGGAAGAAAAGATTTCCGAATTTCACGGCACGCTCGATTCGCTGATCTGCATGAAATGTTCCGCCGTCTACGGGCCCGATCACTCGCTGCTGGAACAGAATCTGCCCAGCTGTCCGAAATGCGGCGGCGTGCTGAAACCGGATTTCGTCTTCTTCGGCGAAGGCATCCCGGAAAAAGCCTTTCACAAGGCATTCTACCTGGCCGAACGATGCGCCTGGTGTCTCATCATCGGAACCAGCGGCGAGGTCATGCCCGCCTGCGAGGTGCCGCGGACCGCGCACCGCCACGGGGCGAAGATCATCGAGATCAACCCCGCTCCGACCACCTTCACCAGCTCGATCACCGATGTCTTCCTGCAGGGCAAAGCCACGGAAATGATGGAAGCGCTCGCCGCGGAGTCGGCCCTTTCATGAACCTGCCTCCGACCGGTCTCCCGGTGGAACGGGTTTTGCCCGACCTGACCGCCGCGCTCGAAAAACATCCGAACGCGGTGTTGTCCGCCGCGCCCGGCGCGGGCAAAAGCACGCTCGCTCCGCCCGCGCTGCTGGAGGCGCCGTTCCTGCGGGGGAAAAAAATACTGATGCTCGAACCGCGCCGGATCGCCGCTTCCGGCGTGGCCAGACGGATCGCATTCCTGCTCGGGGAAAAGGTCGGCGGCACCGCCGGCTACCGCACGAGGTTCGGCAGCGCTGTTTCCAACCGGACCCGGATCGAGGTCATCACCGAAGGAATCCTGACGAGGATGATTCAGGACGACCCGGAATTGACCGGGGTCGGGCTGCTCATCTTCGACGAGTTTCACGAACGCAGTCTGCAGGCCGATCTCGGACTCGCCCTGGCGCTGGATGTCCAGAACGCCCTGCGCGAAGACCTCCGGATACTGGTGATGTCCGCCACGCTCGACGCCGAGGCGGTCTCGGCGCTGCTGGGAAAGAATACGCCGGTCATCCGTTCCGAGGGACGTGTCTTTCCCGTGGAGACTCTCTACCGTCCGTCCGAGGACCGCAGCCGTCCGCTGGAAAAGACCGTCGCTTCGGCCGTCGCGTTCGCGCTGAATCAGCACCCCGGCGACGTGCTGGTCTTCCTGCCCGGCGAAGGGGAAATCCGACGCACAATGGCCGAACTGGAACAGTCTTTTCCGGACGCCGCGGCGCAGAAACTGCTTTTTCTTCCGCTGTACGGCAATCTGCCGGAAAAGGAACAGGACCGCGCGCTGGAACCCGCGCCCGAATCGTTCCGCAAGGTGATTCTCGCCACGCCGGTGGCGGAATCCAGCCTCACGGTGCCCGGGGTGCGCATCGTCATCGACTCCGGCTGGATGCGGGTGCCGCGTTTTTCGCCCGCCACGGCCATGAACAAGCTCGAAACGGTCCGCATCCCGCTGGCCTCGGCCGATCAGCGCCGCGGACGTGCCGCCCGCACGGGTCCGGGTCTCTGCATCCGGCTGTGGAACCGGGCCGAAGAAAACGGGTTCGCCGCGTTCGGCACGCCGGAAATTTTGGAAACCGATCTGGCTCCGCTTTCCCTCGAACTGGCGCAATGGGGACTTACGCCCGAAAACGCGAATTCGCTCCGCTGGCCCGATCCGCCGCCGCGGGCCCGGCTCGACCAGGCCTTTTCCCTGCTTCACAACCTCGGCGCGGTCGATACCGACCACCGTATCACGCCGCACGGACGCACTCTGCTCAAACGTCCGATGCACCCCCGGCTCGCCCATCTGATTTCCGAAGCGGAAAAACTGCAGGTCCCCGCGCTCGGCTGCGCCGTGGCCGCCGTGCTTTCCGAACGCGATTTTCTGCGCGGACAGCCTCACTCCGACCTCAATGAACGGCTGGAATTCCTGCTCCGTGAAAAAGAACGGACCGCCGCACCGGTCGACCGGCCCGCGCTGCAGAGGGTCCGCGCCGTCTGCCGCCAGCTCACCTCGAAAGAATTTTCCGCCGGGCAGCTTCACTTCAGCGGCATTCTGACCGCGAAAGCGTATCCGGACCGGATTGCCCGGAGCCGCGCGCCGCATTCGGGTGAATACACGCTCTCCAACGGCGTAACCGCGCGGATGCGGCCGGAGGACGATATGCGCAAGCACGAATTTCTTTGCGTTCCGACGGTCGAAGGCGCCGGCGCCGTGCCCACGATCTTTCTCTCCGCCGGGCTCACCGCCGCGGAATTGAAACAATATTTTCCGGACCTGATCCGGTCAAACGTCTCCGCACAATGGAACCGCGATACACTGAGCGTCTGGCGCGAATGGCGTCTGGGTTCGATCACGCTCGAACGCAGACAGCTGCCGGCCGACACGCCCGAACTGGACGGAGAGCAGCGGACCCGAATCTTCCTTGACGGCATCCGGAAGCAGCCCCTGCCCTGGTCCGAACACGAACGTTCCTGTCTGCTCCGGCTCGCTTTTCTGCATCGGACGCTCGGTCCCGAATGGCCGGACTGCAGCGACGAAATGCTCGCGGCCACACTCGAAGAATGGCTTGCGCCGTTTCTGACCGCAAAAAACACCACGCTCGAATCCCTGCGGGGAAACACGCTCGCGGCCGCATTTCAGACGCTCGTCGGACCCGACCGGCTGCGCCGGCTCGACCAGCTCGCGCCCGAACGGTTCGAGGTGCCCAGCGGGTCCAGAATACGGATCGACTATTCGCACGACCCGCCCCTGCTGCCGGTCCGTCTCCAGGAGGTATTCGGGCTGACCGCAACCCCCATGCTCGCCGGGGGACGCGTCCCGCTGGTGATGAATCTGCTCTCCCCGGCCATGCGCACGGTCCAGATCACCTCCGATCTGGCTCATTTCTGGGCGGACTCCTATTTCCTTGTCCGCAAGGATATGCGCGGGCGCTACCCCAAACACGACTGGCCGGAAAATCCGCTGGAGGCTCCGCCGCACCGCGGCAGTCTCCGCCGCAAAAAGGATGTCTGACATGACCGATTGGCGAATGCGGATCGCTTTCAACGGCGCGGCGTATGCCGGCTGGCAGCGCCAGATCGGGCTGCGGACCGTTCAGCAGTGCGTGGAGACGGCTTTGCGTTCCGTTTTTCAGGAAAAAGACCTGACCGTCACCGCCTGCGGACGCACCGACGCCGGAGTCCATGCGCTGGATATGGTGCTTTCATTCCGGACCGGAGAAAAGGTTCCGGCGGCCAAGGCGTCGCAGCTGCTGAAACGACGTCTGCCGCATGATGTCCGTCTGCTGGAACTCGCCCCCGCACCGGGCTTCAATGCGCATGCCGACGCGCTCGGCAAGGCGTATGTCTATCTGATCTCTCCCGGCGAACCGGAGATATTTCTGCGCGGACTCTGCTGGAACTGGCCGGAGATCAAGGTCGGCGACGAACTTCGCCGCGCGGTGCCGAATCTGGTCGGGGCCCACGATTTCCGGTTCTTCACCGGGCGGAAAACCGAGGGAAACACGGTCCGCACGATCTACCGCGCGGAACTGCTCGCGTTCGGTCCCCTGCTCTGCCTTTATCTTTCGGGCGACGGCTTCCTCTACAAAATGGTGCGGCGTCTGACGGGTTTCCTGTACGAAATCGCACGCGGCGAACGCACGGCCGACGAACTGGCCGACCGGCTGAGAAATCCGATTCCGCCGCCGGACGAAATCACGGTGGCGCCGCCGGAAGGACAGTATCTCAAAAGAGTGTTCTACCGTCCGGACGAATGGCAGGAAGATCAGCTGATTGCGCCGCCGTTTCTGCTGCCGGGTCCGGCCGGAACGGACGGTCGATTCCAGTCCGGCCGGTGAACGCTCCGCCCCGGGAATCATTGCCGGGCAAGGGTCATTTTTTCGGTGCGGACTGCGTTCCGGGATTGCCGTTGCGGTTCAGACGCTGGAGCTTTTTCAGAGACTTGAGCGTGGAAAAATTACGAATGCGGTTGTCGGAACAATCCAGATAACGCAGCGGCAGCCGCTCCAGGGGTTTCAGCGAGGAAATGCGGTTGCCGGAACAATCCAGCGACTGCAAAGGCATGCTGCGGAGCGAAGTCAGCGAAACGATGCGATTGCCGGAACAATTCAGCGAGATCAAGGGAAGATCGGAGATGCCGCTCAGGGAAGTCAGCCCGTAATTGGAAAGATCGAGCGAGGTGATCCCGGGCGTACGTCGAATCAGGTGCAGGAGCATGATCCGGATATCTTCGGGCAGCGGTTCGTGCGGCAGTTCCATCACATAAAGCACAGCCCGGCTGGCCGGATCGTATTTGAAAGTGCGGTCCAGCAGCTGGATGGCGAGGGCGTAATCACGGTTTTTCCACGCGGTGCAGGCGTCGGCGGTCAGCATGCGCGCCTTGTTGAAATCCGGGTAGCGCGCGGCCAGCCGTTTTTTGATTTCGAGCGTGTATTCGGCCCGCAGCGATGCAGACTGCAGCTTGAAGGCGGCAAGATACGCTTTCTGCAAGGCCTGTTCGGCGAGCTTGCTGCCGGGCCGGTTGTCATCGACCGAAAGATAACGCCGGATCGCCGGTTCATAGAGCCGTTCTTCCAGCAGCGTATCGCCGGCCAGCAGCGAAGTGGCGTTTTCCGGCGGGGCCAGACGGCTGACCGCCAGACTGCGGAAAGCGGCGCCGGGCTGTTCGGTCCGCACGGCCGCATACACCGGACCGTTGCCGATGAGCCGGAATGAGGGAACTTTCAGAATCACTTCGCGGTCGAGCCGAAGCGTGAGCATCCCGTTTTCATGTTCCAGTGTAACGGAAAAATCGCTTGTCCGTTTTTTCTTTGCCAGCACGGCGGAAGCCAGAATCCGCGGGGCGAAAAATTTGCGTCCCTCGAGAATTTCGGCCAGCGGCTGGCCGCCCCAGACGAGATGGCAGGAAATCATCGGCGACTGAAGCGAAAGACTCTCCCCCGCAGTCGAGGCGGGAATGAGTGCGATCTCCAGCGCATTCGAACGCGCCGGATTCATGTTCAGATCGAGCGTGATGCGGATGTTCTCCGGGAAGACCTCCCGGAAAACCATCCATTGTCCGGGAACGGGAGAAAGCCCGCTGGATTCCGCCAGCTGCCAGACCTGATCGGTCTCGCGGAAATCCGGACTGCGGAAAGAATAAATATCCATTGCGAAACCGGGTTTCTGGAAATTGGCGGTGACCGTCGGCACCCAGAGACTGATGATCCGATGCGCTTCGCGCCAGGAAAAGATGCCCAGCAGAAGGAGCAGCAGACAAATCACGGAACTGAAAAACAGAGAACGCGCGTGACGGCGCATGAAGAGCACGGTCTTTTTCAGCGGACCGGCCTTTTCCGCCTCGGTGGCGAAACCGGCCATGAAATGCAGGACTTCATCACGCAGTTCCTTCACATTGTCGTAGCGGTCGGCGGGATTCAGACTCATGGCTTTGAGCACGACCGCCTCGATGCCATAGGGAATATCCCGGCCTTGCACCCGCAGGCTCGGACGCATGATATTGCCGGCGAGCGTATCGCTGAGCATCTGGCGGATTTCGCCGTGCTGAAGCGGATTCTGATAGGTGATCATCGCGTAGAGCAGCGCGCCCAGAGAATAAATATCGGTCTGCGGCGAACAGTCGTTCCGATTGCCGCAGATCTGTTCCGGCGCCATGTAGCCGGGAGTGCCGTTCACCTGAGTCGCATCTTTATCGGGAAGTTCGGATTGCTTGAACTTGCGGCTTCGGACGGGCGGCTTCTTTTCGGTCGGTACTGCAATCTTGCGGGCAAGACCCCAGTCGAGCACGAGCACTTCGCCGTAGTCGCCGATCTGTACGTTTTCGGGTTTCAGGTCGAGGTGCAGCACGCCTTTGGAATGGGCAAACGCGATGGCGTTGCAGACCCGGGTGTAAATCCGCATCAGCATGTCGAAAGGATATTTCCGAATGTAGTCGGGATCATTCGCCGCGAGTTTTTTCAGGACCGCAGCGAGCGTGCGGCCGCGAAGCAGTTTCATCGTGAAATAAGGCGATCCCGAGGATTCCATGCCGATATCATGCACCGGGACGATGTTCGGATGTTCCAGACTGGCCGTAATCCGGGCTTCGCGCAGGAACTGCCCCTGTTCGGCCGGGGAGCGGGTCGAAATATCCGGCAGCAGCGCCATCGCGACATTCCGCCGGGTGTCGTGATCGTGCACTTCCAGCACGACCTTCATGCCGCCGCGGCCGATGGTCTTGATGTAACTGTATTTGCCGCCGTCGCGGGAACGTTCAGGCGGAAGGGTGTCCGGGGCATCCTCCTCCGGGACCAGATGCAGCGTTTTGCTGTCGATGTCCTTCGCGGAAGACTTCCGGTTTGCGATACCCGGGGAAAAAGTCTGATTTCTGTATTCCATTCCGGCCACTCCTCAGCAGGGGAAATACCGCCGCACATATTCGAACAGGATCACGGTCGCCGCCTGAGCCACGTTCAAGGATTCGGCATCACCCGGCATGGGGATGTTCAAATCCGCGGAATCGGCAATCGCGCCGACGCCGCCGCCCTCGTTCCCCAGCACGATCACGCTGCGGTCGAACAGAGCCTGTTCCAGAAATACGTTCGCGCCGCCTGCGGGAGCAGTGCGGTAGACCCGCGCATACCCCTGTGCTTTCAGCAGTTCCAGCGTATGTTCCAGCGGCCCGTGATTCCGTATCCGAAGCGCGAACTGCGCGCCGGAAGCCGAACGGATCGACTTGTCCGAAAACGGGTCCACGGTCCCTTCGGTCAGCCATATCTCTTTCAATCCGACCGCCCGCGCGGTCCGTACCATGGTGCCGAAATTCCCCGGATCGGCAATGCGGTCCAGCAAAAACACAAACGGCGCCTGCACCGGATCGGTTTCTGAAATGTTCTGCGGCCGCCGGACCAGCAGGAGAATCCCCTGCGAATGGACGGTGTTGCAAACCCGGTTGAATTCCGCTTCCGGCAGAATATCCGGTTCCACGGGGAAATCCAGTTCACGGGGAAAATCCTCGCGCAGGATTACCTGTTCGACCAGATCGGGCCGAAGTTTGAGTATCTCGCCGGAAGCCCGGGGGCCGTCGCACAGACAATATTCACTACCCCGGCGGCCGTGCCGTCCGGTCAGTGATCGGATCAATGTTTCCCGGCGTTTGGTCAACGCACCCAAGAATCGAACCTCAACTCACTTTGGGGAGGCTGCAGGTTTCGCCGCGGATTTTGCCGCAGGAGCAGGTGCCGCTTTCGCCGCGGGTTTTGCCGCAGGAGCAGGTGCCGCTTTCGCCGCGGGAGCAGGCATCCGGTTCAACAGGGCCTGCGCGAGCATTCCCCACTGGGAAGCGACCTGAGAGGCGGCTTTCATCGGATCGGTCTGCGAGAGATATTTCCGGGCGGAGACATCATTTTTGAGTGCGAGGAACAGACGGCCGGCGCCATAAGCGCCCTCGGCGCGGAGATCGGCCATCACATCGGCCGAATCGGCAACCATCGCGAAGATCGCGGCCGCTTCCGCGTTTTTCCCGGCAAGTTCCTTGACGTAAGCGGCATCCAGACGGGACCGCGCACTCAGATACAGTTCGTTTTTGCGTTCGGCCACGGCCAGATAGCAGGCGGCAGCCTGATCGTATTTCCGGTCGGCGGCGTAAAGACGGGCCAGCCGGACCTGAGCCATATCATAGCCGGGCACGGAAGAAGCGGTCGATTTCAGCGCGCTTTCCAGGGTTTCGATCTTGACGGCGGCGGCCAGTTTGGCGGTATCGTTCTCGATAGATTTGACGCGCAGGTGATTGACGGTGAGGAAAATCGCCACGCCGATGAGGATCAGCACACAGGCGACCAGGATATATTTTCCGTTGGCGATCGCCCAGACCTCGAACCGGTCCAGATTTTCACTCATATTCTCGACCAGATCGGATTCGCCGTCAGCCTTGGAGTCCTGACTGTCTTTCACCAGCAGTTTGCTGTTATCTTCCAGGGCGGCGGCCGCCTGCTGTTTGCGTTTTTTCATTTTCTTGTTCATGATCTCTTATCCTTTTAATCAAAAAATTTCCCTATAAAGGTCATCAGCATAATATAATCCGATTTGTACGGAAATCAATACGGGAAACGTGAAAAGGCGGAAAAAAGCGGAAAATATTTCCTCCGGGCCGGAAAATCCGGTAAAATAAAATCGGTTATTCTTTCGCCGAAACCGGCCCTGCGGCTTGACAAAATGCGGTTCGGCACGTATATTATCAGTTTGAACGGCCAGTTTTTCCGGGGTGTCAGTCCGCAGTGTTTCAATCGGGAAGAGGCGGGATATCCGGGATACCCGTGATCCATTTCCGGCCGGGAAACGAGACAAGGACAGGATAATGAGCGAAGAAACGAAAAAGAAACCCATCGATAATATCTCGAACGGCGAGGATTTCAACCGCACGGTCGTCGTCAGCAAACCGGGACGCCGGAGCGGTTCGCACTCCACTCCGCTGAACAAGATCGCCAAGCATTTCGCCAAAAAGAAACAGGAAGTCGAAGACATCATCGGGGGGATGAACATTTCCCAGTATACCGATACGAAACCGGATACCACCGCACAGCTGGAAGCCCCGCTGAGTCATCTGCATACCCGTTATTCGGTGCTGGAAGAATTCGCTCAGGGCGGGCATGCGACGGTCTCGATCGCCCGGGACAAAAACCTCCGCCGGATCGTCGCCATCAAATCCCTGAAGCAAGAAGCCGAAAAGCATTCGGAAATCGTCGATTCCTTCGTTGCGGAAGCCAAAGTCACCGCCCAGCTGGACCACCCGGCCATCATCCCGATCTACGGTCTGACCGGCGACGACCATCACGGCGTCCATCTGAGCATGAAGCTGGTCAACGGGAAAACCCTGCGCGACTATCTTCGGAACCTCACGCTGAATTACCGGATCCGCGGGATCAAGACCTTCGATGAAGCGGCCCTGCTCCGGAAACGGCTGGAAATCTTCCTCCGCGTCTGCGACGCGATCGCCTATGCGCACAGCAAGAACATCATCCACCGCGACCTCAAACCGGAAAACATCATGCTCGGCGAATATATGGAAGTCTACGTGATGGACTGGAGGCTGGCCAAAGCGATCTCCAAGGATGACCCGACCTCGGGCGACGATGTGAAACTCACCGGCACGCCGCGTTATTTTTCGCCGGAAGCACTCCGGGGCGATCCCTGCGACACCCGCGCGGACATTTTCACGCTCGGTCTGATCCTGCAGGAAATCGTCACGCTCCAATTCGCCGTCAGAGGCAAGGACGAAAAAGAATTCATGGAACGCATCGTCAACGGCGAGCTGGAACCGGTCCGGCACCAGTTCGGATGGCGGATCGACCGTCCGCTGCGGGAAATCATCCGGAAAGCCACGGCTTACCGCATCAGCGACCGCTATCAGAGCGTCGAGGAACTTTCGGAAGACCTGCGCCGCTATATGGGCGGTCTTTCGGTCTCGGTGCTGCCGGACAATCTCATCATGAAGATCGGCCGTTTCGCCTACCACCGGAGGAAAGAATTCATCATCAGCATCATGGCCCTGCTGTTCGGCTTCACGGCGGTCACGGCCTACGCGATCTACCGCCAGCTTCAAACCACGAAGGAGATGAACCTGCAGCGGCGGGCGATCAATTTCTGCTACAACCGGATGGGGATGGTCTCCGATCACCTCAATCTGATGTCGCTCCACATTCAGGAACAGCTTTCGGCCCTCGCCCGGATCACCGCCTATCTGTTCACCTACAACACGGATGCCAGGGGTGACGCCTGGACCAAGAACTTCCGGCCCACCATGACCCAGATCGGCAAGACCGAGATCGGCATGTTCTATTCGCCTTACTACAAACGCATGACCAGTCTGGATTACGGCATCTATACGCTCGCGCCCAGTGCCGATCAAGCCCAGTGCGAAGAATTCATGCGCAGAGTCTACCCGGTCCTGGTCAAGATGAAGATCATCGTGCTGGGCAATCGTTCCGGTTACAGTTTCGCGCCGGAAGATTACAAAAAACTGAAAGCCGAATATCTTTACAAGGGCTCGCAGATCCGATCGGTTTACATCGGGACCGAGAGCGGCCTGAAGCTGCTCTATCCCTGGCGCGGAAACTACTCCCGGACCATCGATCCCCGCAAACAGTCGTGGTATCAGGAGGCCAAGGCGAAAAACGGACCCGTCTGGGGGAAACCTTACATGGACGCCGATTCCGTGTCCGGCCTTTCCATCCCCTGCTCCGTTCCGATCTGCGACCTCCATGGAAAATTCTGCGGCGTCGCCGGACTGGACGTTTCGATCAACAATCTGACCACCACGATCATCAATCAGGGCAATACAGGTGATTATGTTCTCGAAAAGGCAATCATCGACCAGTACGGCGAAGTCGTTTTCTCCACCAAGTCCAAGTTCGTCAACCGGAAATTCGATCCGACCAGGCATCATCAGAATACCGAATTCAAAATGCCGCTCTTCCATACCAAGGAAGTCCGTGACCGGATCGTGAAAAAAGGCAAGACCTACGGCACTTTCACCGTCGAACTGCCGGGCGGGAAATCGAACGTTTACTCCTTCGCCCACCTGAATACGCTCAACATGTATTACGTGGTGGTCGCCGACTACGACAAACTCATCCGGTATATCCAGGAGCATGATCTCTGATCCGCCGCACGCTCCATCCGTCCGGGGGTACAAAAAACATGACGCGACGTAAGGCCGCGCCATGTCTTCGGTCAGGAATTTTTCAGCTTGATCAGAGCTTGATGTCCCAGCCGTTGCGGTTGTAAGGCCGTTTGAGCCAGGCCGGATCGCCGGTGCCGTTGGCAAAGGTGCATTTCACCGGATCCCAGTCGAAACTGCTGTCATACACATAACTGATATTGCAGAGCTGGCAGAGGATGGAAACACGCGCTCCGGTTTCCGCCGGAGAGATCGTCGGCTTGCGGGAAATGCAGCAGTCGATAAAATTCTGTTCCTGCAGCGGACTCTTGTAGAGCTGAACTTTCGCTTTATCGAGCTTGAAATAGCGGTCGAGCGTATCCAGCGCGGCGGTCAGACGATCATCTTTCCGGTGCGAGGGGTCGAAGCCGTAATCCACTCCGACCGAGGCGGCGATCTTTTTCATCTTGCTGAACGAAGCGTCTTCCAGCGCCTTGCGGACGGCCGGAGTCGGTTTCACGCCGCGTCCCTGCCAGACCGCGATTTTTCCACGGTTGACGGCGACGATGCCTTTGGTGCCGTAGAACACCGTGCCCCAGGTGCCGAACGGATTGTGGAAGATGACCGTGCCGTCGGCCGTGACGAACTTCATGCCGAACTGACGGCGTCCGCCGTGAAGCGGATTGGTCGAATGCGCTTCTTCCGAGCAGATGATCTTCACCGGACCGGATTTGTCCAAGTCGAGACCCCACTGGGCGATGTCCAGATGGTGTGCCCCCCAGTCGCCGTTGTAGCCGGTGCCGTAGTTGTCGTCGAAGCGCCAGAACATCGGATAGAACTTGTTGACGCCGCGCGGCGCGCACTGGTCGGAATACGGGCTCCACGGCGCCGGACCGAGCCACATGTCCCAGTCGACGTCGGCATTCGGAGAGGATTCGACTTCGACGCTCTGCGGTTTCTTTCCGGGACCGTCCCACAGACAGAAGAACCGGTGCGGATGGGAGGGGCCGCCCAGATTGGCGGGAAAATCCGCGATGTCGGTATTGTTCTGCGCGGAGGCGTTGCCGTAGTTGCAGTCGACATATTTGATCTGACCGATCAAGCCGTTGCGGACGATCATGCAGGCGGTGCGGAATTCGCGCCAGGAACGCTGCATGGAACCGGTCTGGAAGACCCGTTTAAACTTTTTCTGGGCCTTCATCACCAGCACGGATTCCTCGACGGAATAGGTGAGCGGTTTTTCGCAGTAGACGTCTTTGCCGGCTTTCATGGCGGCGCAGGCGATATAGGCGTGCCAGTGATCGGGCACGGCGATGCAGATCGCGTCGATCGCGGGGTCTTTGAGCAGATCGCGGAAATCGGCGATGGCTTTGCATTTGGCCAGCGCGGCTTTTTTGTTCGCACGGTAGTAGTCGTTGACGAACGCGGTTCCGGCTTCGCGGCGAACCCGGTCGCAGTCGCAGACCGCTTTCACGACGACGTTCGGCTGCTTGATGAAGTTCGGCACCAGAACGGTGCGGGCCTGAATCCCGTAGCCGACGAATCCCATGCGGACCGTCGCGGCGGTTTTGACGGCCGTTTTTTTGACCGTGCCTTTTTTACCTTTTTCTGCCATGATCTCTTTTTCTCCTGTGATTGAGGGTTGCTTGAACCGGATCATTTGACTAAAAATCTTGTCATACGGTATTTTACCAGTAAAACCGTAAAAAATCAATTGACCGTGACTATTATTTATTGACTGGGATTATAAAACCGGCATGAAAGCACGGGACAAGGCTTTGATTCCGTTAGTGCAAGACCTTCCTTCCGATTTCAAATTTTCGGCTGTCGTAACGGGCACTCGGCCCAGGAATTCACATTCATGGCGGTCTGAAGCTGAATGACGGCTTTGCGCAATTCGATCTGTGAGATCGCCAGACGGCTTTGCGCCTCCACCAATTCACTTTGCGCACCGTTCAATCGGGTGATGGTGTTGCGGCCGTTCCAGAATTCGGACTGGATCAGCGCCCGCTGTTCGATGACCCAGCACAGCATTTCACGATAAATCTGCACCTGAGCGCGTGCATTGCGGTAGTTCGCATAGGCATCCTTTACTTCGTTCACCGCATTCAAAAAAGTATCTTCCAACCGGAACTTCGCCAGCTGGGTCCGGATTCGCCATTCCCGAATCCGGTTGAAGGAATCGAAACCATGAAACAGATTCCACTCTCCGGAAACGCCATAGGTGAAATCCAGCGTGTTGTAATGGGAACGATTCACGGCATATCCGCCGTAACGGGCATTGCCGGTGACAAACTGCAGTCCGGCATCCGCCCGGACGACCGGCAGGAAGGCCGCATATGCGCTCCACTGACGGAACTGCGTAATATCCAGCAGCAGCGCCGCGGCGCGCAGATCGGGACGGTTTGCCGCCGCCTGTTCCAGACAGCTTTCGAGACTCTGATACACTTCCCGATCTTCATCCGGCAAGGGCGACAGTTCCAGTTCCGGCGGAAAATCCGTCTGCGGAAAGCCCATCAGCGAGGCCAGGGAATTCCGCGCGGTCTGCTGTTGATAACGGGCCGTCAGAATCGCGCTTTTTGCCCGGTCGGCAAGAATCCGGAAATTCAATACGGCGCCTTTGGAAACCAGACCGTTGCGATAACGGTTCTCCGCCTGGCACAAGGAGGAATTCTGAAAAGTCAGGTCCGCCTGCGCGATACGCTCTTTTTCTTTCGCCAGAACCGCGTCATAATACGCATATGCCACCGCCCGGAGCAGCAGACGGCGGGCATTCTGATCCAGCGCCTGACTCCGGCGGACTTCCTGACGGGCGATCATGACGGAAAACTCCCGCTCCAGACCATCGAACAGCAGACAGGTCGCGTAGATTCCGAGATCGGACCCCAGATGATTTTCGCGCGGCATCACGCCCGCCGGAGGGTTCAGCAGATCATGACTGTTCCGCAGTGAATGATGGATTCCGGCACGAAAATCAACCGACGGCAGATAGGCCGCCAGCGAACGGTAATAACGGTATTTTGCCCCCGCGATCGCCTGACCGGCGGACCGGTAATCCGGATTGCCGGCCAATGCCGCATGCAGGGCATCCGTCAGGGTCAGAATTTTTTTCTCCGTCAGCGAAGCAATTTCCCGCCGGGGCAGTTCGCGACGGTAATCCTCCAGCGTCCGGTACTGCGCGGAAGAATAATTCACACAGCCGGATAACAGCAAAAGGAAAGCGATGAGCCCAAATGATCTCAGTGCCACAGGAAAATCTCCCAGAAAAACTGCCGGATCGGACGCGACGGAGTATCTATTTCCACATAGGCGCTGGCCCCGTGATGCAGCGGAGGCCCCTGCTCCGGATTCAGGATGCGGATTTGCACGGGAAAACGCTGCGGCAGTAAAAACCATTCATTCTCCTTGCGGACGGACGTCAGTCCGGTTTCACGGGACATTTTCCGGCGTTCGGCTCCCCAGCCGGTGGATTCCACCACGCCGTGATACAGCCGGCCCGGATATTGACGCAACCAGATTCTGGCGGACATGCCCTCGGCGATCTCCGAAAGTTCGCTCTCCTTGAAATTCGCCTGCACGTGCCAGCTCCCCGCCGCAATGAATCCGCACAGCACATCGCCCGGCTTGTAACAGCCTCCCGGGGTCAGTGTCAGATTCGTCACCCAGCCGTCCGCCAGCGCACGAACCACGGTCAGTTCCAGCAGGACCCGGCTGAGTTCCAGACGGTGCTGCAGCGCCGCAATCTGCGCTTCCGTCTGAGAACAGCGATATTTCAACGCTTCCGTTTGCTGCCGGACCGCTTCCACTTTTGCCGCGGAAGCTTCCCCGGCCCGGAGCCGTTCTTCGGCATAAGCCTGTGAAACCGCCTCGGCTCCATACATTTTCCGGGCCCGGTCGGCCAGATACCGATTATTGGCCAGTTCCGCCTGACAACGCCGGATTTCCGCTTCCTGACTGCGGATTTCCGCCTGCAATGCCCGGTGTTCCGCCTGTTTGGCCCGAACCTCATTCTCCAGAACCGCCCGGTTCAGCCGGTAGGGTTCCCGGAAGACGGTAAACAGCGGGTCCCCTTTCCGGACGAACTGATTGTTTTTGACATGGATTTCCGTAATGAATCCTTCCACCGGCGGCGATACCGGCCGGGTGTCGGCAAAAACAAAAGCATTCTGAGTAAAAGGTTTCCAGTGCCAGCTGAACCAGTAAAGGCACCCCGCAGATATCATCAGAACAATCAGCAGTTCCCGCCGTCGGCGTTTTATGAAATTCAGCATTCTCTCCCTCTCCTTTCCCCGGTTCCGATATTGTATGCCATCATGAAAACCGATCCGATCAAGGTGGCGATAGTCCGCTGAAACACCATTTCAGCAAAATGAAACCGGTGAATATCCCCGGTCGACCAGTCCGCATAAATCGAAAATGCCATCATGAAAAGCATGGTGAATCCCCGAAAATCTCCGTTGCGGCGCAGCAGATAAAAACTGAACGCGCCGAACGGAAAAAGCAGATAGATGAAACGATAATCGAAAAAGACCAGACAGCCGAGAAAAAGACCGCCCAGCAGCAGTCCCAGCGGCACGGCAATGATTCGCTCCAGGGACGCCTCGGCATAATTTCCGGAATTACAGCAGAATTGACATATGAACAGGATTGTAAGCATGATCCAGGCGCCCTGGGCCATGTTCAGCGCCTCGGCCAGCCACGTGCCGATCCCCAGCAAAAATCCCAGTTGAAGCGAATCGCTCAGGCTGAACCGGTCATCAGCGCGGCTCTTTTCGGGCAGCCGGGAATGGAACAGTGCATTGGCAAATAAGACAATCGGAATTCCGACGGCGATCCCGCAGGCCCGATCCGCCGCCGGCAGCCAGGAACCCGGCGCGAAAAAGGCCAGATAACCGATAATACACATGCTGCACGCAGTCGCCCTTCCTGGCAGAAAATGCAGAATCCCCGCAGCCGCCAGAGACGGCAGAATCACCAGCAGCAGTTTATCTTCCCGGCAAATCCCGATCAGAAATTGCAGCGTCATGGCGCAAAACGCCATCGGGAGCAGCAGACGAAAACGTTTCCAGCCGTCCGCAACCGGATACAAGATCAGAGCCGAAAGGAAGCAGAAGGTCACCATGAGCAGGTTGGCTTCCGGAAGACGCAGAAAACTCCAGCAGAACGACATCAGCAATGCGGCCGTCAGCATGGCCATGACCGAATTCCATGCCTCGGCCGTCTGTACAGACAACTCCCCCCGGGCCGCCATATTCATCCCCCTTTGAACGATCTATGGTTTTCGATGCGGGTTACTATATTCCGAAAAAAGCATTTATCAAGCCGGCAAACGGCTCCGGATGCAAAAAAATTATTCCGGGATGACCGGGAGTATTTTTCTGCTCAAACGGCAGTCATATCATCGTTTTCGATCATAAATTCGACATATTTCAGTTTTCGCATCACTGTTTTTTCTTTGCTTTTTTCACTGGATGCCAATAGTCGTCAACGGTTAAGCAGCCAGACGACGATGCTGTCCGGCATCGGAGACTGACCGCAGCCGGTCAGAGTGAACAGCATCATGGCCGTCAATATCGACTTGCAATATTTCATCGTTTTTGCCGTTTGCGACTTGAATTTTTTATTTTAAGATGTAAATTCTATAATATATAGTTTTTAGTTCACAATATGAACTTTCAAAGAAGGATTTTTCGCAATGGGAAACGTGATCGAAAAGACTTTTTCCATTCTGGAACGAATCGCAGGTGCGGCGCCGGAACCGCTGGTGCCGTCGACACTGGCGAAAGAACTGGATTTGAACCGCGCGACCTGTTCGCGGCTGCTCAAACAGCTTACGGATATGGGGTATCTGGTGAAAGTCTCGCGTCTGCAGGGCTACGCGCCCGGACCGAAGTTGGTGACACTGAACAATATTGCCGGCTTTCAGCATGATCTGCTCCGGGCGGCGCGGCCCGTGATCGACCGTTGCGCGTCGTCTCTGCGCGCGTCCGTGCTGCTGGCCCAGCTCTACGGCGGCAGGAGATATGTGCTGTATCACCGCAACGGTTGTCCCGCGCTGAATATCCGGATCACCCGGCCGGGTTACGATGATGTTTTCTGCACGGCGACCGGGCTGCTGCTGCTCGCGCATTGCACCCGGGAGGAACAGATCGGACTGCTGCGGAAAGAGAAAACGGCCGGACGCGAGATTCTGCCCGGTTTCGGTTCGGAAAAAACGCTGAACCGCAAACTGCGGGAGATCGTCGGGCAAGGCGGGTTCGCCTGTGAAAAGGAAATCCAATGGATTTATGCCTTCCCGATTTACCGTGACGGGAAATTCTGTGCCGCGCTGGGGGCAAGCATCCCGCGGGAAGAACATACTTCGTCGGTCCACCGGACGATGTGCCGGGTTCTGAAACACGCCGCGCAGGAAATTTCCCGCGAACTGACGCCGCAATACACCATCGGCTGAGAAAGGAAGTTGCGAACATGCTGGGCGCACAGAGAAAAAAATTGAATGACGAGGCGGTGATCGTTCCGCCGGTGCCCGATAAAAATTTCTGGACCGATCTCAAACATTTCAATCTGCAGGTCGATCCGCTGGAAAGTTTCGCGGGCGCGGAACTGCTGGGACGTCTGCCCTCCAAAAAAAGCATCGACGTGAAGGATTCCATGCTGGGAATCGGCTGCGAAACGCTGGACCGCGACACCTTCGACCCGGCCAAAGTCATTCCGTTTCTGGCGGAGAGCGGAGTCAAATACGCCCGCTGTCAGACCGGCTGGATGAAGTGCGAAAAAACGCCGGGACAGTATGATTTCCGCTGGCTGGACGAGGTGGTGGACCCGCTGGCCGCGGTCGGAATTGAGACCTGGTTCAGCCTGAGTTTCGGCCATCCGGTCCATACTCCGGCGGCGAAATACGAAGAAGCCCGGCGCGAAGCGAACGGCAAACTGGTTCCCGGCTGGGCGCGGGGCTGGGTCGGCGAGGTCCCGCTTTATCACGACGACAAGGGAATGAACGCATGGCTGGCATACGTAACGGCACTGTGCCGTCATTTCCGCGGACGGGTCCGGTATTTCGAAATCTGGAACGAGCCCGAGGCGTTCTGGACGTACAACGGAGAAAAACTGCTGGATATGAATCTGGAACAAAAGGCGAAAGATTACACGGAATTCGTCGCCCGCACCGCGGAAGTCGTCCGGCGGGAAATCCCCGGCGCGCAAATCATCGCCGACGTGGCGCAAACCGGAACCGGTTATATCAAGGCGCTGAAGAAAGCCCGTCTGGCGGATGTGATCGACATTTTCAGTTATCATTTCTACGGACCGCTGCCGGAGGAATTTCTGGCCGAACGGGTGGCCAATCTGCGGGCGAACCTGATCCCGTCCGACCCAACCCGAAAAATCAAAATCTGGCAAGGGGAAAGCGGACGCGCCAGCGGGAAATCCGCGTTGTTTTCCTTCCCGACGGAAATGGCGCAGGCGAAATATCTGACCCGCCGCTATCTGTCGGACCTGGTCTGCGGCGCGGAATTGAGTTCGATCTTCACGGTCACGGATTTTCTCTGCTACTATCCGGACGGGCGCGACCAGTATTACGGCGTGATCGATGCGAAGAGAAACTGCGGCAAGCTGGCCTATTATGCGATGCAGGGCATGGCCTGGCTGTTCGACGGACTGAAGAACGCCCCGGACAATTTCTGCGCGTTCCGGCCAGAAATCTGGCAGTCGTTCGAATCGCGGATTCCCTATCAGATCGAAGCTCATGCTTTCCGTCGCAGCGGCAAACCTCTTTTCGCCTTCTGGATTCCGGAACATGTGGAACTGACCGCAACGACGATGCACGGTTCCATCTACATGCAGATGGACGAGGAGGAATATTTCAAAAATCCGGTCGTGATCGATCCGATCCGGCGCAACGTCTGGCTGCTGAAAGACGTCGTGGAAGTGCCGGATTTCCGCAGAAACGGGAGCAATTTCTTCGGTACGCTGCGGATTCGGAATTTCCCGGTGACCGACTGGCCGCTTTTCGTGGCGGACGCATCCATTTTTGAAACCGAATAATAAACTTGAATACAAGGAGGTTTGAGATGAAAGAATTTGCAGTAAAAGATCACGAATCGAGTCTGCTGCCGGACGGCAGCTGGAAAATGGTGTGGAACGACGAATTCGACGGGACCGAACTGGACCGCACGAAATGGGATTACCGTCTCTCCATGATGGGCAAACGCCATCCCGCCTGGACCGACAAAGGCGTCCAGCTCGACGGCAACAGCAATGCGGTGTTTTCCATCCTGATGGAAGACGGGCGTCCGGTGAGTTCGCAGCTGCAGACCGGTTACAATTTCATGGACGAGCCGGTGGTTCCGACCAAATTCGGCAACAATTATCTGCAGTGGAACATCGGCAAGCTCAAAAAAAATCTTTACACGCACACTTACGGTTATTATGAATGCCGCTGCAAACTCCAGCAGAATCCGGAAGCCTGGTGGAGTGCGTTCTGGATTCAGTCCCCGATCATCGGCGCCTCGCTCGACCCCGCGGAAACCGGTACGGAACTGGACATCATGGAATATTTCAACCGCAACAAGGTCCATCGCCACAATACTTTCACCGGCGGTTACGGACTGGACTGCAAACCGGTCCGCGTCGGCGGCGGCTGGGAGATCGATCCGACGGTATTCCATCGTTACGGCATGCTTTGGGACAAGAACGGCTACACCTTCTACGTCGACAGCAGGGAAGACGGCCACATCGGCGAGAATGTCTCACATCGTCCGGAATTCATTCTGATCACCACCGAGGTGAAAGGATACCGTCATGAGGACCATCAGCCGGTGAAAGAGGCGTTCGACGCCGTCGGGAAGGATGTCTTCATCGTAGATTACGTCCGCGTATTCGATGAAGTGAAGGAGTGAAAAATGAAGGTTACGGCGCTGAAAACTTTTATCTGCAATGCGTTCCGGACCAATTTCGTGTTCGTGAAAGTGGAAACGGACGCCGGCATTCACGGTTGGGGCGAAGCTACGCTGGAATACAAGGAACTGACGATCCAGGCGGCGATCCACGATCTGGAAAGTTACCTGATCGGCAAGGACCCGCACAACATCGAAGCGTTCCGGCACGACTGCTACCGCGACGCCTACTGGCGGGGCGGTCCGGTGCTGATGAGCGCGCTCGCCGGGGTGGAAATGGCACTCTGGGACATCAAGGGCAAAGCCTTGAACGTCCCTGTGTATCAGCTGCTCGGCGGCAAGGTGCGCGACGCGGTGCCGGTCTACGTGAACGGCTGGTTCGCGCCCGCGAAAACGCCCGACGAATTCGCCGAAAAAGCCCTCGAAGTCCGGAAAAACAAATATCCCGGCTGCAAGTGGGACCCGTTCGGCAAGGCGTGGCAGCAGATCGGCAAAAAAGAGCTCGATCAGGCGATGGAATGCGTGGAAAAAGTAGCCGAAGCGGCCGGCTCCGACGTGCAGCTGCTGATCGAGGGTCACGGCCGGTTCGACATTCCCACCGCGGTCAAGATCGGCAGACGGCTGGAGGATTACGACATCTTCTGGTTCGAGGAACCGATTCCGCCGGATGACAAAGAGGGAATGCGTGAGGTCAAGGAACGGGTGCGCGTTTCCATCGCCGCCGGGGAACGGCTCTACAACCGTTACGAATACCGACAGTTCTTCGAGCTGAATTGCGCCGATTACATCCAGCCGGATATCTCCCACGCGGGCGGCATCATGGAAATGCGGATGCTCGGCGCGGAAGCGGAAGCGCGGCATATCGGATTCTGTCCGCACAATCCCTCCGGTCCGGTGGCGAATGCGGCCACGCTCCAGCTGGCGGCCTGCGTGCCGAATTTTGTGATGCTGGAAATGATGATGACCGACGTGCCGTGGCGCGCGGAAATCTGCGACGAAAAGCTGGTCATGCGCAACGGCTGCATGGTGATTCCGGAGCGTCCCGGACTCGGCATCGAGCTCAACGAGACCGAACTGCTGAAGCATCCGTATATCCGCACCGAACTGCGGCATTACAAAGGCACGCTCACCAATATCCGTCCGCCGGACGCCGTGAGATATTATGAAATGGAGAATGATTGAAATGAACCGTTTTCAGGGAAAAGTCGTGCTGGTGACCGGCGGGAACCGCAACACCGGACTGGCGCTCGTGGAAAAATTCGTGGAAGAAGGCGCGCGGGTCTTCATGTGCGGGTCCACGCCCGAATCCACCGCGAAAGGCGCGGCGTATCTCAAGGCGCACGGCTGCAAAGGCGTCCGGAGCATCCCCTGCGACGTTTCCGATCTCGCGCAGGTGAAAAATCTTTTTGATGTCATCGAAAAAGAGGCGGGCAAACTCGATATTCTGGTCAACAACGCCGCGCATCAGGGGATCGGCAAACCGTTCGTCGAGATGGACCCTGCCTACATGATGGAAGTGCTGGGCGTCAATGTCCGGGGCGGCTTTCAGGTCACGCAGCAGGCGGTCAACCGGTTCTTTCTGAAACAGGAGAGCCGCGGCGTGGTGGTGTTTCTTTCCTCGAACACGGCGCAGCGGGCGATCCGCAACCGGACCGCGTATTGCGCGAGCAAAGGCGCGATCAATTCGATGGTGCGGGCGATCGCGCTCGACCTCGGGCCGCGGGGAATCCGGGTGAACGCCTGCGCGCCGGGATATATCTACACCGAACGCTGGAACACGCTGCCGGAGGAGAAAAAAAGACGCCGTCGCCTGAACTGTCCGCTGCGGCATGAAGCCACCGGCAGAGACATCGCCAACGTGGTGGCGTTCCTGGCGAGCGACGACAGCGGCAACATGACCGGCGAGATCGTCACCTGCGACGCGGGCTGTTCCTGTCAGCACATGCCCGAGGACGTGGACTGCTGACGAAGAATCACGCGGGATTTATTACAGTTCGATCCACTCTCCGCCGGACGCGGCGCTGCGGCAGATGGCGAAACAAGCCTTGTGCGAATTGACCGCCGAGGCGACATTGTGCTCGGAATCGCGGTCCTCCTTCAGACATTCGACGAAGTGACTCACGATCGCGGGGAACGGGTGGCTGTAGACGTCGCCGCTCTTCTTCACGCCGGTGTCGACCTGGAAGAAATCCTGCTGTTCGCGGAAACGCCGCAGATAAAAACGGTCGTTCAGGATGGTGCCGTCCTCGCCGATGATGTGGATATTGGCGGTGTACGGGGTGAAACCGGTCAGGGAACAGGAGAAGACGCCGCGCGCGCCGTTGGCGAAACGGACCTGCGCGGTCTCCACGGGCGCATAGTCATACCAGTCGCCGACCTGAACGGAATCGCCGCGGACCGCCGCGATGTCGGACCCGAGCAGGAAGCGAGCCAGATCGACCGAATGACAGCCGCCGAGCACAAAAGCGCCGCCGCTGCGTTTGCCTTCCCGCATCCAGCCGCCGCGGTCGCGTCCGAACCAGTAGTCCACATTGGTCAGAAAGACACGTCCGAGTTCGCCGTCGGCGATGAGACGTTTCTGCATCCGGCTGAGCGGATTGAAGCGCAGGACCAGCCCCATGACGGTTTTGGTGCGATATTCCCGCAGGACGGCGGTCAGACGGTCGAGCTGTTCCTCGGAAACGGCGGCGGGTTTTTCCAGAAAGATCGACTTGCCGGCTTTGGCTGCAAGAATCGCCTCTTCCGCATGAAGATCGTTCGGGGTGCAGATCGAAACGATATCCACCCGGCTGTCGTTGAGCAGTTCCTCGAAACTGCGGTAAAGCGTGACCTCGTTCAGACCGAATTCCGCGATCTTGGCCTGAGCGCTTTCGATCCGGCGGCTGCCGAGACCGATCAGACGGCAGTCTGGATTGCGCAGATAAGCGCCGATATGACCGCTGGCGACCCAGCCGCAGCCCCAGAGGGCGCATCCGAATTTTCCATTGTGCATGGTAAAGCTCCTTTCCAAAACGTGCTGTTGCAATATACCGCCGCGGCCCCCGGAATGCAAACAGGAATGAAAAAAACATTTTTTTGTCATTCCCCCCTTGACATGAAAGTAATGCACGCTTAAAATTGTTAACAGAGTTTACAAACAGGAGTTTTCACAGTATGCCGCATCCGCCGAAAATCGGGACTCTCTGCGAATCGCTGAAATGCTATATCGATCTGCATTTCCGTCCGGGCGGGAAACTGCCTCCGGAGCGGGTGTTGTGCAAGATCATGGGATGTTCTTCCCGGACGCTCGGCACCGCCATGCGGAAACTCGTGGAGGAAAAACGGATCATCCGCAGCAACAAGGGAAGTTTTGTCTGCGGTGCGGACCGTCCCGCCGGGACGGAAGAAGCGCTGACGGTTCTCCTGCCCTGTTCCGATTTCTCGTTCACCGGCTCCGCCAGTTCCAGACTGAGCAACCACCAGATGATCCAGGGTGCGCTGGCGGCGGCGAAAAAATATCAGCGGAGAGTCATTACGGTCCCGGTCACGGACAGCAACGACCCGCAGGATATCAATCCGATGCAGCTCTCACAGCTGGGACCCGGAAGCATGGTGATGTTTCAGAGCAAGTGGTATGAACCGCTGTTTCCGCTGTTCTGGGAACGCAAATGCCGCCTGGCTTTTCTGAATTGCGGCTCCAACTATACGCCGGAAATGATCCCGCCGGGGATCGACTGTTTCATGCTGGCCTACACGGATTACCAGACGCGTCTGTTCGAAAAAAGTCTGGAATGGTTTTCCGCCCGCGGCGCGAAAAGGATCGCGGCGGCTTTCTGCGAAAACGATCCGCGGGTGGCCGAACAATCCAAAGCGCTCGCCCGTTACACCGGAAAATTGAAACGGCACCTCTGGCCCGGCAATCCGGATTATCTTCAGTTCACGAGCTGGCTGAAACACCTTTACGCAAAAGAAAAATTCGATGCGCTGCTGCTGTATCCGCCGCCCGACCTGCCCTGCGATCCGGAAATCGATTTTTACGAACAGACGTCCATCCCGCCGACCCTGCCGCTGCTGATCTCGGAATCCGCGCTGGTGAAACAGTCCCGGATCGCCGAACACGCGGAAGTGATCTTCATCCCCACGATCCGCTACTGCATGGAAGCGGCGGATTTTCTGCTTTCCGACCGGCACGGGGTGCAATACTCCACCGCGGAATATCAGATCAAACCCGCCGGTCAGTATTCGGAAATCAGTTTCAAATAAGGAGCTTGTCAAGCAGGAGACAGAAGAACAGACAGTCAGCGAGAGGAAAAAGACATACGGAAGTGCAAGCCCTTCTTGAAAAAGGCGGTGATCATTGAGTTTTTATAATGAAGGGAAAAATGAAACGGCATCTGCAAAAGAACTGAAACATCAGATTTTATCGGAATGTTTCAAGCCGCCGAGGCGACAGCGTGACAATGATGTTTTTCCACAAAATATCATTGTCAAATCGCTCGTTTGACACTATACTATATCAATAGTGTTTCAACAGCAAGTCGTTCATCGAGAGAAAACTCAGACGTCGTTTCACGGAATCATTTTTAATACAGAAAAATAACCACAAAGGAGAGAAGCATGAACAAGAACAAAATTCAAAGCAGACCGTCCGTATGCAACGGAAACCATCAACGGGGATTTTTCACCTTGATAGAGCTCCTCGTCGTCATCGCGATCATCGCGATTCTGGCGGGGATGCTGCTGCCGGCGCTGAACAGAGCCAAGCAGGCCGCCCAGCGGATTCAATGTGTCAACAACCTCAAACAGATGCACGGCGTCCTGCTGGAATACTCCAACATGTACAAGGATGCCACCCTGCCCCGCGTTTACCAATATTACTACTGGGGACATCAGCTGTTCAGAGTGGGATGCTTCGGCAGCGCTTATAAAGGAACGGAAGCCGGATGTCCGAAGATGATGCAGTGCCCGTGTTACGACAAGGACAAGCTCAACAAGACTTATAAGAAACCGAAACTGAACGATGGAACTTCATACGTCTATTCGATCAGCGGAACGGTTTCCAAAGATGCGGGGACGGCGAACATGACCAATCCCAAGCGTTATCCGAAACTGACCAGCGTCAAGCAGCCGTCCAAGGTCGGCTGGCTGGGAGATTCACTTAAATCCTATTACTTCACCTACAACGAAACCGAATTCGACAATGCGATCGCGTGGCGTCACATGAATGCCTCGAACTTCCTGTATGTGGAAGGTCACGTGGAACAGCATAAACTGCATGAATTCAAGCCGGCCGTGTCCGGCTCCCGCTGGTATCGTCCGTTCTTCAACTGGTTCGACGGGAATTTCCAGTAAGAGGATCTGAAAAGTGAAGCTGAAACTCTTTCTTTCCGCGCTGTTCGCCGGCGCCGTGCTGACGGCTGCCGAGCTCGTGGTCCCGCAGACGTCCAAAGCACCTGTGATCGACGGTAAAATCTCCCCCGGCGAGTGGAAAGAAGCGCTGGTGATCTCCGGCACGGGCGGAACGATCGACCACCGGAAAGCCGAACTTTTCCTGACCTGGGACGAAGGAAACGTCTATGCCGCAGTCCGGGTGGAAACGCCCCCGCGCGGGAAACTCGTCCGCAACGTCGGAGACAATCCGGTGTATGACGATTCGGTGGAATTCTGGTTCGACCCGCCGAAATCCGCCCGCACGATCGAACAGGGAAAATTCGGGGAATTCCAGATGATCGTCAGCAACGGCGGACGAATCCTGATCGATCATCACAACCCCGGCTACGGTCTGCCGATCCGCAAATGGGTAACGCATGACATGAAGCTCGTCAACCGCGTTGCCGACGACCGCTGGGTCTGCGAATTTTCCATTCCGGCCAAAGCGTTCGGCATGACCAAACTGACCGATCTGGACTGGAAAATCCTTTCCTGCGTGAATTTCCGGTCCGCGCCGTCGGCCCAGATTCCCTTCATGCCAGTCGCCGGATTCATGAATTCGGCCTCCTACCCCACTTTCAAATTCCGGAAAAACGCGCCGGCGGTCCATCAGCTTTATGCCGATTCCGCCTCGCGCGTCCCGCTGAAATTCGAAGCATCGAAACCGGCGGACTATGAAGCGAAGATCAACGGCAAAACCGTGCGCGGCAAACTCCCCGCGACCCTCGCTGCGGAAGCGCCGGCCTCGCTTTCGGTGAAAGTTTCGGACGGAAACGCCGTGCTGTTCCAGCGGGATTTCAAGCTGGAAAAACAGCCTGCCCGGATTTGGAACACTCCGGAATCGCATATCGTTCTGGAACAGGATTTCGAACAGGGGCTCGAGCATTTCATCGCCGCCCCGAAAGGCGCCGCGATCGGCAGCAAAAAACTGCCGTCGCTGACCGCCGGACGCAAGGAAGGAACCAAAGCGGTCCATCTCGTGGAAGGTACGGGCAGTCTTTCCATCCGCAACGGAAAACTCCCGGTGCCGGGAAATATCTCGTTCTGGATCTGGAAAGAAACAAAGACGACCAAGGACTATATCCGTTTCTTCAGCACGGAATTCAGACCGAGCGGTTATTTCGGACTGCAGGACCACCCGGGATTCCTGCTGCTGTTCCTGCATAATTTCCCGAAAATGCAGAAGAACCTGTTCATCGGCCGCCATCCGACGCCGAAGGCCTGGACCCACTACTCGATCAACGTCCAGCCCAAACGGATCGAACTCTACTGCAACGGAATCAAAGTGATCGAACAGGACCTGCCGGTCGAGATCAAGGGCGAAAAACTCGGCCCGATCCTTTTCGGCAGCGGTAAAGGCGGTTTCGACCTCGACGAATATGTCGTTTACGACCGCATTCTCAGTCCGGCCGAGATCAAGGCACTGGCGCAGGGCGAATCCAAAGTTTCCGGTGAAATGGCCTGGTATCCTTCCCTTAATTCCATTGTGCTGGACCTTTCCTGCAATCCGAAACAGCTGAAGGGAAAAAAATCTCGTTCTTCAGGCCGCATCCAAATCCGGACAGAAAATCTTCAGTGCGAAGATTTCCACCAGCAAAGGCAAACTGATCGGCAGCGGCGACAAACAGCTGCTGATTCTGCATGAAGCGCTCAAGCTGCCGAAAAAACCGGCCGACGGCAATTACGTCATGACCCTTTCGCCGGAAGGCTCCGAAGACGCTCTTCTGACCAAGGAATTCGTGGTCAGGACCTTCGAATGGCAGAACAACAAAATCGGAAAACGCGACACGCTGCTGCCCGGATTCACTCCGCTGCAGGTCAAAGGAAACGTGATTTCCGCGGTCCTGCGCGATTACACGATCGGCAAAAGCGGTCTGCCCGAACAGATCGTCTCCGAACAGAAACCCATCCTGGCCGGACCGGTCACCGTGAATCTGGTCAAAGGCGGCAAAACCCGGGTCGCCGAGGGCGACACGGCCGTTCGCCCGGTGAAAAAATCCGCCACCACGGTGGAATACGCCGCCGCAGGCAAAGAACTGAAAGTGAAGGGCCGGATGGAACAGGACGGTCTGCTCGTGCTGGACCTGAACTTCCCGGCGAATCTGAATGCGGACCGGGTTTACGTCGACATTCCGGTCAAGAAAGAATTTGCGGAACTCTATCATCCCATCGGCGAACACATCCGCGCCAACCCGGCCGGATTCACACCGGCCGGACAGGGTGTCATCTTCAAAAGCCGTGATATGCAGCAGGTGAAGATTTCCAATTTCATCCCGTATCTCTGGCTGGGAACCGATACGCGCGGGATCTGTTACGCGGCCAACTGGGACAAAGACTGGGTCCACTGCAAAGAACGTGACGCGGTGGAGCTTTACCGTCACCCGAACGGCGATGTCAGCATCCGCCTGAATCTGATCAACGCCCCGGTGAAGTATCCCCGCAATCGGACGATCACCATCGCCCTGCAGGCCTCCCCGGTGAAGCCGATGCCGAAAGGCTGGCGCGGCTGGGCTGACGGTTTCAATTACAAAGGCAATAAGAACACGATTGCGCTGGCCAGCAATCCTTACTGGGGCGGCTATACCGCATGGGCCGGACGCTATCCGGCCTTCAAGGATTTCGACTATATCCGACAGCTGGCGCAGACCGCGAAAACCGGGGTCATCGACGATGCCTATATCAACACCTGGGTCGAGCGGATTCTGAAAAGCGCTCCCGGCGAGGCGCCCTGGGTCCACAAAATGGCGGCGGCCTCCCGCCGGTCCTTCGTGACGGGTCATACCCGGGCGGCATTCAACATGGCGAAATCATTGTACGGGAAGAAAAATCCGGTGCTTTATTTCTACACCTGCGATGCAGACAGCGCCGCCAAACTGCCGGAATATCCGGCCATGGCCGGTGAATGGTCAAGCTCATCCTCCGGCGCCTGCGGTTCCTACTCCGATTATGCCATCTATTACCTCGATAAAATGATCGAAGCCGGAATGAGAGGAATTTACGACGACAACACGTTCTTCCGCTGCAACTATTCCTGGGCGACCGGCGATGCCTACATCGACGAACAGGGTGAAATCCGTCCCGGACTGAACCTCTGGAACAGCCGGGAATACCACCGCCGGCAGATCGTTACCATGCTCGACCGCGGAATTGAACCGTGGCTCACGGTCCACCACACCAATGCCAATATCCTGCCGACGCTCGGGTTCGCCACCAACTCCATGGGCATGGAATGGAAATACGGTTCCCATGATTTCCAGGAACGGTTCACGCCGGATTACATCCGGGCGGTCTGTCAGGGTCTTCAGGGCGGACTTTACCCCACGGTTCTGGACGGCATCGTGGTCGGGAAGCAGCCGGAAAAACGTTCCTGGGCGACCCGCACCATGATCGCGTGTCTGATGCCGCATGAAATCCGGCCCACCATCCCGCGCGGCAGCGATTACAAGCTGGTGGTCAAATCATACAATTATCTCTATGATTTCGGCATCTGGCAAGACGACTGCCGTTACACGGCTTACTGGGACCCGGCCAATCCGGTCAAGTCCGCCGATCCGAAGCTGTTGACCAGCACCTACCGCCGCGGCAAAAAACTGCTGATCGTCTGCGGCAGCTATACCGGCGACATCACCGCAAAGCTGACCTGCAAAGGCAAGGTGAAATCGGCAAAGAATCTGGAAACCGGCAAGGAACTTTCCGTTTCCGGCTCCGAGATCACTTTCCCGCTGAAAAAGCATGATTTCATGCTGGTCGAGGCCGAGCTGCAGTAAATAATCCCGTCCCGGCGGTCCGATCGGGCCGCCGTCGGGACCGGTAACCTCAGGACCGGAAAAAAGGAAAAATCATATATGAATACGATTCAGGAACAGTCTTTCTGTGCGGAAGCGGATTTTTGCCGTGTCGCCGAAAAACTCAACGTCAACCACCATTCGTCGAACAGTGCGCCGAATCTTTCCAACCGCGGAATCTGGGATTTCACGCCCGATTTCCGGAAAATGAAATTCACCTGGGCCCGCAATCATGACTGGGCGCTGTGGAACAGCGGGCAGCGGGTGGTCGATACGCATTTCATCTTCCCGCTGATGCACCTCGATCCCGCCGACCCGGCCAACTATTACTTCGATGCGACCGATGAGATGCTCCGCATGACGCAGGAAGCGGGCAGCAAAGTGTTCTACCGGCTGGGCACCAGCATCGAACATTCCGGGCTCAAGCCGGAACAAAAGCATTTCAACTCCCTGCCCCCGGCCGATTATGCCCAATACGCCGAAGTGCTCGCCGGAATCATCCGTCACTACACCCGGGGCTGGGCGAACGGATTTCACTTCGACATGCCCTACTGGGAAATCTGGAACGAGGCGGAAAACGATCCCACCTGCTGGAAAGGCCCCTACGAGGAATTCATCAGATTCTTCGTGATCGTGCTCAAACGGCTGAAAGCGGAATTCCCCGAACTCAAGATCGGCGGTCCCGCCGCGACCAGTCTCCGCGAAGACCTGCTGCGTCCTTTGCTGAAGGCCTGCCGCGAGGCGGGAATCGCGCCCGATTTTCTTTCCTGCCACAGCTACAACTGCGATCCGGAAAAACTGATTGCCAAGCCGCGTCTCATGCGGAAACTGCTGGATGAAGAAGGTTTCCCGCATTGCGAAACCGCCATCACCGAATGGCATTATCTGGTCAGCTGGGAGGGAATCCACCGGAGCATGGACAAGGAAAAACGCCGTCAGGCCATCGAAGGACCCGCCGGATTGTACGGGATCGACTCGGCGGTCTACAATCTGGCCGTTCTCTGCGGCTGGCAGGAAACTCCGCTCGATCTCGGATTCTACTACGGCGCCGCGCCGCAGGGCTTCTGGGGTTACTACCAATCTTACGGCGAACCCAACAAGAATTTCCATTCCATGTGCCTGTTCGGCGATTTCGTCCATACGCACGAAACGAAGGTCCACACCGAAAAACTTGCCGACAGCGTTTACCTGCTGGGCAGCGTTTCCGCCAACGGCAAAAACGGACAGCTGCTCGTCGCGGACTATCGCGGGAAATCCGAGTCGCTGGAAATCCGGATCAAGGGCATGGACGGCGCGTCCGTCACGGCCGAACTGCTGGATCAGGAGCACGACCGCACTCCGGCGGATGCCGTTTTCCAAGACGGGAAACTGACCCTGCGGAAAAATGCCGCAGGCTCCGCCGCGTTCCTGATCGGGTTTCATCGAGATTCCAACTGACGGAACGGATTTCCCATGGCAATCATCTTTCACGAAACGTTCGAAACCGAAACCGACGGTCTGCCCGGCGGATGGTACGTCGAAAACAATTCCAATCTGAAGGAAGTGCCGGCCATCCGGCTCGGAGACGGCTGTATCGAACTGCTCTCGGCAGGCAACAAATTTCTGCCCGTCATTCCCGACGTCGCCGACTGCATCGTGCGGTTCCGGATGGCCTTCAACTACTCCATGACCACCGACGAACCGGAGGGCGGATTCGCCGTGCTGATCTCGTTCCGTTACGACCTTGAGACCGGACGTGGACAGACTCTCCGTATCCGGCGGACCGGACGCGGCCGGATTGCATTCGAATACGGCTCCATGCGCCGCAACCGTTTCCTGCCCGAACGGACCGCCGAAGCCGACATTGCCGACGAATTGCTCGACCGTCCGTTCGACTGCGAACTGGTCATCGCCGGCGAACGGCTCACCGTAAAATTTCTCGGCGCGGAAGCCGCTTTCCCGATTCGTTCCGGACGCGGCAAGATCGCCGTCGCCCGCGAACATTTCTTCGACACGCTGAAGATTTCCGCCTTCGACATCGAAACCGGGGAGGAACTCCGTGCGTCCGCAACCCGAAGTTTCACCATCCCCCTGCCCGATGAACTGACCTGGTATCCGCTGTTCTGCGACATCGAAACGGAGGATTTCGGCAACTGCATGGACGTTTCGCTTTCCCTGCGCGGCGGCGTAAAGGATTCCCCCGCCGGGGAAGGCAACTACTTCAGCATGCGGATGGACATTCTGACCCGTCCCTTCCTGAAAGTCATCTCTCCGGACCGGTTCGAACAGCATACCGTCTGCCGCGAACGTCTGGTCATGGTGCCGGACAGTCTGGCCGCCAAATATTTCTACGGCGTGCTGCACAAAAAATTCGACTGGCCCTTCCGCCGTCGCGTGCGTTTTCTCAAACCAAGGGGAAAATTCGAACTCGCATTCGGATTTGAAAGCTACATCCACAGTCCGAACGGAGAACTCGCCCAAAGTCCCTCCGAAACCGTGTTCGACCTCGACGGGAACGTGCTCTATTCCGGACAGGGACTGACCGGCGGCAAGACCAAAACGGAATTTCTCTCTCAGCCCGACAAAGAAATGCTCGGCCGTCTGCCTGAAAACGACCCCCGGCATGACCGCGCGGTCGAATTCGTCAAAAACAATCACTACTTCTTCGACGGCGAGACTCCGCGGTTCGAAATCCGGCTCACCGGCAGATTCCTGCCGACGGAATGCGAAATCACGCTGGAAGACGCCTTCTTCCGTCCGGTGCGGAAGCTGAAATACGAAACGAAGCCGGACACGCTGACCGTCG
>Ga0079305_1001192_pt1 | contig 38072 bp, 34 predicted proteins | sample LMS_cellobiose_e_FD_79183 | JGI IMG/M metagenome (GOLD analysis project Ga0079305, IMG submission 79183) | Rumen-fistulated moose microbial communities from Alaska, USA - LMS_cellobiose_enrichment | ecosystem: Host-associated > Mammals > Digestive system > Stomach > Rumen fluid ... | reverse complement strand
GCAAAAGCGGCAAAGGCAATTAGGCCTGAACAAAGTGAAGGCCAGCGCCTTGAGACGCCGGCCGGTATCCTTTGGGCTTTTAGCCCTTGTACAAACCACCCGTTTGACGGGTGGTTATGATTATCGATTCACATGTCTCGCCCGTTCATTTCGGCCACGGAGCCGCGCTACGGTTCCTTTCCGAACAGCGCCTTCCAGGTGTCGGCTCCGCAGATGCCGTCTGCCGTCAGGCCGCGGCTCTGCTGGAAGGCCTTCAGCGCCTTCGCCGTCTTCGCGCCGTAGTAGCCGTTGTAGCGGGAGGTGAGGAAGCCCAGCTCGGAGAGCCGCTGCTGAACCAGGTACACGTCGTGGAGATAGTCCTCGGGGTGCAGCGTCTGGTGGAAGCGCTCGTAGGGGGCCAGCGGCACCGGCTCCGTTTCGTCCGTCAGCTCGAAGGTTTCGTTGTCCGGCAGGCCAAACAGCTCGTTGAGCGTCACAAACGAATAGCCCGCCTTGTAGAGGCGCGGCACCAGATCCTTCAGCTGCTTCAGGTCTTCGTTCGTGGTGTGGAAGAGCAGCACGTCGCCCGAGTGGATGTTTGAGGCGATGTGTTTGGTGGTGTTGAGCAGCCCCACCTTGCTCCAGTACGCGATGCCGTAATAGCCCAGCTGCCGCAGATAGGCGTGCGTGCGCTGGTCGTAGCGGTTGTCGCCGCCGCGCGGCCGCAGGAAGTGCATCTGATAGGTGACGCCCAGCGCCTCGCTCACCGCCCGGTTCTGAGCCCAGATTTCACGGCACAGGTTCTCGTCGTCCTCGTCGTACAGCCCGCTGTGGCTCCAGGTGTGGTTTTCAATTTCAAACCCGTCTTCCCATGCGCCCTTGAGGATTTTCCCGAGGAATTCAAGGTTCTGGCCGATGGGGAAGATGGTGGCCCGGCCGTCGTATTTTTTGAAGAGCTTGATGATCTCCCGCAGGTTTTCGGCCTGATTGCAGTCGTCTATGGTGAACGCCACCCTCCGGCCGCTCACCCGGGCGTGCATGAACACGGGCAGGAAACCGTCCACGATGTCCGGCGCGACGATGTCCTCAAGCCGCTCCATCGTTTCGGCCGACGGATAAGCGCGCTCCTCCGTCAGCGCGGCGCCCGTCAGACCGCTCAACGCCACGCAGAGCGCACAGACAATAACCGCGGCGCCGCGCAGCATGCGGCGTCCCTTTCTCTTTTGTTGATCCGTCACGATATCCCTCTTTTCCGGAACGCTGTTCCGAATTTCCCCATTGTATGGCAAAAGCCCCGATTCAATTGTACACTTACTATTTTTCGACTTTCGAAACGCCGGAATGGTTCGCGCTCTGTGTGGAGAAACGGAAAACATAACACATATTTCCATGTTTGTTAAAACAGAGCGAAGCGTCGCGCGCTATTCGTAACGATCCAGCTCATCCAGCCTCCGCGTGATGGCGCGGCTGCGGGCCGCGGCGGTGTCCAGCTCGCCGGTGGCCTGGTCGAGGCGCTGGCGCATGCGGTCGAGCGTTTCGCCGAAGCGGCCGAACTCGCCGCGCAGCGTGCTCAGCAGCTGCCACACCTCGCCGGTACGCTGCTCGATGGACAGCGTGCGGAACCCCAGGCTCAGGCTGTTGAGCAGCGCGGCGAGGGTGCTCGGGCCGGCGATGACGATGCGGTGCCGCTCGCGCGCGGCGTCGGCCAGCCCGGGGCGCCTCAGGACCTCGGCGTAGAGGCTTTCGACGGGCAAAAACATGATGGCAAAGTCGGTCGTGTGCGGCGGCCTGATGTACTTGCTTTCGATTTTTTTCGCCTGATCGAGCACCGTCCGCTGCAGCTCCGCGCCCATGCGTTCGGCGGCGGCCCTGTCGCCGCTTTCCGAGGCGTCGATCACGCGCTGGAAGGCGTCCAGGGGGAACTTGCTGTCGATGGGGAGCAGCAGTCCCTCTCCGTCCCGGCCGGGCAGGCGCACGGCGAATTCGACGCGCTCCTGGGAATCCGGCACGACGGGGGTGTTTTCGAGATACTGGCCGGGCGTCAGGATGTCGCTCAGCAGCGCGCTCAGCTGGATTTCGCCCCAGATGCCGCGCGTCTTCACGCCCTGAAGCACCTTCTTCAGGTCGCCGACGCCGCTGGCCAGCGTCTGCATCTCGCCCAGGCCGCGGTGCACCTGCTCGAGCTGCCGGCTGACCTGCTGAAACGACTGGCCCAGCCGCTTTTCGAGCGCGTCGGTGAGCTGCTGGTCGATCATGGCGCGCATCTCGCCCAGCTGCCGCTCGTTGGTCTGCACCAGGGCGGTCAGGCGGGATTCGAGCCGGTCGCCGAGCTGCTGGGTGCGCGTTTCGGCGTTCTGCACGCCGTTCGCGCTGAGCTGCAGCACCGTGTTGACCGATTCGACGAGCTGGGACTGCTGCTGAAGCGCCCGCTTTTCCGATTCGACGATGCGCCCGCGCAGGCTGCGCTGCAGGCGTTTCATGCGCAGCATGAGCGGCAGGGCGGTCATCAGCGCCGTCAGAAGCGCGATGAAGAGCATGAAGGGCAGGGGATGGGCTTCGATCAGCTGGATCATGGATGCCTCCTGAAAACGTTCATCTGTTCTGTTTTCTCAATTATAACATCACCCGGGGCGTTTGAACAGGCCCAAATTCGACCTTTTTGTGCGGCGGCAACCGAAAAAGGCGAATATTCGTCCAAATAAATACGAATTTTTGACAATGGTGCAAAAAAGTGTGCAAACGGGGCATGATTGTGCTATGATAAATGTATGAGCACTCATCGCTCAACGGAGGTTTTCATGAAGTATTTCGTCTGGAAAATCGCGCTGATCGCGCTGCTTTGTCTGATGCTTTGGGTCGGCCCCGCGCTGGCCGCCGCGCCTGCCGGGCCGACCGCGCCGGCCGCCTCTGAAGCGCCGGGGACGGAGCCGGGCGCGCTGCGCGTGTATCTGAAATCGCTGGGCGCCGTGTCCGAGCTGGCGCTGAATCTGGCGGGCAGCTACAGCATAGACGGCAACACGGGCCTGTATTTCGACGAGGGCACGCAGATCAGGGCCTACGCGAAGGCGGGGAACGTGTGGCTGTACTGCGGCGGCCTGTCGATGAACATGGGCCCGGGCGTCACGCTGACGCGCCATCAGGCCGCGGGCGGCAACGGCGTGTTCATCTCAGGCTCCCCGAGGAACAACCTGTATTGCGGTTCGCTGGAGCTGAACGCGGACGGCGACATGCTGCAGGCCATCCTCATCATCGACATAGAGGATTACCTGAAGGGCGTGCTGCCCTATGAGATGAACGACGCCTTTCCGCTCGAAGCGCTGAAGGCGCAGGCGGTGGCGGCGCGCACCTATGCGCTCAGGCGGCGGGCGGATCGCGGAACGAAGAACTACGACCTGGTGGACACCCCGGCCGATCAGGTGTTCTACGGATACGACGCCTCCTGGCAGAACGCCGTCGCGGCGGTCGAAGCGACGCGCGGGCTGTGCGGCCTGTATCAGGGCGATTATGCCTCGTGCTACTACACGGCGAGCAACGGAGGCCAGACCGCGCTGGCGCAGGACGTGCTTTCCGCACGGGGCGACAGCGGCTATCTCGACATCCACGACGACCCCTACGACCTGGAAAATCCCGCCAGTCCGGTGTCGACGCTGGCCTTCCGCAAGGATCTCTCCGACGCGCCCGCGCAGCTGACCGGCTGGCTGGCCGACGCGGCGGCGGAGCCGCTGGCCGCGTTGGGCTACAGCGACGAGCGCGCGGACATCGCGCCGTCGGGCGTGGTGTCGCTGACGCTGCACGATACGAAGTTTGGCGAAGCGAACCGCATGTACCAGTATCTGACCGTGACCTATACGGTAAACGCGCGGCCGATGGAGCCGGTGTACGCCGAGCCGACGATCGAGGAGCTTGTATACACAGCGTTCACCAAGCGTCCCATCGAGCGCGTTGTCGTCGGCTACAGGCCGGGCGCGTGGGAGGCGGTCGACGGGACCTTCGCCTGCGAGCTGACGGTCTACGACCAGCTGAAGCGCGAACTGGGCCTGAAGCTCAGCGGGCTGGACTGCGAGCTGACCACGGTCATTGAGGAAGAGGATATCTTCGTCGTGCAGATGAGGCGCTACGGGCACGGCGTCGGCATGAGCCAGCGCGGCGCGCAGACCATGGCCGGCAGCTATGGCATGGCGGCGGAGGACATCCTGCGGTTTTACTATCCGGGGCTGACGTTTGAGACGATCGCCTTTGAGGACGGCACGCTGCCGCCCCTTGAGGACATGGAGGCGGCTGCGGCGCGGTCGGAGGCGGTCTTTTTGCCGGAGCCCGCGGAGAACGAATACTACGCGGTGGTTGAGCTGTCCACCGTCTGGTCGACGCTGAACGTGCGCAGCGCGCCGTCCACCGACGCGCCCATTCTGACAGAGCTTCACAGCGGCGCGCGGGTGGTGGTCGCGGGGGAGCAGAACGGCTGGGCCCGGATACGGACCGGAACGGTGGAGGGCTACGTGTCGAGCCAATATCTGTCCGTGGAAAACGAGTGACGGCTCCGGCGCGTCCGGGAACGGGATACAGGTGATGATGTGAAGAAAGAATGGGCGCAGGCAGTCTGCGCGGCGCTGATGGCGCTGGCGGTTCTGGCGGGGTTTCCGCGCATTTTCGCGGGGGCCGAGCCGACTGCGCCCGAAAGGGTCTTTTCCTTCGCCCAGGAGGGCGTGACGCTGTTTCTCAACAGCCGCGAGAGCTATGACGCCGGCGGCTTCCTGCAGGCGCGGACCTATTACTTCACACCGGCGCGGTCCGGGCAGTACGTCTTTCACGGGCTGCCGGGCGAGATGTCCGGCGCGATTCTGAACGCGCACGTGTATGACGACACCGGCCGCATCGTGGCCCAGAACACCGGCCACGGCACGTTCGCCGTCGAGGCGCCCCTGCAGTCGGGCAGGCGCTACGAGCTGCGCGTGACCTCACAGGGCCGCGCCGATCTGACGATCGAGGTGATGGAGAACACCTACGGGCGCAGCATCGATCAGCCGCTCCGGCTGACGGGCGGATCGGTGCGCTATGTGCGCGCCATTGTCGGCGCGCGAGACACGCACTGGTTCAGCTTCACCGCCCCGCGCGACGGCTGGTATGTCGTCCGCACGGAATCGACGGAGGACGGCGCGCTGGATACGCGCGGCGTGCTGCTGAATGAAAAGTGGCGCGAGGTGGCGGAAAACGACGATATCCTCTTTCCGGGAGACGGCAACTTCCGCATCTGCGCGCGCCTGACGGGCGGACGGACGTATTTCATCCGCGTCAGCGCCGGCTCAAACCAGACCGGTTCGTACCGGCTGGTGCTGGCTGCGCCGGAAGCGGGCGAACCGCTGCCCACGCGCATCGCGCTGTCCGAAACGGTGTTTTCGGTCAGGCCGGGGGAGACGCACGCGCTGGCCATGACGATCCGTCCGCCCGGCGCGCTGGCGGACACGGCCTGGGCCAGCGAGGATCCCGGGATCGCCTCCGTGGCGCCGGACGGCACAGTGACGGGCGTTTCGGCCGGCCGAACGGTTGTTCACGCCTTCGCGGGGCTGCTGGAGGTGGTGTGCGAGGTGAACGTGACGCCGGTGGCGCTGACCGGCCTGGCGTTTGAGGCGACGGAGCTGTCCGTCGCCCAGTACGGCACGGCGCGGCTTATGCCGGTGTTCACGCCCGCAAACGCCAGCGACAGGCGGCTGATTTACGAGAGCTGGGACGAGGGCGTCGCCGTTGTCGATCCGGACGGCGCGGTGACGGGCGTCTCGCCGGGCACGGCGCGGATCGTGGCGCGCTCGGCGTCCGGGCTGACGGCCAGCGCATTCGTGACTGTGACGGAGCCGCTGCCGGTGTATCGCGCGCTGGTGCTGGGAGAGCAGAACTACGAGAGCGGACGCACGCGGCTGGGCGGCCTGAACACGGCGGAGGGCGTCGCGGAGATGCTGCGCCAGCAGTCGGTCAACGGCCGGACGTATGACGTGCGCCTGCAGGTGGATTCGACGCGCGCCAGCCTCCTGGAGGCCATTGACGAGACGTTTTCCGGCGCGCGGGAGAGCGACGTGTCGCTCTTTTATATCAACTGCCACGGCGATTACGACGACACGGCATGGATTGAGCTGCACGACGGCACGCGCGTGACGGCGGTTCAGCTGGAGCAGCTGCTTCGCGCCATACCGGGGCGCATTGTGGTGATCGTCGACTGCTGCCGCAGCGGCGGCTTCCTGGGGGGAACCAGCGCTGCGGATCGCTTTACGGGCGCCGTGTGCGATGCGTTTGCGGGCGGCGGCGCGTCGTCGGCCTTCGCGGGCGGAAAGTACATTGTGCTGACGTCCGCCGGCCCGGACGAAGACAGCTACCGGCGCAGCTTCGCCAGCGGCAGCGACGAGGACAGCATGGCGACGATCATGGCGCGCAGCCTGTGCGAGGGCGCGGGCTGGGACATCATCGGCGACAGGATGTGCACGCTGAAGGCCGACGCCGACCGCGACCGGGTGGTGACGCTTCAGGAAATCTGGCAGTATACACACCGGCGCGTGCTGTATTATCTGGAGGACACGGGCGTCACGCAGACCGTGCGCGTGTGGCCGGAGGGCGACCAGACGCCGCTGTTCGGGCGGGGCTGAAGCGGGCGGAGAAATCGCCCGGCCGGCTCCTGACCGTCAGGCGGACCGCCGCCGCCGGACCCATTTCATCACCCTGGCAACGCCGTGGGAATCAAAAACAGACCGCGTTCTCCACAAAAGAAACGCGGTCTGTTTTGACGAAGCCCGGCTGTCACAGCCCCAGCTGCGCGCGGAATGCGTCGATGCTGGCCTGCGCGCGCGCCTTTGAATCGGACTCGGCGAAGATGCGCAGCAGCGGCTCGGTGCCGGAGAAGCGGCAGATGACGAAGCCGCCGTCCCTGAAGTACACCTTGCAGCCGTCCTCGTAGCTCACGCGGTCGATTTCCCGGCCGAAATCGGGCAGCAGCCTGTCCTTGAACACCATATCCTGAATGCGGCCCTTGTCGGCCGGATTGAAGGCGTAATTGCCCTCGGCCATGACGAAGCGGCCGTATTTTCTTTCGAGCGCTTCGATGATTTCCGAGGGACTCTGGCCCATCGCGGAGATCATCTCCACGAACAGCGCCGCGGCGTAGGTGGAATCCTTGCCGTGGATGTGGCCGCGCACGGTGAGGCCGCCGGACGATTCGCCGCCCAGCACGGCGTCCACCTCGTCGATCTTCGAGGAAATCCATTTGAATCCCACCGGAACCTCGTAGCAGGTTTCGCCCAGGTCCGCGGCCACGCGGTCGAGCATATGGGTGGTGGCCAGGTTGCGCACCACAGGGCCCGACCAGCCGCGGTATTCGTGCAGATAGTAGTACAGCATGACCAGGATCTCGTTGGCGCTGATGTAGCGGCCGTTGCTGTCGATGATGCCCAGCCGGTCGCCGTCGCCGTCCAGCGCGATGCCCAGATCATACCCGCCGTTCACCACGCGGGTGGTGAGCTCGTGCAGCGTTTCCTCGCTGGGCGCGGGCAGGTTGCCGCCGAAGTAGGCGTCGCGGCCCATGTGGATGGTGTCCACCGTGCAGCGGGCGGTGTAGAGAATGCACATGAGCGCGTAGGTGCCCGAGCCGTACATCGGGTCGAACAGGATGCGCGGCCCGCGCTCCCGGATCTTCGCCATGTCCATCTGGCCAATGATGTCGTCCAGGAAGGGGTTGAACGGATTGCGCAGGAATTCAACGCCGCCCTCCGCGCAGGCCCGGTCAAAGGGCGTGAAGGGAATATCGCCCTCCAGCGAGGCGATGATCGTCTCGATGCGGCCGGTGACCTCGAGCGGGGCGTCCCGGCCATCGTCCACGATCACCTTGATGCCGTTGTAGTTGGCGGGGTTATGGCTGGCCGTGACCTCCAGGCCGCAGTGCAGCCCGCGCTTCATGACGGTGTGCATGATGAGCGGCGTGGGGGCGGAGCGCCGGAGGAAATACACGTGCAGACCCGCCGCGCACAGCACCTCGGCCATCCACCGGGCGGCCGTGTCCGAAAGAAAGCGGTGGTCATAGCCGATGATGACGGGCAGTTCGGCCCGGTCGGTCTCTTTGAGGTAGGCGCAAACGCCCGCGGCGATTTTGCGCACGTTTGCGCAGATGAAATCCTCGCCGATGACGGCGCGCCAGCCGCCTGTGCCAAATCGGATCATGGGAACACCATCCTTTGCCGGTATAATGTCAGTCACTCGCAACGGTTCGGTTGACCTGACAGCCTGGAGGCCGATAAGCCGGCAGGCGGGCCGCAGGCCCCATCCCGCCGCGCCGACAACCTCCATTTTGTTGAAAACCTGAACAGATACAACACATGTTTTTATTATAATCCACCCGGAAGGGCATGTCCAGTGGATGACGGAACAAACGTGAAAAAACAACATTTTCACAATATTCCTCAAAACCATCCTTGGCAGGGAAGGCGGAGCGGCGCCGTTCCGGGCCGGAGGACGCGCGCATGGGCGTCCCAGAAAAAACGCGGCGCCGCAAATCATGCGGCGCCGCGCCGGGGGCGCGGTTTACGATGCGTTTCTCATGAACGCCAGATAGGCCTTTTGCGCCTCGTACAGGTCGGCCTTGTTGATGATCTCCATGGGCGCGTGCATCGAGAGCACGGCCACGCCGCTGTCGATGACCTCCATGCCGTAGAGCGCGCAGATATAGGCGATGGTGCCGCCGCCGCCCTGGTCCACCTTGCCCAGCTCGGCGAACTGGCAGGCGACGCCGTTTTCATCCATGATTGCCCGCAGGCGGGCGATGAACTCGGCGTTGGCGTCGTTCGAGCCGGACTTGCCGCCGGAGCCGGTAAACTTGTTGTAGCATACGCCGCGGCCCAGGTAAGCGGCGTTCTTCTTTTCAAACGAACCGGCGAAGTTGGGATCAAAGCCGGCGCTGACATCGCAGGAGAGCATGCGGCTGGCGCAGAGCGCGCGCCGGAGCGTCAGGTCGCTGTAGGCCCCCGTGGCGGCGATCAGCTCGGCCACGGCGTTTTCGAAATAATGCGCGCGCATGCCGGTCGCGCCCACGCTGCCGATCTCCTCCTTGTCGACCAGAATGCAGCAGCACGTGGCGTCGGGCGCCTTGTCGAGCGAGAGAATGGCGTCGATGGCGGGGAAAGCGCACACGCGGTCGTCGTGGCCATAGCCCAGAATCATGCTGCGGTCCAGCCCCATGTCGCGCGCCTTGCCGGCGGGCACGACCTCGAGCTCGGCGGAGAGGAAGTCGTCCTCCTCGAAGTTATACTTATCCTTGAGGATTTTCAGCACATTGGCCTTGACGGCGTCCTTGATTTCTTCCTTTTCGCCGTCCTTTTCCTCGGCGGCGAGCGGGCGGCCGCCCACGATGAGGTTCAGCATCTCGCCGTCAATGACGGTCGCGGCAGTCTTGCCCATCTGCTCGCGCGCCAGGTGAATCAGCAGGTCGGAAACGCACAGCACGGGATCGCTTTCATCCTCGCCGATCACCACGTCGATCACGCTGCCGTCCTTCTTGGCGACCACGCCGTGCAGCGCCAGGGGGATGGTGACCCACTGGTACTTTTTGATGCCGCCGTAGTAGTGCGTGTCGAAATAGGCGATGTCGCCGTCCTCATAGAGCGGATTCTGCTTGACGTCCATGCGCGGCGAGTCGATGTGCGCGCCGATGATGTTCATGCCGGTTTCCAGCGGCTTCCTGCCGAGGTGAAACAGCATGACGGCCTTGCCCATGCACACGCTGTAGACCTTGTCGCCGGCCTTCAGCGTCTTGCCGCGCCGGATGACGTCGGCGAGATTTCTGTAGCCCTTCGCCTCAGCCAGGGCCACGGTTTCCCGTACGCATTCGCGCTCGGTCTTGCCGCCGTCCAGAAAAGCGCGGTAGCGCGCGCTCAGGTCGTTCAGTTTCTCGATGTCTTCGGCCGTGTAGTTCTTCCATGCGTTTGGTCTTTCCATATGGATTCACGCCTCCCCGATGCTGTTTGTGGACCTGGCATCTATTATATCATCAGGCCGCCCGTTCAGCAAGAGCGAAGCGTGCGAAAACGGCCTTCCAAATGCCGCGGCCGCGGACGAGCGACGTCGCTTGACGCGTTTGGGGATGGATGCTATAATCAAATCAATTCAGCGCCGGCGCACGGATTCTGACTGAACAGGGCGGCGGCGGGAAATACTATGCGGCATGGAGGGCTCCGGTCATGGCGCGCCGCGAAGGCTGGCCGCCGCGCAGACCGGCGCGGGCACGATCTGCGAACGGAGGAAACGAACATGGAACACAGAATAGCGGTCATCGGCATCGTCGTGGAAAACTATGACTCCGTGGAGAAACTCAACGGCCTGCTGCACGATTACGCGGACTACATCGTGGGCCGCATGGGCGTTCCGTACAGGATGCGGCACGTGAACATCATCAGCGTGGCCGTGGACGCGCCGCAGGACGTCATCAGCACGATGGCGGGCAAGATCGGCATGCTGGACGGCATCAGCGCGAAGACGGCTTATTCCAGCCGGATCTTTCCGGCGGAAGCGTGACGCGGGAAAAGGAAGCGGGCGGATGTTCCACAGAGGGGACGTCCGCCCTTTCTGCGGCCGCAGGGAAGCGCCGGGCCGCTTCTGCGCGGGAAAACCGGACAGAGCGCCGGGCCGGAAAGGGCGGGAGCCGGGGAGGAATTGGAGAAAAATGTGAATTCTTCCCATAAAATGACATTAATTTTAAAATGCCCCTTGCATGATTGCACAGGATCGTATATAATAAGTGGTACTATAATAGGAAAGTATTTAGCTAATCCGGCGGCGCCAGCTTCGCCGCGGGACAGAGCGACTGGAAATGGAGCGCAGCCGATATGAAGCCGCAGAAGGCAGTTGTTCAGGAGACAAGGCGCATCGCCGTCGGCACGGCCATCCTGTGCGCGGTGATGCTGCTTGTGTTTCTCGTCATCGGGCGGATGACCTGGCCGGTTGCGCTGGGCGCGCTCATAGGATACGGGCTGGCCGTGGGCAACTTCTTCGTCATGGCGATGGATGTGCAGCGCCTGATGGAGAACATCGACCCGAACGAGGAGAGCGCCGTCAAGACGGCCAAGGCGAAGATGCGCCTGTCCTACAACCGGCGCATGATCGTCATGATTCTGCTGCTGGCGGCGGCCATCCTTTGGCTGAAGGTCAGATGGATCACGGCGATGCTGCCGCTCGCCTTCCCGCGCGTCGTCATAAAGGCATGGCAGCTCGTGCAAAATCGGAAAACCAAAGGAAGTGAAGCCTGATGGAAGTCAATGGCGCCAGCATCGTCTATCAGAACGACTGGTTTGTTCTGTCCGGCGCGGTGGTAACGACGTGGATCGTCATGGCGGTCGTGACGCTCGTGTGCATTTTCCTCACGCGGAACCTGAAGGTTCACGCCACCAGCAGGCGGCAGGTTATCGCGGAGTTTCTGGTGAAGTCCGCGAACAATCTGGTGAAGAACAACATGGGCGAACGGTTCGGTAGCTATGCGCCGCTGGCGGCGTCGGTGCTCGCCATCAGCGTGTGCTGCAGCCTGTCGAGCCTGCTGGGCGCCTTTCCGCCCACCGGCGACCTCTCGACGGTTCTGGGCTGGGCGCTGGTCATCTTCACGCTGATCACCTACTGGAAGATCCGGGCCGGCGGAATCGGCGGCTATCTCAGGGGCTATCTGCAGCCCGTGCCGGTGCTGCTGCCCATCAACATCATCGGCGAGGTCATGACGCCCGTCTCCATGGCGTTCCGTCACTACGGCAACATCGCCTCGGGCATGATCATTTCCATGCTGGTCTATTCGGCGCTGGCCTCGCTCTCCACGATGGTGCTGGGCGCGATTCCCGGCGTCGTGGGCCAGATCCTGAGCGGCGTTCCGATTTTTCAGGTGGGTATACCGGCCGTCCTGTCGATTTACTTCGACCTGTTCTCCAGCTGCATCCAGGCATTCATCTTCTGCACGCTGATGATGGTGAACATCAAGCTGGCGGCGGAGGGTTGATAGATAACATACGATCATTTATTGAATTGGGAGGGTTTTATCATGGAAGAACTGAGCAGAGCTATCGTCCTGGCGGGTTCGGCAATCGGCGCGGGCATCGCGATGGTCGCGGGCCTCGGCCCCGGTATCGGCGAAGGGTATGCCGTCGGCAAGGCGCTGGAGGCCATCGGCCGCCAGCCCGAGTGCAAGAGCGACGTCACCTCCACGATGATTCTGGGCGTCGCCCTGGCCGAGACCACCGGTATCTACAGCTTCATCATCGCACTGCTGCTGGTTCTTGTCAATCCGCTCATCGGCAGGCTCTGAGATGGCTAACGGAGGAATGAAATCATGAATGGGGTGCAGGAGTTTTTCTCAATTGTCCCCTGGACGATCATTTTCCAGTACTGCAACCTGCTGATTCTCTGCCTGCTCGTCAGGAAGTTTCTGTTCAAGCCGGTCATGAATGTGCTGAACGCGCGTCAGGCGGAGATCGACGGCATTTATGACGCCGCCAACCAAGACCGCGCCCGCGCGGCCGAGCTCAAGCAGGACTACGACCGCCACATGGCGGGCGCGCGCGAGGAAGCGGATCAGCTCATGAAAAGCACGCTCGAAACGGCCAGCCGCCGCGGCGACGCCATCATCGGCGACGCGCGGACACAGGCGGCGGGCATGCTTCGCCGCGCCGAGAGCGAGATCGAGCAGGAGCGCGTGAAGGCGTTTTCCGAAGTGAAGAAGGAGCTGTCCGGCATGGCGGTGGACATCGCCGAGCAAATGGTCAGCCGCGAGCTCAACGCGGCCGACCGGGACAGGCTTGTGGATGAATTTATCCGAAACGCGGGTGACAAGGCATGACGGAGCTGGCCAGAGTATACGGCGAGGGCCTTTTCGACCTGGCAAGGGAAGAGCGCCTGCTGGATACGATCCATGAAGAAATGAACGCGCTCGGTGAGAGCTTTCGCGCCGAGCCGCGCTTTATCCGCCTGCTTCAGTCTCGCGCGATTCCGCGCGCGGAGCGGCTGGGGATTCTGGACGATTCGTTTCGGGGAAGGGTTCATCCCTACCTGCTCAATTTCATGAAGCTGCTGCTGGAACGGGGCGCATTTTATGCCTTTTCGGACTGCGCGCGCTATTTCCACGCCCGCTGGTGCGAGGAGAAGGGCATCGTCGAGGCTCACGTGGTTTCGGCCGCGCCGCTCGCGGAGGCGCAGCGGCAGGCGCTCACGCGCAAGCTCGGCGCCATCTCCGGAAAGCGGGTTGTGCTGCTCACGCAGATCGATCCGGCCGTCATGGGCGGCCTGAAGGTGGACATGGAAGGCCGCCGCTATGACAACACCATCCGGCACAGGCTGGAGCTCATGCGCCGTCATCTGACGGACGAAGCGTGAGCGGGCGCGCGGATCGCGCCGGTGTAACCTGAATGAAAGAAGGCTGACAGGATGCAATTGAGGCCCGAGGAAATATCGAAGATCATCAAGGATCAGATCAGGCATTACGAGCAGAAAATCGACCAGAGCGAGACGGGCACCGTGCTGCTCATCGGCGACGGCATCGCGCGCGTGTCCGGCCTTGAAAAGTGCATGGCCAACGAGCTGGTGCGCTTTCCGAACGGCACCTACGGCATGGCGCTGAATCTGGAAGAAAACTCCGTGGCCGTCGTCATGCTGGGCAGCGACGCCGGCATCGAGGAGGGCGACGTCGTGGAGCGCACCGGCCGCGTGGTTTCCGTGCCCGTGGGCGAGCGGCTGATCGGCCGCGTGGTGGACGCGCTGGGCCAGCCGGTGGACGGGAAGGGGCCCATCGAGGCCGCGGATCACTGGGCCATCGAACGGCAGGCTCCCGGCATCATTGAGCGCAAGAGCGTTTCGGTGCCGCTGCAGACCGGCGTGAAGGCCATCGACAGCATGATTCCGATCGGCCGCGGCCAGCGCGAGCTGATCATCGGCGACCGCCAGACCGGCAAAACCACCATCGCCGTCGATACGATCCTCAACCAGCGGGGAAAGGACGTCATCTGCATCTACGTGGCCATCGGCCAGAAGCGCTCGACCGTCGCCCGGCTGGTGGAGCAGCTGGCCGAGGCGAACGCGCTGGACTACACCGTGGTGGTGTCCGCGACGGCGTCCGAGCTGGCGCCGCTGCAGTACATCGCGCCCTATTCCGGCTGCACCATCGGCGAGTATTTCATGAAGCAGGGCCGGGACGTGCTGGTCGTGTACGACGATCTCTCCAAGCACGCCGTGGCGTACCGCGCGCTGTCGCTGCTGATCCGCCGGCCGCCCGGGCGCGAGGCCTATCCGGGCGACGTGTTTTATCTGCACTCGCGCCTGCTGGAGCGCGCGGCGCGCATCGCCCCCGAGTATGGCGGCGGCTCGCTGACGGCGCTGCCCATCATCGAGACGCAGGCGGGCGACGTGTCGGCCTATATCCCGACCAATGTCATCTCCATTACGGACGGTCAGATCTTCCTCGAGACCGAGCTGTTCCACGCGGGCGTCATGCCGGCCGTGAACCCCGGCATTTCCGTCTCCCGCGTCGGCGGCAACGCGCAGATCAAGGCCATGAAGAAGGTGGCCGGCACGCTGAAGCTGATCTACAGCCAGTATCGCGAGCTGCAGTCCTTTGCGCAGTTCGGCTCCGACCTGGACGCCGACACCAAGGCCCGCCTCAACCAGGGCGAACGCATTGTGGCCGTGCTGAAGCAGAATCACTCCTCGCCGGTCGCCGTCGAAAACCAGGTTTGCATACTGTACGCCGTCATCAACAATTTCCTGAACGACGTGCCGGTCGGCCTGATTCCCGACTATGAGCGCGGGCTCTATGAGCGCATGGCCGCGCAGCACGATGACGTGCTGGAGGCGATCCGCACGACGGGCGCGCTCTCCGCGGAGCACGAGGAGAAGCTCAGAGAGGCGCTGGCGGATTACACGGCGGATTTTATCGAGCAGAACGCTCGGGAGGAATAATGCATGGCCGGAGCAACGATGAAGGATATAAAGCTCCGCATACGCAGCGTTGAGAGCACCAAGCAGATCACTTCCGCCATGCAGCTGGTGGCCGGCTCAAAGCTGCGCCGCGCGCGCCAGCGCATGGAGGACACGCGGCCCTATATGGCGGCGGTCCGGGAGGTCATGGCGAACATCGCCTCGCACAGGGGGCTCGATTCGCCCTTTTTCAGGGCGGGCGAGAGCGCGGCGCGCTGTCTCGTGGTCATTGCGGGCGACCGCGGCCTGGCGGGACACTACAACGCGGCCGTGTTCAAGCTGGCGGATGAGCTGATCGGGAGCGACACGACGGTGCTGCCCATCGGCAAGAAGGCCGTCGAGCGCTATACGCGGCGCGCGGTCACGCTGCTGAGCAGCGACTACGTGAGGGCGGAGCACATCTCGGCGGTGGACTGCCGGGCCATGGCCGCCCGGCTGATCGCGGGTTTTCTGGCGGGAGACTTCGGCCAGGTGACTTTGATCGGCACCACGTTTGTTTCCGCGATGGCGCAGGAGGCGTTTGTGGAAAGCCTCCTGCCGGTGACGCCGGAAACGTTCCCCTCCGCGGAGAAGCCGCGCGCGCAGATGATCATGGAGCCCGCTCCGGCGGCGCTCCTGAAGGCGGTCATGCCGGATTACCTGGCGGGCTGTCTGTACGGCGCGGTGTGCGACGCCGTGGCCTGCGAGATGGCTTCGCGGCGCAACGCCATGGATTCCGCCACGAAGAACGCCGAGCAGATGATCAGCGACCTGAGCCTGAGCTACAACCGCGCGCGCCAGAGCTCGATCACGCAGGAAATTACCGAAATCGTTGCCGGTGCGGAGCATTAACGCATCGAGATAGGAGTTGTGAGCATGGAGAAGCAGAACATCGGCACGATTGTGCAGGTGATCGGTCCGGTTCTGGACATTCGCTTTGAGGATGAGCATATGCCGGCGCTGCTGAACGCGATTGAGGTCCGCTTCGGGGGGCGCAGGCTGATCGCCGAAGTGGCGCAGCACGTGGGCGACAACGTCGTTCGCTGCATCGCCATGAGCAGCACGGACGGCCTGACCCGGGGCACGGAGGCCGTCGATACGGGCGCGCCGATTTCGGTGCCGGTGGGGGAGGCGTGCCTCGGCCGCATCTTCAACCTGCTGGGCGAACCGATTGACGATATGCCCGCGCCCGAGATCAAGGAGCGCTGGCCCATTCACCGTCCCGCGCCGAGCTATGAGGAGCAGCAGAGCACCACGGAGATTCTCGAAACCGGCATCAAGGTGGTCGACCTGATCGCGCCCTACGCCAAGGGCGGCAAGATCGGCCTGTTCGGCGGCGCGGGCGTCGGCAAGACGGTGCTCATTATGGAGCTGATCCACAACATCGCCACCGAGCACGGCGGCCTGTCGGTCTTCACCGGCGTCGGGGAGCGCACGCGCGAGGGCAATGATCTCTACAACGAGATGAAGGAGAGCGGCGTGCTCAGCAAGACCGCGCTGGTCTACGGCCAGATGAACGAGCCCCCGGGCGCGCGCATGCGCGTGGGCCTGAGCGGCCTGACGATGGCGGAGTATTTTCGCGACCGCGGCGGCCAGGACGTGCTGCTGTTCATAGACAACATCTTCCGCTTCACGCAGGCGGGCTCCGAGGTGTCCGCGCTGCTGGGCCGCATGCCCAGCGCCGTGGGCTATCAGCCCACGCTGGCTACGGAGATGGGCGCGCTGCAGGAGCGCATCACCTCCACCCGCAAGGGCTCGATCACGTCCGTGCAGGCCGTCTACGTGCCGGCAGACGACCTGACCGACCCGGCGCCGGCCACCACCTTCGCCCATCTGGACGCCACCACCGTGCTGAGCCGCAGCATTTCCTCGCTGGGCATCTTCCCGGCCGTGGATCCGCTGGACTCCACCAGCCGCATCCTGTCGCCCGAGGTGCTGGGCAAGGAGCACTATGAGGTGGCGCGCGGGGTGCAGAGCATTCTCCAGCGCTACAAGGAGCTGCAGGACATCATCGCCATCATGGGCATGGACGAGCTGTCCGACGAGGACAAGATCATCGTGGCCCGCGCGAGAAAGGTGCAGCGCTTCCTGAGCCAGCCGTTCAGCGTGGCCGAGCAGTTCACCGGCATGGAGGGCCGCTATGTGCCGCTCAAGGAGACCATCAGAGGCTTCCGGGAGATCATAGAGGGCCGGCATGACGACCTGCCGGAGAGCGCCTTCCTGTTTGTGGGCACGATCGACGAGGCCATCGCCAAGGCGAAAAAGGGTGACTGACAATGGCAACATTCCATCTGAAAATCGTGACGCCGGAATCGCTGGTCTACGAGGGCGAGGCGGAGCGCATCGTCATCCGCACGGTGAACGGCGACGTGGCCATCCTGCCGCGGCACATCGACTATCTCACCGCGCTGGGCGAAGGCGAGGCCCGCGTGACCTACGACGGCCATGTCCACCGGGCCCGGTGCAGCGGCGGCATGCTGCACGTGTCCGGCGGCAGGGTCGAGGTGCTGTCCACGAGGTTCGAGTGGGCGGCGGAGGAATAATCGCATTGTCCCGCGGCGCCTCCCGATGAGAGCGCAGCGGGGCGGTTTTTTTGTGTCGAAACAGAGAAGCGCAATGAAATTTTAAGCGAAAGAGAAATTCTCATTGATTTAACGTTGCAGAGGGTATATAATGAAATGGGCTGGCGCGACCAGCTGTCAGGAGGGAGGGATGAGCTTGCAGTTTCCCGAAGCGGCCGTTCCGGAACAGGAAGAAAACGCGCTGCTTTACGACGCTGAGTATAAGGAAATGCTGAACGCCTATGGCAAGGTGCAGTATCTGTACGAGGCCGGCATCGATTTCGTGAGGGGCCGCCTGGAGGCGCTCAATAATGAGTTCCGCGTGAGGCACAGTCATAACCCGATTCATCATATACAGACCCGCGTCAAGACGCCGCAGTCGATCAGCCGCAAGCTGAAGAAATCCGGCATTCCGGTGTCCATGACGAACGCCAAGAAGAACCTGCGCGACATCGCGGGCGTAAGGGTGATCTGCTGCTACGTGGAGGACATCTTTACGGTGGCCCAGCTGCTGACCTCGCAGGACGACGTGCAGCTCATTGAGGAAAAGAACTACATCAAGCATCCCAAGGACAACGGCTACCGCAGCCTGCATCTGGTGGTGGACGTGCCGGTGTACCTGTCGGGCGGCAAGGTGTTCATTCCCGTCGAGGTGCAGATCCGCACCGTCGCGATGGACTTCTGGGCCAGCCTGGAGCACAACCTGCGCTACAAGGCGGAGGAAGAGGTGCCGCCGTTTATTGTGGACGAGCTGAAAAAGTGCGCCGATGTCATTACCGAGACGGACGCGCGCATGGAGCAGATATTTCACGCCATGTCGCTGCTGCGCGACAGGGCGCCTGAGGAGCCCGAGCCGCCCGAGAGCGACTGGGCCTGAGATCGGAGGGGAGAAAGGTGCAGTATATTGAGGAACACGGCCGCGTGCCGGTCATGGGCGAGTTTGACGTGATCGTCGCGGGCGGCGGCGTGGCGGGCGTGAGCGCGGCGCTGTCGGCGCGGCGCATGGGCAAAAGGGTGCTCATCATCGAGAAGAGCCTGACGCTGGGCGGCCTGGCCACGCTGGGGCTGATCAACTTCTTCGTTCCCATGTGCAATGGGCGCGGCACGCAGATCATCTGCGGCATGGCCGAGGAGCTGCTGCGGGAATCCATCCGGTACGGCTATGACACCATACCGGAGGAATGGCGGGGAGGCAATCCGGGCAAGGGCGCAAAGACGCGGTATGTCACGAGGTATTCGGCCAACATCTTCGCGCTGGTGCTGATGGAGATGATCGTGGACAGCGGCGTGACGCTGCTGCTGGACAGCGTGGTGTCGAAGCCGGTGATGCGCGGCGGGCACTGCGATGGGCTGATCGTGGAAAACAAGTCCGGCCGCGAGTTTTACGCGGGGCGCATGATCGTCGACACCACGGGCGATGCGGACGTTATGTACCGCGCCGGCATGCCCACGGTGCAGGGCGTGAATTATTTCACCTACTCGGCCCAGGGCATCGACATGGAGCATATCATGAAAGCGGCCCGGACCGGCCGCGCGGCCGACGCCATCTTCGCCGTCAACGGCGGCGGCGCGAATCTGTACGGCGGGAACCAGCCGCCGGGCATGAGGCTGTTCGGCGGCACGACCGCGCAGGATGTGACCGAGTACGTGGTGAAAAACCAGAAGGTCCTGCTGGAGAAGCTGAAGAAGCAGGACCGGCTGTCCCGCGATGTGACGATGCTGCCGGGCATGCCGCAGTTTCGCACCACGCGGCACCTCGCGGGAGACCATTCGCTCAGGGGCGAGGAGCGCTATATGCACTTCGGGGATTCCATCGCCGCGCTGAACGATTTCGAGAACAGGGACTGGCTGTATGAGCTGCCTTTCCGCTGTCTCGTGAAGACTGGCTACGACAACCTGATCACCGCCGGGCGCAGCGCCTCCGCCGAGGGCTGGGCCTGGGACGTGGTGCGCGTGATTCCGCCCGCCATCGTGAGCGGACAGGCCGCGGGCGTGGCGTGCGCCCAGGCGATCGACGCGGGCTGCGCCATCCACGATGTGCCCATCGCGCCGCTGCAGGAGCGGCTCGCGCGGGACAATGTGATCATTCACTTCGACGACGCGCTCGTGCCGCCCGAGGCGGCGCCGGCCGCGAACAGCGCGGGAGACTGAACGCGCTGAGAGAGAAGGACAGGCGCGGCCCGGATGTCCTGGCCGGCGGCGCGGGAGGTGACGCTGTGAAGCGGCGGTTGATTGTGTTTCTGGTGGCGGCGCTGCTGGCCGGATGCCTGAGCGGCGCGCGGGCTGAAACGGGGGAGAACGGCGCGTCGGGGGAGGCGCTGACGGCGTTCCGCGCGTTTTCTGAGAGCGCGGCGGGCAAATACCTCTGCTGGCGCGAGGACGACGTGGCGGTGCTCGAGCTGGTGCCCGCCTTCGGGCGGCTGTTCGCGTCGGTGGCGTATTACTACGAGGACTGCCTCTACTCCTATTATGCCGTGTGCCTGCAGCCGGACGACCTGACGCAGGCGGCACTGCGCGCGGGCAATTCGGAGACGTCGTTTGCCCTGAACGCGCGCTCGCACTCAAACATGTCCTACGCGGGGGCGTACTGGCCGGATGAAGAAAAATGGCGGCTGACGCTGACCGCGGACGGCCTTGTTCTGGCCGATCTGCTGAACGGCGGGGAGAGCGCCTATCTGCGCGCGGACGACGCCCCGAGCGTGCTGTGCTACGGGCCGGAGGAGGCCGCCATGCGCTACGGCGCCGGGACGGAGGGCGTGCCGGAGGCCCTTGCGGGCGCGTGGTGCGCCACCTGGCGCGTGAACGGCGAGGACAGCGTCGCGCGCGTGTCGATCGGGGCCGACGGCTGCCTGACGATGCTGCTCTCCGGCGGCGCGGAGAGGCCGCCGATGCTGCTGCGCGGCGGCTGTGTGATCGAAGCCGCGGGCGAGGGCGCTTGGACGCTGCGCTATCTGATGAGCGGACTGAGCAGCGGCACCATGCCGTATGAGGGCGGCGCCGTGCTCAGCGTGGACGGCGACGAGCTGCATGTTTCCGCCCTCGAGGGGGAGGACAGCCTGTTGCTCCCGGAGGGCGAGGCGGCGGTGAGCTATCGGCGCGGCGCGGATCCGCTGACGCTGGCGTGGATGACGCTGGCAAACGAGCGCGACGGCCAGAAGTTCTTCGACGTCGAGGTGCGCGACCCGTTCGACGGCAGCGGGGAATACCTCACCGTGATGAAGGATGGCAGCACGCTGTTTGGCTGGTCGTCCGCCATGAACACGCTGGACAAGCTGACGCTGTGGCGCACCATTCGCTCAGGCAGGCCCCTGCCGGTGCTCTATCAGGCGCGGTGGGGCGTCGTGGAGACGCTCCTGCTGCTGGGCGACATTGCGGAGAACACCGATCTTTTGACGCTTCGCGCCCCCTTTTTTCCCGCGCTCAACGATTACTGCGAGGCGGTGGACGACGGAGAGAGGCAGGGCGGCGAGGCGCGCGTCTATTTCGATGAAAGCGGCGAACCGACGCTCTGGCTGTCCAATCAGACGGACTATCCGGTTCAGCGCGACATGACGGCGCGCATCGTGCGGCGCGTAGGCGGCGAATTCACGGCCGTGGATGACGAGCAGAATCAGGTGACGTTTGTCATCCGGCCGTATGGGTGGATGGAGATCCTCGAGCAGCGTCTGAGCTTTGCGACGCACGGCTTTCCGGGCTTTGGCAGCCGATACTTTTGCGCTGAGGAATGAGCTGATGCGCCTCAAAAAGTGCGTTTTTCTGAAAATAGGGATGGACGCGGCGGGAAAAATTGGTTATAATAGAGACAGGGTATGTAGTATCACGCGCGGTTTGCGCAAAATAACGTCGACAGGGAGGTTTTGTGATGGGACTGTTTGGAAAGCTGTTTGACAAGAAGGAATGTGCCATTTGCGGAGGAGAGATCGGCCTGCTGGGCAACCGCAAGCTGGCGGACGGCAATCTGTGCAAGGAATGCGCGAAAAAGCTGTCTCCGTTTATGACCGACCGGCGGGAGTCCACAGTCGAGGAGATCCGTCAGCACCTGGCCTATCGCGAGCAGAATGCGCGCATTCTGCCCACCGTTCACCCGACGCGGGTATTCGGCCACAATACGAAGGTCTATGTCGACGAGAATGCGCAGAAATTCTTCGTCACCAGCCGTTCGAACTGGCAGCAGGAAAATCCCGACGTGATCGACATCTCCCAGGTGATCGACTGCCGGGTCGATGTGCGCGAAAACCGGGAGCAGATGTATCACAACGACCGCGAAGGCAAGCGCGTGCCCTACAATCCGCCGCGCTATCAGTGCGACTACGCCTTCATGGTGGAGCTCCACATCGATTCTCCCTATTTCAATGAGATCCGCTTCGAGCTGAGCGACGTGCGCCCCGACAGCCCGCATACCGAGGCCTACCGCGCCTACGAGATGGAGGTCGCCGAGCTGCAGAGCACGCTCTGTCCGTCCCTCTACGCCGCGCCGCAGGTTCAGGTCGCCAACGTCGCCGCGGCGATGGCCGGTATGGTGAACAAGGCCGCCGGCATGGTGAACAAGACGGTGAGCGCCGTGAACAAGACGGTGAGCGCCGCGGCGGGCAGCTGGACCTGCCAGTGCGGCACGGTCAACCAGGGCAATTTCTGCGCCAGCTGCGGTGCAAAGCGGCCCGTTCAGTATCGCTGCGACAAGTGCGGCTGGACGCCGACCGATCCGAATAACCTGCCGAAATTCTGCCCGCAGTGCGGCGATCCCTTCAACGCGCAGGACGTGAAGTGACGGCAAGCGCTCAAAAACCAGGCGATGTGTGATTCGCCTGGTTTTTTTATGCGGCGCGTCAGCATTGCTTTGGCTTGCCGGTGGTGTTGCCGACGACCAGCGAGGTGGGAATGACGAGGGGCGTCCGCTCGGCGAGCGGCTCGGCCATGCCCTCGCAGAGCAGCCGGGCGACGGCGCGGCCGATGGCGGTTTGATCCTGTGCGACGGTGGTGAGCCGCTTGCCGGGCATGATCGTGGCCCATTCATTGTCGTCAAACCCCGCGACGCTCAGCTCGCCCGGCACGCTGATCCCCAGCTCGCGGCAGGTTTCCAGCACGCGATGCGCCATCATGTCGTGTTCGCACACCACGGCTGTGACGCCGCGCGCCATAAAGAAGCGCAGCACCGCCGCCATGCTGCGGGCGTCCGACGCGGGCAGCACCCGGTTCTCGTCGGTCATGTCGACGTGCACGAGCGCGGGATCAGGCGCGATACCCGCCTGCGTCAGGCTGAGCAGATAGCCGGAAAAGCGGTCGCAGAGGGTGGCGCGCACGGGGGGATCGATGCTGCTGAGAAAGGCGATGCGCCGGTGCCCGAGCGAGAGCAGGTGATCCATCAGGCTCCTGACGCCGTTCAGATTATCGCTGGTCACGCTGGCGACGTGCCGGCAGGGCGAGGGAAGGTCCATCAGCACCACCGACTTGCCGCTGAACATCAGGTAGTTCAGCAGCGCCAGATTGATGTTGTCCGTGTAGGGGTAGTAGGCGACGCCGGCCACATCCGACTGAGTCAGCCGGCTCAGGATGGCGTGGCCGCGCGTCGCGCCCTCTTCTTCGGCGACGTAGATGGAGGCGCGGCAGCCGCGCTCTCTGAAATACTCGCACGCGGCCTGATAGGCCTCTGTCATGCCGGTGCGAGACACGTTGAAGGGAACGATGAAGGCAAAATGCGACGAGCCGTCCCGCTCCGCGCGGAGGATCTCGTCCGGGAATTCGCTCTTGTTGTACATCTCGCGGCTGACAAAGCTGCCGGCGCCGCGCTTGCGGTAGAGTATGCCGCGCCGCTCAAGCTCGCTGAGCGCGCGCCGCACGGTGATGCGGCTCACGCCATAGCGCGCCGTCAGCGCGCTCTCCGTGACAAACGGGCGGTCATAGGAGAAAGCCCCCATGTGAATCTCATTCATCAGATTGACGATGATCTGCTCGTAGAGCGGAAGAGGGCGCTTGCATTTGCTCAAAACGTCATCATCCCCTTTGGAATTCGTCACGGCGGTCAGAACCTGTTGATGGGCACGCTGCCGTCGTCCGCGCCCTTTTCAATGGCGCGGATTTCGACTTCATAGCTCGAACCGTCGTCGACGCGCACGCTGACGCGGTCGCCGGCGCGCCGGCCCATCAGCGCCCTGCCCAGCGGCGATTCGCGGCTGATGAGCCCGTTGAGCACGTTCTGCCGCAGCGTCGTGACCAGCTGAATCCATTCGGGCTCGTCGTCGCCCTCGGAGAGGATTTCCACACGATCATAAAGCCCCACCGCGTCGGCGGCGCTCTGCTCGGATATGACGCGCGCGGTGTTGATCATTCGCTGGAGATAGCGGATACGGCTGTTGCATTTGCCCAGCTCGCGCTTGGCCGTTTTGTACTCGAAGTTTTCGCTGAGATCGCCCATGGCGCGCGCCGCCTGCAGATCCTCCATCAGCCTGGGGCGCACGACGGACAGCCGGTAGTCGATTTCCTCCTGCATTTTTTTCAGGTCGCCGCGGGTCAGCTCATTATACATATCCGTTTCGATGCCTCCTGGAAAGATGATGCCCTCATTATACGGTCTTTCGGCGCGAAAGTCAAATCGGAGAATGCGGCGCCGTATCACGAATGAAAACGAAATCCCTGAAACACGCGGAAAATTGAGCGAAAACTATCGGAAAACAGACTGATACGGGATACAATTCAGGAAAAGTGGCGAGAGATCCCTGAAATGTACAGAACGAGAGCGCATCCTGGCGCGCCCCGTCATCCGGCCTGCGCGTCCAGATGCAGCCACGCATCGCCGCGCATCCGGGCATGCAGGGCGACGGCGCGGACGATCCACTCGACGACCAGCGCAATCCACACGCCGGGCACGCCCAGCCCGAGCGTTATGGTGAGCGCGTAGCCCAGCGCGCAGCGGCAGAGCAGCAGCGCGAGGACCGAGACGGCGCCGGTGTAGACCCCGTCGCCGGCGATGCGCAGCACCATGGACGGTATGTTGCCGTCGCACCAGAACAGCGGCATGCAGAACACGCCGATGCTGAGCGCGGTGTAGATGATGGGCCGGCCCTGTTCTGTGGCGCTGTAGAGCTTCATCAGCAGCGGCGTGAACGGATAGAGGATGAGCAGCGTAGCCAGCAGCGCGAAGCGTCCGACGCGGATGAGACTTCGCCCGTAGCGCCGGACGAGGTCGTACTTCTTCGCGCCGTAGCACTGGCCGCAGATTGTGCTGGTGATGGAGAGCAGCGCGCCGGAGGTGGTGGAGTACAGCTGGAGAATGGAATTCGCCACCGCGTGCGCGGCGAGATCCGTCGTGGTGAGGCGCGCCAGATAGACCTGGACGATCAGCATGCCGCCCTGCAGCAGCAGCGACTCCACGGCCAGCGGCATGCCGAGCGAAACGATGTCGCGCGTCACGCCGGGGTTGAAGTGGAAGAAGTCGCGCGGGCGCACGCCGTAGGCGTTTTTGACCTTCAGGATCCATATCAGCGCCACGAGCATGCCGACCGCGCGGGCGACGATATACGACAGCCCGGAGCCGGTGACGCCCAGGCCCAGGATGTTGATGAACAGCAGGCTGAGCGCCAGGTGGAGAAGGTTGATGATGACGGTCAGCATCAGGCTGGAGCGCGTGTCGCCAAGGTTTCGGAAAATATTGAAGATGGCGTTGAAGATCGAATAGGGGATGAAGGAGAGGCACATCAGGCGCATATAGCGCACGGCGTATTCCACCAGCAGCGGCTCCACGCTGGGGTAGAGCAGGGCGACCAGCGCGTCGGCGGCGAGATACAGCGTCAGGCCAAGCGCGATGGCGACCAGCGCGCACAGGCTGGTGACTTCGCCGATGGCGCGGCGGATCTCAAAGGTATCGCCGCTGCCCTTGGCTCGGGCCACCACGATCGCGCCGCCCGCCGCCAGCGAGGTGAACATCAGCGACACCATGCCATTGACGGTGAACACCATGGACACGGCCGCAATGGCCGCTTCCCCGACGGAGGACACCATGGCCGTGGAGAGCGTGCCGATGAAAAAGATGAAGAACTGATCCAGCATCAGCGTGAGGAACATGTTCCTCAATTCAGGATAGGTAAACTGGTCAGATTCCAGCAAAGCCCTGAGCCGGTTCCTTATGCGCTCCATACAGTCCGTCCTCCCCGTTTGATGACCAATCGACATTATACAGGAAGAATATGTCTTTTTCAAGTAACTCGCGAGAAATCCAGGCTTGTTTCATTAAAACCCGATCAATCAGCGTTTTGTCGGGGCGATGGGGTCTGGCGGCAATCGCGCGTTTGCCGCGCAGCCAAACGCGCGGGAGCAGTTCATCCGGCGCTTCGCCTGAACAAATTCATCCTTGCCGGACGCCGCCCCGAATGGTATAATAGGCTCATTGAGCGAAGAGACACCCGCGTCGACGCCTGGCGGTGCGCCGCGCGCCCGGGCGCGATGGAAAATACGGAGGAAAAAATGGCGAGAGAAGAGAGAATTATCCGCGACCTGACGACAGGGAGCGTCCCCGGCACGCTGTTGAAGTTCGCGCTGCCCCTGTTCATGTCCGGCCTGCTGCAAATGGTGTACAACATGGTGGACATGATGGTGGTGGGCCGCTTCGTCGGCACACAGGGCCTTTCCGCCGTGGCCATTGGCGGCGAGGTGCTGCAGCTGATCACATTCGTGGCCATGGGCTTTTCAAACGCCGGGCAGATTCTGATCTCCCGCTATGTCGGCGAAGACCGCCGCGACCGGGTCGGCGAGATGGTCGGCACGCTGTTTACGCTGCTCATGGGGCTGGCCGTGATCATCACGATCGTCTTTCTCTTCACCTATCGGGGCATCATCAACTGGCTGAACACGCCGCAGGACATCTGGGAGTACACGCGGCAGTACAGCGTCACCTGTGTGTACGGCATCGTGTTCATCTACGGCTACAATCTGGTTTCCGCCATCCTGCGCGGCATGGGGGATTCGCGGCACCCCTTCATGTTCATCGCCATTGCCTCGATTGTCAACGTCATTCTGGATGTCCTTTTCGTCGGGCCGCTTCGCATGGGGCCGCTGGGCGCGGCGCTGGCCACCGTCATCGGCCAGGCCGTCAGCTTCATCTTTGCCCTGAGCCTGCTGTACAGGAACCGGGCGCAGATTCACTTCGATTTCAAACCCGCGCACTTCCGCGTCTACCGTTCGGTCATCGGCCCGCTGCTTTCGCTGGGCATTCCCATGGTCATTCAGTCCGCCGCCGTGACGTTCTCGATGCTGTTTGTGAATTCCTATGTGAACACCTACGGCACGGTGGCGGTGGCAGTCACCGGCGTGGCGAGGAAGCTGGAGAGCATGATCGGCGTGGTGTCGCAGGCGATTTCATCGGCGGGCGGCGCCATGATCGCGCAGGCGCTGGGCGCCCGAAAGACGGAGCGCGTGCCGAAAATCGTCTATCACGCGCTCTGGATCGTCGCCATTCCCGCATCGGTCTTTGCGCTCATCACCGCCATCCGGCCGGAATGGCTGTTCGGGCTGTTCTCAGACGACCCGGCCGTGCTGGCCATGGCCGTCACCTATATCCCGGTCGCCATGGTGCAGTATCTCGGCGCCACGCTGCGGCCCGCCAATTTTGCGCTCATCAACGGGTCGGGCAATTCCCGGCTGAATCTGCTCGTGGCGCTGCTGGACGGCATCCTGTGCCGGATCGGCCTGGCGCTGCTGCTGGGCGTGGCGCTCAGCCTGGGCATCCGGGGCTTCTGGTTTGGCAACGCGCTGGCAGGCCTCGTGCCGTTCCTCATTGGAGGCACCTATCTTGTTTCGGGGCGCTGGAAGAGGCGCGTTTCGGCGCAGGCCGGGCGCTGATGCAGGCCGCCGCTTTCCGAATACAAAACCGCCTCCCGCCCCGCACTGCAGGGCGGGAGGCGGTTTGCGTCAATGTCCCGACGGGCCCTTCGGCGCCACCGTCGCCATGGAACGCGGGCTGGTGAGCACCTCGCGCATGATGCGGTTTACATCGTCGTACCGGACGGCGTTCAGCTTGTCCAGCATTTCGTCCTCGCTCTGCGTGTCGCCCAGCAGCAGCATCCGCCGGCCCAGCGTGTTCATGCGGGCTGAAGCGCTCTCCAGCCCCAGCACATAGCTGCCCCGAATCTGCGTGCGCGTCTTCTCAAACTCGTCGCGCGTGATGCCGTCCTTCACCAGCCGGTCGATTTCGCGGTCGATCATCTCCAGCACGGCGGGCGCGTTCTGCTGGCTGGTGCCGGCATAGACCACCAGCATGCCCGTGGCGGTGTAGTAGCTGGGATAGCTGTACACCGAGTACGCCATGCCGCGCTCCTCGCGGATGCGCTGGAACAGGCGCGAGCTCATCGCCCCGCCGAGGATGCTGTTGAAGATGGAGATGGGGTAGACCTCCGGCGCGCCGACGGCACACGCCGGGAAGCCCACAGACAGATGGACCTGTTCGATGTCCTTCTCGCGGCGGAGACTCTGCGGCGAGGCGGCCTGAAGGACGTACTCCGGGCACGCGCCCCGGCCCGTTTCCCATGGGCCGAAATATCGGTCCGCCAGCTCGACGAGCCGGTCCCAGTCGTAGTTGCCGGACACAGCCAGCACGCTGCATTCAGGACGGTACATTTTATCGCGGTAGGCGAGGAGGCGCTCGCGGGTGAAGGATCGCACGTTCTCCGCCGGACCGAGGATGGGCCAGGCGAGGGGCTGGTCGCCGTACTGCGCGCTCATGATGAGCTCGCCGCACACGTCCTCCGGCTCGTCCTCGCTCATGGCGATTTCCTCCAGCACCACGCCCTTCTCCTTGTTGAGCTCCGTCTCGTCGAACGCGGAGTGAAGCACCATGTCGCTGAGCACGTCCATGGCGAGCTCGGTGTGCTCGTCGATCACCTTGGCGTAGAAGCAGGTGCATTCCTTGGCGGTGAAGGCGTTCAGCTGGCCGCCCACCTCGTCCATCGCCTCGGCGATGTCGCGCGCGGTGCGCTTCTCGGTGCCCTTGAAGAGCATGTGCTCGAGGAAATGCGAAAGGCCGTTTTCCTCACGCGTCTCGTACTGCGAGCCCGCCGCGATCCACACGCCGATGGACACCGAGCGGAAGTGCGGCAGCCGCTCGCCGATGAGGGTGAGGCCGTTTTTGAGTTTGACTTGGTCGTACATAAAAGCGCTCGCTTTCTGCTCAATAAACTGGAATTGTCAGAGCCTGGTCAACCTGCTTTTCAGCAGCGGAATTCCGTTTTCCATCCACCATTGGTTATCAACACCGCCGGAGCTCATTCCTCCATGAGCAAACTGCTTTATTACGGCAAAATCGCCGTATTTGTCGGTCATAGCCTTGCCTGAAAGCGAAAAGTATTCCCTTTTTATCCACTTTTCCAGTTCGTCGGGAGAAATAATATCCATATTCTCCGCGAGCGCTTTTAAGTGATCCCAAAAATACGGATCGCCCCTGAATCCCCAGCTTTTGGGCTTTTCTTTAAATATTTCTGACAGCTTCATATGCTCCTCCCCAGAGTCCGATTTGCCGCGCTCTGAACGCAAACGGGAGAGGGTCGTTCAACTCTCTCCCGTAATGAATCGCTTTGCCTTACCGGCGGTCGCGGCGATCACGGCCGCCCCTGTCGCCGTCGCGGCGCGGGGGACGGCGCACCGGCATGCTCTCGTCGTCGTACACGATGTCGTTGCGCAGCAGGTTGATGCGGCCCTGGGCGTCGATCTCGGCCACCTTGCATTCGAGCGTGTCGCCGATGTTCACGACGTCCTCCACCTTCTCCACGCGCTCGTTGGCGAGCTTGGAAATGTGGATCATGCCGTCCTTGCCGGGCGCGTACTCGACGAACGCGCCGAACGGCATGATGCGCGCCACGGTGCCGGTGAACACGTCGCCCACCTTCAGCTCGCGCACGATGCCCTCGATGATGGACTTGGCCTTCTGCGCGGCCTCGCTGTCCTCGGTGGCGATGTACACGGAGCCGTCGTCCTCGATGTCGATCTTGACGCCGGTCTGCTCGATGATCTTGTTGATCATCTTGCCGCGCGGGCCGACGACCTCGCCGATCTTCTCCGGGTCGATGCGGAACTGGATGATCTTGGGCGCGTGCTTCGAGAGCTCCTCGCGCGGGGCGGGCAGCACGTCCAGCATCTTGCCCAGGATGAACATGCGGCCGTCATAGGCCTGGGCCAGCGCCTGGCGCAGGATGGCCTCGTCGATGCCCTTGATCTTGATGTCCATCTGAATGGCGGTGATGCCCAGCGCGGTGCCGGCCACCTTGAAGTCCATGTCGCCCAGGAAATCCTCCAGGCCCTGGATGTCGGTCAGCACGGCAACCTTGCCGGTGTTCTCGACGTCCTTGATGAGGCCCATGGCCACGCCGGCCACCGGGCGCTTGATCGGCACGCCGGCGTCCATCAACGCGAGGGTGGAGCCGCATACGGAGGCCTGCGAGGTGGAGCCGTTGGAGGACATGACCTCGCTCACCAGGCGCAGGCAGTAGGGGAACTCGTCCACGCTCGGGATCATGGGCTCGAGGGCGCGCTCAGCCAGCGCGCCGTGGCCGATCTCGCGGCGGCCCGGGCTGCGGGAGGGCTTGGCCTCGCCGGTGGAATAGCCGGGGAAGTTGTAGTGATGCATGTAGCGCTTGTTGACCTCGGTGCCGATGCCGTCCAGGATCTGGACCTCGCTCATCGGCGCCAGCGTGGCCACGGTCATGACCTGGGTCTGCCCGCGGGTGAATACGCCGGAGCCGTGCGCGCGGGGCAGCACGCCCACTTCGCACCAGATGGGGCGGATTTCGGTGAGCTTGCGGCCGTCGGGGCGCACGCCCTCGTCGATGATGTGGCGGCGCATGACTTCCTTGTTCAGCGCGTACAGCGCGTCGTTTATTTCCGTCTCGCGGCCGGCGAACTGCTCGGCGAAGTGCTCGAGCGTCTCGGCGGTCACCTGATCCTCGCGGGCCTGGCGCTCCTGGCGGTCGAAGGTCTCAAAGCAGTAGCGCACCTTGTCCAGCGCGAATTCGCGCACGGCCGCCTTGACGTCGTCGCCCGGCAGTTCCAGCGGGAATTCCTTCTTCTCGACCCCGATCTCGGCGGCGATCTGTTCCTGCCACGCGACCAGGCGCTTGACTTCCTCGTGCGCGAACAGGATGGCCTTGAGCATGACCTCCTCGGAGACCTCCCTGGCGCCCGCCTCGACCATCAGCACGGCTTCCTTCGTGCCGGCGACAGTCAGGTCCATCAGGCTGTTTTCGCGCTGTTCGACGGTGGGATTGATGATATAATTGCCGTCCACATAGCCCACCTTGACCGCGCCGATGGGGCCGGCGAAGGGGATGCAGGAGATGCAGAGGGCGGCGGAAGCGCCGTTCATGGCGCAGACTTCGGGGGAATTGTCCTGCTCGACGGACATGACGGTGGCGTTGACGCAGACGTCATGCCGCATGCCCTTCGGGAAGAGGGGGCGGAGCGGGCGGTCGATCAGCCGGCTGGTGAGGATGGCGTGCTCGCCGGGACGGCCTTCGCGGCGGTTCCAGCTGCCGGGGATGTGGCCCACGGAGTAGAGCTTTTCCTCATAGTCGACGCTGAGGGGGAAGAAGTCGATGCCGGGCCGCGGCGCGGAAGCCACGGTGGCGCTGACAAGCACGGCGGTGTCGCCGTAACGGACGAAGGCGGAGCCGCTGGCCTGTTCGGCATACTTGCCGAATTCCAGCGTGAGCGTGCGGCCGCCGAGTTCGATGGAGTATTCCTTGTACATGTTGTCCCTCCTTGCGGGCATTCATATTCTATATCCTTTTATTGATACCGTGAATGAGACGTGTGCTGTGCGCCGCGCCTGCGGCGGCCGCGTGCAATGGAACTTGGAACGCCCGCCGGCTCATCGGAAGACATTCCAAGTTTCACTGCCGCGTTTGACAGCACAAATGCCGTCGCCCGGGAGAACCCCTGAGCGACGGCATCGCAAATCAGCACCGGGGTGAGAGCGCCTTGCGGTCGGGTCTTACTTGCGCAGGCCCAGCTTGGCGATCAGGTTACGATAGGCCTCGATATCGGTGCTCTTCAGGTAGGCCAGCAGACCGCGGCGCTTACCGACCATCAGCAGCAGGCCGCGATTGGAATGGTGGTCGTTCTTGTTGAGCTTCAGATGCTCGTTCAGGTGGTTGATGCGCGCGGTCAGCAGCGCAATCTGCACCTCAGGGGAGCCGGTATCGCCCACATGACGGCCGTACTCGTTGATGATTTCGGACTTGTCGATGACCATGGTGATTCCTCCATTTTTTTCGTATTCCCGTCCACTGAGCGGGCCGTTGGAGACTCGGCGAACCAAGCGGGCGGATCTGTGGGCACATTATGCCACATCTGGCATTATAACATACCTTGTGAGGCTTGTAAATCCGTTTTCGTGCTAAATTTTTGTTCCGGCGACAAGATGTTTTCATTTTGACAGAGCGGATGCCCCGCCAGGCGCTCCGCCTCGGCCAGCCGGCCCGCTGTCAGCAGCGCGCGGATGCGGCTCGAGGACACCGGCTCATTGTCCACGCACACCGCCTCGACGATGACCGGTTCGTAGCCCAGCTTCCTGCCGAGCGCCTCGAGCAGGGCGGCGTTGCCCCGGCCATAGCGCCCGAAGGTGTGGTTATAGCCCGCGACGACGGCGCAGGGACGCAGCGCGCGGCATACGCGCGCCAGGTATTCTTCCGGCGTCTGCGCGGCGAACGCTTCGGTAAACGTCTCCTCGACGAGAATGTCCACCCCCAGCTCGGCGAGCAGCCGCGCCTTTTCCGCGCGCGAGGTGAGCGGGGCCGGCACGGCGTCCGGGCGGATGAGCGCGAGCGGATGCCGGTCGAAGGTGAGCGCCGCGGCCGGCAGGCGCCATTTCCGCGCCAGTCCGACGGCCCTTTTGATCAGCCGCGCGTGCCCCAGGTGCACGCCGTCGAAGGTGCCCAGCGCGACCACACAGCCCGGTCCGTCAAATTCATCCATTGAGTGAAGAATGCGCATCAGTTTCTCTCCATCAGCATGGCCCGGAAGCGAAGCGTGTTTTCTTCGTCGGCCTGAGCCATGCCCGCAAATGTATCCTCGAGATAGATTCTGACCACGTCGCCCGCGGCGAAGCGGGCGTGGTGCCAGGCCGGCTGAATCGGGCAGCCGTTGCAAACCGGCCGCTCGAAGCGCCTGTCCAGGCGAAGCGCGGGAAACTGCTGAAGCAGCGCGTCCATCGGCGCGAGCAGGCCGTCGAGCGCGCCCGCGTCCGAAGCGGCCTCCAGCTCTTCGAGCGTGCAGGCGTCGTTCACGTGAAAGGCGCCGGCTTCGCTGCGCAGCAGGAAGGCCATGTGGCCGCCCACGCCCAGGGCCCGGCCGATGTCGTGGCACAGCGTGCGGATGTAGACGCCCTTGCCGCAGGAGACGCGCAGCATGTGGCTGTGCGGGCCCGTCCGGCGCAGGTACTCGATGCTGTGAACCGAGACGCGGCGCGGCTCCAGTTCGACCGCCTCGCCCCTGCGGGCCAGATCGTACATGCGCCGTCCGTCCCGCTTGATGGCGGAGTAGGCGGGGGGAATCTGGTCGATCTCTCCGACGAAGCGGGGGAGGACCGCACGGATGTCCGCCCCGGTCACGGCGTTTGCGTCATGCCGCGAGACGATCTGCCCGCCGGCGTCCTGCGTGTCGGTCTCGATGCCCAGCCGCAGCTCGGCGATGTAGGTCTTTTGCTTGTCAATGATGTAGTCGAACAGCCGCGCGGCCCGCCCCACGCACACGGGCAGCACGCCCGCGGCGTCCGGATCGAGCGTGCCGCCGTGGCCCACGCGCGTGCCCCGCGGCAGCAGCCGCCGCGCGAAGCCCACCGCGTCGTTTGAGCTCATGCCCGGGGGCTTGAGCAGGTTGATAAATCCGTCCATGGCGTTCGTTCCTTGTCTGTCAGGGTGCGTTTCAGTTATGATGTGAAAACCGGGATTTATTTAATTGCCACGGTCCATTCATCTCCGGAAACCAAATACTGGAACTCTGTCAACTCTGGCGTGTTAATCACTTTCAGAAGATCATTAAAATCATCAACGGTTTTTAAATTTGTAAGCTCACAATACCTGATCCATTCCATATGGCCTTCCTCAGATGAGATGAGATCACCTGACCACTGCGTTGCCTTAAACAGCAGGACAATATACCGGCCGTCCTCTATCGGAAACTGTTTCACACCGGCCAATCTCGGGTTGATGATCGTTAAGCCGGTTTCTTCTTTCATCTCTCGAATAACCGCATCAACAAAAGATTCTCCGGGTTCCACATGACCACCCGGCAATGCGTAACCCTGCCAATCCCTTTTTATTCTGTTTTGAAGCAGTATTTTATCGCCGTCTTCGATCAGGCACAATACTGTCAGTTCAGCATTCTCTGTTCTGCTCATTGAATCAGCCTCACAAATCCCGTTTCGCCGGGACGAATCGTCCCGTCACCCCAGCGCCTTCCTCGCCGCGCTCATCACGGCCTCCACCGCCTCGTCGAACAGCAGGGTCAGCGTGACGCCGGCGGCCTTCATGTGCCCGCCGCCGCCCAGCGGCGCGAGGAGAGACGCCACGTCGATGTCGCCGCGCGAGCGCAGGCTGAACTTCACGCCGTCCTCCAGCTCCACGGCCAGCACGGCGACTTCAACGCCCGCCGTGTCGATGCCGAAATTCACGATGCCCTCGGTGTCTGCGTTCACCGCGCCGCATTCGGCGAAATCGCTTCGCCGCACGCGCATCAGCGCGAGGCGGCCGCCCTCGCTGAACGCAACGCCGTCCAGCGCGCGGCCCAGCAGCCTGGTGCGCGCCGCGCTCCGGCAGCGGAACAGCGCATAGTTGAGCCCGGCCAGGTCAAGCCCGGCTTCAAGGCAGCACGCGGCGAGCGTCAGGCAGGCGGGCGTGGTGCTGTCAAAGCTGAAATTGCCGGTGTCGGTGGAGACGGCGACATACAGGCACAGCGCCAGCGCCCGGTCCATCGGCACGCCCAGCGCGTCGATCACCTCGGCGGTCAGCTCGCCCGCCGCGGCGGCTTTGGGGTCGACCAGGGCGGGGGAGGCGGACACGTCGCCTGCCAGATGATGGTCGATGCAGGCCAGCTCCAGCCCCGGCTTCAGCAGCGCGCCGGCCCGGCCGAAGCGGCTCCGGACGGCGCAGTCCACGCAGACAGCGGCCTCCGGCTCGAAGGGAATGTCCTCCGGCAGGAAAAGTGCCCCCTGCGCGGGCAGCATGCCGAGGAAATCCGGCACGCCGTCCTGGCAGCACACACAGGCCGCCTTGCCCAGCGCGCGCAGGGCCAGCGCGAGCGCCAGCGAGGAGCCCAGCGCGTCTCCGTCCGGATGCAGATGAGTGAGGATGGCGATGCGGTCGCGCGCCGCCAGCCACCGCGCCATGTCAGTTGCCGCTGTCCTCATGGGAAACCTCCGTCTGCTTCAGCAGTTCGTTGATGTGCGCGGCGTATTCGATGTTGGTGTCCAGCTCGAAGATGAGCTCGGGCGTGTAGCGGAGCTGCATTCTGTGGCTCAGCTCGCGCCGGATGAAGCCCGAGGCCTTTTTGAGCGCCTCCATCATGGGCGCGCGCAGGTCGCTCTCCAGGATGCTCACGCGCACCTTGCAGTAGCGCAGATCGCGGGTGGCCTCCGCGCGGACAATGCTGTATGTGCCCGCGATGCGGGGGTCCCGCACCTCCTCGCGGATGATCTTGTCCACCTCGCGGCGGATCTCCTCTGAAATGCGGTCGACTCGTTCAAATGAGGGCATGGTATACCTCCGATTGATTATATTGCAGGCATTGGAAACTATCGGGACAAGTGGATCCAATACCGTTCGATCCAGCGTTGACTTCGGGGCTCGAGAACCTTCGATTCATACGCGCCGCCGTTGTCCAGGATGGTTCGCCGGCTTGCCTCGTTATCCGCGAGGCAGCAGACGAGCACATCATAAATTCCCAGGCGTTCGCATTCCGTGAGCGCCTGAGAGAGCATTTGGGTCGCGTAGCCCTTTCGCCGTTCGCTCGGGCGCACGCAGTAGCCGATGTGCCCGGCGTATTTTTCCAGGAATTCGTTAAAGCGCCTTCGGATTTGAATGACGCCGACGACCCTGTCGTCCTCCTCGCGGACGTAAAGGTACTGCGCCGTGAGGGGCTCAAGCTGATCGAGCCAGTCCTGCGTCCTGTCAAATTTTCTCAACGAGGAGCTCCCGTCCATGGAACCGCCGTATTCCAGGTATTCCCGCCGGAACGCCTGTATCTGTCGATCATATTCCATGCTCGGTTCGATCAGCTTCATCCTGGTCATCCCTCCGCGGAGCCCGATTTGCGCAGGCGGCGCTTCATAAAATCAGGGGATGCTTTCACCGAAAACATCCCCCGTTGATCATTCTTCCCGAACGGTTTCCGGCGTATGCGCGCTGTGCCACCGCACTGTTTACTGCTCGATTTCCTCCATCACGAAGCACTCCACGACGTCGCCTTCCTTGACGTCGTTGTAGTTCTCCAGCCCGACGCCGCACTCGTAGCCCTGCGCCACCTCGCGGGCGTCGTCCTTGAAGCGCTTGAGGGAATCGATCTTGCTCTCGGTGACGACCACGTTGTCGCGCAGCAGGCGCACCCTGGCGTTGCGCTGCAGCTTGCCGTCCTGCACGTAGCAGCCGGCGATGGTGCCCACGCCGGACACCTTGAAGGTGTTACGCACCTCGGCGCGGCCCAGGATGGTCTCCTTGTACTTGGGCGCGAGCAGGCCCTTCATGGCCGCCTGCACCTCTTCGATGGCGTTGTAGATCACGCGGTAGAGGCGGATGTCGACGCTCTCGCGGTCGGCCAGGTCGCGCACGGCGTTGTCGTGGCGCACGTTGAAGCCGATGATGATGGCGTTCGAGGCGGAGGCCAGCATGACGTCGCTCTCGTTGATCGCGCCGACCGCGCCGTGGATGCAGCGCACGCGCACCTCGTCGTTGGAGAGCTTTTCCAGCGACTGGCGCACGGCCTCGACGGAGCCCTGCACGTCGGCCTTGACGATGAGGTTGAGGTCCTTGATCTGGCCGGCGGATATCTGGTTGAACAGATCGTCCAGCGAGGTCTTGGTCTGGCTCTTGATGAGCGCGGCGCGCAGCTTATCCTTGCGCTCCTCGGCCACCTGGCGGCTCAGGCGGTCGTCGTCCACGGCGCTGATGACGTCGCCCGCGGAGGGCACGTCGTTGAAGCCGATGACCTCGACCGGCATGGACGGGCCGGCGGCCTTGACGCGTTCGCCGCGGTCGTTCGTCATGGCGCGCACGCGGCCGTAGGCCGTGCCGGCGACGATGGTGTCGCCCACGTTCAGCGTGCCGTTCTGCACCAGCACGGTGGCCACGGGGCCGCGGCCCTTGTCCAGCTTGGCCTCGATGATGATGCCGCGGGCCTTGCGGTTCGGGTTGGCGCGCAGCGACTGCACCTCGGCCACCAGCAGGATCATTTCCAGCAGCTGGTCGATGTTCTGGCCGGTGATGGCGGACACCTCGACCATGATGGTTTCGCCGCCCCATTCCTCGGCCACCAGGCCGTATTCGGTCAGTTCGGTGCGGATGCGCTCAGGATTGGCGGTCGGCTTGTCGCACTTGTTGATGGCGACGATGACCGGCACGTTGGCCGCCTTCGCATGGTTGATGGATTCGACGGTCTGCGGCATGACGCCATCGTCCGCCGCCACGACCAGCACGGCGATGTCGGTCGCCATGGCGCCGCGGGCGCGCATGGCGGTGAAGGCCTCGTGGCCGGGGGTGTCAAGGAAGGTGATGCCCTTGCCGCCCACGTCCACGGTATACGCGCCGATATGCTGCGTGATGCCGCCCGCCTCGCTCGCCGTGACGCGCGTCTTGCGGATGTAGTCCAGCAGGGAGGTCTTGCCGTGGTCGACGTGGCCCATGATGGTGACGACCGGATTGCGGATCACCAGATCCTCTTCCGCGTCCTCGAAGTTCTCGTCGTCCAGCACGTCCTCGGCCGTCTTGTCCAGCTTCAGCTCCAGCTCCACGTCGAACTCGGAGCAGACCAGCTGAGCGGTGTCGAAGTCCAGCTCGGCGTTGATGGTGGCCATGATGCCCAGCAGGAGCAGCTTCTTGATGATCTCGTTCGCGGGCTTGCCGATGCGCTCGGACAGGTCCTTCACCGTGATGGTGTCGGCGGTCATGAAGGCCTTTTCGATCTTCACCGGTTCGGGCTTGGGCTGCTGAACCTGCTGCTTCTTCTTGGCGCGCTTGCCGCGCTCGAACTCGTCGTCCATGCCGTAGGGGATGCCCTTGGCGTTCTGCTGCTGCTTGCGGTTCTTGACGACGCGCTCGGGATCGTTCTGGCGCACGTAATTCTTCTTGTTCGGGTCGTAGTTGGAGACGCGCTCCTTTTCGACCGAGGGCGTCAGCTCGCTCGCGAGCTTGCGGCCCATGCCGCCCGAACGCGGCGCGCCGCCGCCCTGCGGACGTCCGCCGCCCGCGGGCCGCCCGTACTGGCCCTGAGTCGCGGGCCTTCCGTACTGGCCGCCCTGGCCGGGGGCCGCGGGCCGCCCATACTGGCCCTGAGTCGCGGGCCTTCCGTACTGGCCGCCCTGGCCGGGGGCCGCGGGCCGCCCATACTGGCCCTGAGTCG
>Ga0079305_1001189_pt1 | contig 38307 bp, 30 predicted proteins | sample LMS_cellobiose_e_FD_79183 | JGI IMG/M metagenome (GOLD analysis project Ga0079305, IMG submission 79183) | Rumen-fistulated moose microbial communities from Alaska, USA - LMS_cellobiose_enrichment | ecosystem: Host-associated > Mammals > Digestive system > Stomach > Rumen fluid ... | reverse complement strand
GGGTCCTCTTCAGGTAATTCCAGTATAATTCCGAATAGGGAATTTTATCAAAAGGACTTTTCCAGGGTTTCATTACAAAATGAACGATCGCCGGCTGTTTTTGATATTTGTAGTAATCCGTTATTGACGAACTGATATGTCGCCTCAAAACACTTTCCACAATAATCAAATTATATTCCGGGGAAACGATTTTTACTTTATCATGACAGATAAAATTCAGACAGTCCTGATCCGGAAATACAAAAAATTCCTCCTTCAGCGCTTTCCGGACTTTCTCTGAAAAATTTTCCTGCCGCATAAATTTCAGGTTCATTAGAAGAACGCCGCTGTTGAAATATCGTTTCATATCCCCGGCATTCCAGCCACGTGTTCGAATAAAATAATCACTCAGCAGGATTCTTCCGCCTTTGTCATCATGAATGTATTTATCATATTTTGTCCAAATATCCACCGGAAAATCATGGGCTGCCGCGAGATAAAAACCTGTCAAATCCTGATGATAAAAAGAAACCAGATCGGAAAGAACAAGCGTATCAGCGTCAAGAAAAAGAATTCTGTCTTCCGGGCAGACTTCCGGAAGCGCGAGCGGATAGTACATTGCCTGTGACCAGCAGCCGACATAAAGATTTCCAAACTCCTTCTTCATGCTGATCCACTTTATCATATGTTCAGAACCGGTTTTGTCATTCGGTGGACAACGTTTCAGTATCTCCTCAAACCGCTGTTGCTCCTTCGCTGTAACGGAATCATCACACATCATATAAAACGTGACCGATTCGGAAACATGTTCCAGCAATGACGTAACCGTTACTGCCGCGTGCCGGATAAAATTGTGATCAAAACCAAGGGCAATATTTAACGACATATTTCACTCTTTGCAGATACGGCATTTGACAACACGGAGGTCCCTTTTACATCAGTATCGAAAAACGGTTTTACCGAAAATAATCAGGTATTTTTCCTTTTTGGAAAACCGCATTTGAATCGTTCTTTTTCTCAGATAAAATAACAGAAAACTTATTTTCCCCTGATGATAAAGGTAATACCGGTATTTTTTTGGAATCAGATTTTTCCGGTTTTCAATCATTTCTTCGGGAAAAAGTTTACACACCTCTTTCCGCATTTTGTCAAGGATATCCCAGTCCGACCAGGAAACGACGGAGCATAAATTTTTGTATTGCATTCCAAAAAAACGAAGATGGGCGACAGCCGTTTTTTGGCGTTCCGTTACGGATAATTGTTGGGCATACCGCAACAAAAGCTCCCAATGATGGCAAATCGCCTGTTGAAATATCTTTGGATTCTTTCGTCGCCAGGTCATCAGATTTTTACCGTCCGTCGAATACTGACGATAATACAATGTTGCCTTTTGTTCTTTTGCAAAAGAATGGAGACGCCGAAAAAGCATAAAGGAAAACTGATTATCCTCCTCAATCCGAACCGGTTCAAAACGCAGAAAATTTTCTCCTTCAACGAGTTGTCGTTTAAACAGATAAGCGCAGGCGGATGAATGACTCCAGGCTTCCAGTGGAAGGGAATCGCCGTCAAATTTAATCTCTTCCGTTTCTTTGCCCGCTTTCCATTTTACAACACGAAAATAGACAAGGTCGGCATTTTGCGATTCAACCGTTTCTATATTACGTTTGTAGAAATCTGAAGAAACAAAATCGTCAGAATCCAAAAAATGGACATACACGCCCCGTGCGGCATTCAATCCGGCATTTCGCGCCATACTGAGACCGGAGTTCTTCTGATTGACTATTATCAAACGCGGATCCTTTTGTGCGCGCTCTTCAAGAATTTTCAGAGAATTATCCGTTGACCCGTCATTAACCGCGATAACCTCAATATCCCGAAACGATTGATTCAATACGGAATCAAGACATTCGCCAAGATATTTTTCCGTGTTATAAACCGGAATAATAACACTGATTTTTTTTACAGGATCGGACATTATAATATCACTTCAATATCACTTCCCTTACGGCCAAACTCACCCATCGGTTCAAACGGAAATAAGCTCTGATTTTTCAGAGGTTATTGTAATCAAAGTCCCCGTCATTTTCAAGAGCAATCCCAAAATCAGGCCGCTTCCTGATAATCCGCCGGGGATTTTCAGGACCGGTTCATCATTCCTTCGACGTTTTCCGTCAGATATCCCACCGGATTACAATATGGACAAGGCTGGTAATTTACAAATACTGTGAACGGGTAGTGAAAACAAAAAATAAAAAATCAAGAATCTCCCAAAACTGATCTTGACGAAAATTCTGTATGACTTTATACTTACATACCATCATTTTCCTCTCGGAATATGTCGCGTTTTTTGAATGAACAAAACAGCGAAACACCGGGAAGATTCGTTTATTCGGAATTACATTATCAGAGACACCTTTTTGTGACGGACGCCAGCGAGGTGAATTTTGTCCGGTTCATTTGACCAGCGGGAAAAAATACGAGACGCCATTGACATTGTGGACCTTGTTTCCCGTTACGTTACCCTAAAGCGACAGGGACGAATTTACGTTGGTTCCTGTCCCTGGCACGATGACCGGCGTCCAAGTTTACAGGTGAATCCCGAGCGGCAATCTTTCAAGTGCTGGGTTTGTGATATTGGCGGCGATATTTTTTCCTTTATCATGCAGATGGAGGGGGTTGACTTTAAGGAGTCCATGGAAATTCTGGCGGATATTGCGGGTATTTCACTTGATCACCCCAAGGAGTTCGCGAGAAAATCCGGTCAGTCGTTTCTGACCCCGGACAAAAACCGGAAAACATCATCCGGATCCGTGCAAAACAACGTCTCCCATCAAAAAGGAGGGACGGAACAGTATATACCGGTTGAAATCGACAAGTCGGTATTGTATCGGGCCCTGGACTGGCTTGCAGAACAGTATCACCGCTATTTTTTAACGCAGCCGGAAGCGGAAACGGCCCGGCAGTATATCCGGGAACGGGGAATCAGCGATGAAATGATCCGGCGATTTAAAATCGGTTTTTCGCCAGTAACCCCCTGTTACCTTCCTGACCTGGTTGGCGGTGATCGAAATCGAATACATATTTTGGAAGCGGCAGGCGTTTTAATTCATAAAGACCACGGTGTACGACAAACGTCGAAAATACTTTCCGAACAGGAACGCCGGGATTATTATGACCGCTTTTGGGGACGGGTTGTTTTTCCGATCCGGGACACACAAAACCGAACAGTTGCGTTTGGCGGGCGAATTTTGCCGAATTCGTCAAATCAGAGTCCGGCAAAATACCTGAATTCGCCGGAAACGCCGGTTTTTACGAAATCCAAAATGCTTTATGGGCTTGATCTCGCGAGAAGTGAGATTCGGAAATCCCATCGGGTTATTATTACGGAAGGGTACACGGACTGTATTGTTGCCCATCAGTTTGGTTTCGAGGATACCGTCGCCGTTTTGGGAACAGCGCTCGGCGCGGAACACATCCATATTTTAAAACGATTTACAGACAAGATGTATCTTGTTCTGGATGGTGATGAAGCCGGTCAGAAACGGACTCGTGAGGTCCTTGAGTTTTTTGTGGCACAAGGGGTTGACCTTTCCATTTTAACATTGCCGGACAACAAGGACCCGTGTGAATTCCTGTTGGCGAACGGAGCGGATGCTCTGGAACAGTCTCTGAAGGAGAACGCCGTTGACGCTCTCGACTTTGCACTTCAGCAGGTCGTTCAGGGAATTGATCTGGAAAAGGATGTAGTCGGTTCCGCCAGGGCGATTGATCAGCTTTTAGGAATGATCGCGCTGACACCGGTTCATTCCGTTTTACCCAATGACCCGATCCGCCTGCGAATGACAAAAATGATTCAGCGAATCGCTGCACGATTCCGGATCAGCGAGGAGGAAGTCCGACGCAGTTTACAGGAACATCGGCAAAAACAGAATCTGCAACAGTCATCACGTGTTCGTGAGACAGGCCGGAATGTACCACAGGACAAACCGTCAAACAACGTGCGTCTTCAGTTTGTTTATCCTCTTCCCGGTATGGATAACGAATCGGACGCCTGGCTTCAGGAACATTTCGCGGCCTTTTCCAACGATATGTGGCAGCACCGGGGATTATATCCGTCCGGATTGGAAAAAGAGTATCTGGAACTCTGGTTTGCGGACCCGGCCCTGTACTCAACATTGGTAAAAGCCGTCCCGACACAAATGTTCCGGTCGCCGGTAACACGTCAACTTGATCTGTTAGGACGCGACATGTTATCGCATCGGGAACAACCGAGTTGGAATAATATTATGTTGCGTTACGAAGATTCCAACATGAAAAAACTGCTGATTGAACTGGATGAATCAGCAACGGAAAAAAAACTTTCCGAGCGTCTGCAAAATGAAGCGGAACGGAATGAACTTGTACAGGAGATTGTTCAGGGATTCAATCGATTACAAATGGAACAGGAACAATCCCGCCAAATGGATTCGCTTCGTAACGAAGATCAGAATCAGCAGGAAAAAACCCAAAAGCTTTCTGAACTTCGTGAACTACTTTTAAGGAAACAAAAAAATCGTTTTGGTAATACTGGCTTCACGGAAGAGGACAGGCCAAACGACTGATGATTCCGTATTGATTTGTCTGCGATTGAATGAGGCAATCAAAGAACAGTCATACGGGGTTGTCATAAGGGGGAATCGTTGACCCAAACAAAGAACGATTCGCCGCTGACAGGGATGTTAAATCTTTTGTTGAGGAAACCGGTTCGTGTCCCAAACATGTTTTCCGGTGTCAGGCTTTGTTCCTGACTGTTATCCGCTGGTATTTTATTTTTATCGGTCGTGTGTCGTGCGTCCGTTAAAAAATAATTATCCCGCGTTTTTCTTCAGGGAATCCCACATTTCTGGAATGCCGGTATCTTTTTTTGTCTTGGCGATTCAACACGATTTTCCAGACCCAAAACTTGTGTCAGGGATGACACAAAAGGAGTACTATCGTGTTAAAGACCGACTATGTTGAAGCCGATTTTCAGGAACTTCTGTTAAAAGGAAAACAACAGGGCCATCTCACTTATCAGGAACTGATTCAATGGGTATCAAATAACGAAGACGCCATCAATTCCAGCCAATATTCCGAGATTATCAGTCAGTTAGAAGAAGAGGGAATTGAACTTCTCGATGAAGAGCAGAACGAAGAATTTTTCAATTTTTATCCGACGACAGACGACGAGGAGGAATCCATTTATTCCGGCAAACAATCGGTCGATCTGTTACAACATCTGGAGCCGGCAACACCGGTCACACAGCCAGGCACTCCTAAAAACCTCGTTAATCTTTTTACCAACGAAATGGAAAAATGGAGTAACGACCCGATTCGCTTGTATCTCTCGCAGCTCTCCTCGATTGAACTTTTGTCACGGGAGGAGGAAATCCGTATTTCCAAAAAGATTGAAAAATCGCGGAAAAAATTCCGACGCGCCGTTCTTGAATCTCCTTTTGCCTTGAACACCGCAATCCAGACATTACAAAAAGTATTGAATGGGAAATTCGCTTTTGACCGAACTATTAAAAAAACAATGAACGCGAAATTTTCCAAAGAACAAATACTGCTCCGTCTCCCCCAGAACCTCTCCACACTTGAAAAATTCCAGCGTATCTTTCAGGAGGATTTTCATAAGGTTCGGAACCGTAAAATCTCAAAAGAAAAAAAACGTGAAATCCTTCGGCGGAATTACTCACAACGCTTAAAATGTATTCGGATCATCGAGGAATCAAGTCTCCGGACCCGTAAAATTCACGCGATGAAAGCTCAGATGAAACAGATGTCCAAACGGCTGGAGGAAATTCTGTGTATCATGAAAAATCCTAATTTCCGATATCTGCGTCCTAATCGCCGGGAAATAATTCAACAGGAATACCATGAACTGATTACGACAATTCAGGAAAAACCAGGCACTCTGCGTCGTCGGCTGGAGCGAATTCAAAAATGTCAGAAAGAATATGAGGACGCTAAAAGCGCCCTTTCCCACGGCAATCTTCGCCTCGTTGTCTCCATTGCGAAAAAATACCGAAATCGTGGCATGAGCTTTCTCGATCTGATTCAGGAAGGAAATACCGGGCTCATGCGTGCCGTTGACAAATTTGAGTACCGTCGCGGATTTAAATTTTCGACCTATGCAACCTGGTGGATCCGGCAGGCAATCACCCGTGCCATTGCGGAACAGGCCCGAACAATCAGAATTCCGGTTCATATGATCGATGCACTGACCAGACTCCGTACTATTCAAAAAAATTATTTTCAGGAATTTGGCTGCGAACCCGGACTGAACGAAATCGCGGAACAGGCTGATATGACGACAGATGAAGTGCGCCGGATTCTCGAAATGGGGTCTTCCCCCGTCAGTCTGGAACTTCCGGTTGGCGAACTTGACGACGGCTGTTTTGGGGAATTTGTGGCCGACAACAGCTTTGAACGTCCGGAAAAATCAGCATCCAACGAAATGTTGAAAAAAGAAATCGATAAACTTCTCAAGACGCTGACGCCGCGCGAACGGGAAATTATCAAATTACGATACGGCCTTGACAACGGTTATATGTATACCCTTGAAGAAGTAGGACGAATCTTTGAAGTGACCCGTGAACGAGTCCGCCAAATTGAAGCGAAGGCGGTGAAAAAACTTCAATCGCCCGGCCGGTCCCGCCGTTTACGAGGATTCCTTGAAGAATCCATCGCAGGATTCGGAGCACACCAGGAAGCGGAACTCTTTTGACGTTTGTAAAAAATAACGCTACCCGGTTGTCCGTTGTCAGTGTTCTCACAAAGAAAAATCCCGACGATACTCTGATGTTATTTTTTCTACATTTGAAGAATTTCCCATCTGGTTTCATCGGGATCATCGGTAAAACGATGACAATAGCAATATTGTCCTGTCGTTCCGGAGAACCTTCCCAGAAAATCAATAACCGTAATCTCAACCGGGGTGATGAAATAACTCTCAGCCGTTTCATCATAAACGACAATTTGCGCAGTTGCCGTTTTACAAACGCCGTTCCCGGGCAGTAATTCTGACGTCAGGCGACAACGGAGAATATCCGGTATCGTTCCCAGGATTTCCCACCGTTCGTTCTGAAAGTTATAATTGGCGTTGATAATATCCCCTTTTTTATAGCCAATGATTTTTGCGATACGGGCATCCTGCGCATTTCGAATACACCCGGTAATTTCGCCATTTGTAAAAAATGGATAATAAACCCGGCAGAACCGCTCTGTCGTTTCTGAAACATAGTTCACTTCATCATTGCCAAATGTTCTTGAATTATTCCCGGAAGTCTCACCCCGTTGAAGATACACTGATACGGCCCGCGCGCTGGGAACCTGCTCATAATAAATGGAATGGTTTTGCTCGTATGAAGAAAATGAAAAATTTTCAATCAGTTTAAAAAGGCCGACATGACGCCTTTTATTTCCGGTAATTGCAAAACTGTAACCGTCATTTTCATATTTAAAATCCCCCGTTGCCTGTACTGAGTGGAAAATATCAGACCGTTTTGACAAAGCGCTGCTGGATGAATTATAATCGGAACTGGTTATCGACATTATTTTCCCCAATAAATATTTAATTTGTCAATCTGTAAAAGAATAAAAGTCAAAGGAACCGTTGCGGCATAATGTTCCGGGACAAACAAGGCGGCAAAAAAATGATGTTTACCTAAACGCCTCAAATAATTTTACACATGTAAAAATTACAAGCTGTTTTCACTTTGGAACAGGGTTGAAAAATCGGCCGGGGAATATATAAAGCCGGTCCCGCTGGTGAGTCGTGTCCAGCCGGAAGGGACGGAACGCCAGAAATGATTCCACCCATAGGTTGTTGTATCACTCTTTATCTGTTTTTCCCTGAAAATGTATCTTATTTTCCATGTGTAGTCCGCACTCCCCTCCTGAAGAGTTCCATTGTATATTTTATTCGCTTCCGCCCCCTCAAATAAAAGCGTTTCCGGCGGGCAGCCAAGAAAGGTGGTACTGTTCACCTTGCCCTGCTGACTGCTGATCGCATTCCAGGGAGGATTGACAACATTACTCCAGGTCAGATGGTGTTCGGTCACAGGCACTCTCATGACAATATTTAAATCTTCAGAAACAGGAAGCGAATAATCGTCCTGCCAGAAAAAACCACCTGAAGAAAGTGGAATCGATTCAACACAGGATATCATTTTATAAGTAATGTGCGTTCCCCCGGAAACCACAGGAAGATCCTCACGGTCAGATGTGCTTGACTGAGAATCGTAATATACTGTTGCTTTTGCGTAAGAACGGTAGTTACCCAGTGTCGATGACGGTGTTACAACGGAAGAAACGTCGATAGTTTCAATGTCGTATGGTTCAAAAATTATTTTCGTAACATGGACATTTGTCTTTCCCGGATAACATAATCGTTCCCCCTCATTAACACTTTCAACCGAATTCGGAACGACAACGACTTGACTGTTAATTGATGAACAGGTGTATAAACTGTTGCCAAAAAAATGTTTGGCAAAATGTTCGCGTTGTCCCCAGGGGACAACAAACATCCGTTCCGCCCGAAAACAATTTAATTCATAATACTCTTTTGGTGATCCAGCAATTTCCTGGATTTGTATATTTGTGACATTGACCGCTTGCGTCATTCCATCCCCTTAGTCATTATTTAATTTCCATAAATGTAAAATAAGGTACAAACACCAAAATTACTGATGCCGCCAATCATAAATCAGGGCAGGCTCCATTCGTTATGATTACCAGTCACCCTTTTGGCTTTCACAAGTCCCCAGTCTGATAAACCGTCTGGATTTATCACCGATATAACCTCATACCAAACATCATTTTTATCTTTAATAAGATCGGCTGTTTCCACGCTGACAGAACTTTTAACATATAAGACTATTGTTTCAACCACTTTACTTGCGGGTACGCTGTAAACGGTCTTTGTTTCTGACACAACTGATTTGGGAACCGCAATGACATTATTTTTTACAAGAGTAAAACCATGATCCGTTTGAATATTGTCGGTTAATAATACCCGACGGTAAATGCTGATCATATCGTCATTGCCGTAAGGCAGACATTCATGGATACACCGACAGCGGAAAACATCCAGCGTGTTTATCGGAACGGCTTCACACACGATCCATTCACGATTGTTGTGATCGATAATTCTGTCGTGCGGAACGATACTGTCACTTACTTCTGAAATGGAGACATACCAGACAGCTTTTATATGGGGGATATCATTGTTTACAATAAACCCCTTTTCTGATTTACCCACATTAAGACAGGCAGCATGGTTTATTACACTGCACGTTTCCGAAATCCAGTTCTTTAATGTAATTGTTTCTGTAAAATCACAATAAAGTAGAATAGAGTCAAATAGAGTCATTATAAAACACCAAACGGAAAAAATTATTCTTTGCTGTTATCCCCCATAACAGGAAACATCGAAAATCAGATCTTCAACTAACACCATGCGAGTGTATTTCCACCGGCGTGGCGTTATTAAGCTGCCTGTTACACCAATCAACAGTCTGTAACAACTGCTTCCGGTATTCAGTCCAGGAAACCGAGTGTCCGTCAATAGAATAACTTGGTCTGGGTGATTCACTTATATCATTTAACAGATCCAGGGTTTGTGTCCGTATCGTATTGATCATTGTTAAATCCATATTTTTTCTTTCATTATCAGGTTCTTCCGTTATTTACGACAATTCATTTTTCACGGGAATTAAACCTTTTCCAAAAATGTAGAAAATTGATACTCCCGGTTTTTCCCGTCTGAAAATGAACTTTTCCATAAAAAATGATAATAAGACCAGTTGAAGGAAAACCGCTTTAGTAACGTAAAGCGGCTTAAAAATTTTCGGGTTATACTAATAACACGAAGGAAGGCTCTGTTTACAGAGAATCACCCGGTACATTTGACGACATAACGGGGATTGAGAACCGCAGGGGTTCCCCGTTCGCTCGCCTTAAAACGAATGATAATATCCTGGCTGAAATCAGCTTCGCTTCCCGACATGGACTGGGTAACGGTAATCGGCCAGTTTTCCATGTAGGCGAATGCCTTTGAAAAATTACCGATATACCAGTACTTCGCGAAATCATCAGCGAGAGCCGGATTACTTTTTGTCAATTGTCGATAAGCAATACGGTTTACAACAATCTTGTATCTGGAAAACGGACTCGCCACCGTTCGCAGAACATTATTGACACACAGTATTTCCTGTGACCGGAGAACCTCATAAGCCGTAAATTGTTTCTTCGGCATGACAAGAATAGTGTCCCCCTCGATCAGGATAGGTTCTTCTGTGTAAGGGTCCAGTGACTCTGAAAATACGGAAATTGCATTTTCTACAGATGTCACGTCCGTTAATTCGTTACTGACAAGCATGTTTTTCCAGGGATCGTCCCCGGTACCTGCATAGTAAGTATCGTAACTTTGGCCTTTCCAGTTATAAATAGAAGACAATCCGGTAATCATGTCTGCAATGCGTTTTTCCTTATTTAACGCAAGCAGTTCCCCGACCTCCGCGGCACGGCTTAAAATCAAATGAGTTCGATCAAAAAAGACCGCTTCACGGGTCACCGGAACAATCAGACCGCGTTTTGTCGTTGAGGGTGTCTCAATATAATCTTCACTGAATCCCATGTTCGGATATGGCATACCCGCAGGAATTTCAATGTTCGCATCCTTAATCCCTGTCGTGCCGGGAATTTTTTCCCCGTTCAGACGAGTCGGAATGGTACTGACGATTTTCGACAAAGTGAAAATGTCTGATAAATACGATTCCAGAATTTTGGAATAAACAAGCTGACCTGTTAAGTTCATAAACGCGGTAACATCCACGCCTTCAAATGATTCCGTCAACGTCACCGCCCCACTGTCGGCGGGATTCAGTTCACTGACCCACTGCCGACCGTTTGGAATCAGGGCTTCCGCCAAGTCCCGAATACTGAAATCCTCCGGTTTAAGATCATGATTACGTAATGCTTCAGAGAGATGCTCGACCGTCTTTCTCGGTCCGTCAAGTTCATAACGACGTTTCAATTCCCGATATTTTATCACTGACATATTTTCTCCAATTATTGAATTAACAAATGTTTTTCATCCGATGAGATATGTTCAACAACGAAATCACCCTGCCCGGCACGCTGAATCCATCGTCAAAATAAAAACAAATTCGTGACAGTCTCAATCACTGCTCAGAAAATTTCACAAGAAGACAAAACCATATTAAAAATTCACCAGGTTGTTTGCTTCATAATAATTTCTGATTAAAACGTGGAATTTAAGTAAAATCACCAAATCGCTTATCGACAGAATTTTCTGACCTTTCATACCATGATCTATTTGATATTTGTCTAACACAGTGGATCATGATCACCATTTCATAATTGTGGAATTCAAATAAACCAAAATACTTGTTGTCGCGGCTGACTGATACCGCCAAACCCGGCCAATAGCGCAGGCGGTTGAACTCACTTTGGTCAGCATTTGGTTTTCAAGTACCGAGTCCGTCGTATTAACATAAATACCAACAAGGTCTCCCAGCTCATAAACGGCTGAAGGGCATTCAAATTCAAAAATACCACTTGTGGAAATACGAATGGGCGCCGATTCGCCGGCTCCGCTGTGTTGCATTGCAACACCAAGAAAAACAGTGGAAAAACCGGTTTGCGTTGTTGCGGTGTCTGAAAGTAATGTCATATTCGCAGCGGGCACCGCTTTGTTATCTGAAAGATAAAGCAAATCTCCAATTTTTATTACTGTATTACTGTCCACCTTCGCCACCACAGGTTTTGTATCCCCGTATCGCCATCTCATCTGATCGCTCATAAAGTACTCCTGACTGTTTATTAAATAAACGAACATTTTCTATCCATGTAAAAATCAAAAAAGATTTTTACAATACTTCAAATAATCAGTTTGTGAATTGTTGTTTAAGATCAAACATACAATATTTACTTGCAGATTTTTATTGATTTGACAAAAGATTTAGTATCGCAATTGTCCGAATAATCCATCATGGAACGCGACTTTATTGATGTTAATTGTTTGTTTTTTGTACTTTCCTTTAATGTTTTAATCAGAATGGCCCGATCTTCCAGAATCATTTTAACTGCTTCCGGATCATCAAATTTTAAAAGTGTTTCAATAAAGGAACGATCCATTAAATGGGAAATGTCCTCCGTCACAAATGAAAATTTTCCATTGGTGTAATACTCAAGAATTGTCTCAAGGATTGCCTGCTTTTTATTACATTCACTTAATTGTTCCAACAATTGATTTTTTTCCCGGGTGATCGTGTCATCGTAATTTTCGGAATTGTTACCGGAAAATGTTCCATGTGGTATATCAGCATTAACAGCAGTCCCGGCAGAGTCCATGGATTCAAACAGACCGTTTGTAGTCGCAGGGTCCGCGACAAGATCGACACTAATCACTTTCTTTATTTCCTCGACTATTTGTCTGTGATTATTTGTCACAACACATGCTTCAACATTATGTGAGAATCCGACATTATCCGGAATATGTTCAGCATCCCAGAGCAACTGTTCGGCAACAACATGTTTGGGGTTATAATAAAAATTACCGTATAACCCGTCGTCCGTAACATAACGAATATCCTTAATTACCCCAACACGGTCCTGATATTTACGTGTTTCGGTCGGCGCATTTTCCGGATGATTGATATTTACTTTGGCATTTTCATAAAGCGAAAGAGCCTGTTTTAAGGTATTTTCAGGATAAAAACGACCGTTTTTACTGTTCTGACCGAGAATTTTCACATCATAAATAATGCCTTTTTCACGATCAATCTTATGTGTTGTCGAGCCTGAGAACTGTACAAATTCAAGAATATTTTTCATATGAAAACCTCTGTAAATTTTGTTTATCGTATTTTCTATATTTGTATAAATTAAGAAAAAAGGCAATGAAAATCACATTTGTAAAGAATGCTTTTTCTTTTCCGGTCCGTCACATATATGCTGATACTGCTTTTTTAGCCAGACTTCCTTTTCTGGATCAAGGCCGTACCGCATTGACATTGACTGGGGAGAGAGAATTCCATTCTTCATCAGAATTTCATTGGCACGCGCTTCATTCAGGCGATCACGTACCGCCAGAGTTGGAGGAATTGCCTGAATAAATATTTTCTCAAAGATATCCCCGGGCAAAATATTATCCTTAACAGCGTTGAGAATCACTTTGTTCATAATCATAATATCATCCCTTATAATTTCACTTTGTAATCGTTCAAACATTTTGACAGAAGGCCCTTCGGCAATCATCGTTGAAGAATAATTCGCGTTTGAGGCGTCGCTTGATATCATAAACTCAGGCATGATAAGACGTGATGCAATCGCTCTTAATTCGGCCTGAAGGATCTGGATATAGCGGCTGGCGTCAATTGCCGCGATAGGAAATTCATAATCAATCCCCTCATTGGTATCAATAATTGTGCCGGGGCGAAAATGTTGTTCTCCATCACTGGTACAAACCTGATTCCGGACAAAACGTCGGATATTTTCACCCGATATATTACTGTGTTTTCTGATGAGCGCGATAGCCGACTGGATTTCCGCAACAACGCTCATGTTACGTAATAATTTTTCCGCTCTTTTCAGGTTTTTCTGAACTGAGAACAAAAGTGGAATTCCTCTTTTTATGGTCATATCAACATTGTTTTTACGATGTTGAATACTATCACCAGGTACAAATTCCCCGTCAATCCAATAGCCAATGATCTTTTCAGTATCATACTGATCCGTTAACAAACCATACGAATTCCAGCTTTTTTTCTCGATATGACGGGGAGTATAAATTTGTTCCGGCTCCACAAATCGCACAAAGGTTTCACCGTTCTTTTCATGAAATAAACGCAAAAAGACTTCGCCATCACGGTCATAGCGGCGTATCATTTCCTGCTGACGCTGGAACCAGCGATTGTTTTCCACAAATTTGTTAATTATTTTCTGTACCTGACGAATAAGTGCTTTAGAACATTTTCTACAACCTGTGACATGATAAAGGTGCCCCTTGCCTATCACATAATTAACGCGATTTTCGATCGCATTCACGGCGAACGGATTTTCAAGATATAAACTCCTGGAACAATTTCTCGCGTCTCTGAAAAATTGTTCTGTGTATAAACGTTGGACACTAAAACAACCGGAATCAATTAAAGTCCAATCTCCGGGACAATCGTTATAACAGTTTCCAGGTTCGGAATCTGCAAACATAAACTGAGACTCCCTGATGAGCTCCCTGTATTTATTTTTTATTTTTTCTTCGAGAGCATGCAGTTCATCCTGAATTGAATCCGTCGTTTCTTTACTCACAATGCAATTCGACATGATTTTATTTCTTCTTATCTTGTTAGTCATTACTCGGATTCCATTGATCATGATTAAGTAACCGCCGTAAAATCTGCGGTAAATCTCAAAGAATGACAATGGACTTTTTCAAAAACACCGTTTATAGAAAGGAGCCTGACGAAAAAACATCTCTCTGATCCGAACTTTTTTGCAACATGGTAATCAACCGAATTGCCATTTCCATCGCGTCAGGCCCATCGTCATGCTCACCTGTCGGGAATGATTTCAATTGTTCCACAAGAAGTTTGTTTGAGCTGGATTTTCGATAAAAACGAATGCGTTCGGTTGAAAATAGCGATCCAAGTCTTCTGATACGAACAGTCTTGTTAATATGGTTTGTTACAGGATAAACGGATACCTGTGAAATACCATTATCTGCAAAATACTGATTTAACATATCCTTTAATAATTCCTGAAATTGATTGACCTCAACCCCAAATATATCAGGTTTATGACACATGTAGAAATTAAAAGACACCTCTGGAATTTCATGAACCGGTCGTCTTGCTATATTTGCGTCGATATAAATAATTCCACTTTCATCCATTCCCGCAAAAACCAACGCTGTGTAATCTCCGAAATTTGTATTTTTTCCTTTACTTGGATCCATTGCAATCGCCGAATAACGGAAGCTCTCCGGAAGAATATCGCACCATATGGAATCCGAAAAATAGTTTTCCGGAAATTCGCAGAAATCCGGATTTTGCGGAATATTTTGTTTCTCCCGGTCAAAAGCGCGTTCTCCGCCGTCCACTCTCATTTTCATTAAATCATAAAGAGACTCTTTTTCTTCCCAAAGCACTTTTGCGCCGCGCAACATTTCCTGTTTATTGGCGTCAAAAAACAGTCTCGCGTCCCGGTCGGAATCTTTCGACTCTATATTCAAATAGATTTTTTTCCATTCGTCCCAAAGATCCCCACGCTCCGGAAAGCTGATAATTGATGGGAATATTTTTGTATACCATCCAGGTGTATTGGCAAGTTCCATCGCAATTGCTTCTGGATGTAATGCCGTTGCCAGTTGTAAAAAATTTGTTTGGGGGGTTCCGGCTTTCAGCAATGTTCCCTGAAACCAAAGTCGTGTCCGATTACGGCGGGTTGCCGAAATAATATGGTCGTCGTTTTGTATATCATCACATATAATCAATGTTGGCCGGTATTGATTATGACGTCGTCCGCGAATACGCTGACCGGTACCGTAACATTCAATCACGCACCCGTTACCCAACTTCAGCCTGTTACTACTGAAGTAGAAATTTCTGTTAAAAACATTTTTGTAATTTTTAATTATTTTCTGATTTTCCTTTATTTCATTAACAATATTACCCAGGTGCATCTGTGCCTGCGAACGTGTATCAGAAATAATCCAAATATAGGGTTCACGATTTTCCAGCATTTGATACATGGGATAGGCCAGTGTTCCCAGTGTTGACTTTGCGGAACCACGGGGTGCCAGTAAATTGATCCGTATACCCCGGCGGTTTGATGTCCGATTCAGTATGTCAGCCAACCATTGGTGCATTTCCGAAAAAGGAAGCGGAAAATGTTTTTTCAGAAAACAGGAAGCCCATTCCAGAAGACCTGCGTTGAATGTTTTATGCTTTGAGTAATCGTTTTTTTTCTTCCGAATATTTTCATACACAAATTCCAGTATAAAATCTTTGTAATCATTCATTTCTTTTTTTTGAAACTCATTATTATTCCATTTCCCAACATGGTCCGTTTCATCATTTTTTTCAATTTTTCCTCTATTTTTATCTTGTCTTCATTACTGCTGATTTCATTCATGAATATTTGGACCAAACGTTCAAATATCCGCTGAACTTCCTGGAGATTTAACGAGTCCGCTTTTAATTTTCCATATCGATTTGGATACAGACGCTCCAATGACCATGTTGCTGCCCGCCAGTTTTTTATCTCCAGAGCTGCGTTTTTAATCTGCCTCATAAAAAAAATTTCCGCCTGTTCCTCGGCCTGGTTGATTGATTGGGCAAACTCTTTATTTTTTTCTATTTCCCTGTAGATTTTCTCGAGCGGATACTTAAAATATTTCGCCGCTGTTTCCAGGCTGCATCCCATCGCAACAATGGCTATAATACCATTCTTTGTAACCTCGTCCATTTTTCTCGAAGAAACTGACATGATCATCCTGATTATCGTATGTTTTTGATAAATAAAATTTATTCATTATTCTGTAAAACGGAAAATATTAATGATCATCTATAATTTTAAGAAAACCCCAATGATAAATATTTTACAATTGTCAAAATAAACTATCCGCCAATATATTCGAAAGAAACGACAGCGCGTCCCCGTGAACCGTTATATCTCTTATTAAACTGAATTGATGCGGAACCGGCACGATGTATCGAGACCGTTTTCCAGAATTGCGAATGTGAACAATGTGAGATCATTGCCGGATGTCCGGTAGTGATATTAAGTCGACAGTTTTGCAGATGGTAGATGTGTCCGATTCCTTTCAAAAAGGAAGAACCTATACCAATCCCCTGATAGTCAGGCAAAACAACCAGACGGCTGACGCGACGACGCATAAACTTTCCCATTAACGGAAGGACAGCGCAAAACGCGACAGGCGCTCCATCCCAAATCGCTAAAAAACATTTTGCCGCCTTGTTTAATGAACTATTCAAATAGTGATATCGAGCAAAACAGGACCATAATTTTCGCGTTGTGCCGACAATTTGTAATTTAATTTCCGGTCGCCGAAGACACCTCCTTGTCACTTCCCCGGTCGACATATCAAGTACCCAATCAGGAGTCAGCCAGTCGACCACGTCATAGTGACACGTTACCGCAACAAATTTTTTTTCAATGATTTTTTTTCTGACGCCGGAAAAAACAGCCGCCGAAACGGTTCTCGCCACAGTACGATCAACGACGCTCGTGTACTCGTCAAAAACAACGGTATCACCTTTTGTGTCCAGCATTGCTTTTGCCAGATCGCAACGAAATTTTTCACCGTTGCTTAATGCGTCGTAAGGTTTAATCCAAGAAGGAGGCGAACTGAATCCGACAATTGTCAAAATATTGATTATTCGTTTTATCGGATGTTCATCAAAACAGTCAATGAATGCCCGATCCTTCTTCCAATCATAACCTTTATATACATCAGATTTAAAAATTTCCTTTGCGACAGTTGTCTTTCCGCTTCCCGAAGGACCGACAATCAGACCGATCCTCCATTCCTGATCCAGGGGTGGATGTTCATAGGAAACGGGGGTTGAAACACTGCCATCGTGTGATACATCAAATATTCCTGATATCTGCTGTACACGAAACGAATCGTGAACACGTGTTTTTACATTTATCGTATATTTATCACGCATAAAATTCCATTATATTTTACATATTGAGTAAACGGCATTTTCTGCCGCGTTTAATCATTTCCTCATAAAAAATTTTTTGATCATTTTCATCGTCACATTCGACAACAACCTGGTAACTCTCCGGTATCAGCTTATGCTGCTTTTCATGAATTGATTCCAAACATTGATTATTTTCTACAATAATAGAATTTATAAATTCATTGAGTGTTTCGTTTTCTATATCTGTTTCGTCAATTATCTGCTGGAGCATCCGATCATCCCGGCCGGCCATCGAGGAAATTGGATCGAGCAATATCAGCAGTTTATCCGCTTCCTCTTCTGTTACGTCCAGAATTAAAACAGGAACCGTTTGATCCGAAGTCATGTCCGCGCGAAGATGTCCGTCAATCAGAACAAGTTTTCCTTCCTGGTTCTCCCGGGCAATCAGTGCTTCTGCGTATCCCACTTCTTCCAGTAATTGCCCCAGTATTTTTTTCTGCTGGTCGGAGTGTGTCCGCCAGTTTTTGGGGTTGGCAATCAGAGTATTCGCGGGGACCCGTCGTAATTCCTTTATGCGATCTCTGAAAACTACCTTTTTCTGCATTTTTATCCTCAGCAAGAAAGTTTTTTAATACAAATCACAAACATCACTTTTTTTACAAATATAGTTTGTCAAAACGGCAATTTGATCTTCATGCGATTTCAGATTTTTTTCACAAAACATATTTTTTTCCATTATCTCATTATTTGATTTCAATATTTCGTCAATTTTAATATTCAGCTGTTTTGTCTGCTCCGTTAAAACAGCCACCTTTGAATGTATGGAAAACATCCATGGTATTAACGCAAGCACAAAAGGAACGAGTAATTCGCCGGCGACTTTCCAATCCATCTTTGTCCTTTCCACGTTTGTATTATGTTTTTATGTTTATTGTCTTGAGTATTCTTTTTGTTGACAAATGTAAAAAAAATAACCACAAGAGGGTTTCGGCAAAACGTTCCAGCAGATATTTTCCTGGTGTTTGCCAAATTTGTTCAGCTTTATTCACTGATTGTTTATACTGAAGAATGTTGTTTTTCTGTGTTTTCCTTTCCGTTGCGTCCTCTTTTTTCTCCAGAAGCTGTCCCGGTTGTCTTTGTGTCTGTTCCAATGCCCGGAATTCCGAATTTTGACTGTTGCTCCGGTCTGTGATATCATCATTCATTTTCCGGATTAACTCGCAAATTCGTCCGTTGTATGTCGCGTATGAATCACGCCCGTCGGTCCCCCAGACTATCCCTACTATTTCGCCGGATTTATTATAAACGGGACCTCCGGAATCCCCCTGTCGCACAGCTCCGGAAAATTTTATTGTCTCAAATGAAGTTCCCTCACTCGTGGGTACATAACCTTTTATCACCCCTGAAATGATTTTCAGTTGACCGTTTTTCCCATACCCGCCGACACGAATTTCATCGCCTGCCTCCGGAAATTTTTTACAGACAGCCATTGGAGGCAACTCACATCCGTCCAGAATTTTTAGCAGAGCAAGATCATAAACAGAATCAATCTCAACAAGATGGACGCGATAATGAACAGAAAAAACATCCTGAATTGTCACATCGCCAACTCCGTCACGAAATAAATGCGCCGCTGATAATACATGCCGATCACCTTCACGGTCTTGTATTATTACCCCGCTTCCCAATTCGATCACGCCCCGTGGCAACATTCCTTTACCGACTTTTTTACGGTCATTGATGACACGAACAATTGAACTTCTCCACAGATCTTTAATTTCATCCGGCAAATCGGAACCGCTTTGAATATCGCAACTGCCATTTTTACACGAAGTGAAATTAACTTCGGACTGTCCTGTTACGTAAAAAAAATACAACATTTCGACAATCGTAATAAAAAAGAATAATTTATAGAAATGCGCTTTCATTTTATTATTAAAATTTCCACTGTATGATAATATGACCATAGGATTTTAATGCAAAAACGAATGATATTATGACAACATTTCTACAGTTGTCCTTAATTGGCCGGCCTGTGTACATAGATTTTATTGCTGTACTTCAAGCTGGTATTTTAATGTCATTTAACGGAGGGAACAAAAGGATGATTATTTTATGGTAAACATGTACTGATAAAAACTACTGCGGGCAAGATCTGCGGGTTCTGTATAGCGGTTATCAAGAAACGGAACAGGATCAACTCCGGAAATCCGATCTGCTATGGCACAAGCTTCGCTGCAATAGCAGGAATACTCTGTACCTGAAAAAGGAAATCCATCTTTTTCATTTTCATGGTCATAAACTGTAATGTTTCTTTTTTTGAATCCGTTCAATAACTGTAATAACGGAAAATGACTTATTGCGGTTTTAAAAAAATTAAAATAGCCGTAATGACAGCCAACAAGCGATTTAAGAAACGTGATCCCTTTTTCCGGCTTATATTCCGGCCACCTTTCATAGGCGTTCACACGAAAAACATCGATTATGCCAGGATACCGGCGAACCTGACTTGCGAGCGGAATCGCCCGTCCTCCGTGGCGTCCGCGCATTTCAATACTAAAAAGGACATCATCCCACCAAACCACTTTGGCCGCATGATAATGGAAGCCCCGTCCAACCCGCGATATCAGGCAATTACGTCGAAAAAGCAAAATATCCATATCCCTGATCTGATCTTTGACCTGTTCATATTCGGCATAGTAAAGTTCATTATTCTGATATTTTTTCATCATTGTTTCTCCGTCCGGATTTTTGGGATGTTCGTTCCTTACGCCAGGGCCAGTCATCAGGAATGTTATAAAAATGAGGATTTTCCTGTTTCATTCGCCAGTTACGAATTTCTTCATACCGTTTCTTTTCGTCACCATCGAGCGCGACATCGAGACACAGACTTGATTTTTCGATACTCGCGGAATGATATTGCAGATGATGTTTTTTTAAAAGTTTTTTTAATTCACAATAGAAACAAGGCAGTTGGGTTTTGGCCCCACAGGATGGACATCGGGTAACGGGACCTTCCGCCCTGGGAACCATATAACGGGTTGGATCGCGGTAAACCTTCCGCTTTCCCCGTTGTACCCAACTGACGGTTGTGTTACTTACTCCAACCATCCTCGCGACCGCCCGTTGAGAATAAAAACCGGTATCAAGTAGTTCCTGAATTCTTAAAATAATGTCGTTTTCTATCATATTTCCATTTCCACAGGTCACTTTTGACAGTTGTCATCCTTGAATGAAAATAAAATAACGCGAATTTTTTATCAGACAAGTTAAAAATTTTACAAATCAGAAACGGCAAAAATCCGTTATTCTTTATTACAGGTTTTTTCATGCACTGTCAGGTACCGGGGTTCCTGGAATCTTTTTATTTTTTCTTTTTTTGGAACCCATTCATTTTTATTCGTCAAATGTAGAAAAGAATACCCGGAAAATAATATAGTCCGGTTCCAGGTTCATTAGAATATCATAAAAAGACAAAAATATAAATTTCAGGCAACCGGCTCTTACAAGAACACCCGTTCAACAGATATGGAAATGACATCACAACAGACAGGGGAAAAGTTTCGGTTCATTTAATCTTACCGGCGGATTACCGTTATATCAGAGAAAAAACAAAAGAACGGTTGCAGCCTGTCACAACCGTTCTCTGAAATTGCAGCTAACATCGAATAATTGAAAAGTTATCATTCCTCCGGCCGCTGATAACCGTATCGCTCAATATACCAACTCCAGCGTTTGGCGATTGTATCCGCAATTTCCGGGGCAATCTGAAATCTATTCTTTTTATAATTCCTTTGTGTTTCCGCGAATGCGACAAAGTTCTGACGCACTGAATCAAAATCCCCAATACCAAGAGTCATATAAATTTTTTCTATTATATCAACAGGCGACTGAACCAGCGAATCATAAGAAACATCGACAAATTGATTCTCTTTTAATAGAGGCAAGTCGGACGAAAACGCCTGATACATTTCCTCAAAATCATGAAAAACCTTTTCCTCCAGACCTTTCCCGTTCGGTTTTTGACCGCCATGAGTTCGGGACAACCGCATCCAGAGAGTCATCGTTGACGGAAACAGAACATAAGGATTCCGATGAATATGAATGAACTTCGCGTCGGGAAAACGTTCCAGAATCGTCCGAATACGTCCTGTATGCGGCGGAGACTTTAAGACAATTATTTTATTTTCATGAACAGTCAGCGCTTTCAGAAAAAGTTCAAATACATCAAGCCATTCCTTACGTTTATCATCAGGTATGGAACGGAGCGTCAAATATTCCGGATTAATCGGAGGGCAATTCGGAAACAAAATATTACGATAAGGCGACGGAAGGCCAAGCGCGCAGAGAGCAAATTCATCCTCCTGGGGCCGGTCCAGTCCGGCAAGCATGTTATCCATGGGACGTTTGGCCGGCATCAGCAGTTGAACCATCGGACGAAACGTCGGTCCCGACACGATGAAATGGGACGGTGCAAAGCAGGTATAGGTGTCCGAACAGGTAAACCGCGTATCACGAATCAGATATTCATGCAGTAACGTCGTCCCGCTTCGCCAGTGACCAATAATAAAAATGGGTGGGCCAGCAAGCTTCTGTTCGCGAATTCGACGGCCATAAAAGAAACGCTGTCCCAGAGCGAGACCTGAATTCAAAAAACTCAACGCATAAATCAACCCTGCCATTCCTATTCGGGAGGGACCAAAGCGATAATGTCCGGACACACAAAGTCTGGTCCAGGCGGAAAACGTTGTTCCATCCCAAAACCTCGGATTCCAGAAATGATCAACACTTCCTCCAACTTCTTTTTTTGTAATTGCTTCTTTTGTGTCAGTCATAAATTTCCTTATTCATCCCGATTGATTTATTCTCCGATCTATCGTTTCTCAAACTTTTCTATTGTGGGTCGCGGAACCGTGGCGAGTAATTTTTCTATCATTGCCTCATTAGACATTCCTTCGGCCTGTGCCTGAAAATTTGTGCTGATTCGATGTCGCAAAACAGGTATGGCAACCGCCTGAATATCATCGATGGAAACGGAAAACCGTCCCTCCATTGCAGCCATTGCTTTTCCTCCCTGAATTAAATACTGCCCGGCACGTGGACCAGCCCCCCAGTCGACAAGCTCTTTAACATATTCCGGAGCAGAAGCATCTTTCGGCCGGGTCGCCCGAACCAGCGCCGCCGCATACTGAATAATATATTGACTGACCGCGACCGATGAGACAAGTTTTTGCAGGTTCACGATGGATTTATTATTCAAAACTTTATGAACTTCCGCCGTTTCTCCCCGTGTTGTCGCAAAGAGAATTTTTTCCTCTTCCTCCAACGTTGGATAGTCAATTTTAATATTAAACATAAAACGGTCGAGTTGCGCTTCAGGAAGCGGATAGGTTCCCTCCTGTTCAACCGGGTTTTGTGTCGCAATGACAAAAAAGGGATCCGGCAGGGTCCAGGTCTTCTGACCGACCGTTACTTCCCGTTCCTGCATTGCCTGAAGCAGTGCCGACTGTGTTTTGGGTGGCGTTCTGTTAATTTCGTCAGCGAGAAGAATATTCGTAAAAACCGGTCCCTCAACAAATCGGAAGTTACGATACCCTTCACTGTCTTCATCCAGGACGTTTGTTCCGGTAATATCTGATGGCATAAGGTCCGGTGTAAATTGTATTCGCTTAAACTGAACATCCAGTATCCGGGCTATTGTACTGACCATAAGCGTTTTGGCCAGGCCGGGAACCCCCTCCAACAGGCAATGTCCCCTTGTAAAAATCGCCGCAAAAATCTGTTTGATCACACCCGACTGACCAATCACCACCTTCTGGAGCTCCGTCTCCATATGATGGCAGGTCTGGCCAAATTCCCGAAGAATATTCCCTAGATTTTTTGGCCTGCCATTTCCGGAAAGCGATACCGTTACAGATCCCCGTCCCGAATTCCCTTCAGGACGATTCGTCTCCACCGATTCTCTCGATATATTCTCACCTGACCCTTGGTCCACAGAGTATTCTCCTTCTTATTATTCATGCCGAACCGCCTGAAGGCAAATCCATTAAAGCAAAACGGATAAACGCGAACATTAAAAACAATGCTTTCAGTATACCATGTCTGTAAAATTTGAACAGCTTGACTTCAACGGAAAAAGAACGTAAAATCGGGTAATACCGTTAAAATTTATCAGCATTTTAACTATTTGTCGATTTCTTCCCAAAATTCACGGGAAAACGGACCGTTCCTGAGAGAACTTCCTGTCCTCCCGATAAAAAATCAGGACAATAAAACAAAGACGCTTCACTGATTACCGATTACTAATTACACCCCAATATTATTATAATATTATCATAAAATTTCACAAGGAAAAATCATGTCTTCGTTTGACCTGCGGTATAAAACGGTTATCGTTCTCGATGCACACGGAATCCTGTATCAGGTTTTTCATTCCATGATGACAATGTCGAGTCCTCAGGGGGAACCGACGGGCGCGCTGTTCGGATTTGTTCGGGATGTAATCGGACTTTTGATGAAACGGAATCCGGACTATATTTTTTGCGCTTTTGACATGCCGGGGCCGACATTCCGTCATCAACTGGCCGCCGACTACAAAGCCAACCGATCGGCAATGCCGGACGATCTTCAACTGCAAATCGGCTATGTTCATGACTTTCTGGACGCAATGGGCATTCCCGCCGTCGGAATCTCCGGATATGAAGCGGACGACGTATTGGCAACATTTGCTGTTCAAACGGAAAAAAATGGAGGCGAATGCCTGCTCGTCACTTCGGACAAGGACGCGAGACAACTTATCACTGACCATGTTTCCCTTTATAATCTCCGCAAAGAACTTGTGTATCGTAAGGAAGAACTCTGGAACGACTGGGGAATACGACCGGATCAGGTCATTGATTTTCAGACAATGGTCGGCGATTCAACCGACAACATTGCCGGAATTCCGTTAATCGGCCCTAAAACCGCGACGGCTCTTCTTCAGGAATATGACACGCTCGAAAATCTGTATCAGAACATTGATCAACTGACCGGACGAAAAAAAAACAACATCGCCAATTCCCGCGAAATAACAAACCTGAGCCGCAAGCTGGTTCAGCTCAAAACCGATGTCCCAATTGATATCGACTGGGAAAAAGGAGCTGTTCAGGGAGTGGACACGGAACGGCTGACCGCTGTTTTCCGATACTTCGGTTTTAAATCGTTGTTCCCAAAAATTTCTGAACTACAGCAGAAATATGGAAATATCTCACGTTTCTCCGGCACTTACGTTCCTTCGGTTCCGAACGGAAAAACAACGAAATCATCTGTCGAACAAAAGGAGGAGGAAAAAACTGCTCCGTCCGATCTTCGATCGGCTCCAACGTTATTTGATTTTTATGATCAACAGGAAAAGGAAAAATCGAAGCAAACGGACACGGACGTTTTCAGCCCAAAGAATGATACAACCTCCTTGCTCAATGATGGTTATCCGTTGGTACTTCGATTTTATCAGAGTCTTTATGGAAGCGGAAACACAATCTCGAAGACTCCGGATGACCTCCGTGTTTTATTAAATCAACCAGGAAAAGTACCGGATCTCCCGCGCCCGGTTTCACTTTTTGGTGACTCCGGACAGGAACATTCTGAATTCACTTTTCGTAATTATCCCGACGTGCCCAATTATCATTGCGTCGATACTGACGTAAAGTTCCAAAACTTTCTGACAATCCTGGAACAACAGGATTTTTTGAGTGTTGACCTGGAAACGACCGACTGCATGGAAATCGGAAGGGTCCGGCCCCGATTTGCCCGTATTGTCGGAATATCGTTCTGTTTCGATCCGGAAAACGCCTGGTATCTTCCGATACGCGGGCCACTCGGTTCTAATCTGCTTGATGAGACGGAAACACTGAGCCGGCTCAAACCCGTTCTGGAATCCGTGGCCATTAAAAAAATCGGGCAAAACATCAAGTACGATATGATTGTCCTGCGAAATTATGACATTCATTTAAATGGACTTGTCTTTGATACAATGGTCGCCGACTACCTTCTTCATACAGGCCAGCAAAATCACAACATGGACGACATGTCAGAAACCTGGCTGGGCCATACCACGATTCCAATTTCTGATCTGATAGGAACCGGCAAAAAGCAAAAAAGCATGGACGTTATTCCAACGGAACTCGTTACCCGGTATGCTGGAGAAGACGCTCTTGTTCCCTATCTGCTTTACCCGATCTTGTTAACGGAACTTCAAAAATCCCCCGGGTTGTTGCGACTGTTGACGGATCTTGAAATCCCGATGATTCAAACGCTGGTTGAAATGGAATATACCGGGATCGCGGTAGATGCTCAACGTTTTCAGGAACTTGCTCTGATTTTTCAAGAAGAACTTGATCTGCTTGAAACCCAAATCCGGGACGAAATCAAAAACGCGGATCCTGATCCGGTATTCGCTCAAAACTGTAATCTTAACTCGACCAAACAACTTCAGCGAATTTTGTTTGACGACTTAAAGCTTCCGGTCATTCGCAAAACACAAACCGGCCGGAGCACCGATTATGCCGTTCTGGAGGAATTGGCGACGCTTCACCCGCTCCCGGAAAAACTGATTCGACATCGGCAACTCACCAAACTGAAAGGAACCTATATTGATCCGCTTCCGACGATGATCCATCCGGACACCGGGCGGATCCATGCTTCATTCAATCAGGTGGTAACCGCCACCGGACGGCTCAGTTCCAGTGATCCCAACCTTCAAAATATTCCTGTTCGCGGGAACGAAGGCAAAATGATTCGGGAGGGGTTCGTTCCCGACCGGAAATCCGGTTTCGATACTATATTATCCTGTGATTACAGCCAGATTGAACTGCGGATTCTGACACATCTTTCCGGCGATGAAAATCTGAAAGCCGCGTTCCTTAACGATGAAGATATTCATACTCATGTCGCGGGCAAAATCTTCGGCGTGTCATCAGAAGAGGTAACTTCCGAGATGCGACGAACCGCCAAAACAGTCAACTTTGGGCTCGTTTATGGCCAATCGGCTTTTGGCCTCTCCAAAATTTTGGGGATTCCGCAATCAGAAGCCGCCTCTTACATTAAAACATTTTTCCAGACTTATCCCGGTATACAGACTTTTTTCGATCGTGTTCTGACCGATTGCCAACGGCTTGGATACGTCACTACCATTCTTGGCCGGAAACGGCGTATTGAAGGGGTTCGCGGTCCGCGTGGCGGGCAGCAGCTCAACATGCCGGAACGAACGGCAATCAATACTGTGATACAGGGATCAGCGGCCGATTTGATGAAATGGACCATGGTCCGGGTTTATGATCGGTTTTACCGGAGGGAAAAAATCGCGCCGCAGAAAACGCAGCTTCTCCTTCAGATTCATGATGAGCTTCTGTTTGAAACGAGCCATAAATTTCTTCCTGAGCTGACCCAAAAAGTCAAAGAGGAAATGGAACTCGGGCAGCCTCTTTCGGTCCCACTCAAAGTCGATGCCGAACAGGGAATCAACTGGGGGGTATTGAAATAGATGCCGATAACATCTCCGTTTTTTTCGATCAAAAGTATTCTGAAACAACGACAGCAGGTTGTTGGAGTGAAACGGAAGTAATTTGTTCAGACGCTTATCGGAATCACCGGAACACCTCTCGGGAAGTTATCGGAAAGTTGTATTGTCCTTTAACGCTTAACGAACGTAACCTGAAAAAGAATAACCGGACACTCCGACATTTTGTGTCTTCATGCCCGGTTATTTTTAAAGACCGATTGCCAGCTTCATTGTCTGAATCCTGCTGGTTCAGGTTCCGTTGAATCAATAATCCTTTGTAACTCCCGGAACCGCAACCTTATAACATCCATCCGCATTCGGTCCGAACATCGGTTCCATATCCAGGGAGAACTGATCCTCATCCGGCCCGAATGTAAAGTTGCTGTCATACAGTTCCTGATAGGAAACACGTTGGCCGGAACGGGTCGCAATCATGCCAAGAATGGCGGTCATCGTTGAGGTAACCATTCGTTCACCATTATTGATTGGTTTGTTTTCCAGAATGGAGTTGATCAGGTCATAATGTTCCTGGACGTACATATTCCTTTTACGAGGCTCTGACGGTTCCCAGATTTTGTTGTTCTGCAAATCGGTGATGTAGGGCGAGTCCGTCGCGCGGAAATAGCAGCGTCCCTTGGTACCGTGGAAAATATCCTGATTGGACGTCACACAATTTCGCGCGGCACGATCCATGCCGTAAATTCGCAGGCCGTCATCATATTCATAAATAACCGCCGAATGATCATATTGATCCCCCATCTCCGGAATCTCTTCGGTGGATCGTCCGCCAATACCATACGCCGAAACCGGAACCCGTTCATCGAGAGCCCAAAGAACAGAGTCAAGATTGTGTAACAACGACTGAAGAATTTCATCGCCGGCAAGCCAGGTAAAATGATACCAGTTGCGGAACTGATATTCGATTTCGGTCCATTCCTTCTGACGTTCAATCAGGCTGTAAGGATAACGAACGTAATCGGACTGAACCGAAACAATATCTCCAATCAGACCTTTTTTAATCTCGGCAATCGCTTCCTGTCGCTCGGTGTCATAACGATAACAAAGGCCGGAAACAAACGCGGTCCCGTTTTCTTTGGCAATCCCGCCGGCTTCTTTCATGATACGGACACCTTTAGCGTCGATTCCATGCGGCTTTTCAACGAAGACATGTTTACCCGCGGACGCCGCCGTTTTAGCATAGAACGGATGAAAACGGGAAGCACAGGCGATAAGAACAAGATCCGCGTTTTCAACAACACCTTTATAGTTATCGAACCCCGTAAAAAGACGGGAATCGGGAACATCAACCCGATTATTGAAATCAGGATGTTCCTTTAAAGCGGCTCTCGCGTTTTCCGCACGATCTGCGAACAGCTCGCCCATCGCGACAAGTCGTGTGTTCGGCATCGCGTTAAAGGAATCGTTGACCGCTCCCATACCCCGGCCACCACAACCGATAATACCGATTTTGATTTCATCGGAACCTGCTGCGTGAACGTTCTGAACGGCGGAAAAACCGAGCGTTGACGCCGCGCCCGTCAGCAAGGATCCTTTTAAAAAAGAACGTCGTGAAGATTGGTTCATTTTGTCATTATCCATTTTGAATACTCCATTGATTGAGTAAGGAGATAAAATCTCAGACAGAAACGTAACATATTATTCGTTATTATATCAGTTCCCAAAAACCGCTTCAATAGTTTGGTCTTAATTTAAACAAGGGGCATTCTGAGGATTTTCCCATTTATAAAAACATTGTCATCATGAATTTTTCAAAAAATATTAGTAAAATCACTATTTTTTTCGATGTTCGATCTTGTACCTTTTGAAAAAATCAGGTAACATAATCCGTATATTCAAAACATGATTGTTTTTTGAAAGAACTGATATTTTAAATTCGATTAAAATTTTCATGAGTAATCCGGGTCATCGGTTATCTGAACAAAATAAAACGGTAACAAAAAATTTTCGTTCGCGTCAGATACCGGGACTTGACCTCAGCAACTTTCAAAGAACCATTATGTTACCAATATTACCTTGACCCCTTATCAGGTGATCAAAATCATTTGTTTCGCGTTTTGACTCCGTGAAATGAAATTGGAAATTGAAAACCAGATAATATGTAATTGTTTCCGATCGAGATTACATAATCCGTTTTGACTAAAATTTTTAATCGGATTTATTAACTTGATCATCGCCAATTTCAGGCGGCTGTTCTATAAAAACCTATTTGTCCGGGTTTATTCACCAGACTGTTTTTTTACATTTGTAAAAAGATTGCGAAAATCGGGAGGAACAGCCCTTATTTTTCATTTTTATCTTCATCAGTTACAGGATAGAATTATGGCAAAGGTTCCCGCTAAAAAAGTAACCGAAAAAAAAGCTGTGAAAAAAGCTGTGAAAAAAGCAACCACCAAAGTTGCCAAAAAAGAACCCGTTGTAAAGAAAGTCGTTAAAAAGGCCGCTTCAAAAGCAACCGCTGAAGCTGGCAACGCGACCACCAAAAAAGTGACAAAAAAGGCTTGCAAAAAAGCTGCTTGTGCTGCTAAAGAAGTCGCAACCAAAAAAGCATGCAAGAAAACCTGTGCTTGTAAAAAAGCCGTTCCTGCTAAAAAAGCTGCACCCGCTAAAAAAGCTGCACCTGCTAAAAAAGCTGTTAAAAAAGCTGTTAAAAAAGCTGTTAAGAAAGCAAAATAACTCTCCATTTTTGTTTGGAGCGTATTATCAAATGATTTCCGCAGGACGGATTTGAATTGATAAGAACAGGCTCGGAATAACTTTATTGGAAAACACTGTCATTCGGGTCATACGGAACCGGGGGATGAGCAACAAATCAAAGTTCGTCCCCATTGGAGAGTCAAATCTGTGATACCCCCCAATTATTTTCCGCCGTGAACTTTAAGCAGTAAAAATAGCTCAGTTGACCGGTGTCAGTCATCCGACAAATAACCGTTTACTCAAGTTTTTTTCTGAACGTATGGTTCGCGGGAATTTCTTTGAGAGTGTGTTGCCTGATACATGTTACTTTGTTTCCTTATCTGGTTGGGTCATAACACCATCGGGAAGCATTGTTTTAACTGATTAAACACGACGGGAATGTTTATTCCCAAAGAACTTTCAGCATTCTCCACTAAAGTTATCCTGAACATTCAACAGAGAAGCTCAACTTTCAGTTTCACATAATTGAGAGTTGGGCTTGATTTTTAATGACACCGATCAAATCAGATTTCCCGGGTACGGTTTGATCGCTTATTATCTTCACATTCCCAACGATGGAGACTGTTATGTCCATACAAAATCAATCTGTTTATTACCGGAATCCAAACACCGATCTCAAACGGATTCGGCATGTTGTCTTTGATATGGATGGAACTATTTATAAGGGGAAGATTCTGTTCCCTTACACCAAGTCGACGTTCCAAACGCTGGAATCTCTCGGAATTGGATACACTTACCTGACAAACAATTCATCAAAAAACGCGAAAGATTATTTCCAGAAAATTAAAAATCTTGGTCTGAACGGAACGAACGACAACATCTTCACCTCTTCACTGGCAACTCAGTTTTATTTACGGAAACACCATCCGGACAAAAAAACGGTTTATCTTATTGGAACGGAAAGTCTGCGACAGGAATTCGAGGAATTCGGGTACCGTGTTTTATCAGGCACAGAAGACGACGAGCCGGATCTGGTCGTTGTCGCCTTTGACACAACGTTGACTTACGAAAGACTCTGCAAAGGAACCTACTGGATTCAACAGGGGAAACCTTACATTGCCACTCATCCTGATACGGTTTGTCCGACGGATCAACCGACGGTTCTGGTTGATTGCGGAGCGGTATGTGCTTTGATTCAGGACGTTACCGGGCGTGTGCCGGAAGCGATTCCCGGAAAGCCCGACCCTGCCATGCTTCAGGGAATTATGGAACGCTATCGTTTGGAAAAAGATGAAATCGCAATGGTTGGGGACCGGCTTTACACCGATCTTGAAATGGCACGTCGTGCCGGAGTCGTTGGAGTTCTTGTTCTGACAGGAGAGGCCACACTGGAAGACCTCGAAAAAAGTGACCTGCAGCCGGAACTTGTCCTGGACAACATTTCTACGTTGGGACACCTTTTGACCGAAGCAAAAAAAAACTGACTTCAATCAGGTTAAAAATCCGATCCACCTTTCAGGTTCCCCAGGTCTCTTGGCTTTTACCCGTTCATCAACCATCATTTTCAATGATCGCTCAAATGCTGTTTCGCAAGTGAGCGGGATAACGAAAATACCGGAGAACCTGATCCGTATTCTTTTTCAGAATATTCCTCTGTCCTGCCTGCAAGACATTCATTTCTTTTCTTTGTTTTTCGCGAAGCGTCAAGACGGTACGGATCTCATCATATCCGGAAGCCCGACATCTATAAATATCATTTTAAAATATTTATCGTCCTGAAAATTTTTTAGCATCATCCCCTGTAAAAACCGATAAGATAAAATCTCTGTAACAGACAGAGAAAGAGTCTTTTCATGAAAAATTTTGTATGTCGGCCTCGCTTGTCATCGAACGTTCAATATTCTGATCATCAGGTAACCCAACGACTTTTCCGTTTGACAGTACTGATGATTTTGATACCGGTCGTTCTCGTCAATATCATTTGTTTGTTCCGAATCCTGCGATCCGCCGCCGTCCGTGTACAGCGCGAATACTGTGAATTGAACATGCGGCAAATCGGTCAGGCCATACATTCTTATGCGGAGTGTAAAGGAAAACTTCCGCCGGCCTGGAATACTGACGCAAACGGAGTTCCTCTTCACAGCTGGCGTGTCCTGATACTTCCTTATCTTGGATACAATGATCTGTATGGTCAGATTCGGATCAATGAGCCCTGGGACAGTCACTGGAATCGTCAGTTTCATCATAAGGTTCCTCTCTGCTACCGCTGTCCCGTCTGTCATCATCAGCGGCTTGTTTCTTCAGAGGCGCTCATACAGGATGACGAAAAAAAGAATTATTTACCCGACAGAAACAGCGAAAAATCAACTGACATAAAGGACACTTCACAGAATCCCCCGTTAAATTGTGACTATTCTGTTATTGTTGATCCCAATAGCATGTTCCCGGGCGAGTTACTTTGTTCGTTTCAGGATGTTTCCGACGGACTCTCCAATACCGTCATGTTGGTTGAACGCCGGACACCCGTTTGCTGGATGGATCCCACACAGGAGCTGAGTCTTGCGGAAGCCCTTGATTCCGTCACGTTTCAGAAATCGCACGACGTTTCAGACGCCGTACCTTCCCGGAATCCGTCCTTCCCAAGTCACCGGACAGGAACAAATGTTTTGTTTGGAGACGGAAGAGTACAATTTATTCACTCCGGCATCGCGGTCAATGTTGCCAAAGAATTGTTTCTCCGTAACGACGGAAATATCCGGGTGGAATAAAAACATGTTTATCCTCTGACTTGTTTTTTGACAGATGCCCCTTTATATGATATACTGGCATCGCCGTTTTGAAAACAAAACGGTAGTAAACTTATTGAACGAACATTATCAATAACATCAAATGAAGTCAGGATAAAGCGTGGACACACAATTATTAAATCGACAAGACGTCCCTGAACAGGACACCTGGAATCTGAAACGGGTATTTAAATCAGACGCTCAATGGGAAAAAGCGTTTGCCGCCTGGTCAGGTAAAGGTGAAAAAATTACGGAATACCGGGGAAAATTATCTGACATTGCGGTTCTGGTCGACTATCTTTCTTTTGACACCGAGTTGGAAAAAGAAGGGGAACGACTTATGCTTTATGTCTATTTGAAATCGGTTGAAGACCTTGAAAATCAAAAATATCAATTATTAAAAGGGCGTTTTTCCGGAGTGGCTCATCAGCTCGGGGAACGCTCCAGTTTTGTTCGACCGGAATTGCTTGCGCTCCCCAAAACCAAATGGAACGCCATTCTCGCGGATCCCCGGATCCAACCCTGGAAACTCAACTTACAACGACTTCTCCGTTATAAACCGCATACATTATCCGCCCGTGAAGAGCGTATTCTCGCGATGTCGTCTGAAATCGGAGAGACTCCGTCCAAAATTTTCCAACTCCTCAATGACGCTGATCTTGAATTTAAATCAATACGGGATGAAAAGGGAAAATTAAAACCGTTGACCCATGAAACGTTTCAGATTTTCCTTCACAGCCCAAAACGCAGCGTCCGTAAACAGGCGTTTCATGAATTTTATCGGAGTTACGAAAAACACCGGAACTCCTTCGCATCTATTCTGGAAGGTTCCGTTCGTAAAGATGTTTTTTATGCCCGATCCAGAAACTTTCAATCATCCATTCAGGCAGCTCTCTTTGGAGAACATATTCCCGTTTCTGTTTATGACCATTTGATTGCTGGTGTTCATAAAACGCTCCCGGTTCTCTATCGATATTATGACCTGCGACGCCGTCTGATGAAATTACGGGATATCCATTTTTACGACACCTATACGCCGATCCTCAACAACCTTTCGTCACATCGTACCTGGGATGACGCCGTCGCTATTATCTCGGAAGCGCTGGCACCGTTAGGAGCGGAATATGTCCGGACGCTCCGGAACGGTCTGACAAAAGAACGCTGGGCGGATCGTTATGAGAACAAAGGAAAAGCAAGCGGCGCGTTCAGTTATCCGAGTTACGATTCCTCGCCTTACATTATGATCAATTACAAGCCGGACGTAATTGAAAGTGTTTTCACTCTCATTCACGAGGGCGGACACTCCATGCACAGCTGGTACTCCGCTAAAAACCAGCCATTCCAATATTATGATTATGTCATTTTCCTGGCAGAAATCGCAAGTACTTTTAATGAGGTTCTACTTTCCCATTATTTTCTGAAAAACGCGGAAAATGATAATATTCGGGCATGGTTTATCAATCGGGAAATCGATGCGATCCGCGCCACTGTTTTTCGTCAGACAATGTTTTCCGAGTTTGAGCAACGGACCCATGAAATCGCAGAAAAAAATGAACCGTTGACCGTCGACATTTTACGTTCCGTTTATCGGGAACTCCTTGATCGATATTTCGGTCCAAAATTCACGATTGATGAGGAGCTTTCACTTGAGTGCCTTCGGATACCGCATTTCTATCGTGCCTTTTATGTTTACAAATACGCAACCGGAATGTCTGCCGCAATCGCGCTTGCGGAACGGGTTCTTCACGGAGGCCGACAGGAACAACGTGATTATCTCGGATTTCTGAAAAGCGGATGTTCTGCGGAACCGCTTGACATTTTGCGTTCCGCCGGCGTCGATATGGAAAAACCGGATACCGTCAACGCCGCCATGAAACGCTTTGAAACGTTGGTCGACGAACTTGAAAAACTTCTCGGTTGAGCCGGATTTCATAAAGATCTGATTTTATAAAAGCCGGATTTCATAAAAAAAGGACATTTCCTTCTATGGGAAATGTCCTTAATTTTTAACCATTCTTGTCAGTTCTTTATTACGTCATAAAACCGTCGGTATCAACTTAAAACGCAATAACAGTATTCAATATATTTGTTACAAAACCAAATCACTCTTTGGTAACCTGAACCTGGGAATTCTTCTGAAGAACGCCCGCTTTAACGAGCTTATCAATCAGTTCCTGCATGCTGTTGAACATACCAAGGAATCCCTGCGGAGGCATAATAATCCGTTCAGAAGCTTCCGGTTTTGGCGCTTCGCCATCAGCGGTCGGCTGAAGAGTCACGAAATCAAAACGAACCATGTTACCGGCGAAATGAATTTGACCAATACCATCAGCAAAAATTTCTTTTTTCATCATCATAGCAAACCCTTTAAAAGGAGGAGAATTGTACCAGTGCCATCTTATTATCCACTTTAGCGACCAGAAAATACCCCCTCCGTTAGTATGTTATTCCAAATCAACGCTAATTCTGTTTCGTGTACAAGAAAGCACATCTGAAAACTGCATGTCCTGATATAAAACACACCAAAACACGCTTCTAGTATCATATATGATTATTATAGTAAAAACAATAAAATTAGTAAAGGGGAATCCTCTCTTTGTAGGTAAATCATTATTATTTCTGATTTTTTAAATTTTATTTATTAACCCTTTATTTCCAATAAATTATCTGATCTGGAAATACAATCACAGGCCTGCTATGATATCTTTCCGCTTCTATGAACACATAAAAATTTTTGGCGGAAAGTTTCTTTGAAATTTCAACGCTCAGCGGAACCTGACCGTCAATTACCGAAGCGGTACTCAGACGAGTCCCCAACGTTTTCGCAAAAACCAGTCAAACGTCATCACAATAACACAAAGTAAAAACAGAAACCAGCTATCATAAAAGGAGTGAAAAACTTCCCGCGTGTCAACCAGATTTTCCTGTTCCAGAGACAGGTTTTTTAATAAATCCGACAGTCCGGCCGGTGTCGTCGATTGTCCGCCGGTCATCCCGGACAGATTTTCAAGTACTGCCGGACTTGCCGCCGGTTGATCCAGTTCCAGATTTTGAGTACAGACCAGAAAACGACTTTGCGCGGTCTTCAACACCGACTGTGTTTCCCGGGATAACAACGACACCTTTAAACGATAATCCCCCAACATTTTCGTTCCGGTATATTTTCCCCTCCAGAGTCCGTTTTCATCGATTAAGGAAAGAGGTTCTTCGGTCCCGTCCGGTAATATCATAACCGCCTGTAATTGAAACAGCTGGAGCGACTCCCCCTCTTTAGGTTGATACATAACCTGAAAATCGATCGGTTCTTCCTGAATAAAACGGGATCGATCCAGTATAACCGCCAATTCCCCCTCAAGAAGTTCATCCATCTTCGCGCACCAGAGAATCAACTGTCGCCAAAAACGTTTATGCTCATTTTCATAGCCGTTCATCCACCATTTCCATGTTGAGTCCGTTGCCAGTAACGCAACACGACCTGTTCCAAAAAGTTGGGTCACTAAAACAGGAATCGATTCAATATTAAAATCAGATTCCTTATTTAATGGTGACGCTGTTGCCAAAACCTTCGCGCCCGGTTTAATCGCTCCCAGCCGATACACACGGTCCAATGTCGGAAGCTCTTTCCAGACATCCGGATTCTTTCGTGGATCAAGGCTCAATTGTGTCAGAAAATGTGTCGACTCCGATTCCACCGGTTGCACGGTAAACGGGAGATCAAATTTCAGCCGCTGATCCATGGGAAGTGTCTTTTCAAATTCATTCAAATCCAGATCAACAGGAATGCGATCTCCGGAATTCAACTGAACAGGAAAAACCTCCGTAAGGGGGGTGTCTGCATATCCTCCCGCCGCCAGACTGTGAGGTCCTGTCAAAACAATCAAGCCGGTCCCCCGCGATACCTGATCGGCAAATGCTTTGAGCTCTTCCGGTTGAAACGCGGTTGAGTCAATATCTCCTAATAAATAGGCATTGTATTTGCCGGGCTGAAAGCAGGTGTCAACAAGCGATTGGCGGGAACCCGTCTGTCGGGCAATCTGTTCCGCTTCCGACTTTCCCTCCTGCTTTATATTGGTTTTCAGCGAAGGACGCCAGTAATCAACCTGGATATCTCCGGATGACTCCAGCGCCAGACGCAAAAACTTCTGTTCAAAACGTCGTGTCCCCTCAAAATAAAGAACCTTTAATCCGCCGTCAATTACACGGATAAAAGCGCTCAATTCATTATTGGTCCGGACAAGCTCATCCGACTGGACAGAAGCAGAAACCCCCAGTTTCCACTCCCCCGGAATTTGCGGCGCACAGGAAAAACGATAGGACATAATCTGATCTTCGTTTTCCGGTTTCAATTCAAGCTGATCCAACCTGGTCATCTCTCCCTGCTCATTTTCAAGCAGTAATTGAACCGGAACGGTCCGGCCCGCGTAACCGGAAAACCGAATTTGGCCGGTCACTGTCAATTCATTGTTGACAAAAACCCGATCGCTGGCAATTAAATTCAGAACACTTATATCACGAATCGCCGACTTGTCATCCGGTTTTCCAAGTGAAATCGTATAAATCGGATGAGAAACGTCCCGATACCGAAGAGCAACATCCTGAGGAAGCGTTTCATGGGGGGGACGACTCCGTTGGGTACCATCGCTGATTAATATTGTCCCAAGGACACGACGTCCCGCGTTTTTCTTCAACGATTCCAAAAGAACTGTACCAAGTGCCGTTTCTGTTTTTTCAGGTTTTTCAGGAAAATCAATTTTTCCCGACTCCAGAGATAATAATGTCCCTTCACCGCCAAAACCAATCGGTTGTATTTCGATTTTCTCGCTCAATTTTTTCAATACTTCCCGGGCATTTCCAACAGCGTTTTTCATCGTCTCATAACGGCTTGCCCCCTGGCTTTCGTCCTGAACCGTCATGCTCTCGGAAAGATCAAAAAGCATGACAAGAGTCGCGGGAAGAGGATGCTTTTCTGTCAGGACAAGCGAAGGACGAAGCATCAGTAAACCGAAAAAGAATATCATCAGAAAACGTAGCCCAAGCAGAATCCGCCGCTGTTTCGTTCCGGGCAGCATATTTTTCGGAGTAAAAAAAAGCACTCCGGCAATCAACAGAATCAACAGAAAACCGACCAAAAGCCAGCTTCCAAAAACAGGATTTACAGAAAAACGGAACATAAAATATATCGGTCTTATTGCGGCGTCAGCAGGAAATTTTCACACTGTTATTTTATCTCAAGACAGAAATTTTTATACCCCTGATACTCTTTCCTCCTGAAAAATTCCGTCCGGCCATTTTATAAAACGGTTTAATCCGTAAACACACCCCGCCCCCCCAGGTTCACGCAAAAGCTTTTATCGGCGGAATTCACGGATACCGTTTATTTCACTCTGTTATCCTGAATTACTCGATAATTTTTATTTTCAAAGAAATAAACAGCAAATCAGCCGTTGTTCCGTCATTTTCCCCATTCATTTCTCTATCAGAACCGTCAGAACGGTCCTCCTTCTGGTCTTTCATTTCAGGGGGGAAAACAAGATCTGAAATCAAATCGTGCTGACCTTCCAGCCACTGCTTCAAAAGCTTCAGTTTTGCCGCTGGAAGTGACATTTCATAGTAATAGAACACCGTTTCATTT
>Ga0079305_1001187_pt1 | contig 38421 bp, 37 predicted proteins | sample LMS_cellobiose_e_FD_79183 | JGI IMG/M metagenome (GOLD analysis project Ga0079305, IMG submission 79183) | Rumen-fistulated moose microbial communities from Alaska, USA - LMS_cellobiose_enrichment | ecosystem: Host-associated > Mammals > Digestive system > Stomach > Rumen fluid ... | reverse complement strand
TTCTATAGATTTTTTGCATGTGACTTCCGACCGTTCCCGATCCAAAGCACGTCTTGTATACAACAAAAGATACTGGATGATCCACTGATTGTCAATTGATATTTTATATTTTTTATAAATATTATTTATTTTATCCAATGATCACTCCTATTTTATGTGAATTTTTTATAATATACAATCATTCTGCAATGTATTAAAATAAACGGTAGACTCCTTAAATCATCCCGTTTGGGATACTTCACATATATTTTCGACTTTACGCGACGTTTTCTCAGGAAAGGAAATCGGAAATGAAAAAAGAAAGCCTGAAACTACAAGCTTACAACATTATCAAAGAAAAAATCGTCAACTGCGAATATGCTCCCAATACCCTGCTCAACGAGGAAAAGCTACGCGAGGAAATCAACGCCAGCCGTACCCCTATCCGGGACGCGCTCAGCCGCCTGGAACAGGAAGGCCTCATCGTTATCCTTCCAAAGAAAGGGATTATGGTTTCCGGCCTTTCGATCAGCGAAGTCAATATGATTTTTGAGGTACGCATGCTTGTGGAACCCTACGCCCTTGAAACCTATGGCCGCACGCTGAGCGACGAGGTTTTTCTCGGATTTTATTCTCAATTTTCCAACCAGCAGGAATCCCCGCCGGACCGTTATTTTGAGCTGGACGACGAATTCCATCACACCATTGTGGGAGCGATGCCGAACCGGTTCCTGCTCAACACTTACGAGGGAATCCACACCCAAAACCTCCGGTTTCGGGTGATGACCGGACAGGAGCAGGCTGAGCGTATCGAGAACACGGTCAGCGAACATATCGCGATTGCGAAAGCCTGTCTGAAAAAGGACTGGGCGCTCGCCGCCGGAGAGCTGCGCCGCCATCTGATCCAGTCCAAAAACGCCACCTTCGACTTGCTTCTCAAAAATCAGAATTTTTCGATCCGATAGGTGGAATCGAAAAATTTTTAGATGTTGTATACATCATAAGCCAGTCATAAGAAACAAGACTTCAGATCGCCTGTCTCACACTCTAGCATCGCTTCGCGGCTTCTTTTCAGAATCGGAGAAAAGGCATCCACGCAAAACTTCAGCGGGGATGCCTTTTTCTGTCCGAAAGCGCGCGTCTTCACGTTTGTCATAAAAATATCCCCTATTCAGGATTTAAAATATATTTCGTGACCTAACTTCTATAAAATGTCCCGGATATCAGCGGAAAAACCTGCCAAAACGCTTTCTATTTTCCTACGACAGGCATATAATAAAATTACACTATTTCTGCGCGTCAAACCCCAAAGGATGTCAGGCGTAGAATACCCCACTGGATGAGGAGCGGAAACCATGTCTGCTGAAAATTTGAAAAATCTGCTGGATGCGTTGGCTGATATCAGCGTCTATGTGATTGAGGAGTCGACTCACAAGCTGCTGTATTTTAATCGGCGCTGTCAGGATACCGGCCGCGGAAAGGCTGCGCTCGGAACAAAATGCCACGAAGTCTGGCCCGAGGTCTGCGCAAACTGTCCGCTTAATCTGCTTGGAGATAAACAGTCCGGCCGGCTTGTCTGTTATGATCCGCTCCTGCGGTCCACTGTCGACGTCACCGCAAACCGGATTTTCTGGGATGGGCAGATCCCGGCGGTGGTCGTGACCGCCTCCCCGCACAAATTGGACTTTGAGGAAGAACAGGGTCTGCAAAAAATTGAACAGATGTATGCCAAAAGCCTTGTAACGGTTTTTGGCGAGTGTATTATCGCCAATCTTACAGCTGATTATTACGTCAACTGCCAGAAGGATTCCCTCTGGACAGACATCCCGGAACAGGGAAATTTCGAGATGGAAAACTGCAAATATGCGAAGAAAGTGCTGCATCCCGACGATCTGGAGGCCTTCAACCACCATTTTTCCCGACAGGCGATGCTTCGGCTGTTTGGAGAAGGAAAAAAACAAATATCCAAGAGGCTGCGTCGTTTGACTTCAGACGGAACCTATCACATGGTGGAATTCCATGCGGCAAAAATTCAAGCGCTCGGAGACGCGGAATGCTGGTGTGTACTGGTTTTCCGTGATGTCCAGGATGAATTTCTGCTGGAGCAGCAGCGCAATGTGGAAATCAGCCAGCTTGCGACTGCCGCAAAAATTGCCTATCAGATGCTGATTGCCGTAAACCTGACCCAAAACACCTATCACATGCTTGAGTATGAGCGTTTTCCCGTCAAAAAGCCCGGCGACGCGGGCAGCTTCGATGACCTCATCGAAGCCGAGCTTGCCACTGTCCATCCGGATCACCGCCCGGAATTCATCGGTAAATTTTCGCGTGGCGCTTTGACCGCCGCTTTTTCCGGCGGCGAACGCATTGTGACAATGAAGGTGCCCCACCTTGGCGCAGACGGCATTTATCACTGGAACTTTACCCAGGTCGTCCGGGTCGAAAGTCCCTACACCGACGATTTGATTGAAATTACCCTTTCGCGGAACATCGACGACGAACGCCGGATACAGGAAGAGCTGCTCGAAAAGGAACGCCGGACCAAGGTGCTGCTTGAGGAAGCGTTGCAGAAAGCGGAAAGAGCCAGCCAGGCCAAAAGCGATTTCCTTTCGAGGATGAGCCATGATATCCGCACCCCCATGAATGCGATCATGGGGATGACCGAACTTGCACAGCTTCATCTCGGCAGCGAAGAAAAGCTGCGGGACTACCTGCAAAAGATCGCAAGCTCCGGCGCACATCTGCTCGGTCTTATCAACGAAGTGCTGGATGTCAGCAAGATTGAAAGCGGAGCGGTGGGGCTGGAAGAAGCCGAATTTGACCTTCGCGACCTGGTTCGGGACACAGTGGAGCTGGTCCGTATCCCCATCGAAAAAAAACAGCAGGAACTGACAGTGAAGCTTGACGAAGGCCTCCATTCCCGGGTGGTTGGGGATGCGCGGCGGCTCAAACAGGTGCTGGTCAATATCCTTGAAAACGCTTCAAAATATTCTGGCGAACATGGGCAGATCTCCTTCTCGCTGGAGGAGCTCAAAAAGGGCGAACGGCTGGCCGGCACCTACCGGTTTGCGGTAGCGGATAATGGGATTGGGATGAAACCGGAATATCTGGAGCATATTTTTGAGCCGTTTAGCCGGGCTGATGACAGCCGCACCAGCAAAATCACCGGGACCGGCCTGGGAATGACGATCGTGCAGAGCATTGTTTCGATGATGGGCGGTGACATCCAAGTGGAAAGTGCGTACGGGAAGGGCTCCCGATTCCAGATTACAATCTGTCTGTCAAAATGTGACGTTCCAACCGTCATGACGCCGCCGGAAAAGCATCGGGTGAGGGATTCTTTTCCCGGCCTGCGGATCTTGCTGGTGGAAGATAATGAACTCAACCGGCAGATTGCCGCCGAGATGCTTGGGCTGTTGGGAGTGAGTGTTGAAATTGCCGAAAACGGCAGGCAGGCGGTGGATGCGATTTTTTCCCATCCCCCGCTGTATTATGATATGGTTTTTATGGATATCCAGATGCCGGTCCTGAACGGTTACAATGCTACCCGCGAGATCCGGGAGTCAGGCTTGGAGCGGATCGACGAACTCCCGATCGTCGCAATGACAGCCGACGCTTTTGCCGAAGACGCCAGACAGGCGCGGCTGGCTGGGATGGACGGGCATCTTGCCAAGCCGATTTCCATTGACCAGCTGAAAAGCGCCCTTTCCAACTGCCTGCTCTGGAAACAGCGCAACCGGCCGGACCGAGCGGCTTGGGAAGATACCGCTCATTAGCGGGGAAAACAGCTTTTTAGGGATGGTCAATCGCACCGTATAGGACTGCTGCATTTCGGCAAAGAGCCGGCTGACGAAAGTCAGCCGGCTCTTTGCCGTGGGATTTCTATCTAATTTTCCGCAAGATAGCTTCTTCCGATCTCGTCCGCCGCGATGATCGCGTTATACACGAGGTCTTCAGTGATCAAAAAAGGTTCGGAATAGATCAGGCTGTTGCCTTTTGTGGTCTTATGCGCGACGGCAGAAACATTTTCCGGCGTTGGATCAATGTCCATCTGCCCAAGGGTCACCGGCAGTCCCAGCTTTACCAGAAACCGCATGATCCGGTCGAGCTCTTCGGCTGGGGTGTTCTCCAGCACCATCTGCACCACGATGCCGAACGCGACCTTTTCGCCGTGCAGATATTTGTGGGTACAGGGCAGCTCGGTCAGGCCCGAGTGGATGCCGTGCGCGGTCGAACAGCCGGTGTTCTGGAACCCGAGGCCGGAAAGGAGGGTGTTCGCTTCGATGACGTTTTCGACCGCTTCGGTCAGCGCGCCTCGTTCAAGCGCCTGTACCGCCCTGAGACCGTCCGCCATCAGGATGTCATACGCCATCTTCGCAATCGCCATACCCGCTTTGCAGCGTCGATAACCGGTACCGATATAATTTTCGTGATCGGAAGCGTCGTTTGCCCGCGCTTCAAACCAGGTGGCCAGCGCGTCCGCAATACCCGCTATAAACAGGCGTTTCGGCGCTTTGAGGATGATTTCGGTATCCATCAGGACAATTTCCGAGTTGCGCTTCATCTTGACGGCCGCGCGGTGCTCCCCCTTTTCGGTGTAGAGGATGCCAAGCTCGCTCACCGGCGCGTCGGTCGATGCCGCGGTCGGCATAATGATGAGCGGCGTTTCCAGCCCGTTCGCCACAAACTTCGCGGTATCGAGCGTCTTCCCGCCGCCCACACCGACAAAAATCTGAGCCCCGAAGGCCTTCGCGGCTTCGGTTACGCGGTCGATCTCGCTTTGGCAGCATTCACCGCCGAATTTCGCGGTTTCATAGCACGAACCGGTTTCTGCATAAATTTCCTTTAATCGCGCGTTCAGCTCGGTATGGAGAAAACCATCGATCAAAAAATATGCCTTTTCACCATAAATGGAGGTGTATTTCTGAAGATTGTTGAATTCTCCAGGTCCCTGGATATATTTGAGTGGACTACCAAAGGCCCGGCCAGTGGTTTGTACCATAAGACTTCCCCTCCTATTATTCGTTTGTTCAGCGCATCAGCACATTTGGAACCAGGGTCGCAACACCAGGAATGAAAATAATTAGAATCATTGTGGTGACGATAAAAATGACAATCGGAATGATATAGCGCGCAACCTCCTTGATATTCGCACCGGCAATACTCATGGAAAGGAACAGATAGACGCCGACCGGTGGTGTGACGCCGCCAAGCACCGTCGAGATGCAGAACAGCACGCCGAACTGGACCGGGTCCACGCCGAGCCCCATGACCACCGGATAGATGACCGGCAACAGCACGACCATGGCGGCGATCGTCTCCATGAAGCAGCCGATGATCATCATGATCACCGTGATAATCAACATGATGATGATTGGGTTGGTCGAGATTGAAAGCAGGAAATTGCTGATCATGTCACCGACATTCTCCACCGCGAAGATGTAGCTGTAGATGGTCGCGATGCCCATGATCATCATGATCATGGCCGAGGATTCGGTCGCGCGGCGGAAGATGCTGAGCAGTTCCTTCACCTTGATGGTTCGATAGATGAAAAATCCGCAGATGAGCCCGTAGACACAAGCCACAATCCCCGCTTCGGTCGGGGTGAACACGCCGGAGATGACGCCGCCAATGATAATAAGCGGTGTGATCAGCGCAAAAAAGGATTTGCGCAGGGTGATCAGCAGATCCTTTATGCTGAAGGTTCCGGTTCCCTGATCGACATGATGCTTTTTCGCGTAGTAAAAACACATCAACATCATTGCGCCGCCGATCAGGATACCCGGCAGCACGCCGCCCAAAAACAGCTTGCCGACCGAGTCACCAGTGAGCGAGCCATAGATGATCATGTTCATGCTCGGCGGGATGATCGGGCCGAGCGCGCCGCCGCCCGCAATCAGCGCCGCGACGAAGCCGCGGTTGTAGCCGGTCTTTTTCAGCTGCGGGGTGGTCAGCGAACCGATCGCGCTGATCGAAGCCGCGCCGGAGCCGGAGATGGCCGCAAAGATCATATTGGCCAGAACGCACACCGCGCCGAGGCCGCCTTTCATCCAGGAAACGCACGCCCGGCAGAAATCCAGAATCCGGTCCGAGAGTTTCGCCGCCCCCATGATTTCGCCCGCCAGGATAAAGAACGGGCAGGCCATCAGCGGAAAAGAATTGAGTCCGCGCACAATCTGCTGCACCACCATAAAAAGCGGCGCATCGCCGCCAAATGCGACCGCGCACAATCCGGAAAGCCCGATTGCGAAACAGACCGGCACACCGATTGCAATAAAAATCAGCAGCAGTACGACTGCGATTGCAAGCATACTCATTCGTCTTTCTCCCCCTTCCAGATCGCAGCTGTCGTTTTGGGAAGCGTTGCAATATAAGAAAGCAGCATCATCACCGCCCCCACAGCAAAAGAGGCATAGACAAACGAGAAGGACAGCGGCAGGGTCGCAGCCATCGAGCTCTTGGTCCTGTTGATCAGTTCGATCGAAGCCGGAAAGATCCACACCAGGAACACCACGCACATCAGTCTTCCAATCAGATATAGAACCGCCTTGGTTTTGTTGTTCTTGAGAAATCCTTGCAGGATATCGATGGAAACATGGCCGTCGCTGCGCACCGTAAGCGCGGCGCCAATGAACACCATCCAGATGCAGCAGAACCGCATCGTCTCCTCCGACCACGGGATCGAATAGTTGAAAACGTATCGGCCACAGACCTGGATCGTGCCGAGGACCACGATCGCCCCAAAGAGGATCGCACAGGCCCACACCTGCAGCATTTCAATAAAATGATCTATCTTGTGGAAAATTTTCATAGCCGTTCTCCTTTTTCAAGGTTTTCGCCCGCGATGATCATCCGTTTCGGGAACCGGCAGATTGAGCCCCGGCTTGGTGCAGTGGGACATCCCCGCATCCACAAAAATCTCATTCGCGCTGATCGCGCCCGCGGCGCTGCTTGCCAGAAACAGGCCGGTGAATGCGATCTCCTGCGGGTCGATGAACCGGCGCTGCGGGACATAGGACAGGATGAGCTCCCGCGCTTCTTCGGTCGATATCCCATGCAGGTCGCCCAGCCGCTCGACCATCCGGTCCGCCATCGCAGTCTTTGCCCAGCCCGGGCAGATCGCATTGACGGTGACTCCATAGGGGGCCAGCTCGAGCGCCCACACCCTTGTAACACCGGAAACAGCCGCTTTTGTAAAGGTGTAGGGCGAGTAGGTCTCCATGCCGACCGCCGCCTGAATGGAGGACATGTTGATGATCCGTCCGCGCCCGCTTTTTTTCAGCATCGGGACGAGACGCTTGGTCACCAGCATCAATCCACGCACGTTCACCTTGTAAAGCCGATCGAGCGTATCTGTTTCCAGTTCGCCTATCTGCTGTTTGGCAATGATCCCCGCGATATTGCAAAGCGCGTCGATCCCCCCGAATTGTGCCGCCGTTTCCCGGGCGGCTTTTTCGATGCTGTCTTCTCTGCAAACGTCGGTTTCGCAGAAGAGATACCGCTGCGGAAAACGCTGTGCCAGCCTCTTGGCCGGATCACTCTCCTGGAGATCCCAGTTGGCAACATACGCTCCATGTTCCAAAAATGCTTCTGCAAACGCTATGCCGATCACCCCGGAAGCACCGGTGATCACTGTCTTGATTCCCATGACGTCGATTTCCTGCATACAAAGCCCCCCTTCCCTTTCAGACCGGGAGCGCATCCCCACCCCCGGTCAACTGTGACATTTTCTTTGCAGATTCAGCCGCCGATCTCCTGCAGCTGGCTGATCAGATCGCCAAGGCCGTAGTCCGCGTCGTACTGGTCATAGATTGGCTTGCAGCGTTCGGCCATCTTTGCTCGCTCCTCGTCCGAGACTTCATTCACCGTAACACCCGCGTCAACCATCTTCTGGACTGCGGCCTCGTCAGTGGTTTTGCGGTCTTCTATCTGCCATGCGGAAGCTTCCGCAGCACATTCAAGGAAAATTTTCCGCAGGTCTTCCGGAATGCTCTGCCATTTTGCTTCGTTCATCGACACAATGTGAATAGTGCCCATATGGGCGGTCTTGGAGAAGTATTTGGTGACCTCCTGGAGGTTTGCGTCGACGATGGTAGAGGGGTCGACCTCCGCGCCGTCGACAACACCCTGCGCAATCGAGGTGTACGCCTCTCCCCATGGCGTGGTGGTCGGGTTCGCGCCGAGACAGCGCCAGGTATCGACATACATGGTGATCTCCGGCACACGCATCTTGACGCCGTCGATATCAGCCGCGGTAACGATTGGCTTGGTCGCGAGAATTGCACCGCGAATCGAAGCCGAGAAGCCAAACAAGGGGCGTACGCCCTTACCGATCATCATCTCTCCTGCCGAGTCGATCAGAATTTCGTTGATAACCGCCTTCTGCCCATCGATGTCCTTATAGAGAAACGGCAAACCGAAAACCGCGATTTCGGGGACCTGCAGCGCGTTCGACCAGGTAGGGCCATCCGAAAGGCCCATATCGAGCGTACCCAGCATGACCTGTTCCGCCATCTCGCGCTCGGACCCCATCTGGCTGCTCGGATAAATTACAAGCTCGATCCGGCCGTTCGATTTCTCCGCAAGCAATTCTTTAAGTTTTTCCAGGGCGATCGCTTCGTTGTGATTCGGGTTATAGATATGTCCCAACGTGATTTTGACAGATTCGCCGGAAGGAGCGGCATCTTTCGATTCAGCAGGCAATGCGGAGGCCGCGGGGGCCGCGGAAGAGGCGGGAGCAGTGTTTCCTCCGCAGCCCGCGCAGAACGCAAGAATCATCGCGATACTTAACAAGATGCTGATAACCTTTTTCATGACAGATCCCCCTTCAGGTTTATAAAGATTTCTACTTTTCTTTCCATACTTGTCAATTCCTACCGTTTTCCTACAACCGCCTCCCATCTTTTTCTCCTATTCTTTTATGATGTGTGCCACAGGATCAGGTCGATCGCACGATGCAGATCGCCCACAATCCCATAATCCGCATAATCAAAAATCGGCGCTTTCGGATCGGTATTGACCGCCGCAATCCGCTTTGCTCCCTGAATTCCCGCCAGATGCTGCACCGCGCCCGAAATACCGAAAGCGATATAAAGTTTCGGGTGGATACAGACACCGGTCTGGCCAACTTGACTGCTGTAGGGCGCATAACCCGCGTTGACCGCCGCGCGGGAAGCCGCGGGCGCCCCGCCGAGCCGTTCGGCCAGCAGGCAGATTTGATCGAATGCCCTGGCCGAGCCGATGCCCGCGCCGCCAGCCACCACAATCTCCGCTTCGCCGAGCGCCGTTTGCGCACCAGCCAGATGGATGGTCTCCAGCAGCCGTACCGGGTTCTCCAACGACTTTTCGGATGTGCAGTCCATCACCGCGCAACAGCCTCTGTTAAATGGTCTGCATCGGGAAAATGCGCCCGGACGTACAGTTGCCATCTGCGGCAGAGAACCAGGGCAGGTCACCCGCGCCATCAAATTGCCTCCGTATGCCGGTCGGATTTGCACGAGCTTCCCATCCGGTCCGATTTCCAGCCCGGTGCAGTCGGCCGTGAGGCCAGTGCCGATGAGCGCGGCGGCCTGCGCCGCGACCGAGCGGCCCTGCACGGTTGCCGACAGCAGCAGAATCTGTGGGCAGTGCGTTTTCGCAAGGCGTGCGAGCAGCCGCGCCTTTCCATATTCGTCCGCGTCAGATAAGCACGCCGCATAAGCCCTAACCGCACCGAAGGATGCAAGTTCCTGTGCGGGTGGCGGTATCTCGGAAAACCACACCGCGCAGACTGTCCCCGCGCCCTTTTCAGAAAGCGCCTGGGCTTTCCCCAGCAATTCGCACGAACAGCCGGACAGTCCGGTTCCTTCCGCATCACACACAACCCAGATTTCTCCATTCATCTTTCCTCACCGCCGATCCGCATGCTTTCGATCAATGTGAGCAGACGGGCGACTCCGTTTTCGAGGTTCGGCTCCGGCTTGCAGCGGCGTCTTCCAGCCGCAAGGAGAAAGGTCTGTTCCACTCGTGTAAACGATCCCGCAAGCCCCACCGAGCCTGGATTAAGCTGGAGCGTTTCATTGGTGATCCGCTTGATCTGCGCATGCCCGGCGGCGCGTATCCCACGCAAGCTCGGCAGGCGCGGATGTCCAACCTCTTCTACCCCTTCGCAAACGGTTACGACTGCCGGAAAGTCTGTCTCGACCATCTGCCTGGTTTCTTCGAGCAGCCGGGTGCACCGAATGGCTCTTTCCCCGCTTTGCTCCAGCCGGATCACATTGGTGACACAGGGGACTTCGAGCACCGCAGCCAGTTGGCCGCCGACCTGCCCCGTTTCCCCGTCGAGCGTGCGCCTGCCGCAGAGGATCAGATCATAGGAACCTTCGTGTTTGATCGCCGCCGCAAGAATTTTCGCGGTGACAAAGGTATCCGATCCTGCAAAAAGCGGGTCATTGATCAGAAAAAGTCCTTTTGCTCCGAGCGCGCACGCGTCGCGCAGCAATGCGCAGGCAGAGGACTTTCCCATCGTGAACACATCCGCCGTTCCATCCTGGCCCGCGAGCGTCAGCGCGCTTTCCAACGCGTAGACATCCGCCAGATTGGTCATCAGGGTTCCCTGCTCCCGGATGAGGGTATTCGTATCCGGATCGAACCCCTGCGTTGCGCTGCTGGGGATCTGTTTCATACATACGGCAATCCGCACATCAATCAGCTCCTGTCCCGCTCAGCCCTCCATCGCGTGATAGACCGGCGCGAGCGCATCGTGGATCTGTTTATAGAGCGTAAACTGTTTTTCGTAGATCTTGAAGTTTTCCGGATCGGGCTTCACGACCTGTTCAATCCGCACGCAGCGTTCGACGCTTTCCGCAAAGGAGGAGAACGCCCCGGCCGCCACGCCGGCCAGCATCGCCGCGCCAAGCGAAGAATCGTTGTTTTCGGTCTTGACCAACTCGATGCCGAGCATATCGCAGAGAATTTGCCGCCAGAGCGGGCTCTTTGCGCCGCCGCCGATGATCCGTGCCTGGTTGATCTGCAGATTCATCGCCTGAACCACCTGATAGCAGTCCTTGAGCGAGAAGGCGACCCCTTCGAGCAGGGCACGGTTGAAATGCGCCTTGGTGTGTGAGGAAAGTACACCCACGAAACATCCGCGCAGCGCCGGGTCGAAATACGGGGTCAATTCGCCCTGTAGATACGGCTGGAAAAAGAGGTTGTCGCTGCCCGGCGGAATCCCTGCGGCCGCCTGATCCATCAGGAAATACGGGTCGACTCCCTGTTTTTCCGCCTCCAGCTTCTCCGCTTTGCAGAGGGTGTCCCGATACCACCGGTAGGAGGCTGCGCAGGATTTTGTACCAGTTCCCGGATACCAGAGCCCCGGCACGACATGCTTATAGTTGCAGAGCAAGGGATTGTCGAGCATGTGCGGAACGATCGGGCAGATGCGGCCGGCTGTCGCCAGCTTCACGGTCATCTGGCCGGGTTCGATCGCCCCGTTCGCGTAGACCTCCAGCACCGTATCGGTCGCGCCCGCAATCACCTTGGTTTTTGGAGAAAGCCCGGTCTCGGCACAGGCTTTCGTTGTAAGCGGGCCTAATATCTCGGTCGGGTCGACGATACGCGGCAGCATCGAAAGGGAAACTCCCGCGAGCCCACAGAGCTCCTCCGACCAGCAATTACGCGGCACGTCCATAAACATTGAGCCCATCGCGTCGATGTAATCGGTCACGAAGTCGCCAGTCAGCCGGTAGCGGACATAGTCCTTCATAAAAAGGATCTTGTCGATCCGTTTGAAGTTTTCCGGCTCGTTCTCCCGCACCCACATAATCTGCGGGAGGGTCCACATCACGTCCGGCATATTGCAGCAGAGGGTATAGATCCGCTCGTAATAATGCTCCTTGAGCCACGCAGACTGCCTGGTGCTGCGTTTGTCGGTCCAGTAGATTGCCGGACGGATCACCCGGTCCGCTTCATCGAGCAACACCGCGGTGTGAGTCGCCGCGTCAAGGCACATAGCCGCGATGTCTGCCGGATCGATCCCGCTCTTTTCGATAACGGCCCGCACATTGAAAACCAGCGCCCGGTAGGAGTCCTCCGGGTCTTGCTCAGTCCATCCGCTCTGCGGGTAATAGGTGGGGTATTCCTTCGTGGAGGTAGCAATCACCCTGCCGTCCTCCGCAAGCAGCGTCGCCTTGCTCGCGCCGCCGCCAAAATCCACGCCCAGTAGATATCTCATATGTATTCCTCCTGTCAGCAGCAGCGGTCGAGCAGCACAAACAGGTCCTCCACCGCAAGCGCTTCGTCCGCGCCCTTTTCGAGAATGTCCCTGCAGCCCGGGCAGGCGGTCACAAGCAGCTTTACTCCGGTGCGTTTCGCATCAGCAGCGCGCGCCTTCGCGATGCGCTCGGCCAGATGCGGAGAGTGGGAATTTAAAATCTCGTTGCCGCAGCATTTGGTCATCTGGCCGTGCAGGAACATCTCGCGCAGGTCGGCGCCCATTGCCCTGAGAATCTCGCGCGCCGGTTCCGTCTCCTCAAGATCCCGCGCCAGCCGGCAGGGGTCCTGGAAGGTGACTGGGCCGAGTTCCTTCTTTTGCGGATGCAGCCTGCCCTCCCGGAGAAGCTGCGCCACAAACACGGTCGCGGTTACGACCTCCGCCTGTAACTGGCAGCCCCAGACGGGGTATTCCTGTTTCATGACCCGGGCGCAGGCCGGGTCGAGCACGACCACCGTCCGCGCGCCCGACGCGGCGATCTGCGCGGCGCAGGCTTTCGCCTCGTCCTGCACTTCCGATACCAGCCCGATCAGATCATAGCTTTCCGCGCCGCAAGGCGCTTCGTCCTTTCGCACGGTGAATTCGACGCCCGCCTTGCGCAGGAGGTTTAGAAACGCCTTTGCGATCCGCGGCGCACGGCGCGCGGCCGTCTCCCCAATATAGACGAGTACCGGCGCCGTTTCCGGCAGTCCGGCGATGGAATCGCCCAGCGCGTCGAACTTGCTTTCGGGGCTTTCACCGAAGAGGTTCCCATCCGCGAGCAACCGGTCGACGACCGGCTGCGCCTTCGCGGGCAGCAGGCCATTTGCGACGGCGCAGGTTCGGGCCTCCCGGATAAAAACGGCTGGCTCATATCCGCTCTGGCAGTCGTGCGCGCAGGCGTTGCACAGGCAGCATTCGTACATGTCCTCCATCATGTCCTGTTTGAGGTCGATCCCTTTCTCGGTCATCGAGATCATCAGCGCTTTGGCGCGCGGCGTGTTCGATTCCTTTCCGGTGGCAAGCCCGACCGGACAGATATGCCGGCACATCCAGCAGAATCGGCAGGCATTGACTGTTTTATCGGCTTTCTCCGAGAACATCACGCATCTCTCCTTTTGCTAGATTCCAAGCTTATAGGGGTTCATGATCCCGTTCGGGTCGAGCGCTTTTTTGAGCCCTTCGAACACGACCATGCCTGGACCGTACTGTTCCTTCATCAGCCGCCCCAGTTTCATGCCGACGCCGTGGTGATCATTGACCGCACCGCCGTTTGCAATTGCGGCGCGCACGCCCGCATTCCAGATCTGGTTATGCAGCCGCAGCGCTTCTTCGGGGTCCTTTGGCGGCTGGTCCATGATAAACCGGTCGTAGCACATACAGCCCCACTCGTACCAGTGGGAGAAATGCGCGATGAACCGCACCCCTTCGAAATGATCCTCCACTGCGTGTTTCATCGCCCAGTAGACCTTCTCGATATCCTTATAGGTAGCGACGGTGTCCATTGTGCCGAACATCTTCGGAAAGTCGAGCGCGTAATCCGGATAGAAGAATTTGATCCGGCTGTCCCACCACTTTTCGCCGTAGTCGCTGCCGAGGTCCATCGCATGGTATTTGGCACAGATTTCCCGCATCTTGCGCTCTTCGATCGCGACCACCTCGTCCTCGCCTTCGAGCGCCAAGTTCATGAATGCGCCCTGTTTCTCGACGCCGAGAATCTTTTTGATGATCGAAACGGTCTCCGCCTCGTCATACAGGCGGATGATGGAAGGTTTGAATTTCTGGAGCATGTCGCGCGCGGCGGCGATGCCGCTTGCGATATCCTGGAAGAGGTAGGCGTGAAACCGCCGCACCTCGGGCATTTCAAACAGCTTGAAGGTAGCTTTGGTCATGACCCCTAGCGTCCCTTCCGAACCGATGAAAATGTGCTTCAGGTCCGGTCCTGAGGAGTGTTTCGGGACCGGTGCGGAACGGAGCACCTGCCCGTTCGGGATAACCATTTCAACATTCAGGCACTGGTCGTCGATTTTGCCGTATTTAGTGGAAAGCACACCGATGCCATTGTGCGCTAAAAAACCGCCAACCGTGCTGCAGGTGAGGGAGCTCGGATAGTGCATCAACGAATAGCCCCGTTCATTCGCTGCCCATTCGAGCTGCTGAAAAACGATGCCGCACTGCGCGGTGATGGTGCGGGACTGCTCGTCAATTTCGAGTACTTTGTCCATCCGCTTCATGTCCAGCATAATCCCGCCGCAGACCGCGAGCGCACCGCCCTGTGAACCGGCGCCGCCGCCCCATGGGAAGACCGGGATTTTATAATAATTGGCAATGACAAGTACCTTGGAAACCTCTTCCGTACTGCCCGGGGAGACAATGAAATCCGGCATAGGGGGTTCCAGCCCCCGGTCCGCCCAAAGACGTGCCAGCCAAAAATAATCAATACAATGCGCAACCTTATCGCTGCGCCGGATGCTGACATTTTCAGCCCCGACCGCGTCTTCCAGTTCACTGCGCACCATATCGATCATGAAGCTCTGTATTTGCATCGTTTCTGTACACTCCTTTCGACTCTGTTACTTTCCGGCTGATTTCATTGTATCATCCGCGAAGTAAAACTTCAATACATTTTATTTTTTGGAGTAGTGAAATTTTATTTGTTATAATTGTGGAATATTACTACAAAATTATAGATATTGTTCAAATTAATCATATTTTATTTTATGATAAAGAATAGCGTTGTTTTTTTTCATTTTATCCGGTATAATAATTATGAAGTTTTGCTACATTTGAAGTTTCATTTCATCACTCAGCCGCTAAACGGCTTCTGAAAGGACCTTTGCTATGTCAGAAAAAAATGAATCATCCGCCCTTCTGATGAAAGTGCGCGCCCTGCGCAGCTCCCTGAGCAAAACAGAGGAACAGGTGGCCAACTATATCCTTGAACATCCCGAGGAGGTGATCTACCTTTCGGTAGCCGGCCTTGCCGAGCGCAGCAACGCGAGCGACGCAACGGTGATTCGCACCTGCCGCAAACTTGGGATGAGCGGCTATCAGGAGCTCAAGCTCACCCTTGCCCAAGCGATCGTCACACCGCTGCAGAATATCCACGAGGAAATTTCCGAGGGAGATCCCCCTGACACCATTATGGATAAGGTTTTTCAGTCCACCATCCACACCATCCGCTATACTCATGACGTGCTGCGCGGAAAGGATCTCGACGCAGCCGCTGACCGGATCATCGCATCCAACCGGGTGGCCATTTTTGGTTTAGGAAATTCCCATTCCATTGCGCTCGACTTACAGCATAAGCTGCTGCGCGTCGCAGTTGACGCGACCGCCTACACCGACACCCACATCCAGAGCATCGTGGCCACCAACCTCCAAAAAGGCGACACCGTCTTTGCAATCAGCCATTCTGGGAGCTCAAAAGATATTGTCGACGCCTCGGCGCTCGCCAAAAGCAAAGGGGCTTCGATCATCTCGCTGACCAATATTGGGCGGTCTCCGCTTTACGACATCGCTGATATCCGGCTCTGCACCGCATCGAACGAAACCCGCTACCGGATTTTTGCGCTTTCTTCGCGTATTGCGCAGATGGCAATTATCGATACCCTGCATACGATGATCGCGCTGAAAAAGAAGGATTCCTCGGTCACCAACTTCCGTGCGATTGAGCGCGCGCTCGAACAGAAGAAATACTGAAAAAACAGGACAGACAGCCATGAATCTGGCTGTCTGTCCTGTTTTGGCGCGGATATATTACTGGCCAGCCGATCTCGGCGGGCCGGAATTGCGATTTCGAAAATCTTCTGTTTGAAAAGCTTACATCAGTTTGCGGAACAGTGCTTTCAGGTCTTCCACATTGGTATCCTTCGGATTCCCCGGGCAGCAGGCATCGGCAAACGCGGATTCCGCAAGGAACTGCAGATCCTCTTCCTTGAGCGCTTCCAGCTTGGCCGGAATCCCAACGTCAGCGGAAAGTTTCTTGACAGCATCCACAGCGGCCTTCCGGTATTCGGACTGAGACATCCCGTCCACGCCTTCCACACCCATTACGCGCGCAATTTCACGATATTTTTCGCCAGTGCACTCGGCATTGTACTCCATGACGATCGGGAGCATCATCGCGCAGGCAACACCGTGCGGGGTGTCATAAACCGCGCCGAGGGTGTGCGCCATCGAATGCGCAATGCCAAGGCCAACATTCGAGAAGCCCATACCGGCAATATACTGGCCAAGCGCCATTCCGTCACGGCCTTCCTTTGTGTTTGCGACCGCGCCGCGCAGCGATTTTGCAATGATCTCGATCGCCTTGATGTGGAACATATCGGTCATTTCCCAAGCAGCCTTGGTGGTGTAGCCTTCAATCGCATGAGTCAGCGCATCCATACCGGTGGAGGCGGTCAGACCCTTCGGCATCGAAGCCATCATATCCGGATCGACAACCGCGATGATCGGCATGTCGTGCGGATCGACACAGACAAATTTACGTTTTCTCTCCACGTCGGTGATAACATAGTTGATGGTGACCTCAGCGGCGGTGCCGGCGGTGGTGGGAACGGCAATGATCGGGACACAGGGCTTTTTGGTCGGCGCGACGCCTTCCAGGCTGCGCACATCCTCAAATTCCGGGTTTGCAATGATGATACCGATCGCCTTGGCGGTATCCATCGAGGAACCGCCGCCAATGGCAACGATATAGTCCGCGCCTGACGCCTTGAACGCCTGCACACCGTTCTGGACATTCTGGATGGTCGGATTGGCTTTAATATCCGAATACACCTCGTAAGCGAGGCCTTCCTTGTCCAGAATATCGGTCACCTTGGAGGCCACCTTAAATTTGATCAGATCGGGGTCGGAACACACGAATGCTTTTTTGAAGCCGTGCGCCTTGGCTTCATTGGCGATTTCCTGAATCGCGCCGGAGCCGTGATAGGAAGTCTGATTGAGCATAATTCTGTTCGCCATAAATAATCTTCTCCTTTTTCTGAAATACTGGCTGCGGTCAAGTTTGACAATTTATTATCATTATTGTAAACCAGAATCCGGAGAAAAGTAAAGTTACAATCTGTCAAAGATGTAACATCCCACAAAAATTTTTTTAATCCGCACGAAAAACAAGGTATTATGTATGCGATTTAGGCAAAAGGCCCAAATGGATAAACAGGTCGGCCAGCTTTGCCGGCATCGCATCCACGAGACTTTTTGCCATCTTTTCCGGCGGCTCTGGCATCCCGCCAAGCACCCATTTCACCGTCATGTAAATGGAGCCGCGGCAGTACATCTCCAGCAGAAAGCGGATCTCCTCATCCGGAAACTGTCCGGTCTTCTGTCTGATCTGCTGGGTATAAAACTCCAGGATCAGTGCAAAATCATGTTCCTTGAGGGAGTTCTGATCGTCCGAACTAAACGCCCCGGTAAAAAAGACCCTCTCCTCCCGGATGTATTCGAACTTGCGTTCGAGTCCTTCCAGCACCGTCCGGCCGCTGCCCATATGTGCAAAGGATTCGAGCAGCAGCTTATCAAAATACCAGTTGATGAGGTCGTACTTATCCAGAAAATTGCGGTAAAACGTCTGGCGGGTCACCCCACAGGCATCCACAATCTGCTGGACGGTGATACGGTCCACCGGCGTGTTCTTCATACAGGCTTTGATCGCCTCGGCAAGGCGGTATTTTGTGTTTTCCTGCCGGGTCTCCGGTTTCAGCATACGCATCCTTCCTCTCAATTTGGTCACCTCCATTGTAACAGACTGCCGGAGGGTTTTACAACTCCCTTTTAACTGATACGGTTTCACTCCGTCAAATCGCAGGTGCTGCGCGCAAGTCCCCCTGCATAAGTACCGGCAGCCGCCCCGACGATGCAGAGCCCCGCTGTCAGGCTACCGCCAGCAGATTTTCTCATTCGGGCCTATCCAATTTTCCGGAACAGCTTTCAAAGTACAGAGGAGCCGCCCCCAGTTTGGAGGCGGCTCCTCTGTTTAATCAAAGTCAGAGATTTCCTGGCTATCCTACATGTATTTGGGAACGACCAGCCGCGGCAGGGCCAAGATGAAATCCGGGAAGAAGATGATGATCAGAAGCGTTATGACCACCGCGCCAAGCATAACAAACAAATCCCGGAAGGTCTTTTGCGGTTCGATCTTTGCAATTTGGCAGGCCAGCAACAGGCACAACCCGTACGGTGGCGTCACGAGGCCAAAGGACAGAACCAAGCAAATGATCATGCCCAGATGCACCGGATGCAGCCCAAGGGCCAAGCCGGCCGGAACGACAATCGGAACAAAGATGCAGATCGCCGGGGTCGCATCCATAAATGCACCAAGAACAAAAAACAGGATGATAGTGAACAGCATGAATCCTGCCTTCGACAGATTAAGATCGGTCATCAGCTGCATGACATATTCATTTGTACGGAAATAAGCCAGCAGGTAACCGAAGACACTCGCCGCTCCAATACAGAAAAGACTCGTCGCCGCCCCCTTCGCAGACTTCACAAAGATGGGGAGCAAATCCTTGGGCGTCAGGGTCTTATCAACAAAAATTGTGATGATCAGACTGTAAACAACAGCCAGCACCGCACTTTCGGTGGCAGTACAAACACCGGTGAGCACGCCGCCGATGATAATAAGCGGCATGACAAGCACCAAAGCGGCCTTCCGAAATGTGATCAGGAACTCTCGGAAGGTGCACTTCGCCTCTTTCGGATAATGGAATTTGATGGCATATCCCAGAGAAACCACCATCATCGTGAGCGCCAGCATCAGGCCTGGAACCATCCCAGCCACGAACAGCGCTTGAACGCTTGCACCGGCTGTGGCGGAATAGATAATCATAATCAGGCTAGGCGGAATGATCTGACCCAATACGGATGAGGTTGCAGTGACCGCGACCGTGAACGATTTGGTATACCCTTTGCGGATCATTGCCGGGATCAGGATGGTTCCAATGCCCGAAGTATCCGCGACCGCCGAGCCCGACAGGTGACCAAACAACAAGCTGACAAGGACATTAATATGGGCCAGTCCGCCACGGATATGTCCCACCGCTGCGGAAGAAAGGTCTATCAGCTTATCCGTAATTTTCCCTGAATTCATCAGATTTCCCGCCAGCAGGAAAAATGGGATTGCTGTCAGGACAAAGCTGTCAATTCCGGCAAAGAAACGTTGGACGATCTGCCAAAACGGCAGATCCGTGAATCCAACAAGCACCGCCGTGGAAATTGCCAGAATGGAAAAAGCAAGCGGCAGACCCAGCAGCATCAGCAGGATCATACCCACGATCAGAATAAGAATGGGCAATGGGCTCACGAAGCTGCCTCCTTTCGATTACGGTTCAGTTCCAAGACGGCCTGTTCCACTGTATAAAATATCATGACAACTGCTGAAACCGGGATGGCTATGTAGACGCAGTTGGAGGGGATCGGCATTGTCACAGCGGTTTTCCCCATGCTTCGGACCACGTAGTTTGCGCCCGCCACCAAAAGGATCACACTGACCCCCAGTATCAGCACCAGAACAATCATGCGTAAAACCTTGCGCATCTTCTCGGAAACGGCAGATGTGAGCATATCCATAACCAAATGGCTGTTTTCTTTTATGGCAACCGCTGATCCCAGGGAAATCATCCATACAAAGCTCATCCGGATCACTTCTTCGCTCCAGGCAATCGGGATATGCAGGATAAAACGGCTGAACACCTGTAAAAAGGTGATCACCACAAGCACCGTCATAATAAAGAACAGGACGACACTGATTATTTTTTCAAGTCCATCAGAAATCCGTTTCAATAAGTGTTCCCTCCCAAACGCGCAGGCGGCTTCCGCCGCCTGCGATTCTCAATTTACTGAACTTCCTGGATCTCTGCAATCAGGTCATTGAGTCCGGACGTGTTTCCGAATTCCTCAAACACAGGCTTTGTCCGTTCCATAATCGGGGTTTTATCAATCTCATACAGTTCCACGCCGAATTCCTCAACCATCTGTTTCTGTGCGGCTTCCCCAGCTTCTTTTTCATACTGGCGGGCGAGCGCGGTGGCCTCGGCAACAGCTTTCGCAAGCGCTTGCTGCATTTCCGGTTCCATAGCGTTATATTTTTCCGCGTTTACGAAAAGCGGGCGCACTGTGATTTCGTGCCCGGTCAAAGTGAAATAAGGCGCCGGCTCGTAGAATTTGGCCGACAAGATCGACGGCATCTCATTCTCCATGCCATCACAGAGTCCGGATGCCATTGCGGAATAAGTTTCGCCAAAAGCGATTGTGACCGGGAGCGTGCCAACGGCTTCCCAAACCTTAAACTTCAGATCGGATGGCGCAAGGCGCAGTTTAAAGCCCTGCAGATCGTCAACACTCTTAACCGGCCCCTTCACCGCGATCACATTGCGGGTGGAACCGCCCCAATAGCCAAGGATCTTCAAGCCTCCGGACTTCTCTTCAATCAGGTCCGCATATTTTTGTCCAGGCTCACCGTCCAGCGCTTTCTGCCAATGGTCATAATCGCGGAAAAGGAATGGCAGCGAGAACAGCTCCAGCTCCTTACAGAAGGTGGTCCCCACAGTCGGGTCGCTGATCACCATATCAAGCGATCCTTCCCGGACGCTTTCCAGCATATCCGGTTCGGTTCCCAAGGTGGCATTCGGATAGTTGATAATCTCGATTCTGCCGCCGGAATATTCCGCCGCAAGTTTCGTCAAATCCGCAATTCCCTGGTTCCAGGGATGGGTATCCGGTTGGTTGTTGCCGATTTTCAGGGTGATCTTTGCACCTGTGGATTCCGATTGCTGCGATGAGGAGGCTGGCGCCGCCGTATTACCTTGCTGTGGAGCGGACGACGCGGGCGCTGCGCCGGAGCAGGCTGCAAAAGTCAAAATCATGACTGCCGACATAATAAACGCTGTCAGTTTTTTCATAGTAAACTTCTCCTTTTCTCTCAGTTGATGCGGTATTTCTTGAGGACTTCCCGATTTATTTCAACACCGATTCCCGGAGCATTGGGGACCTCCACAAACCCATTCCTGAAAACAACCCCGTCATTGATCAGATCCAAGCGGAAAGGATGGCTCGACTGGTCGTATTCAAGCATTGGCTCTTTCGGCTTCATGCACAGGGGGGCCGCCGGAAGCGTCGCGATAAACTGTAAGGATGCCGCCAGTCCAACGCCGGAACCCCATACGTGCGGAATCAGCATTGCATTATAGGCCTGGGTGAGTGCTGCGATCTTTTTGCATTCGGTGAAGCCGCCGCTTGAGCACAGATCCGGCTGGTAAATATCCAGCGCACCTTTCTCAAGCCACTGCTTATATGCAATCTTCCCAAAAATATTCTCCCCCGCCGCGATATACGAAGGGGTCAAATTCCGGATTGCTGCATAGCCCTCCATATCTTCCGGCGCGAGCAGCTCTTCAAAGAATTCCAGCCTGCTTTCCTGCAGTTCTAAAAGGATTCTGCGCGCAACCGCCTGGTTATAGGCGCAGTTGAAATCCGCCATCAGCAGAATCTCATTCCCCACCGCTTCCCGAACCGCGCGGATATAGCCTATATCCTCCTGCGCGCCGAACCCGGTCTTGAGCTTCATCCCGCGAAATCCCTTTTCGATGTACCCAGCGGCTTCGCGGATGGCCTCCTCCGGATAGCTGCGGCCCTGTTTGCGGTAGAATCCGGTTGCGTATGCCTGAACCTTATCGCGGAACTTTCCGCCGATCAGATTGCAAACCGGCTGCCCCAGTTGTTTACCGATCGCGTCCCACAGGGCAATATCAACTCCGCTCAGCGCGTTGACAGCTGCTCCTTGCTGGCCAAACGGCCGGGATATGTTGTAAAGCTCCTCCCAAAGGACCTCCACATCAAAGAGATCTCGCCCGACCATGCGGGGGGCAAAACAGTTTTGGATAAATGCCGCCGCAATCTGTGGAGGCTGCATTCCATGACAGAGGCATTCCCCAAAACCGCTTTCTCCGTCCGCGCAGATAACCTCCACAATCATCGAACTGCGATTATAAACCCATCCCTGCGAAAACGCGAAAGGTTCTTCCAGCGGCGCCTGAATAATGTGCGCCTTGACTTCACGTATTTTCAATGATTAACGTCCTCCAACTCATATGATATCATATAACTAATATTAAAATGAATCACTTCCTTTCTCCGTTTTTCTGATAGGTCTCGACATTTTCACTGGTGGCACGCAGGTGAATCCGCATTTTCTCAGCAGCCGCATCCGGCTCACGCTTTACAATGCAGTCGTAGACGTCCCGATGAAAATGATGCCGCCGCTCAATACAATAATTCGTTTGCGAAGACGCGACGACGACATCCCACAGCAGCGGCGTATAGGCGCTGACAATGGCACTGAGCATATTATTTTTGGACGCTTTTACCAGATTGACATGGAACTCCAGGTCATTGTGGTAGTAGTTGTCGTCCATCACTTCGGTGTTTTCCATCACTGCAAGCGACTTACGAAGCTGTTCCAAATCCTGTTCGTCCGCCCGATCCGCCGCGAGCCGCGCTGCTTCCACCTCTATGATCCTACGCACTTCGATGAGTTCTGACAAATCGCAATCCCGGAGTGAAATCATGTCGGCAATTGAACGTGTCATTACTTTTACACTGTTGTCAATCACTTGGAGTCCTTTGCCATGCACCCGCTTGAGAAAACCGCGCACTTCCATGGATCGCACCGCTTCGCGGACGGTGGCACGGCTTACTTCAAATTTTTTGCAAAGCTCCCCTTCACTAGGCAGATAATTGTTCTCGTCATATTCCTTATTCAGAATCATTTTTTCAATTTGCTGCTGCGTTTGTTCTAACAGATTCATGTAAGCACCCTTTTTTGTTTTTTCACATATAAGATATCATATATGTTATTTTATTTCAATACAAATGCTTCTTTTTTATGAAAAACTTTTCTCTGTAATTTTGGGCAGATTCAACAGCTGCTCATGACTCATATCAGATTTGAATATGGCAAAACCTCCACAATCGTTACTAAAAATCAGTATATCATGAAGGTTTTGTTAAAAAATAAAGCTACATTTCGGCCCTGCATCGCAAGGTCAAAATGTAGCTTATGCTGTGGTCCGAATAGCGGGACTTGAACCCACGGCCTCTACCACCCCAAGGTAGCGCGCTACCAAACTGCGCCATATCCGGATATCCAAACAGCTATATTATATTAGCATATATGCCCAATAAAATCAAGAGGATTTTTTGTAAAAAATCTGCTTTAATCTTTGGATTGCACCGCATCCATCTGACCCGTATAATGAAAGAAAAAGCCGGAGGTGCGTCTATGAGTCCACTTGAATGGATCCTCCTCGCAATCATCTTTGTGATCGGGATTGGCGCTTGCATAGCAGTCAACCGGATGCGCAAAAAAGGGCACTACGTGCCCGGCAGCATGTGCGCAGGCTGTCCGGACACAATGACCGTTGACACAAAGCCCAAGCCGGATTCCCCTTCTGATGGGACAAACACGTCGGATTAAAACTGTTCGATCCGGCGTTGTTTTCGCAGCGCCGCCCGTTTGACGCCGGCCTCCCATTCGGCGCGCTCTTCTTCTGTCTCCAATTGCAGGCGCGGAACCGGCGTGGGTTTCTCACTGTCGTCCAGTGCAACCAGCGTGAGGTAGGCGCGGTTGACCAGCTTTTTGCTGCCGTCAATCCGTTCGACAAAGGTATCCACCCGCACTTCCATCGACGTTGTCCCCACATAGGTCATCTGTCCGATCAGTACAACCGTATTGTTTACATGGGCGGCAGCTTTAAAGTGCAGATTGTCGATCGATACGGTGGTCACATTGCAGTTTGAATGGCGGCGCGCCACCACTGCTGCGACCACATCGATCCATTCCACAAGCTGGCCGCCGAAAAGCCGGTCGAACCCGTTTATGTGTTCCGGCATGATGATTTGGATTTGTTCGGTGCGGGACTCTGATACCCGTTTGGTTTTATTGTACTTTTCCATAAAGATTCCTTCCATGTATTTTCTATATCTTTTTCTATTATAATGGTTCATATTCTAAAATGCAATTCCATATGAAAACGCCACATCCAACGAGTGCTTTGGATGTGGCGTCAAATCTGCTACAGATGTCGTACTTTACTGTCATAGGCGGCTTTCGCACACTTATGTAAGTGCGCCTTGGCTGCCTTGTGGATTGTCTCCCAAGCCGAAACTGATTGACAACGCATGGTTCACCTGCCCCATGGAACCATCATCCAAGCGGCCCATTTTTTCTTTCAGCCGCTTTTTATCGATGGTGCGGATCTGCTCGAGCAGCACCACCGAATCCCGTGAAAGTCCACACACCTGCGAATTGATCTCGATGTGGGTCGGCAGCTTGGATTTTTCCTTCTGGCTTGTGATTGCGGCCGCAATCACAGTGGGGCTGTAACGGTTTCCAACATCGTTTTGTACAATCAGCACCGGCCGCACGCCGCCCTGTTCGGACCCGATCACCGGGCTCAGGTCGGCGTAGTAGATCTCTCCCCTTTTAACGGTCACGTATATCACACTCCGTGGATTTTTCATATGGCACGTTTTACGTCCACAGATATTCTGAACCATCCGGACGCCGTTTAAACAGCCCTTAGGGGAAAAGTTTCCGTACGTCCGGCAGCTCCCGGCAGAGTACAAAAGTTTCTCCAGTAAACAAAGCCGGGTATTACATCATATTGTCCGCCACCGCATTTTGACAGCAAAAAGGCCCGTGCTAAAATGCACGGGCCTCTCCCATATCGTTTTATTATTCAAGGATTTTAAAATTTAAGACCTCCAGCTCAAGCTCTTTCTCAGGAATCACAAGCTTTAAAATATTTCCATTTTCCGCATCGATCACGAGTGAAAAGGCCCCCTCGTCAATCGTACCGCTGACCAGGAGCTTTTTATCCTGCTGCTCGACTGTGATCCCTTCATCCGCCAATGCGGCATTTAACGCTGACAGCACCATTTTTGCCGCCGCCTGTCCGGGCAGGCTGTCCGGCGCGAAGTCGAAGGACATCTCTTTATATTGCAGGGCGACTTTATCCGGATAAAAAGTCATCTTCATATCCCGCAGGCTGTCAGGGCTTTCAAATCCCACCACCGCGCAGTTCATCGGCTTTTTATAGATGGTCATCACCGTTTCCAGTTCCCGGTATTTCACCTTCGCGGTCGTCTGGAAGGATTCCGCCGCCTTCTTCACCTGTTCGGATGCCGCCTGGGAATTTTCTTTGCCGCCGCATCCGAAAAAGCTTAGTGCCAAAACCACCGCCAGCAGGATACACAACAGTTTATTACGCATCGTTTGCACCTCCGAAACTGCGATTTGTATCCGCCCCGCGATCACCGTTCGTGGTCACAAAAAACGCGCGGGAGCATATCGATGACATCACGTGGGAGCATCCCATACTGGGAAAACTCTTCCGCCGCATAGTCCCCAGCCATTCCATGCAGCCACACGCCGCAGGCCGCTGCCAGTTCCGGTTCCCTTCCCTGCGCGGCAAACGCTCCAATCAGTCCCGCCAGCACGTCGCCGCTGCCCGCGCGGGCAAGCCCAGCGTTTCCGGTCGTATTGATGTAGACATGGCCCGCGGCGGTCACGGTGCAGGTGTAGGCGTCCTTGAGCACCACCGTCACACCATATTCTTTGGCAAAATTAAGCCCACAGCCGGTAATATCCTGCTTGAGCTGCGGGATGGGGAGTGTGGTCAGCCGGGAAAGTTCCCCGATGTGCGGGGTCAGTACAATTTTGCAGTTTGCTTCCTTTAAGATATCTATATTCCGCGAAACCACATTTATACCATCCGCGTCGATAATCAGCGGACATTTTGCCGCGCGGATCACCTCGTAGACGATGCGGCAGGCATCTTCACCGGTGCCGATCCCATTGCCAATCAGGACAGCATCGCTCTTAGGCACAGCCGCAAGAATTTCATCGATCGATTGCGCGGAAATTGAACCGTCCGGAGTCTGCCTGAGCGGAAGCATCACCGCTTCCAAAAGCATCGGCAGCGTGGTGCGGCAGACCTCCTTGGTGGAGGCAAGCGTCACATAGCCCGCCCCGGCGCGCAGCGCCGCGAGCGAAGAAAGGGTTGCCGCCCCCATGTATTTCTGTGAACCCGCAATATTTAAAAGCCTTCCGTAATCGCCTTTGTGACTCTCACGCATACGCATTGGGAGGCGGTCGAAAACAAAACCGCCGTCCACAAGCGTATAGTTGGAAATGATATCCGCATGCGCCTCGGGCGGGATACCGATGTCCGCCACCACCACCTTGCCGCAGTATTTCTGCGCACAGGGCATCACAGAGGCAGGCTTGTCGCTGTCAAACACAATCGTCACATCCGCCCGAACTGCACATGCGTCCGCAAACCCACTGTTTGCGCTCACACCGCTCGGGATATCAAGCGCGAAGGTTTCGACCTCCACTCCGTTTATCAGCCGGCAGATGTCGCGGTGGCGCTCATCCAGCTCCCCATGGAAACCTGTCCCGTAAACCGCATCCACCAGAAGGTCGGTTTCCGCAAGACGTTCGGCCAGATACTGCGGGTCGTCGCCGTATTCGACAACCGCCACCTCCATCACGCCGATCAGCCGGAGCATGGCTTTCGCTTCCTCGGTGCGCGGCTCGCCGTCGGTGAGCACCACCGCGACGTTCGCGCCCGCCTCGCAGAGTTTGCGCGCCACAACAAAGCCGTCGCCGCCGTTGTTCCCGCGCCCGCAGAAGATGGTCGCGAAACGCCCGTCCACCTCCATGGTGCGGCGGATCACGGCCGCGGCCGCGGAGCCAGCGTTTTCCATCAGCCGTTCATAGCTGAGCGAATAGTTTAAAGCGTTCGCTTCAATCGTTTTCATCTGCTGAGAAGTTACGATCAACATGGATTTTGTCACCCCTTGCCATATTCTAAAAAAATTATAGCACAGTTGAGAAGCAGAAAACAGCGAAAGCTTGTACAAATAATCGAAGAGCGGGGCTTGACTATTCGCCGCCGCGCTGGTATAATTTATGAGTTAAGTCTCAGGACAATTCTGCCCTGCTGGCCCAAACATCCTTGCTCCGGGCATCGACCCGGGGCCAAAAGTCCAAAAGGAGGTGTTCAAATGGCACAGGTAAAAGCCAACTACGAAACCGTAATGGTATTCAGCATGAAAAATGGTGAGGAGAGCGTAACCGCTCTGGTTGAGAAATTCAACAAGCTCATCAGCGAGAATGCGACCATCGTCAACGTCGATACCTGGGGACAGAGAGCCCTTGCGTATCCGATCAACGATGAAACTGTGGGTTATTATGTGGTCGTCGAATTCACTTCGACCCCTGAGTTCCCCGCTGAGCTGGATCGTATCTACAAAATCACGGACGGCGTTCTGCGTACCCTGATCGTAACCAAAGAGCCTGCGGAAGTCAAGCAGGAAGCGTAAGACAAGGATGGTGCAAGTGTTATGTTGAATCGGGCAATTTTGATGGGCCGCCTTGTGGCTGACCCCGAGCTGCGCCAAACGCCCAACGGCGTTTCGGTCTGTTCTTTCCGGATCGCGGTTGACCGCAATTACAGCTCCCGCGGCGGCGAACGCCAGGCCGATTTTATCGATATTGTCGCGTGGCGTCAAAGCGCCGAGTTCGTTTCGAAATACTTCAACAAGGGCAAGATGATCATTGTGGAAGGTTCGATCCAGACCCGCAGCTATGAGGACAAAAACGGCAATAAGCGCACCGCAGTCGAAGTTGTAGCTGACAACGTCCAGTTCGGTGAAAGCAAAAGCGCGTCCAGCTCTTCCCAGAGCTATTCCGCGCCCGCGCCGACCCAGGCGCCTCCCGAGCCCGCCGTTTCCTATGCGAGCGGTGATGTGGGCGACTTCTCCGAAATGGCCGCCGATTCCGACGACCTGCCGTTCTGATTGACAGAACACATCCCCGTCCAATCCGGCATATTGAATGAATACCATTGAAGGAGGTTTGTATCATGGCTTTCGAGAGATCCGAAAGAGAAAATAGAGGCCCGCGCGGAAACAGAAAAGGCAGAAAAAAAGTTTGCTCATTCTGCGTCGATAAGCTCGGCCCCATCGATTACAAGGATGTCCCCCGCCTGCGGAGATATCTCAGCGAGCGCGCGAAGATCGTTCCCCGCCGCGTGACCGGCACCTGCGCCCGTCATCAGCGCGAACTGACCATCGCGATCAAACGCGCGCGCCACATCGGCCTGCTGCCTTATATCAGCGACTGATTGAAAAAATGTTCAAAAACGCCCCGATCGGAAAGATCGGGGCGTTTTTTACTGCGCTGAACCTGTTTCCGTCGCATCCAGCAGCTGCGCAAGCGCTGCGGAAAAGGATTCATCATCCGCGGGGGAACGCTTTCTGATATTTGCGGTGCGGCCTCCCGCGCGGCGCACCTTCGCGCCCAAATACCGCTCAAACAGCAGACGGTCCATATTGTCCGCATCGTAAACCATGCCGTTTTGGTTGAGGGCTTTTGCTCCCTTCCCCAGCGCCATTGCCGCCACGCCATAATCCTGTGTCACAACGATGTCATCCTTTTTCAGAAGATTGATGAGCTTGATGTCCACACTATCGCGCGCTTTATCCACTGTGATGACCTCGCTGTAGCCGTCGTTTATTACATGACTGGTGTCGATCAGCATGATGACCGGCAGGCGACGGTATTTGGCAAGCTCCACGATCTGTTTTTTGACCGGGCAGGCGTCCGCGTCCACTAAAATCCGCATGAGGTCCCTCCTCTTTTTGGCATAAAATCCCCGCCGTGGTTTTCACGGCGGGGATTGCTGGTTTATTTCAGTTTAACTGAATCCTTCCTCTCAAAGGTACCAAGATCATAACTCACAATATAGCTCGGCGAGAAGGTGTAAAGCGTATCACCGATGTAAAGCCCGCGCTGAACTTCTTCGAAGCTGTCGACCCGCTCGTCGTCGCCATGAATAATCTCTTTTTCCAAGGTAAAGCCGTCCGACTTGCTGAAACGGAACACAAAGTAGGTCTGTTCGTTCGTTCCAGCCGACCGAATGTCCGCCGGAAAAGCAATCAGATTGCTGCGCGCGTCGAAAAGCACCGCCCGGTGGTTATCGAGCGCCTCGGACCAGCTTCCCTGCCCGCCCAAGTTATAGACATGCAGTTCCTTCGGTGAGGCCGGATTTGAGACGTCAAACATGCTGAGCTTGAGCCCATCGGTCTGCCCGTTGTTGTCCGCGCTCTGGCCGATACCGATCAAGGTATTCTTGTCAACCGGATGCAGATACTCCGAGAAGCCCGGGATCTTGAGCTGGCCGAGCAGCCTGGGCTTTTCAGGGTTGCTCAGGTCGATCGCAAAGAGTGGGTCAACCTGCCGGAAGGTCACGAGATAAGCCCTATCATCCATATAACGAGCCGAATAGATCGATTCACCGGGCGCCAACCCTGTAAGCGCACCCACCTGCCGCATGTTCTTATCGAGGACATAAACATTGTTGGAACTTTTCCCGCTCGGGTAATCCGCGGTTGTTGCAACCCGCAGGTTGCCTTTATACTCACTGAACGCGAACTGCCCGTAGACATAACCGTCCACATGGCCAGTGCGGCCAAGACTCAGGTCAGCCCCGTTTGCGCCGATCTTGACAATGTTGGTGGTCGTGTAGCTCGAAACGCCCGACTGAAGATCGCTGTTTGCGGTCTGGTAGTAGACGTAGAGGTTATCCTCTGACATGTAGACTCCGTCACCGCCGCCGAGCACCGCTTTGGTCTCCGCGCGGCCGCTGCGGACATTCACCGCAGACACCACCGCGTAACTGGCGCTCCTGCTGTCCGGCGCGATTGCGATCTCCTTTGGTTTGAGCAGCCGTGCGGAGCCCTCCACGCTGTCATAGACGACCGGGACGAGTTCCTCCATTCTGGTATCCTTGCGGGCGAAATCCGGGCTCACATACCGGTTGCTCACGAGATACAGCACGCCGTCCACCATCCGGGAGGACACATACCCGCCATCCTGTGAGAAAGTTCTGATCTGCTCCGGATCTTCCGGATCGGAAATATCATAAACGACCGCCTGCGCCATCCGGCGATCCCGCGGATCGTCGGTATTCGGCATGCGCTTTCTAGAATTTTGCTCCTGGATTTCCTCATAGAGGTCTTCGCCAGTGCTTTCAATAACTGTATCGTCCGGCACCTTGGCGTTCAGGGTGAAATTAGACGACTGGACCGTGATCAGACGATTTTTCGTGACATAAAACTCCTCAATCCGTCCCGCTTTCAGCTCGATCTTGGAAGTCACCTCCAGATCGTCCGCGTCGGTGATAAAAATCGCGGGATATTTTGAGGTGGCGTTTTTTGCCACATAACTGTAAAGGTACTCGCCGTCGGTCTTGACGATATCGCCTTCATCCACGCCCGCTTCCTGGGTATTGGTCCCGGAAAATCTCCCCCCGGTACCGGGCTGCGCATCCCCTGCGCCGGCAGTTGCCGGGTTATATTTCGCAGAGCCATCCGCCGTATCGTTCGTGTCCGTATAACTTTGAACGCCGCCGGACATTTGATAAACCGCGTCGCGTACCTGGGCATAGTCCTGCGCGGCTTTTGCCTGCGCGTCGGACGCGCCCAGCGCAAAGGCTGCCGCGCGGGGCGGTGCAACACGCGGGGAGACCGCCAATGCTTCGTCCGCGACATCCGCTGCCTCTGCTACAGATTCTTCCATAACCGCTTCGGCAGCATCTTCCACCTCCGTGTCCTCTATCCCATCAGTTACAACAGATTTCGGGGCTGTATCATTCTTTTCCGCGGAGGAAATACCCGCACCCTGCGGTTTCGTAATCGCCAGCCCGTCATCCTCATCGTCCTGTGCGGCATCGCTGCTTTCCATATCGTCCGGCCTGCCGGAACCGGCGGTATCGGGGTTGCGGCTTTCGGTCTTTTTGCCGCCCGTCCCCTTATCTTTGCTGCCTGTATCTTCGTCCCGACCGCTCACCTGCTTCGGCAACATCAAACCGTCATCTTCGGATGCTTCATCCGGCTGGACAGACGCCGCGCTGTCCGATGAAGAAGCGCTTGTGGCCTCATCCGCGCCCCCAGCGGCGGGGTTCCACTCAAGAGGTTTTGATTCCGGCGTTCCCGCAGAAACCATCGGGACCGAATCTTCCTCAGACGGCGCCTGCGCGGCCATTTCCGGCGCCGCCATCTTTTCGTTTTCCTCAGCCGCAGCGGGGGCCGCCGCCATGTCTGAAACCATCATCGGCGCAGGCGCCTCCAGCGCGCCGCCCGATTTGACCGCCTGACTGTTAAAGACCTGGTAAACGCCCAGCATCAGTACAAAACAGGCGCAAACACCGGCAATCGGTTTCAGCCAGACAGGATATTTTCTTTTGGGCTTTTCCGCTATCAGATCAATATTTTCCAATTTATACCGCAGCATTTCCGCGCTGAGCGAATGCGGCAGCTGGATTTCCCCGTCAAGTTCGCCAAAACGTTCGCGGAGAAATTCCAGATCGTTCTGCAATTCCTGCTGTTTCTTCCGATTCATACACATTCACTCCCTTCGCTTATTTCTCCAGCTGCGCCCGCAGCTTTTTGAGCGTGCGGTGCAATTTCGAGCTGACTGTTCCCTGCGGCGCGCCCAGGATTTCGGCCGTCTCACGCACGGTATAGCCCTGAATCACCGCAAGCGCGACAATCTGCCGCTCCTGGGCGGTGAGGGTATCCAATGCGTTGAGAAGCGCGAGCTTACGGGTGGATTGTTCCTCCACGCCGTCCCGCTCATCCTGCAAATCCAGGAAATCATCGATATCCATTTCATTGCGGCCGCTTATGTACTGCCCGATCTTCCGTTTGCAGCGGATGGAGAGAATCCGCATGATCCATGGTTTGAAACTGTTGTCATCGCGCAGGTTCTTGATGCCCTTAAAAGCCTCTATAAAGGTTTCGCTGACGACATCCTGCGCATCGTGGGAATTGCCCAGTGAATAGAGCGCAACTTTATAAAGGTCATCAGCAATCTGCTGATAAACCTCGGCAAAGCTATCCTTGTCCCCTAGTCGCGCCTGCCTGACGGCATTTACGTCAACAACCATTTTTACTAACCACCATTTTTTCCACCAAACGGTTCATACATATAGTGAATGCAAACCTGCAAATTACTGCATATACGGAAAATTTTCTGCAAAAAAGAATGAATGCCGGTCCTTTTCGGACTGGCATTCATTATACCACAGTTTTTATAACGCCGCAAACATCTGTTCAGTCGCTCAAAAGCTCATTTGGATTCTCGACTGTCAGGATTGCATAAACGCAGGTGGTGATCACCGACAGGAAGTTCGCCAGCAGGTTGATCTGCGTCTGTGACAGATTGTCGCAGAGGATATTGGCCACCGTGGCGGCAGCATAGACAAACTGTGCGCCTTCGCCGGTCATCTGCTGCTGTGTGGGCTGCTGCCGCTTCGGCTGGCCAGAGGGCTGTGATCCGGCAGCCTGTGCGGCCTCACGTGCCTGCGCATCGGCTACCAGTTCTCCTGAAAGCCCTGATGCGCCGACCACACCGGTCGAATCTGTCGCCATTTGCGCCACCTCCCCCTGCCATTCTATGCAGGAGGCTTCCGACGCGACTTAACCCACCGAAATTTTAAGATCGCCCTTCTTGATCCATCCAAACTTGCACAGCGCACCGTAGATGAGAAGCGTAAGCACGGCAGGCAGGATAAAATGCATGATCAGGATCTCCGCGAAAAGCACCGTGCCGGAGGTTCCCTCCATTGCGGCCAGCGTTCCAAACTGCCCAACCAGGCCGCTCGTCCCCATGCCAGCGCCGGACGCTGTGTTGGTCATACGCAGAACGCGGGTGGAGATGGGACCCAGAATTGCGCCCGCAACCGTCGGCGGGATCCAGAGCTGTGGACGGCGCATGATGTTTGAAAACTGCAGCATCGACGTGCCGATACCCACGCTGATGAGCCCGCCGAATCCGTTGTCCTTAAAGCCCATCACCGCGAATCCAACCATCTGCGCGCAGCAGCCGACTGTCGCGGCGCCCGCCGCGATACCGGACAGGTCGAGCATAATGCACAGCGCCGCCGAAGAGATCGGCGCTGTCAGAGCCATGCCGACGATCACCGAAATGATAATTCCCATCGGTACCGGCGACATCTCGGTGGCTGTGTTGATAACGCTTCCCAGGAAGGTCATGAAATTCTGGACATAACCGCCCGCGAACTGCCCGACAAATCCGCCCGAGATAATCGTTACAATTGGGGTGAGGATGATATCCACACCGGTCTTGCCCGCAACAAGCGAGCCGATCTCGCTGCCGACCACGGCGGCGATATACGCGCCCACCGGGCCGCCCGCCGCATAGCCGATCGCACCACAGGCCACGCACGAAAAAGTCACGAGCGGCTTTGATTTGAGTCCCCAAGCCACCGCGGTGCCGATCGCCGCGCCAACCACCGGCGAGGACGCGCCAAGCACTTCGGAAAGCTGCGCCAAAAATGAAAGGCCCGGAATCTTCGCGATCTGAGAGATCACCAGCCCGATGATGAGCGAGGAAAACAGGCCGAGCGCCATCGCGCTCATCGCATCGATAAAATAACGTTTGAAAAATTTCCGCAAAAGATCCATGATGAACATCCCCTCAAACATGTCAATACATCTGTCAATACAGCACTGCATTGCATTATACCGCATCCGCTCAGAAATGTCCATAGAATTTCGGGAAAATCTTTATCACATAGTCAGCGCGATATGGCAGATATATCCGCCGTAAACCGCCAACAACAAAATCCCCTGCCAACGCGCAAAGCGGCGATGCAAAACCGCCGGTACCACCGCAATCACCATCAGCACCAGTGTCACCGGCACATCGAGTGATGCCGTCTGCGCGCTGACCCGCAGGCGGCCCTCCGAAACAAAGGCACAGGAGGCAAGAATCATCGTGATGTCGATGATATTCGCTCCCACAATGTTGCCAACCGAAAGGGAGGATTCCCGCCGTACAATTGCCGAAATGGTGGTGATGAGCTCGGGCAGCGAAGTTCCGATCGCCACAAAGGTGAGCCCTACGAGCGCTTCCGGCACCCCCATCATGCGTGCAAGCCGTTCCCCATTATCGACCAACAGGTCCGCGCCGAGCAGGATACCTGACAGCCCCAGGATGAACTTCATCAGATGCGCAAAGATTTCCCCAGCGCCCGGCCGTTTCCGCGGCTGGCGCGGGTCTGGGAACATGCTCGCCATCTTCATGGAATTGAGGTTCAAAAAGAGGAAAATGAACAGGAGCGTCAGCAGCACAAGGCTTTCGAGCACCCCGATCGCCCCGTCGATCACAAACGCGCCCAGAAACGCTGTCGAAATGATCATCACCGCGCCCTTGGCCCAGAAGCTCACATCGTCGAGTTTCGCGGGCAGTACCAGCAGCGAGATACCCATGATGAGCCCGATGTTCGCGGAAACCGAACCGATCGCGTTGCCCACCGCCATGTCGATTGATCCGTCCAGCGTAGCCATCAGCGAAACGATCAATTCCGGCAGCGTCGTCGCAAAGCTCACCACCGTCGCGCCGATGACAAATTTGGGAATTCCGGTCTTTTCCGCGATCCATGAGGCCGCGCCGACAAAAGTATCCCCTCCCCAGACCAATGCCGCAACTCCAACGGCAAATAACAATACCGGCATCCACAGTTCCAAAACCAGATCCGCTCCCTTTTCGTCATGTCTGTAAAGTGTATGACGAAAAGGGAGCGGTACATGCGTTATTTGAGATGGGTTTGCAGAATTTGGTTGAGCCGCCGCATTTTGGCCGCGTCCGGCTGCGGCGTGCCCGCCAACGGGAACGGCATGCCGAGCCGTTCATATTTTTCGGCGCAGAGGGTCCGAAACGGCAGAAGCTGCACCTTCTTCACGCAGGAATGCGCTTTTGCAATCTCCGCCAGCCGTTTCAGGTTTTCTTCCCCGTCGGTGAGACCCGGAATGCTCACCTGCCGCAGCCAGACCGGGATATCCCGCTTTTGCAGATGGGCAAGAAAGCGCAGCGTGTCGGCAAGGCTACCGCCAGTATGGGCGCGGTAGTCCGCTTCATCGGTGTATTTGAGGTCGAGCAGCACGAGATCGGTTTCGGAAAGAGCTCGCTCCACCTCCCTGTTCAGCAAACATCCGGAGGTGTCGAGGACGGTACCGGCCCCTGCGGCACGGCAGAGTTGGAACGTCTCGGCGGCAAATGCCGCCTGCAAAAGCGGTTCGCCGCCCGAAAGGGTCACCCCGCCATCCCGCCCGAAATACGGCCGGTAACGCAGAAGGCGCGCCGCAAGCGTTTCTGCGTCTATCTCCTCTCCACCAGCCACATCCCAGGTTTCCGGATTGTGGCAGCAGGCGCACCGCAGCGGACATCCCTGCAAAAAGGCCACCGCCCGCACGCCCGGCCCGTCCACCGCGCCGAGCGTTTCGAGCTTTGCGATCCGCCCGGTCATACCCGCTCGTGGAAGGTGCGGCTGATCACTTCCCTCTGCTGCTCGCGCGTGAGCTTATGGAAGTTGACCGCATAGCCGGACACCCGGATGGTCAGGTTGGGATAGCGGTCGGGATGTTCCATCGCTTCGACCAGCATTTCCCGATTCAATACGTTCACATTGATGTGGTGCGCCATCTGCGCAAAATAGCCGTCCAGGATGCTCGTCAGATTTGCGGCGCGGGTTTTGCTGTCCTCGCCAAGCGCCTGCGGAACGATCGAAAAAGTGTTCGAAATGCCGTCGCGGCAGACCGCATACGGAAGCTTCGCCACCGAATTAAGCGACGCGAGGGCGCCATTCTGCTCCCGGTTGTGCATCGGATTCGCTCCAGGAGCGAAGGGTTCGCCTGCTTTCCGTCCATCCGGGGTAGATCCGGTCTTTTTGCCGTAAACCACGTTCGAGGTGATGGTCAGCACCGAAAGGGTGTGCTTTGCGCCGCGGTAAGCCGGGGTTTTACAGAGTTCGGCGGAGAAATCCGATACAATCTTTTGGGCAATTTCGTCCACGCGGTCATCGTCGTTGCCGTACTTCGGAAAATCCCCTTCGGTTTCAAAGCCGGTGATCAGCCCGTTTTCGCCGCGCAGCACTTTCACCTTCGCATATTTAATGGCGGAGAAAGAGTCGGCCAGCACCGAAAGCCCTGCCACGCCAAACGCCATGAACCGCTCGACTTCGGTGTCATGCAGCGCCATCTGCGTTTTCTCGTAAGCATATTTGTCGTGCATGTAATGGATGACGTTGAGGGTGTTGACATAGAGCCTGCAAAGCCAGGTGCGATATGCCTCAAAGCGGCCCATGACCGCCGTGTAATCGAGGTACTCCTCCTTGTAAGGCGCCATCTGCGGGCCGACACGCGTGCCCTTCATCTCGTCAACGCCGCCGTTCAGGGAGAGCAGCAGGAGTTTCGGAAGGTTGCAGCGCGCGCCAAAAAATTGCATCTGTTTGCCGATTTTCATCGCCGAGACACAGCAGGCGATGCCATAGTCGTCGCCGTAGATGGGCCGCATGAGGTCGTCGTTCTCGTACTGGATCGAATCGGTGTCAATTGAAACCTGCGCGCAGAAGCGCTTGAACGCCTCCGGCAGCGCCAGCGACCACAGGACGGTGAGGTTTGGCTCCGGGGAAGGGCCGAGCGTGTAAAGGGTGTGGAGCATCCGGTAGGAGCTTCTGGTGACAAGGGTCCGGCCATCTTCGCCCATGCCGCCCACGCTTTCGGTGATCCACATCGGGTCGCCGCCGAAGAGCGCGTTATATTCCGGTGTGCGCAGATGGCGCGCCATACGCAGTTTCATCACAAAGTCGTCGAGCAGCTCCTGTGCGCCGCTTTCGTCGAGCAGGCCGCGTGCGATATCCCGTTCGAGATAGATGTCAAAGAAGGTGGATACCCGTCCGAGCGACATCGCCGCGCCGTTTTGCTCCTTGATTGCGCCGAGATATCCAAAATAGGTCCACTGGATCGCTTCGCGCGCGTTTTCCGCGGGGTTTGAGATATCGATGCCGTAAAGCTCCGCCATGCCCTTGAGTTTCTCCAAAAAGCTGATCTGCTGATAGAGCTCCTCGCTCTGGCGGATCGAATCGGTGTCCATCAGGCCCTCTGCGAGCTTCGCCTTGTCCTTCTGTTTTTCCGCAATCAGGCGGTTGACGCCATAAAGCGCAACCCGCCGGTAGTCTCCTATGATCCTGCCGCGGCCGTAGGCGTCCGGCAGGCCGGTGATGAGCCCCGTGTGGCGGGCGGCTTTCATCTCGTCCGAATAGACCCGAAAGACCCCGTCGTTGTGGGTGGTACGGTACTGAAATTCGTCGAGAATGCGCGGCGAAAGCGCATAACCATAGGCCTCGCAGGAGGATTTGACCATCCGGATGCCGCCGAATGGGTTGACCCCGCGTTTGAGCGGAGCGTCGGTCTGTAAACCCACGATCAGCTCGTTTTCCTGGTCGAGGTAGCCCGGCTGGTAATGGAGCAGCGACGAGACGGTCGAAACATCTACATCGAGCACCCCGCCCTTTTCCCGTTCTCTGGCGAACAGCCCGTTTAATTTCTCCATCAGCTTTTTGGTACGTTCGGTCGGCCCGGCAAGAAAATGTTCATCACCATCATATGGCTGGTAGTTGCGCTGGATAAAATCCCGCACATTGATCGCTTCGCACCAGCTGCCCTTTTTGAATCCTTCCCATGCGTTCATGGTAAACCTTCCTTTCTTTTTCACCCGGCGCCCTTTTTGCCCCTTACGGGAAACAAAAAGGGCACCCCTGCAATTTATTCACAGGTGTGCCCAGACGGTCGGCTCGGTTATCCCATTCCGCTCCCCTGTGGTTGCCCACATCGTACCGTCAGTTACGGAAGGGTATTTTTATCTTTTGCGGGTTTCCCTCGCTGTCAAAGCGTGTTTTTCGCGCCGATGTCGCGGCGGTAATGCGCATCCTGAAAATGGATCTTCTCCACGGCCGCGTATGCTTTTTCGAGCGCTTCCTTGGCGGTGTCGCCGGTGCAGGTCACACCCAGAACCCGCCCGCCGGCGGTCTTATAGCCCTCCGCGTCCCGCTTGGTGCCGGCGTGGTAGACGGTCGCGTCCGGACGTTGACCGTTTTCGTCAAGTCCCTCGATCAGGCAGCCGGTCTGGTATTTAACCGGGTAGCCGCCGCTCGCCATGACCACGCAGGCCGCATGGCGGCCTGCGAACCGGACCTCGATCTCATGAAGCCGCCGGTCACGGATGGCGAGCATGATCTCGAGCAGATCTGTCTCCAGAAGCGGCAGGACCACCTGCG
>Ga0079305_1001183_pt1 | contig 38509 bp, 25 predicted proteins | sample LMS_cellobiose_e_FD_79183 | JGI IMG/M metagenome (GOLD analysis project Ga0079305, IMG submission 79183) | Rumen-fistulated moose microbial communities from Alaska, USA - LMS_cellobiose_enrichment | ecosystem: Host-associated > Mammals > Digestive system > Stomach > Rumen fluid ... | reverse complement strand
TGAAAAGGCCAACATCGACCATACCAAGGCCAGCGTGCTGCTGCGCATCCTGGTGACGCTGTTTGTGGAAAGCGTCATCTGCATCATCCTGGGCTACGGCGGCTATCTGGTGCACGAGGGCGTGTTCAACGCGGGCCAGCTGGTGGAGTTCATCAGCTATTTCACCTCGGTGGTGTGGCCCATCATGGCCGTGTCGGAGCTGATCGATATGACCAGCCGGGGTAAAGCCTCCCTGGAGCGCATCGGCGAATTGCTGGACGCCAGGCAGGATGTGAAGGATCGCCCCGGCGCCCGGGATATCGGCGAGGTCCGCGGGGAGATTGAGTTCCGCCACCTCACCTTCCGCTATCCCGACGGGGAATACGACGCCCTGCGGGATGTTTCCTTTACCGTCAGCGCGGGGGAGAGCGTGGGCATCGTGGGCAAGACCGGCAGCGGCAAAACCACGCTGGTCGATTTGATCCTGCGCACCTACAACGTGCCGGACGGCACCCTGTTCATCGACGGGCAGGATGTGAACGATATCACCATCCGCTCCCTGCGGGCGGGCTGCGCCTATGTTCCCCAGGATAACTTCCTGTTCAGCGATACCATCGCCCACAACATCGCCTTTGGCATGGACAGCTATGAGGCGGAGCGGGTTTCGGCAGCCGCCCGGCTGGCGGACGTGCACGACAACATCAGCGTATTCCAGCAGGGTTATGATACCGTGCTGGGGGAGCGGGGCGTTACCGTGTCCGGCGGGCAGAAGCAGCGCATATCGATCGCCCGGGCGCTGATGAAGAACGCGCCCATCCTGATATTGGATGATTCCGTTTCCGCCGTGGATACCAAGACGGAAAAGAATATATTGGAAAACCTGCGCCGCACCCGCCGGGGCAAAACCACCCTTCTGATTGCCCACCGCATCACCACCATTGAAAAGATGGACAAGATACTGTTCATCGACGATGGCAAATTGGCCGCCGTGGGCAGCCATCAGGCGCTGTATGACACCTGCCCGGAATACCGCAGGATGGTGGAGCTGCAAAAGCTGGAGGAGGAAGGGGGCGCGCACAATGCATGAGTATCTTCCCCTGCTGATCGTGGGGGCCGTCATCGGCGTGTTCACCGTGGGCTTCCTGACGGTTTTCCTGCTGGAAAAGAACAAGAAGGAGAGCATGGGCTTTGAGCGCCACATGGCGGATCGGGAAATCATCCGCCGCCTGCTGCGCTACGCCGCGCCCTACAAAAAGAATTTCATCATCGTGCTGCTGGTGATGCTGTTTTCCATCGTGTATGATCTGGTGTCGCCCCTGCTGGTGGGCCACATCGAGGAGACGGTGAAGGACGCTTTTGAGCTCAGCTACCTGTTTTCCATCGTGACGGTGTACGCGGGCATCCTGATCGTATCGCTCATCTGCACCTATGTGCAGGCCATGGTGCTGCAAAAGACGGGGCAAAAAATCCTTTCCGCCATGCGGCAGGATATCTTCACCCACATCGAGAGCCTGAGCCACGAGCAGCTGAACAACATCCCCGTGGGCAAACTGGTCACCCGCGTTTCCAACGATCCCAACGCCATCTCCTACATGTTCACCAACATTCTGGTCACGCTGGTGAAAAACGTGATGGTCATCTTCGGCGTGCTGGGGGCCATGCTGACGCTGAACCTGTCGCTGACGCTGATGGTGCTGTGCTTCGTGCCCTTCGTGGTGCTGTTCACGGTGATCTTCCGCAAGTTCAGCCGCAAGGTGCACCGCAGCGTCAACGACGCCACCACCGACCTGAACACCTACCTTTCCGAAAACCTGTCGGGTATCAAGATCACCCAGATCTTCAACCGGGAAGACAAAAAGATGGCCGACTTCCTGGAAAGAAGCAGAAAGCTGAAGCGCGCAAAGCAGGCCCGCATGATGGTGTTCGGCATCTTCCGCCCCATGGTGTACATGCTGTATATTTCCTCGGTGATGTGCCTGCTGTATATGGGCGGCCGGGCCAACATCGAGGGCCGCACCTATCTGGGCCAGGCGCTGACCAGCGGCGTGATCGTGACCTTCTACATGTACATATCGAAATTCTTCAACCCCATCCAGACCCTGGCGGAGCAGTTTGATATGCTGCAGCGTTCCTTCGCCTCGGCGGAGAAGATCTTCACCATCATGGACATCGTGCCCGAGATTGTGGACAGCCCGGACGCCATCGAACTGGACGAAATCCGCGGCGAGATTGAATTCAAGGACGTGTGGTTCGCCTACAAGCCGGAGGAATGGGTGCTGAAGGGCGTTTCCTTCCACATCCTGCCCCGGCAGACGGTGGCCTTCGTGGGCGCCACCGGCAGCGGAAAAACCACCATCCTCTCCCTGATCTGCCGCAATTATGACATTCAGAAGGGCCAGATCCTGATCGACGGCATCGACATCCGCAAGATCAAAATCAGCAGCCTGCGCCGCCGCTTCGGCCAGATGCTGCAGGATGTGTTCCTGTTCAGCGGCGACATCCGCAGCAACATCCTGCTGCGCAGCGAGGGCGTCAGCGACGAGGAGGTCATGGCCGCTTGCCGCTATGTGAACGCCGATAAGTTCATCAATAAGCTGGAGGGCGGGCTGGACGAGATCGTGCGGGAGCGGGGCAACAACTTCTCCGCCGGCCAGCGGCAGCTGCTCTCCTTCGCCCGCACCATCATCCACAAGCCCAGCGTGATCATCCTGGATGAGGCCACCGCCAACATCGATACCGAAACGGAGCTGCTGATCCAGGATTCGCTGGAGAAGATCAAGAGCATCGGCACCATGCTGATCGTGGCGCACCGCCTGTCCACCATCCAGCACGCGGATAATATCATCGTATTGTCCGGCGGGCAGATCATGGAGCAGGGCGACCATCAGACGCTGCTGCATCAGCACGGCATGTATTATCAGCTGTACACCCTGCAATTCAATAAGCAGCAGCTGTTAAAGGAAGCGTGAAATAACTCAAAGGAGGGATAAAGATGCCATTTTCAACTTATCTGGACAGCAAGCGGGCCGACTGCGCGGCCCTGGTCAGCGAGCTGGGCAGGCACTTCAGCTATGTCAGCGTGCTGGGCACCGACGTGCGTGCCACCGTCATCCGGGCGGATCGCAGGAGCAGCGCCGTGCAGGATGGCCGGGGGGAGTGCGGCTTCGTGGTCAAAATGCACGACGGGCGCTCCTTCTTCGAGTATTCGCTGGATGATATCTCCGGCGATAAGGCCGCCCTGGCCCAGCGCATTCTGGAGGCCGTGAAGGTCGACCCCGCCCTGGCGGGCCGCATGATCAGCACCGCCGCCCTGAGCGACGAGCCCATGACCCGGGATTTTGCCCGGGAGAACGATTTCAGCCAGTATAACGACGCCGCCCTGCTGGATGTGTGCCGGGAGCTGTGCGGCGAGCTGACTGCCAAGGACGAGCACGTGATGAACGCCATCGTGATGCTGCAGCCCTTCGAGGTGTCCAAGCTGTTTGTCACTAAAAACCGCCAGCTCAGCCAGTATTACGGCTGGGCCAACGGCTACCTGATGGTGGTGTATAACGATGGCCGTATGGTGCACGCCCGCCACGTGGAGGGCGAGGATCACCTGGCCGTCATCATCGAGAACCTGCGCGCCCATACTGACAGCGTGATCGGTCTGGCGAAGCACCTGACAAAGGCCACCCCCATCACCCCCGGCGTGTACGATGTGATCACCGACAGCAGCATCACCGGCCTGATCGCCCACGAGGCTTTCGGCCACGGGGTGGAGATGGATCAATTCGTGAAGGATCGCGCTCTGGCCAAGCAGTTTGTGGGCCGGTATGTGGCCAGCCCCATCGCCAATATGCACGATGGCGCAGCCGCCGCCCACAGCGTGGCCAGCTACTTCTTTGACGATGACGGCGTGCTGGCCCACGATACCCAAATCATCCGCAACGGCATCCTGGAGGCCGGCCTTTCCGACCTGGGCAGCGCTGCCCAGCTGGGCACCGTGCCCACGGGCAACGGCCGCCGGGACAGCTACAAGCGCAAGGCCTATTCCCGCATGACCAACACCTTCTTTGAGCCGGGGCAGGATAAGCTGGAGGATATGATCGCCTCCGTGAAGCATGGCTATATGTTGTTTGAAACCAACAACGGCATGGAGGATCCCAAAAACTGGCAGATCCAGTGCACGGCGGAATACGGCATCGAGATCGTGGATGGCAAGCTGACCGATCATTACGTATCCCCGGTGGTGATGAGCGGCTCCGTGCCCGAGCTGCTCAAATCCATCAGCATGGTGTCCGATAATTTCAAGGTGATCGGCTCCGGCATGTGCGGCAAGGGCTATAAAGAGTGGGTGCGCGTTTCCGACGGCGGCCCCAACCTGAAAGTGAGGGTGAAGCTGGGATGATGGATGTCAAGCAGCTGCTTAGCAGCAACAGCGGCCTGGACGGCTGGCGCGTAACCGAAACCGCCACCGCTTCCTACGAGCTGTTCTTCGTGCATAAAAAGCTGGAGACCGTGCGCGCCACCGATACGGTGGACACCAGCGCGACCGTGTACGTGCGACATGACGGCAAGCTGGGGGACAGCACCTTCGCCGTGTACCCCTCCATGACGGAGCAGGACGTGGCCGCCAAGATCGGGGCCGCCGCGGCCCGCGCCCGCCTGGTGTTCAATGAGCCCTACGAGCTGCCTGAGGCGGAAACCCTGAGCGTATCCCTGCCCACCAACATGGAGAACCGGGATATGAAAGCCCTGGGCCGGGAAATCGCCGACGCGGTGTTCGCCGCCGACACGGTGGAGGGCGGCTCCATCAACGCCTGCGAGATCTTTCTGTATCACGAGACCGTGAAGGTGTTCAACAGCCGCGGCGTCCGCAAGACCCAGAGCATTTACCGGGTGATGATCGAGGCCATTCCCACCTTCACCACCGATAAGGAATCGGTGGAGCTGTACGAGGATCACCGCTTCACCACCTTCGACGCGGAGAAAGTCACCGCCGAGATCGCCGCCCGCATGCGGGAAGTGCGGGATCGCAGCCTGGCCGTGAAGCCCGCCACCCCCATGAAGGTGAACGTGGTGCTGCGCCCTCAGGAGATCAGCCATCTGGTGCGCGACCTGGCGCGGGATCTGAATTATGCCTCCGTCTATTCCCATGCCAACCTGCACAAGGTGGGCGATGATCTGCAGTCCGGCGGCTCCGGCGATAAGCTGACCGTCACCATGAAGGGCATCGTGGAGGGCAGCGAGCGCAGCGCCTCCTTTGACGCCGACGGCGCGGCCCTGCATGATACCTGCATCATCGAAAACGGCGTGGTGAAAAGCTATTACGGCAGCACCCGCTTCGGCCAATATCTGGGCGTAAAGCAGCCCAGCGGCGAGCTGCCCTGCGCCCGCCTGGAGCCCGGCACCCTGAAGGCGGAGGACATCAAAAAAGCGCCCTGCATCGAGTGCGTTTCCCTCTCCGGCCTGCAGCTGGATCTGTACAACGATTACATCGGCGGCGAGATCCGCCTGGCCTATTACTATGATGGCGAAAAGACCGTTCCCATCACCGGCATCTCCATGAGCGGCAAGCTCAGCGACGTGCTCTCTACCCTGCGCCTGTCGGAAACCACCACGGTTCAGGGCGCGTATGAAGGCCCGGATAAGCTGCTGATGCGGGAGATCAGCGTGCTGTAAGGATGATGACTGCATTATCCGATGATTGGTTTTGAGATTTAATATGCATTGAAACAGAAGATGGCCGGAAGGGGCGATATGCCTGTGCTCCTTCCGGCCGTCTTTTGTTTATATGCAGTTTTGTTGGGAATACATGTCCGCTTGCTTCTGCCGGCTTGCGCCGGGGCAGCCGCCTGCTTTCAGCGGCTTACAGCGTTTGTCCGTCCAGCTCCGCCTGGGTCACGGCGCCGCTCTCGATGGCCAGCTGCTTCAGCTCCTCATAGATGCCGGCATAGGTCAGCTGCATATAGGGCCCCACGTATACCACGTACAGGATGTTCAGCGTCAGCGCGCTTAGCAGCATCCAGCCCAGAAAGCTGAGCCAGGTGATAAACAGCTCGCTCTTGTGGCCCCGGGTGATGCGCTCCGAAAGGCGGCTGGCCTCCATGGCGGGCACGTTCGGGCAATCGTACAGGATGTAGGGGGTCAGCAGATAACCCAGGGCCTTCACAATGCCGGGAATGACGAACAGCAGGCTCCACAGGAAGGTTTTGACCTCCATCCACAGCATGCCGCCCATCTTGCGCAGGAAGCCCTCGTCAAAGGTGGCCGATATGGCGTCGCCCAGGGCGATGGGCGTTTCGCGCCAGCCGTTCAGATACACGCTGTCGGCGGTTACGGTGACCAGCCCCGTCAGCAGCATGGCCAGGAAGCCCATGGAAACGCCCATCAGCACCAGCGTGGCCGCCACCACCATCAGCGCGGTCATCATGTACAGATTGCGGTCTTTTTGAAACAGGTTTTTCGCCTCGGCTTTAATGGCCGCGGAATCATAGGTTTGCATGCCTCTCTCCTTTTCACTCGACGGGCTTTCCGTTCACGAATACGGCCTTCACCGTGGTGCTCACCTCGAAGGGGCAGCCGTCGGTCAGCACGACGTCCGCGTCCTTGCCCGCCTCCAGGCTGCCCACCCGATCCTCGATGCCCGCGTGCTTCGCGGGGTTGAGGGTGATGGCCCTCAAAGCGTCAAAGGGATCCATGCCGCTCTTCACGGCCAGGCCCGCGCACAGGGGCAGGTACAGCTGGGGGATCACGTCGGCGTCGGTGATGATGCTCACCTGCAGGCCCGCCCGCGCCAGCAGGCCGGGGGTGGTCCAGCTCTTGTTGCGCAGCTCCCATTTGCTGGCGTCCGTCAGGCTGGGGCCTACGGCGCAGGGATATCCGGCCCGGGCCAGCTCCTCCACGATCAGGTGGCCTTCGGTCACGTGCTCCAGCGTCAGCTTCACATTGAATTCCTTGGCGATGCGGATGGCGGTGAAGATATCCTCCGTGGCGTGGGCGTGGGCCTTCAGGGGCAGCTCCCCGCGGATGACGGGGCGCAGGGCCTCCAGCTTCATATCGAAGGGCGGCAGCTTGCTTTCATCCTCGCCCGCGGCGGCGATCTTCCGCTCGTATTCCCGGGCCTTAAACAGCATTTCCCGCAGCTTGGCCGCGGTGGTCATGCGGCTGCTGTCGCACTTATCCCGGTAGCAGCGCTTGGGGTTTTCGCCGAAGGCGCACTTCATGGCGATGGGATCCTTGACCACCATATCGTCCACGCAGCGGCCCACGGTCTTGACGGCAAAAAAGGTGCCGCCCAGCACGTTGGCGCTGCCGGGCCCCACGCACACGGTGGTTACGCCCGCCCGGGCCGCCTCCGCCAGGGAGGGCTGCATGGGCTTGAAGCCGTCGATGCCCCGCAGGTGCGGGGTCACGATGTCGTTCATCTCGTTGTAATCCGTGCCCTCGTAGCCGATGCCGTAGCCCGCCAGCCCCAGATGGGAGTGGGCGTCGACGAATCCCGCGTAGGCCCGCAGGCCGGCGGCGTCGATGATTTCGGCGTCCGCGTCGGCGATATCCGGGGCGATGCGGGCGATTTTGCCGTTTTCGATCAGGATGTCCGCCTGATAGGGCTCCCGGCGGATGCTGTCATGAAGCTCGGCGCTTTTGATCAGGGTTTTCATGGGCTGCTCCTCTCATCGTATCACAGCTGGCCGAGCCAGCGCACGGCCATGTCGATCCAGCAGGCGGCTTCAGGCCTGTATTTCCCATCCTTCCAGGGATAAACCTGGTCGCTGCTCAGGGACAGGCCGTGCATGCCGTGCTGCCAGATGTGCATTTCACAGGGGATGCCGCAGCGGCGCAGGGCGGCGGCGAACAGCAGGCTGTTTTCCACCGGCACCAGCTCATCCTCCCAGGTATGCCACAAAAAGGCGGGAGGCGCGGCGGGGGTCACCAGATTTTCCAGGGATACGGCGCCGCACAGCGCGTCGTGCTGCTCGCCCAGCAGGGCGCGGAAGGAGCCGCGGTGGGCGTGCTCCCCGGCGGTAATCACCGGGTAGCTGAGGATCATGGCGTCGGGGCGGCAGGCCGCGCCCTGGGGCATATCCTGCCACTTCACGCCGATGTGCGCCGCCGCGTGGCCGCCGGCGGAGAAGCCCATCACCGCGATTTTATACGGGTCGCAGCACCATTCCTCGGCGTGGGCGCGGGCGTAGGCCACCGCCTCCGCCGCCTCCCGCAGGGCCTGGGGATAGCGGGCCGGGGCGATGGAATATTCCACCACAATGGCGTTTACGCCCAGGCTCAGCAGCCGCAGGGCCACGGGCTCCGCCTCCCGGTCGCTGCGGAATTCATAGCCGCCGCCGGGAAACACCAGCACCAGCGGGCGCAGGCGGTCTTCCTCCACCGCCCGGTTGTCGGTCAGGTAGGTCACCAGGTTCACGCCGGTCTCCGGCAGGGGGATGCGGGTGTGCAGCATGAAAAACCATCTCCTGAAATTGATTATTCTGATGCGATGTCAAGTGCCTGCGGCGATCTTGTCCAGGGTGTCCTGCAAAATCTCCTGCCGCAGTGCCGTCAGCCAATCTGAAAATGCCACGGTATCAAAGGCGTATTTTTTGTTCAGCTCATATTCGTGCGGCTCCCAGGTGGAAAGGGGAGATTCGTTGTGCTGGATCACGGCTTCCAGCTTGTCCAGGCACTTATATACTTTGGATTCCGCGGTTTGCTGGGCATTCATTTCGGCATAGAGGGCCCGCATATCCTTGGCCACCTCCGGCGGCAGGGTGTCCACCCATTCCAGCAGCAAACCGTCTTCCGTTTCCCGGTGCTTTTCCGTTTTGGCAAAAACCGGAATATCGCCTGTGAAGCATTCGCCCAGATCATGGATCAGGCACATGCGCATCACCTTGTCCATGTCCAGGCCGGCAAATTCATGCCGCAGCAGGCAGGCCATCAGCGCAGCGCGCCAGCTGTGCTCCGCCACGCTTTCCCGACGGCCCTGAGAGGTGGTGCAGTGCCGGTGCGTGTCCTTCAAGCGCTCGGCTATATGCAGGATATCCAGAAACTCTCTCGCGTCCATGAAGCCCTCCGAAATTGCGGTCAGTCGATAAAATCGAACTGCATATCCTCGATCTGCACCGTGTCGCCCTCGCCCGCGCCGGCCTTGCGCAGGGCGTCGATCACGCCGGTGCGGCGCAGGGTCAGATGGAACCATTTCAGACTGTCGGTGTCCTCAAAGTTCACGCTGTTGATGAGCCGCTCCATGGCCGCGCCCTCCACCAGGTAGATGCGGCCCTCCCTGCGCACGGTATAGCCGGACAGGTCGGGCAGATCGTCCAGAAATTCTTCCTGCTCATAGGGAGCCACCGGCGGCAGGGCCCGCAGCCGCTCGGCCACGGCGTTCAGCAGATCGTCAAAGCCCTGGCGCGTGGCGGCGGATACGGGGTATACCGGCACGTCGGGATACTTTTCCTTGAACATTTCCAGGTAATCCGCCCCGTCGGGCAAGTCCATCTTGTTGGCTGCCACGATCTGGGGGCGGTTTTTCAGGTCGCCGTAGCGGGAAAGCTCGGCGTTGATGGCCTCAAAATCCGCCAGGGGATTCCGGCCCTCGCTGCCCGCCATATCGATCACGTGCACCAGCAGGCGGGTGCGGTCCACGTGGCGAAGAAAATCGTGCCCCAGGCCCGCGCCGTCCGCCGCGCCCTCCACCAGGCCGGGGATATCGGCCATCACGAAGTCCTGCCCGTGATGGCGTACGATGCCCAGGTTGGGGGTCAGGGTGGTGAAGTGATAGTTGGCGATCTTGGGCTGCGCCCGGGTGACTACGCTCAGGATGGTGCTTTTTCCCACGTTGGGAAAGCCCACCAGCCCCACGTCGGCGATGGTTTTGAGCTCCAGCGTGAATTTGAAGGGCTGGGTCACCACGCCGGGGCGTGCGAAGTTGGGGGCCTGCCGGGTGGGGGTGGCAAAGTGGGCGTTGCCCCAGCCGCCCCGGCCGCCGTGCAGCAGCACCCGCCGCTGGCCCTCCTCAAACATATCGGCCACGATCTGGCCGTTTTCGCCCTTCACTATGGTGCCCACAGGCACCTTGATCACCAGGTCTTCGCCGTTTTTGCCGCTGCAGCGGCCGCCCCGTCCATCCTCGCCGTTGGCGGCAAAGTATTTGGCTTTCATGCGGAAATCCAGCAGCGTGTGCATGTTGCCGTCGGCCAGCAGCACGATGCTGCCGCCGTGGCCGCCATCGCCGCCGTCCGGCCCGCCGTTGAGCACAAATTTCTCCCGGTGGAAAGAAACGCAGCCGTTGCCGCCGTTGCCCGCCTTGGCCGTAAAGGGGGCCTGATCCACGAACATCGCCATGGCTTACAGCTCCTTCGCGGCGCTCTCGGGGGCCAGCTTATCGCAGCCCCACAACACCAGGATGCCGGCAATCATGGCCACGATGCCCCACACGTCAATGCTCTTGAAGCCGGGGAACACGCAGCCGATGCTGCCGATGACGAAGCCCAATATGGCCGCGTAGGTCACGGCGGGGAATTTATGCAGCAGGTATTTGATCAGTTTGCTGCAGAACACCAGGCCCAGCACCACGCCGATTCCGAAGGGCAGCAGCAGCGCGATGGCGCTGCCGATCTGGCTGCTGGTCAGGGCGGCCACGGCGGCGATGATCTTGCCGTACGCCCCCAGCAGCAGCATCACAAAGCTGCCCGAAATGCCGGGAATGATCATGGTGGCGCTGGCGATGACGCCGTATACCAGCATCAGCAGGGCCTGACCCGCGTTCACGGCGCCCAGGGCGGCGCCGGCCTTGGCAGCCTCCTTGGCCTCGGCGTTGTTGCCGCTCACGATCATGGGGATCATGATGGCGAAGCCCGCCAGGAAGGCGATCACCGTGGCGGGGGTCAGCTGCACCCGGTTGCCCTTGCCGCCGGGCATAAAGGCGCTGCGCAGCAGCATGGGCAGGCTGCCCAATATCACGCCGATGAAGAACATAGCGCACTGGGCGGGCCAGCGCCCCAGCAGCCAGTTCATCAGCTTGCCGAAGGCCAGAATGCCGATCACCAGGCCCACGGCGAAGGTGACCAGGAACTTCCATTCCTTTTTGATATTGTGCAGCGGATCGCTCAGGATGCCGATCAGACGCTCGTAAATGCCGAATACCACAGCCATGGTGCCGCCGGACACTCCGGGAATGACGTTGGCCAGGCCGAACACGATGCCCGCTACCACAAAGAACAGAGATTGCATCATGGAAAAACAGCTCTCCTTGCATAGATTGGTGCATATAAACACCTATTATAATTATAGCCTATAAAAGGCAAAAAGTACAGCCAAAACCTTGTAAAAGATGGGAACAGACGGAGGCGGACGGGGCGTACTCTTTTGTGGCGAAAGAGTACCAGAAAGGGCTGCCTTTATTGTTAATACGAATGTCCATGCCGGAGAAGTCTGGCACAAATAGGAATGAAACTGCATTTTCACAGTATTCCCTGATTAAAACAAGACAACGAAAAGCAGAAATTGGCAAGGGAAACGTTGGAGGCCTCCGCGGCCTCCAAACCACTGCGCCAGGGTATTTCATACCCTGGACCCATCCGGGCGAACCGAATTAAAAGCAATAACAAACAATTTGTGCCTGAAACTCGGATGACGCCAAGAGAGCTTCCGGGCATAAGAAAAACCGATGGCCAGCCAGAAAATGAATTCATTCATTTTCTGGTCTGTCCAGCGGTTTTTCGCTGTGCGCTTTGCACACAGCGCGCCAGCGAAGCTGGCTGCCCGGAAGCGGTGGACGGCGGCCTTGTTTCTCGTTGCGGTTGCAGCTTTTACGGTCACAAACGCAGCCCTTTTCGGTTCCTTTTCGGGCATCGAAAAGGAACGCCCCCGTCGTATCCCTTCCCCGTCAATTTTCTGTTTCTTGTGCGGCATTCTAATCAGGTATCAGTATCAGAATATATGTTTGTTATGTTGTACTGCTGAAAGAAAACGGTAAAAAGCAACACGCCGCGGCTCGGGATGTATGCAATAAAGCGCGGAGCCTTGTCCGGCCTTCAATTTGTCGGCTGCCCAAAGCTCCGCGCTGTTTCTTATCGCTTTGCGCTGTTTACGCCAGCGTTACGTCCCATCCGCTGACGAATTTCAGCAGGCGGATCACGTCCATGATATTGGTCTTGCCGTCGCCGTTCACGTCGCCGATGCCCTCGGCAACATCCACCTTCCACCCGCTCACGTATTTCAGCAGGCGGATCACATCCATGATGTCGGTCTTGCCGTCGCCCGTCACGTCGCCGGTGGCGGCGGGCTCCTCGATGCGAACGCGGAAGCTGAGCAGGTACATGCCATCCATATACTCAAAGCTGACCGCCAGACCGTCATCCACGGTGAATACGTTCCCCTCCAGGGTGCCGCCGCGCCAGTTGGCGGCCTTTTGCGCGTCAAAGCCGGGGAAGGCGGAGAGATCCACCTTGCCATCCGTGGTGGTGATCATATAGGGGATCAGGGCCGTTGAATCGTTCCGTTTCACCTGGCCCATCAGGGCGGAATCGCACACCACCACATCCAGGACGGGGTTGCCGGTCACATCTAGGCCGGTCAGCGGCAGATTGTAGCAGCGCATCCATGCCAGCTCGGTGTTGGCGCTCAGATCCAAGGCGGTCAGCTTGTTATCAAAGCAATGCAGCTGCCGCAGGTCTTTGTTTTGGCTGAGATCCAGCTCGGTCAGATTGTTCCGCTCACAGGACAGCACGCGCAGCTGGGCGTTGGCGGTCACATCCAGCTTGGAGATGGCGCCGTTATCGCCGCACCACAGGTGGGTCAGCGCCGGGTTATTGCGCACATCCAGAGCGCTCAGCTTGTTGCCGGCGCAATCCAAATGGGTCAGCGCCGGGTTTTTGCTCACGTCCAGGACGGCCAGCTGGTTTCCGAAGACGGAGAGAAAGTCCAGCTTGGCATTGGCGCTCACGTCCACAGCGGTGAGGACGTTCCGCTGGCAGCTCAGGTAAGTAAGCTCGGGGAAATGCTCGATGCCCTGCAGGGTGGCGATGCCTTTGTTATTAATGTCGATGCGCTGCGCGGCGGTGATCTCCTCGGCGTTCAGCTTGCCGTCGTTGTCGGTATCAAAGGTTTCCCGCACATAGGCGCGGAAGGCTTCATCCGGGAAATTGGTTTCGTCGATGGGCAGGGCGTCCGCGTCCGGGTCTTCTTCGGTGACTACTTCGATGAAAATATGCTTACTTCCCTGATACAGGAAGGTGACCCACGTGCTGTTTTCCTCCCCTTTTTCCACGGTCAGGATGGTGCCGTTCACGGCGCCGCCCTCCCATTCGGAGCATTGACTTACATCCAGCCCGGGGAAGGCGCTCAGATCCACGGTACCGTCCTTGGTGACGACCTGGCCGGGAATGACGGCGGTTTTCTCGCTGCCCCGGGCGACGTTGGCCATCAGCGCGTAATCGCAGCTCACCGTTGCCACCTCGGGGTTTTGGGTCAGATCCAGGCTGGTCAGGCCGGTATGCTGACATTCCAGGGTGGCCAGCGCGGGGTTGCCGCTCAGATCCAGGCTGGTCACATCAGTATGCGTGAAGGACAGCCTTTGCAGCGCGGCGTTGGTGCGAAGATCCAGCGTGGTCAGGGGGTTATACCCGCAATCCAGCGTCTTCAGCTGGGTCAAGCCGCTGACATCCAGTTCGGCCAGCTCGTTGCTGTTGCAGGCAAGCAGCTCCAGCGGCGCGCTCTTGCTCAGCTCCAAGGTGCTTATTTTGTTTCTGCCGCAGATCAGCGATGCCAGGGCGTGATTATCGTTCAGCACCAGGTATCTCAGGTCGTTATCGCCGCAGTTCAGCGTGCGCAGTTTCGGGTTGTTGCTCACGTCCAGGCTGATCAGCTTGTTGGACATGCAGGAAAGGGTGCCCAATTCGCTGAAATGCTCAATGCCCAGCAGGGTGGATATGCCCATGCCGTTCACGGTGATGCTGAATACCGATTTGCGCTCTTCGTCATCCAGCGCGCCGTCGCCATCGGCATCAAAGTTTTCTTTTACATAGGCGCAGAAGATTTCATCCGGGAAATTTGTTTCGTCGATAACCACGCCTTCCGCCCCTGCAAAAGCGCACATGCACGCCAGACCGATCAGCAGCGTCAGGGCGATCAATGCCTTTTTCATGCTGTTCCTCCTTTTTGATTGGGTATGAAACGATCAGTTGGATGTCTGTACAATCATATATCATATTTTGCCGTTTGTCCAGAAAAAGTGCGGTTCATTCCAGGAAAAGCGCCGATCCGCTTTCCCGCTGCCGCCTGCCCCATTTTCCCGTCGTCTGCCCCTTCACAAATGGGAACATATGTGCTATAATTGCCCCCGGGCAGCTGCCCCATGGAGGAGAAAATGCACGAATCCATCATCATCAAGGGCGCGCGGGAGCACAACCTGAAAAATGTCGACGTGACCCTGCCGCGGGATAAATTGATCGTATTCACCGGCCTTTCGGGCAGCGGCAAGAGCAGCCTGGCCTTTGACACCATTTATGCCGAGGGCCAGCGGCGCTATGTGGAGAGCATGTCCTCCTACGCCCGGCAGTTTTTGGGCCAGATGGACAAGCCCGACGCCGACCTGATCGAGGGGCTGAGCCCCGCCATTTCCATCGATCAGAAAACCACCGCCCGCAACCCGCGATCCACCGTGGGCACGGTGACGGAGATCCACGATTACCTGCGCCTGATGTACGCCCGCATCGGCGTGCCCCACTGCCCCAACTGCGGGCGGGAGATCCGCCAGCAGAGCCTGGACGAGATCGTGGCCGCGGTGCTCTCCATGCCGGAGGGCAGCCGCATTCAGCTGCTGGCCCCCATCGTGCGGGCCCGCAAGGGCGAGCATGCCAAGCTGCTGGAGCAGGCGCTGAAGGACGGCTTCATGCGCGTGCGCATCGACGGGGAGATGTACCCCCTGGATGAAACGCCCAAGCTGGACAAGCAGAAGAAGCACACCATCGAGATCGTGGTGGATCGCCTGGTGGTGCGGCCCGACATCCGCCAGCGCCTGACCGACAGCCTGGAGACCGCCATGAAGCAGAGCGGCGGCCTGGTGACGGTGCAGGATGTGGACAGGAGCACCGAAACCCAGTTCAGCCAGAATTACGCCTGCCCGGACTGCGGCGTGAACATCGAGGAGCTGGCTCCCCGCATGTTCAGCTTTAACAACCCCTACGGCGCGTGCCCGGAGTGCGCGGGCCTGGGGGAGATCATGAAGATCAGCCCCGATCTGTGCATTCCCGACCGGGACAAGAGCCTGAACGAGGGCGCGGTCAGCTGCATGGGCTGGAACAGCGGCGAGGGCGGCAGCTTTGCCCATTCGGTGTTTGAGGGGCTGGCGAAGCATTACGGCTTTTCCATGGATGCGCCGGTGCGCCAGCTGCCCCCCGAGGCGCTGGATGTGATACTGTACGGCACCGGCGGGCAGAAGATCGACGTGGCCTACGAGAGCGTGAACGGCCACGGCACCTATAAAACGGCCTTTGAGGGCGTGATCAACGCCCTGGAGCGCCGCTACCGGGAAACCAGCAGCGAGGGCATGAAGGCCGCCTACGAGGAATACATGAGCCACGAGCCCTGCCCCGCCTGCCGGGGAAAGCGGCTCAAGAAGGAAGCGCTGGCCGTCACCGTGAACGGGCAGAACATCGCCCAGGTCAGCGATATGAACGTGCGCAAGGCCCGGGATTTCTTCACCGGCCTGACCCTGGGGCCCACCCAAAGCATGATCGCCGCGCCCATCCTCAAGGAGGTCAACGCCCGGCTGGGCTTCCTCTGCGACGTGGGGCTGGATTACCTGACCCTTTCCCGGGCGGCAGCCACCCTCAGCGGCGGCGAGGCCCAGCGCATCAGCCTGGCCACCCAGATCGGCAGCGGGCTGGTGGGCGTGCTCTACATTCTGGATGAGCCCAGCATCGGCCTGCACCAGCGGGATAACGCCCGCCTGCTGGCCACCCTCAAAAACCTGCGCGACCTGGGCAACACTCTGATCGTGGTGGAGCATGATGAGGAAACCCTGCGCAGCGCCGATTACGTGGTGGACATCGGCCCCGGCGCGGGGGAGCACGGCGGCGAGATCGTGGCCTGCGGCACGGTGGAGGACGTGATGAACGCCCCCCGCTCCATCACCGGCGATTACCTGGCGGGCCGCAAGGCCATCGCCATCCCCCCGAAGCGCCGCGCCCCCCGGGGCTGGCTCACCGTGAAGGGCGCCCGGGAACACAACCTGAAAAATATTGACGTGCCCTTCCCCCTGGGGGTGCTGTGCTGCGTCAGCGGCGTATCGGGCAGCGGCAAGAGCAGCCTGGTGAACGGCATCGTGCACAAGACCCTGGCACGGGATCTGAACCGCGCCCGCACCAAGCCGGGAGACAGCGACGGCATCGCGGGCATCGACCAGCTGGATAAGATCATCTGCATCGACCAAAGCCCCATCGGCCGCACCCCCCGCAGCAACCCGGCCACCTATACCGGCCTGTTTGACCTGATCCGCAAGGTGTTTGCCCAAAGCCCGGAGGCCAAGGTGAGGGGCTACAAGGAAAACCGTTTCAGCTTCAACGTGAAGGGCGGGCGCTGCGAGGCGTGCAGCGGTGACGGCCTGCTGAAAATCGAAATGCACTTCATGCCCGATCTGTACGTGCCCTGCGAGGTGTGCGGCGGCAAGCGCTACAACCATGAAACCCTGCAGGTGAAGTACAGGGGCTACTCCATCGCCGACGTGCTGGATATGACGGTGGAGGAGGCCATGCGGGTGTTTGAAAACCATCAGCTGATCATGAACAAGCTGCAAACCCTCTACGACGTGGGCCTGGGCTATATGCGCCTGGGCCAGGCCAGCACCACCCTGAGCGGCGGCGAGGCCCAGCGCGTGAAGCTGGCCACAGAGCTGAGCCGCCGGGCCACCGGCAAAACCATGATCCTGCTGGACGAGCCCACCACCGGCCTGCACGTGGACGACGTGAGCCGCCTGGTGCGCGTGCTGCAGCAGCTGGTGGACGCGGGCAACAGCGTGCTGGTGATCGAACACAATCTGGACGTGCTGAAAACCGCCGATTACCTGATCGACCTGGGCCCCGAGGGGGGCGACAAGGGCGGAGAGGTGGTGGCTGCCGGCACCCCCGAGCAGGTGGCCGCCGTGGAAAAAAGCTACACCGGCCAGTATTTGAAACAGGCCGGGGTCCGGGCGGAAAAATAATGAAGAAGCCGCGGGCCTGAAACGCCGCAATTTCGCTTTTCCCTTCCGCCGGGAATGTGATATAATCAAGCCGATCAATCAGGGGGGATGCATCAATATGAAGCTTTGTTCCGTTTATGACGAAGCGTTTTCCGCCTATGGCCGCGTGGCCGGGGGCGTTCCCGTTGAAGCGCTGCTGAACGCCGTGAAAAAGCGCCCCATGGGCGCCGAGCCCGCCTATTTTCCCCGGGAGGAAACGCTGCATGCCGTGACGGAGTTCGAATCCTGGGGAGAGGCTTTTTTCGGCGGCCTGCCCTATGAACTGGGCTATTGCACCGCCATCCGCGCGGGCAGCGTGGAGGCGCTGGTGTGGCATCAGGGCAGCGGCCTGTACGCGGGCGCGCAGGATTTCATTCTGCCCCTGGCGCTCCGCGCCGATATGAAGGATGGCGTGGTATCTGCCGATAAGGTGCGCCTTTTCCGGGTGCCTGCGGGCGTTGCGCTGGAGGTGTACGGCCCCACCCTGCGGGGCGCGCCCCAGCCCTGCGGCGGCGAAACGCGGGTGCTTATCTGCCTGCCCTACGCCACCAATACGGAGTTTACCCCCGCCATCCGTGCCAACGCCGTGGATGAACGGCTGATTGCCCGCAATACCTGGAAAGCGGCGCTGGATCGGCCTGTCGCCATTGATTAACGGCTCCCGGCAGCATAACGCCCCGCCGCTTTTTGAAGGCGCCGGGGCCGTTGCTTGAAACGGCGGAGAAGAGATTTTGATTTTGCGCATGAATTTCCGCGCCGTCCGCGTTCTATATCGGGAGACGTTCTTCCAAAGAGGAGAACCCTCAGAAGGAGAGAGAAAATGAAAAAGCTGATGCTGTGTCTGCTGCTTGTCCTGGCCTGCTGCCTGAGCGCCGCGCTGGCGGCGGGCGATCCGTCGGCGCATACCACCGTCACCGCCCTGGCCATTGAATTTGATCCGGAGCGGCCGGCATCCGTTGCCGTCAATGCCCGGATCACCGCCTATGCCCCCGCGCAGAACGCGCTGACGCTGGAGCTGATCGTTCCGGAGCGCTTTGACCGGGAGGATGTCGAAAGCCTGGCCGTGGGCGACGCGATCTACACGCAGGGGCAGGAGGTTGTTATCCAAACGCTGACGGAGCGCGACGGCTACCTGGTCATCAATGAAGGAGAATACGAATTATCGGAGGGCTCCGTATGGCTGTATGAGGATATGGAGGGCAGCTACCAGATTGCCGATTGGGATGACGACCACACCTGGACGGTGGCGGCAACGCTGCAGGTTCCCGTGGGGGATTCGCTGATTTTCCTGGATCAGATCGACCCCGCCACCGGCGATATCCTATCCATGCCCACCGTGCACGGCGCGGAGGAATTCCTGGCCCAGCTGGCCCGGGAAAGCGCGGAGGGAGGCCCGGGATTCACCGCCAACAACGTGTACGTCGCCTTTGACGCCAATGGACAGCTGGCGCTGATCCAGCGGTATTACGTGTCCTGGCAGTGAGAACGGCACCCCAATAAACAGCGCCCCGACGCTCAACAAGAAGCGCCGGGGCATTTTTTTGTTTACCCTTCCTGCCTTTTCAGCCACACCAGCAGCACCGCCACGTCGGCGGGGGAAACGCCGGGGATGCGGCTGGCCTGGCCGATGCTGCGGGGGCGCTGGGCGGCCAGCTTTTGCCGGGCCTCCATGCGCAGGGCGGTGATCTCCATATAGGGCGCGTCGGGGGGCAGCAGCTTTTCCTCCATGGCCCGGGCCTGGCGGATGGCGGTTTCCTCCTTTTGCAGGTAGCCTTCGTATTTGATCTGGATCTCCGCCTGCCGCCGGGCGCCGGGGGTATAGGCCGCCGGGTCGGGCAGCAGGGGATCGATGGTGCTTTCGGGATGGCGCAGCAGAGCGTCCTTTTTCGCCGCCTTCAGATAGGCGGTGATCTCCTCCGTCTGCCGGGCCTTTTGCTCCATGCGGCGCAGGCGTTCGTCCCCGGCCAGGCCCAGGGCGTGGCTCCGGGCGGTGAGCCGCAGATCGGCGTTATCCTGGCGCAGATACAGGCGGTGCTCCGCCCGGCTGGTCATCATGCGGTAGGGCTCGTCGGTGCCCTTGGTGGTCAGGTCGTCCACCATCACGCCGATGTAGGCCTGATCCCGGGTCAGGATGAAGGGCTCCCGCTCCTGGACATAGCGGGCGGCGTTGATGCCCGCCAGGATGCCCTGGGCGGCGGCCTCTTCATAGCCGGAGGTGCCGTTCACCTGCCCCGCCAGATACAGCCCCGGCACCTGCAGCGCGCCCAGACCCTGGTTAAGCGCCAGGCTGTCGATGCAGTCGTATTCGATGGCGTAGGCCAGCCGGGTCAGGATGCAGCGCTCCAGGCCGGGCACGGTGCGGTACATGGCCCACTGCACATCCTCCGGCAGGCTGCTGCTCATGCCCTGCACGTACCACTCGTCGTCGTTCAGCCCCTCCGGCTCCAGAAACAGCTGATGCCGCTCCTTGTCGGCGAAGCGCACGATCTTGCTCTCGATGCTGGGGCAGTACCGCGGCCCTGCGCTGGTGATGGCCCCGTTGAACATGGGGGCCCGATCCAGGTTGTCCAGGATGATTTTGTGGGTTTCCGGGGTGGTGTAGGTCAGATAGCAGTCCATGCGGTTTTCGATGGCATGGTCTGTCAAAAAGGAGAAGGGCACCGGCGGCTCGTCCCCGTGCTGGGGCGTCAAACGGTCAAAATCGATGGTTTTGGCGTCGATGCGGGCGGGGGTGCCCGTCTTGAACCGGCGGATGGCGAAGCCCAGCTCTTTCAGGCTCTCGGTCAGCCCGGTGGCGGGCAGCAGGCCCTGGGGGCCGCCGTCCCATTGCGCCTCCCCGATATAGATGCGCCCGTGCAGATACACGCCGGTGCACACCACGCAGGCCCGGCAGGGCACCCGGTCGCCGGTGGCCGTTACCACGCCGGATACGCGGCCCCCCGCCGTCTCGATGCGCACCACCTCGCCCTGGCGCACGGTGAGCCGATCCTGGGCGAACAGGGCGCGCTTCATGCGCTTTTGATACTCCCGCTTGTCCGCCTGGGCCCGCAGGGAATGCACCGCCGGGCCCTTGCTCAGGTTCAGCATGCGGCTTTGCAGGGTGGTGTCGTCGATGGCGCGGCCCATTTCGCCGCCCAGGGCGTCCACCTCCCGCACCAGATGGCCCTTGCCCGTGCCGCCGATGGCGGGGTTGCAGGCCATCAGGGCCACCGCGTCCAAATTCAGGGTGAACAGCAGCGTTTCCAGCCCCATCCGGGCCGCGGCCAAGGCCGCCTCGCATCCGGCGTGGCCCGCGCCGATGACTACGATATCGTACATAATGATCCTTTTTCAGTGAGAATTGCCGCCCGATGGGCGATCCGTACCGATTATAAACGCATGGACGCAAAAAAGCAAATCAAATCCATGCTCCCGCAGGGCAACCCCGGCCCGTCTCCCCTGACCCCATCTCCGGGCGGTGGTATGATGAAGATAAAGAAAGATTCCGTTCAAAAGTCCGGCATGATTCCGCTCCGCAGCTTCCGGCGACCCGCGTTTTCCGGAAAGGTGGGCGAACCTATGAAAAATGCTTTGCGCGCGCCTGCTTCCGATATGCGTCGGCCAGTTTTACCGATCTTTCGTGCAGATACGAATATAAAGGCTGTAAGGATGATTGTTATTGATAAAGCATTGCAGCGTGGTTAGAATTACTTCATCAAGGAAAAACCATGGAAGGTTTTCATGCGCAATCGAACGATTTTTTGTTGGAACAAAACGCACTGATAGAAGACCCTGATAAGAAAAAAAGTGGGTGAAAGCGCAAAGTGAACAGTTCAGATAAGCTTGAAGGAAGGCGCATTTTCTGATATGATATATACGTTTGTTTTTTATATTGCTTTTATTTACTATTTCAAATATATCGGCAAAATAGGGCACAAAATGTGCTTAAGGATATAAGCATTGTGGAGGAAATAAGCATGGATAACAGAGAAAAGCTTGACAAATGGGCTGAAAAACTGCTGAATACCGGGAAAAGAAATAATTTGGTTAATTTTAAAGATGCTCGGGCATTATCAGCACAAATTCTATATCCGTCTTGCGAAGAAGTTTTTACGAACTTTATATCCGAGCACACTTATATTGTGTACGATCCTCAAATTGATGACGAAGAAACAGATTTGGAAGAAACAATAGAGTCAGCGGCAAATAAAGAAAAAAAGAAATTGACTGCTGATGAATTTAGGGTAAAATACGAACATTGTATCAAGAGCAATTCTATTTTAGCATATGCACAAACGCCAAATCCCATAACAGCGGTTAAAAATATAGCAAAAAAGGCAAAAGAAATGCGAGAAGAAATAGGTATCAATGCTGCCTATCTCGCCTTTGGATTTATGAAATGGAATGAAAAAGAAGGTTCAGAAACTTTTTATAAAGCGCCCTTACTGCTGTTAAGCGTAAATATTATAACCGCTTCCGCACTGGACCCTGTAAAAATCGAACTAAACGAAGATGATGTCGTTGTTAATCCAACATTCGATTATATGCTTCGAGAAAACTATGGAATATCACTTCCTGCATTTGATGATGAGGACACGCTGGAATCGTATTTGGAAAAAGTAAAGAACAAATCAAAGAAAAAAGAATGGGAAGTCCTTTGCGAATGCAAACTGGGTCTTTTTTCATTCTTGAAAATCAGCATGTATCATGATTTAAAAGAAAATGCCAACAAAATTATTAACAATCAAAATGTAAAAATGTTACTTGGAGAACATAATTCTGCCGCGTATAATCATTTTTCAAAGGAAAGAGAATATTATGGTTCAGAGCCTCTAATTGACTTGCATACAGTAGTGCCGGCCGATGCAAGCCAAATAGAAGCGATAGAAATGGCGAAAACAGGACACAGTTTTGTGCTTCAAGGGCCTCCTGGGACTGGCAAAAGTCAGACAATCACGAATATCATTTCAGAATGCTTATATGACGGAAAAAAAGTACTGTTTGTGTCGGAAAAACAAGCAGCATTAAACATTGTTTACGACAAACTTAAGAAAGCTGGCCTGGAAGATTTTTGTCTAGAACTACACAGCCATAAAGCAAATAAAAAAACGGTAATCAGCGAGCTGAACCGAACCCTTGAATCAACAATAAGCACGGTTGATCCTCGCGTTCAAACAGAAATTGAACAGAAAAAAGAGGCGATGAACACACTTGAAGCATATGTTGCTTCGCTTCACAGGAAAATTGAATCACTTGATCTATCACCATTTGAGCTGTTTGGAAAATTTGCCGCTAAAAGCAAATATCCAGAAATAAATTATACGATAAGAAATATTAGTTTAAAAGGGCGCACATATTTTCAAAAAGCATTAAATCTTCTTGATCGTTATTGCCGCTATGTTCCGTCTGTTGGAAAAAACTACAGAAATAACCCTTGGTATGGCTTTAATCCAGGCCCTTTAGATTTCGAGAAAACAGAAACGCTGAAAGAGGATTTGCAAGCTTTGTCAGCAGGCATGCAGCAGTTGAAAAAAGCAAGTGATATTATTAGTCAAAAGTATAATTCGGAAATTTCAAACTATATTGAAGCAGTGCAATGGCAAAAGTTATTGTTCTTGTTAGCAGAAAGTGATGTTATTGTCCCTGCTCTGCTAACCCAAAGCGCGTTTAATTTTGCGATCCCATACGTGAAGGAGCTTAAACAGCAGAGTGAAAAAATGCTGCCAAACCGGAACAAAATTATACAAGTTCTGTCTGCTGAAGCAATTGATAAAATAGACGCGAAAACGCTTAAACAAGAAATGGAAACCCGCTTTTCTTCGTCTTTTTCGCGCTTGTTTAATTCAGAATACAAGCATATAATAGCCCAATTATCATCATATATTAAAAATGGCAATAAACTCAAATACCATCAGGCGGTAGAACTGATTAACAATTTAGCTGAATTGCAATCTGATATTGCTGTTTTCAATAATACAGAAGCCAAAATCCACGGAGCATTGGGAAAGAGTTATAAAGGAATTGATACAGATTGGAACCATGTTTGTTCCGAACTAAATAATCTGAAAAACTACATCACTGATAACACAAAGAATTTTGAAGTATTATCACAGATAAAGCCTTATGAATTTGAAAACGCGCAAAAGGGAATATATGAAGATGCACAATCACTAAAGAACATAACAATAAAAATCAATGCTGCCATCAAGCGTGTAAACCAGTACTTTACACCGGATGTCTATGATCTTGAAACATGCGACTTTGAATCCGGTATTATCAAACTTGATTTGTGCATATCCGAATTTGATAAATTAAAAAACTGGATGGATTTTCAGCTTCTTCTGCAAGACATCAAGGAGAATGATTTATCAGAATATATTGATAAGGCGATAGAGCAGCATATTTCAACAGAGGATATCAAGGGGGCTTATGAACGTGCATACTATCAAAAATGGAGCGAATTTGCTGTTTTTCTCGACCCGGTTTTAAGCGCTTTTTCTCGCGTTGAACAGGATCAGGCTGTCCAAAAGTTTTCTGAAAAAGATGCTCTGCAGTATGAAATAAATAAGAATATAATCAAATCCAAGTTGTCTCAGCAACGGCCTGATTTAGATTTGGTCGCAGGCGGAAGTTCGGTTGCAATTTTGCGGCGAGAGGGACAGAAAAAGCGGAAACAAATGCCTATAAGGCAATTGCTTTCTACGACGGGCGAACTTGTACAAAGAATTAAACCTTGCTTTTTAATGTCCCCTCTCAGCGTTAGCGCATATTTGGATTCAGAAATAATCTCTTTTGATACAGTTGTGTTTGATGAGGCTTCCCAGGTTTTTCCGCAAGATGCTATCGGCGCTATTTATCGTGGTAAACAATTGATTGTTGTTGGCGATTCAAAGCAAATGCCTCCAAGCAACTTCTTTAATGCGTCGGTGGAAACAGAAAATGACGACGAAGAAATGGGAGATATTGCTGACTTTGAATCTATTCTTGATATTTGCAGTACGGTATTTGATACAAAAAGGCTGATATGGCATTATCGCAGCCATTACGAACAGCTTATTGCTTTTTCTAATTTGCATTTCTACAATAATAATCTTATTACGTTCCCTTCTTCTAAGAAGGATCAAGTTGGGATTGGCGTTGATTATTACCCTGTGAATGGTGTATTTGACCGAAAGAATAAAACAAATAAAGAAGAAGCAATCGCTGTTGTCGATTTAATATATAAAAATATTGCTACGCATCCCGAACGTAGCCTGGGCGTTGTTGCCTTTTCTGCTGCTCAGCAAAACATGATCGATCGGATGCTATCCAAGAGGAGAGAAAAAGACCCCACCAAAGAATTCTTCTTCGGGCAAGACAAAGCAGAGCCGTTTTTTATTAAGAACCTGGAAACTGTGCAAGGCGATGAAAGAGGTACAATTATATTCAGCATTGCATATGCCAAGGACAGCTTAGGACGTTTTTTGCAAAACTTTGGGCCATTAAACCGACAAGGAGGAGAAAGAAGGCTGAATGTTGCCGTTACTCGCGCAAGAGATAATATTCAAGTTGTATCTTCAATAAAATATACAGATATTGATCTGAAAAGCGCTCATTCAAAAGGCGCAGAACTATTGAGGGCATATCTGGACTATGCACAAAACGGCGAAGTAGCCTTAAAACGAACGCTGACAGCTACTCAAAACGATCAATTTGATTCCGACTTTGAAATGTCTGTATGTGATTATCTGCGCGATCAGGGATTTACTGTTGATACACAGGTAGGATGTTCGGGATATAGGATTGATCTTGGATTAAGACGCCCAAATAGTTCTGACTATGTTCTCGCTATTGAGTGTGATGGAGCGACATATCATAGTTTGAAGAACGCAAGAGATAGGGATTGTTTGCGGCAAAGCGTTCTTGAAAGCATGGGATGGAGATTTTATAGGATATGGTCAACAGACTGGTTCCGTAGTCCATCGATTGAAAAAGAAAAGCTGCTAAAAGCGGCAAAAGAAGCAATCAATTCAAGCACTGGTATCGATGCTCTTTTCGAGAAGCAGTCACAATGCGAACAAAAGCAGGAGGAAAAAATAAAAGTTCAATATGTTACAGAGGTTTCTCATTCAAGAAAAGAGTTTCCAAAGTACAGGCAGCGTGATGCTTCGCGTATAATGGCCAGACATAGCTGTGACTTTATTGCAGGTATAAAAGAGATTCTAGAGTACGAAGCCCCCCTTTCAGAAGAATATCTGCTGAAAAGAATCCTCGAAATGTTTGGCAGAGAAAAGCTTACAAATGTTGTTTTTATGCAATTTGATGAGCGCATGAAAAACTGCCAAAATCAGGGTATTATTCGAAGAGATGGGTTCCTGTATTTACAAGACAATCATTCTGCTGTATTTCGTATTCCAGGAGATAGACCGGAAGACAAACGCGAGATCAAGTACATAGCCATTGAAGAATTAGCGGATGGATTTTACACTTTGATCAAGGAAAATATTGCAATCAATAAAGATGGGTTATACAAAAAGCTCAGGGATTATTTAGGCTTTAGCAGAACAGGTAATGCCATCGAGGAAAGATTTGATAAGGCAATTCAAATGCTGAAAGATTGCCGAAGAATAGAAGAAAGAGATGGCATGTTTACCGCCATAAAATAAAACGGGTGAGCGTTTTATCTTCGTGACTATATCGATTAGGATGCCTGAAGCTGCAAACGGATATTTGTTTTCATTCCCCCTCCCCCAGATCGTCGGGGGAGAGCTGCACCAGTATCACGTCGTCCCCGATGCGGGCAATGCGCTCCCAGGGGATGACCACGCCGTTTTTCTCCCCCTTGAACAGGCTGCCGATTTTGAAATCGCCGGGCACCACAATGGCCTGCACACAGCCGTCGCAGGCGGAAAACTCAATATCCATCACCTTGCCCAGCTTTTTGCCGGTGGCCACGTTGACCACGTCCTTCATTTTCAGCTCCGATAAGCTCATATCGTCCCCTCCGGCGCTTTTTTTCGGGGCCAAGGCACCCCGCTCGGCTCAATATATGAAAAAAACTTGGCGGAAATGTCCTTTTTGCCCCGGAAGCAGTTGCCAATCGTCAAAATATCCGTTATAATAGAGTGTCCGGGTGCGCGCGGATGCGGTTTGCGTGCGTTCCAAACGACAATGTTTCCCAATTCTCTTAAGGAGGAATATTATGAAAAAGTACGTGTACCTGTTCACTGAGGGCAACGCCAAGATGCGCGAGCTGCTGGGCGGCAAGGGCGCCAACCTGGCCGAAATGACCAATATCGGCCTGCCCGTTCCCCAGGGCTTCACCATCTCCACCGAAGCCTGCACCCAGTACTACGAGGATGGCCGCAAGATCAACGACGCTATCATGGCTGAGATCATGGAGAACGTAGCCAAGATGGAAGAGATCAACGGCAAGAAGTTCGGCGATCTGGAAAACCCCCTGCTGGTTTCCGTGCGCTCCGGCGCCCGCGCCTCCATGCCCGGCATGATGGATACCATCCTGAACCTGGGCCTGAATGACGACGTTGTGGCCGCCATGATCAAGGGCAATCCCGATCCCAAGTTCGAGCGCTTTGTGTATGACTGCTATCGCCGCTTCATCCAGATGTTCTCCGACGTGGTCATGGAAGTGGGCAAGAAGTACTTCGAGCAGCTGATCGACGCCATGAAGGAAAAGAAGGGCGTCACCTTCGACACCGAGCTGACCGCCGCCGACCTGAAGGAGCTGGCGCAGCAGTTCAAGGCCGAATACAAGAAGCAGCTGGGCAGCGACTTCCCCTCTGACCCCAAGGTACAGCTGTACGAAGCCATCCGCGCGGTGTTCCGCAGCTGGGACAACCCCCGCGCCAACGTGTACCGCATGGATCATGATATTCCCTACAGCTGGGGTACTGCCGTCAACGTGATGCCCATGGTGTTTGGCAACCTGAATGAGAACAGCGGCACCGGCGTGGCCTTCACCCGCAACCCCGCCACCGGCGAAAAGGTGCTGATGGGCGAATTCCTGACCAACGCCCAGGGCGAAGACGTGGTGGCCGGCGTGCGCACCCCCATGCCCATCACCCAGATGGAAGAAAAATTCCCCGAAGCCTACAAGCAGTTCGTGGAAGTGTGCTCCATCCTGGAGAACCATTACCGCGACATGCAGGATATGGAATTCACCGTTGAAAACGGCAAGCTGTACATGCTGCAGTGCCGCAGCGGCAAGCGCACCGCCCAGGCCGCTATCAAGATCGCCTGCGATCTGATCGACGAGGGCATGATCAGCGAAGAAGAAGCCCTGATGCAGATCGACGCCAAGAGCCTGGATATGCTGCTGCATCCCACCTTTGACGCCAAGGCCCTGAAGGCCGCCAAGCCCATCGGCAAGGGCATCGCCGCCTCTCCCGGCGCCGCCGCCGGCACCATCGTTTTCACCGCTGAGGACGCCGTGGAGCACGGCAAGAAGGGCGAAAAGGTCGTTCTGGTTCGCCTGGAGACCAGCCCCGAGGATATCGAGGGCATGAAGTTCAGCCAGGGCATCCTGACCGTGCGCGGCGGCCAGACCAGCCACGCGGCCGTGGTGGCCCGCGGCATGGGCACCTGCTGCGTTTCCGGCTGCGGCGACATCAAGATGGACGAGGCGAACAAGTGCTTCACCCTGGCCGGCAAGACCTATCATGAGGGCGATGTGCTGAGCCTGGACGGCACCACCGGCAACATCTACGGTGAGCTGATCCCCACCGTGCCCGCCGACCCCAACAGCGGTTACTTCGGCCGCATCATGGAGCTCTCCGACAAGTATAAGACCATGGGCGTGCGCACCAACGCCGACACCCCCAAGGACGCCAAGCAGGCGGCCGCCTTCGGCGCGCAGGGCATCGGCCTGTGCCGCACCGAGCATATGTTCTTCGGCCCCGACCGCATCCCCGCCTTCCGCGAGATGATCTGCGCCGAGACCGAGGAAGAGCGCAAGGCCGCGCTGGACAAGATTGAGCCCATGCAGCAGGCTGACTTCGAGGGCCTGTTCGAGGCGCTGGGCGGCTATCCCGTGACCATCCGCTTCCTGGATCCCCCGCTGCATGAGTTCGTGCCCACCGAGGAAGCCGATATCGAAGCCCTCGCGAAGGCCCAGGGCAAGAGCGTGGCCTACATCAAGCAGGTCATCGCCGACCTCCACGAATTCAACCCCATGATGGGTCACCGCGGCTGCCGCCTGACCGTGACCTATCCCGAAATCGCCGTGATGCAGACCAGCGCCATCATCAAGGCCGCCCTGGCCGTGAAGGCCCGCCATGCGGACTGGAACGTGGTGCCTGAGATCATGATCCCCCTGGTTGGCGAGCTGAAGGAATACAAGTTCGTCAAGAAGATCGTGGTGGAGACCGCCGATAAGCTGATCGCGGACGCCAAGAGCAATCTGAAGTACGAAGTGGGCACCATGATCGAGATCCCGCGCGCCGCCCTGACCGCGGACGAAATCGCCAAGGAAGCCGATTTCTTCTGCTTCGGCACCAACGACCTGACCCAGATGACCTTCGGCTTCAGCCGTGACGACGCCGGCAAGTTCCTGCCCGCGTACTACGCCAACAAGATCTATGAGAGCGATCCCTTCGCCCGTCTGGACACCGTGGGCGTTGGCAAGCTGATGAAGATGGCCGTCACCCTGGGCAAGGGCGAAAACGCCAAGCTGCACTGCGGCATCTGCGGTGAGCACGGCGGCGATCCGTCCTCCATCGAGTTCTGCAACGAGATCGGCCTGAACTACGTCTCCTGCAGCCCCTTCCGCGTTCCCATTGCCCGTCTGGCCGCCGCTCAGGCTGCCATCAAGGCCAAGAAGAACTAATAAGCAAACGCTTTATTAAACCCCGCCCTCCGGCTGAATGGCCGGAGGGCGGGGTTTTGTTATGAAGGCGCAGGCGGCGGGGAAAGAAACTATGCTTTTCCATCTTTCAGCGCGCTGTTTTTTCTTTCCCGCAGCGAGCGGATGATATCGCTGGCGTTTGCCTCGTTCGCTACGCCGGGATACTGCCGTTCAAAGTCGATCAGGGTGGCCTTCGTCTCCTTTTCAGCTGCTGCGATCTGATCATACAGTGTCTCGGGATGAGCATTGGCCATTGTGCGCGCAATGAAATCGCGGGAGCTTTCCGGCAGATAATCCCAGTCGCCGTACAAATCCTGCGCCGCTGCTTGGATTTGCTCCATCGTAATGGGATTTCCGCTCTTTTTGTGCTCCGCCAGGATGCCCAGCACATCGGACAAATCATTTTTGTATTGCCTGCCGGAGCACAGCTTCATGGCGATCAGGTACTCAACCGCTATTGTTCGGACGGTCAGCACGTTTGCGTATGTTCTGTAATACACGGCATATTGATACAGCTTTGGGGTATAGGAGCGCGTTTTTGTAAAATCGGAATTCAGCCATCCATTGGGCAGATGAAATTTATCGCCAACCTGGTTGATTGCCTCCTTCATGCCGGAGGAGGCATGGATCAGCGCATCCACTTCCGTGGTCATGCCGCGAAAGCCGTAATTGATCAGGATGGACGCGCCGCCGATCAGCACGATTTCAGCGGGCAAAGCTTTGCCGGCCAGCTTTCTGTATGCCTTCGCCACTTCTTTCAGATACAGATCAATATTGTCCCGGCTGAATTCGATCTGCTGTTCAGATGACATTGCGCACCTCGTTTTCAATAATATTGAATCTCAAAAATTCAGGAATTGCTTTTTGGCGGGCTTTTTCCTTTGTCAGCGTTTCGTCGCTGACGGCGCACACAGCCAATACACTGGCGGGGTAGAGGGTGCGCTCCAGTTTCACGCGCCGCAGATCATCATATTCCTTGCACAGCGGTACGCCGTTCAAGCGGCTGATATAATCCAGCATTGCCAGCAAATACAGGCTTTCGGGGTACCAACCACGCTGATAATACGCACGGATTTCGTCGTGCTGCAGGGTATCCATGATAAAATCGATGTCACCCAGCGCTTTCAGCCGATGGCATACGCCGCTTTTGAACAGTTCAAAATCGCTTCGCTTCTCCATGCAGGGCGTCAGCATGCTCTCCATGGATGTACCCAAAGCACGGGCGATCCGATACACGGTTTCAGCGCTGCATTTTTCCAGCCGCGTTTTGCCATTGCAGATGTCGTTCAGCGTGGCATAGGGAACGCCGCTCTCCTTCGACAAGCGATACATGCTCATGCCGCTTTGCTGAATTTGCGGAACAGGACGCATATCAAATCACCTCCTCTTCTATGATTATACCGGTATGCCGGTATAATGTCAAGGCGGGGGGAGAAAATATGCGGACTCTCGATCTTTTACTTGAACTGTCAATCTTTATTCATTTCCAGAGCCTTTTCATGAAATCAATAGGGAATTAAAAGGGCACCAGTATTATGCCACTGATGCCCTTTCAATTACCTGTTGCAAGCAAATCATAAGGTCTATTGAGTTATCTGTCCTTTTCCAATTCAGTTCTGATTTCGTTAATCTTTTTTGAAAACTCGCTTATAGTTGCTTGTAATTTTGTTGCCTCTTGCTGAACTGTATCAATCTGAGGTTGCATTTGATCTCGCATAGCCTTTCTTTGTGCCTTTATATCTTCATAGCTTGGCTTTTGTGAATTGAGCCGATTGATTTCTTCAGCAATTTGCTTTTTCTCTTTTCCCTTAAACATCCCCAGCGAGGCACGTCTATTTTCCAAATCACTAGCCGTAAACTTTCATGATCTTCCCTTCCTTCGTGCTGTTGTTGATCTGCTGCGGGAGTCCGCAAAAAGGATTGTCAAGAGGCGGCCTCCTGACAATTCCACATATTGCGCGATATCCTTTTCGGCGAGCGGCAGACCACCCAAGCATACAGGCCCTCCGGCTGAATGACCGGAAGGCGTTGCCATTTTCGGGGAACGTGTGGTATAATTGCCGGGAAAGGAACTTTGCACAGACTGGGGGAAAACGCGATGAAGAAAACGCGGCTGCTGTGCCTGCTGACGGCGCTGACGGTATGCCTGGCGCTGACGCCTTGGGCAGGACAGGCGGAGGAAAACGAAATATACGACGAGGGAGACGGGATTTACTCCACCGTGGCGGCAGGGTGGAACTGGCTGTTCTCCTATGTGGAAAACGGAGCACGCATCGAGGGCCTGCGCTATTTTCCCGGCGCGATGGATATGGTGATTCCCGATACCATCGCCGGGCTGCCGGTGGTGGAATCCTGCGGCTGGCTCTTTATGCAAATTGCCCGCAACTTTTCCAGCATCCGGTTTATGGATAATCTGACCTATATCCCGAATTGGGTTTGCTATAGGGCCGTGAATGTGCGGGAAGTCAGCATCCCGCCCAAGGTGCAGCACGTCGGCTGCTATGCCTTTGCGGGCTGCACGGGGATTGAGGAGGTTTATCTTCCCGACACGGCGCTGCGGCTGGAGGATGGCATTTTTGAAGGCTGTGAAAACCTGAAAAAAATACGGATGCCCGCGGGCCTGACCCGTATTCCCGAGAGCTTTCTTTCCGTTTGCACCAGCCTGGAGCATGTGGATATCCCCGCAGGGGTGACCGCCATCGGCGGTTGGGCGTTCAACTATTGCACTGCCCTGACCAGCCTGAAGCTGCCCGCCGGCGTGACCTATATCGGCGAGCGCGCCTTTGGCTACAGCGGCCTGACGTCGCTGGAAATTCCCCGGGGCGTGGAGCAGATCGTGTATCAAACCTTCATGGGCTGCAAAAATCTGCGGCATGTGACCATTCCGGATACCGTGACCCGCATCGATCGGTCGGCGTTTCAGGATTGCACGGCCCTGACCAGGCTGACCATCCCCGCCAGCGTTACGTCTATCCATGCCGACGCCTTCAGCGGCTGCGATCAGCTGGTGCTTACGGTGGACGAGGGCAGCTATGCCCAGCAGTATGCCGAGGAGAACAAGATCCCCTATGTGCTGCGGGGCAGCGAGCCCGCCCTGCGCGGCGATGTGAACGGGGATGGACAGGTGGATATCATGGACGTGATCCGGCTGCTGAAGGCGGTTTCGGGCTGGCAGGTGGAATATGACCGGGACGTGGCCGACGTGACCGGCGACGGCACAGCCGATATCATGGATGTGATCCGCCTGCTGAAGCACGTCAGCGGCTGGAGCGTGACGCTGGAGTAACGGCGCCGACTAAAAAACGTCAGCTTTAACGGGAAGAAATACGCGTTTTCTTTCAAGAGAAAGAAAGCCGCGCAACATAATAGCTGCTGACGCAAAAAGCCACAGGACAGACCGAAAAGCAATGCATTTGTTTTTCGGCTGCTCTGCGGCTTTTTTTGCGCGCGGGAACGGCTTGCTGATTTCAGGTTGCAGGCGCGAATTATTTGTTTTCCACCGGCAGATTGTGCTTGCCGGTGAGGGTATCCAGCGGGATGCGGCCCACGTACACGTATTTCAGCGCGCGGCAGTTTTTGAGGTCGTAATCAAAATAGCCGTAGTGCTCGTTCAGGGCGGTGAGGCCGCGGATGGCGGCTTCCTCGTCCTCCAGCAGCCGGCAGACACCGGTGCCGATCACGCTTTCATACCGGGCGGTGATGCCGTGGTCGGTGGTTTCGGTCTTGATGAAGATGTCGCCTTCAACGCATACCCTGGGGTTTTGCCGCAGCAGATCGATCTTCAGACCCTCCCGGGCGCAGTGAAAATAGATCACCGGCTGGCCGTCCTCCACCGCCAGGCCAAAGGAAACGGGCACCACATAGGGATATTCCGGCCCCATGATGCCGATGCGCACCGTGTCGCACCGGCGCAGGATATCCAGCATTTCCGCCCGGTCGGCAATCTCCCGGTCTTTTCTTCTCATGCAGGGTGGCTCCTTTATTCTTATCCCTTATTCAGCGTGCTGCGCAGGGCGGGGATCATGGCCTTGAACAGCAGCGGGGCGGAGACGATGGCCACGCCCGCGTTGATGATGGAGGCAGGGAAGCGGCTGACCATGCCGGCCCAGCCGTACATCAGCAGGCTCTTGAGCATGTACAGCGCCACATAGGTCAGCGCGCCGCAGACGGCGGCGATGACGGCGCGCGGGGTATCCTCGCTGCGTTCGCCCTTGTGCCATACGATCATGCCGCAGACCCAGGCCATGGCGAATTTGCTGACGAAGGTGATCATCACATTCAGGATATCGTAGCCGCCCGCCAGGGCGTCATACAGGGCGGAGCCCACGCCCGCCGCCAGGCCGCCGTACAGCGGGCCGAAAAACATGCCGCCCAGCAGGCACATGGCGTTGGCAAAGTGCACCTTGCTGCCCAGCAGCGGGAAGCGGAACAGGGTGACCACATAGATGATGGCCGCCATCGCGCCGATGAAGGCCAGGGTATAGGCGTTCATTTTCTTGGTTGTGCGCATTGCAAATCCCTCCTTTCGGAATATGCATCGTATTATAGTCCGGATTGCCTATGTGTGCAATAGGTATTCTCTCGCCTTGGCAAAAATGATCAGGCGGCTTTCCGCCGCCGAGCCTATCATAGCACAGTTCCGCCTCCGGCGCAAGCCGCGGGGCGCAGGTGCCTCCGTGCAGACGAACAACAGCCCCGGGCTCGTTTTGAGCCCGCTTTGTTTCTTTTCTTGAGGCATAAGCAATGATCCGCCTTTTTTGCCCGGCGATTACAGCACCAAACAATAATAATATATAGATTATTGATACTGCTGATATTATTGTGCCGCTTTTCTCCGATTTATGAAGCATGGTTTTTCAAAAGTTTTATTAATATACGTTAATATTAAAAACCGGATTGCTATCCTTTTCGGCATCGCCCCGGCAGGCTCCAACCAGCCCAAATTTGTGATAATTCATTTCGTCAAAATTGTGTTCCGCCTTTTTTGCTTTTTCCGGAAATAATCCATTCTCTCCCGCCTTCCGGCGGACGGCGGCGCAATTTCCGATTGAAAAAGCCTGGGAAATCCGGTATAATAAAAACATCATATTCCGGCAGCGCCGGGGTTGGGCCCAAGCCCGCCGATGTCGCCGATCATTGGAGGGAAGAATAATGAAAAAGTGCCGGGCTTTTCTGCTGCTGCTGGCGCTGCTGATCCCCGCGGGCGCGCCCGCCCTGGCGGCGGAACCGACCCTGACGTTCACCGCCCGCAGCGCGGATCTGAACCGCTATAACGGCCACATCCTCTGCCGGATGGAAAACGCGGCCTATTACAGCCTGTTGGACGCCGACGGCAATGTGCTGGTGCCGGAGTCGGAGGAATATACCTACATGAGCGCCACCGAATACGGGTATATTAAGGTGGAGCGGGCCGCGGCGGACGGTTTGCACGACGAGGGCTTGCTGGATGGCGACGGCAAGGTGCTGATTCCCGCGGAATATGCCGACATCGATATCGTTTCCTCGCGCTGGCAGCTGGGCATCAAGCTGGCTCCCTCCTCCGCCGAGGACAAGGATTACACCGTGCGCACCAACGATGGCAACACCTTCTACCGCATCGACACCACCGATTTCTATTTTGACGGCCGGAAGGTGGGCAGCCTGTCTCGCGCCGATTTCGGCGGCGGCTACTGCACCGCCTACGGCGCGTACATCCGCGTGCCCAACATCGCCAAGGAGAACGTGTATTACAACAGCAAGCTGGAGCCCTCGCCCTATGGCAAGGATTTCTATGGGGAGTACGATCAGCAGTATTATAACCGCGCTTACACCTATTATCACATCGGCAGCGGCCAGCAGGCCTTCGCGGCAAGCTGTACCCTGAATGCCGCTGACGTGGAGGATCCCTACCTGTACAGCGACGGCGCCGTGTATGATCTGCAGGGCAACCTTCTGTTCAACACCCTCCAGAATTATGACAGCATCCGCGACTTCAAGGGCGGCTACGCCGTGGTGTACAAGGATCGGATGTACGGCATGATCGACCTGACGGGCAAGGAAGCGGTGCCCCTCAAGTACAGCAGCGTGGGCTATTCCGAATCCGAGCCCTTCAAATATGGCTATATCAGCGCCGAACGGGATGGCAAATTCGGCTTTGTGGATGTGAACGGCCAGGAGAGCTGCGATTTCACCTATTCCAAGGACATCGTCAGCAACCGCAGCACCTTCGGCACCCTCAAAAACCTGGATGGCTCCATCATCGTGATCAGCGCCGCCGTGGGCGAGCTGCCCCAGCATTACAGCGACGTATCCTTCCCCGGTTATTACGGCTGCATGGTGTTCGAGGGCAAGAACGATCAGGGTCAAACCGCCCTCATCGACCTGTACGGCAATACCCTGCTGCCCTTTGACACCTACAATTCCCTGGACGCCACCCACGACGGCAGCGTGGCCCTGGTCTATCATGGCAACCGTCAGTATGACGTGTTCCGCTTTGACATCACCGGCCCCGTGAACCAGCCCGTACAGCGGCCCGCTGAAGAACCCGTCCGGGAGCCTGCTGCCCAGGATGACGGCACCTGGATCTGCGCCAACGGCCACGGCGGCAACACGGGCAACTTCTGCAGCGAGTGCGGCTCTCCCCGCCCCGCGGAGGAAACCCAGCCCACCCACTGCGCCAACTGCGGCTTTGAATTTGGCGAAACCGTGCCCAAATTCTGCCCCAACTGCGGCACGAAGACGGAGTAACGGTATTTAATCGAAAAACGGGATTGTCAAGGGGATTTCCCCTTGACTTTCATTTCTTGCGATCGGGAGGTGACGGGCATGGACAGGCAGCAGGCGCTGACGCTGTACGCGCAGGCCGCGGCAGCGGAGCGGGAGCAATATCTGTATCAGCGGGCGCTGGCCAAGGTCAGGCCCGTCACCCGCTCCATGACCCCCGAGGAAAAGGAAAAATACCTGCAAAGCCAAGCCTTTCAGAACACGGTATTTCAGCTCAAGCGCCGGGACAGGGCCCTGCAGGGCCTGCTGCGGGGCGAGCTGGTGCTGGACTATCACCTGGAGGAGTTTGACCGGCTGGCCGGCCTGATCCAGGACGGGGAACCCACGGACGGCAGGCTTGACCTGCCTTTTTTGCGCTCGGTGGAGCGCAGCCGCGTGCCGCTGCGCAAGGCCCGCGCCGCCCTCGCCTGGCTGCAAAGCGGCAGCCCGCGCGCGGTGCTGGAGCAGGCGGTAAAAAACCGTCTGGCCGAGGCGGAGGGCAAGGCGGCAGCCTTTTTGACGAAGGGCGATCTCTCCCGCGGGCTGAAAAACAGCCAGAAGGCGCAGCAGATCGTGTCCTTTGTGATGGATACCCGCTTTCAGAAGGGCTTATCCGCGAACCTGATCGACCAGGCATACTTCCCCCAATCCCTGGCCGCGCTGCTGCGGCAGGAGCTGCTGCGCGCCTGCCCGGAGCTGGGCCCCTGCGGCGGTGTGCTGACGCCCGCGGGAGAGAAGATTTCCTCCGCCGTAAAGGGCGAGGCGCATAAGGCGCAAACTGCCCTGTGCGCCGAGCTGCGGCGGCGGTTTCCGGAAAAGCGCATCCGCCTGCTCATCAGCCAGAACCCCTCCCTGCGGCGGCTGCAAAAGCAGGCCGACGCCCGAGCGGCCAAGGAGCAGCGCCTGCGCGCCGCCCTGCTGAACGCCATCCCGGAGCACTACCGCGACCTGTATCCCCTGGCCCGGCAGATGAAGCGCACCTTCATCCTGCACCTGGGGCCCACCAACAGCGGCAAGACCTACGAGGGGGTGCAGCGGCTGCGGGGAGCGCGGCAGGGCATCTATCTGGGGCCATTGCGCCTGCTGGCGGCGGAGCAGTTTGAAACGCTCAATATGGACGACGTGCCCTGCAGCCTGGTGACGGGGGAAGAGCAGATCCGTGTGCCCGGCAGCCGGGTGCAATCCTCCACCGTGGAGATGGCCGACCTGAAAGCCCACTACGACGTGGCGGTGATCGACGAATGTCAGATGATTGCCGACCGGGATCGGGGCGGCGCGTGGACGGCGGCCATCCTGGGCCTGTGCGCCGACGAGATCCACGCCTGCGCCAGCCCCGACGCAGAGGGCCTGCTGACCCGCATGATCGCGGACTGCGGGGATGAATACACCATCGTGCGCCACGAGCGCATGACCCCCCTGGCGGTGGAAAAGGAGGGCTTTCAGTTCCCCGCCTCCGTGCGGCCGGGGGACGCGCTGATCGTATTCTCAAAGGCCCGCGTCCACGCCGTGGCGGCGGAGCTGCGCAGCCAGGGCTACCGGGTGTCGCTGATCTACGGAGCCCTGCCCCCAGATGTGCGTCGGGATCAGGCGGAGCGCTTTCACCGGGGCGATACCGAGGTGGTGGTCTCCACCGACGCCATCGCCATGGGTATGAACCTGCCCATCGAGCGGGTAGTATTCCTGGAGGCGGAAAAGTACGACGGCGACATCACCCGCACGCTGACGGACGCCGAGATCAAGCAGATCGCGGGCCGGGCCGGGCGTTACGGCCTGTACGACGTGGGCTATGTGAACGCCTACGGCTTCAAGGGCCTGGTGGCAAACGCCCTGAGCAAGCCCCTGCGCCCGCTGACGGAGGCGGTGATCCGCTTTCCCGAATCCCTGCTGGGCATTCCGCTGCCCCTGACCCAGATCATCAATCAATGGATACAGATGCAGGACAAGGGCTGCTTTTCAAAAGCCTCCACCGCGCGCATGGCCGCCCTGGCCGCCATGCTGGAAACCAGGCATACCGACAAGGCGCTGCTCTACCGCTTCCTGTGCATCCCCTTTGATGAGACCGAGCCCGATCTGCTGGCCCGCTGGAAGGCCATGTACCACGCGGAGTGCCAGGGCGAGCACATCGCGGTGCTGGCAGAGATCCCCGGCCTGCTGGATCCGGAGGAGTGCACCATGCAGATGCTGGACGCCCTGGAGGCGGATTACCGCCGCTGCGACCTGTATTACAATTACGCCCGGCTGTTCATCGAGGAGCCGGACGCCCTGCTGGAGGAGATTCAGCGCCGCAAGGATCTGATTTCCCGGGGCATCATTCACATCCTGTCCACCCAGAAGCTGCAGCAAAAGGTGTGCCACAGCTGCAAAAAACGCCTGCCCTGGAACTGGCCCTACCGCCTGTGCGACAGCTGCTACCGCCGCCGCAGCTTCGGCCGGGGCAAACGAAGCGCCTTCGCTTCGGATATACGGCCGTGGGAGGAATAAACCGCGCCTCATACTATTATCTAATAAAATAGATGTTCCTGGGGGAAACCGCTCTTTGGAGCCCAAAGAGCGGTTTCCCCCAGCCCCCTTCCGAGAAAGGCGAATAGGGGGGAATGATTCTATGCTAATGCTGTGTGTGTCTACATTTAATTATACTATTTCCAATCTAAATGCTTGAATATTATCGACATATATGATATAATGGAAACGGTGATGAGTGATGAAGCGTTTCCAGATAACAGAAGCGGAGTACGAGGCAATCAAGGCGAAAGAAGCAGGGACGA
>Ga0079305_1001181_pt1 | contig 38529 bp, 54 predicted proteins | sample LMS_cellobiose_e_FD_79183 | JGI IMG/M metagenome (GOLD analysis project Ga0079305, IMG submission 79183) | Rumen-fistulated moose microbial communities from Alaska, USA - LMS_cellobiose_enrichment | ecosystem: Host-associated > Mammals > Digestive system > Stomach > Rumen fluid ... | reverse complement strand
CGGAGAGATGTTTCCCGACGAGCTCACGCTTACCTACGAAAAGAAGCAGGAGATGCGCTACGGCGAAAACCCGCATCAGGCGGCGGCGTTCTATAAGGAGATATCAAACGAGCGCACCGGTACCATCGCGGCGGCTGTGCAGCTCCACGGCAAGGAACTCAGCTACAACAACATAAACGACGCCAACGGCGCCCTCGACCTCATTAAGGAATTCGACGTTCCGTGCGCTGTCGCGGTGAAGCACGCCGTTCCCTGCGGAGTCGGTATCGCCGACGAAAGCGCCGGCGAGACGATATACGACGCTTATATGAAGGCGTATAACGCAGATCCCGTTTCCATCTTCGGCGGCATCGTCGCTCTCAACAGGAACGTGACGAAAGCGTGCGCCGAGGAGCTTGCCAAGATATTCCTCGAGATCGTCATAGCGCCTTCTTACGACGACGACGCACTCGCGGTACTCGAACAGAAGAAGAACATACGCATCCTTCTCCTTCCCGATATAACAAAGAAGAACACGAAGGATATGCTCGACATGAAGAAGGTCGCCGGCGGACTTCTCGTCCAGCAGCTCGATACCGAGCTTCTCGGAGACGAGATAAAGTGCGTTACCGACAGAAAGCCCACCGACGAAGAAATGAAAGCCATGCTCTTCGGATGGAAGGTCGTCAAGCATACCAAGAGCAACGCCATCGTCCTTTCGAAAACTGACCGTACCACCGGCGTCGGCCCCGGTCAGACGAACCGCATAACCGCCCTTGAACTCGCCGTGAAATACGCGGGCGAAAACGCGAAGGGAAGCGTTGTCGCATCCGACGCGTTCTTCCCGTTCGACGACTGCGTAAAGGCGGCGGCGAAGGCGGGCGTCACCGCCATCATCCAGCCCGGCGGATCCGTCAGGGACGAGGATTCGATAAAGGCGTGCAACGAAGCCGGCATCGCGATGGTGTTCACCGGCATGCGCCACTTCAAACACTGAGGACAAGCGCCGCCGAAAGGCGGCGCTCAATGTGATCTATATGGATATTCTATTGTATTTTGCCGGAGCCGCTGTCTGCGTTTTCCTCGTTTATCTGTTTTTCCTCATGCCCGCTTTTGACAGAAAATGCGTGGCGGATTTCAAAAAGATACTCTCTTCGGGAGGAAACATGATCGCCCACCGCGGACTTCACGGAGACGGTGTTCCGGAAAATTCTCTTGAAGCCTTCCGCAAAGCTTCCGCCGAGGGGTACAGCATCGAATTCGATATCGCTCTTTCCAAAGACGGCGTACCCGTCATATTCCACGACGAAAACGCCCTCAGGATGTGCGGAGTCGACAGAAAAATATCCGATATGACGCTTTCGGAGATAAAGGAGCTTTCTCTTGCCGGCACCTGCGAGCGCGTTCCCACGCTCGAGGAAGCGCTTTCGGCGATAAAGGAAAGCGGGATGAGAAGCGACAGATTCATCCTCGCGGAGTACAAGCCGGCGAAGTATGACGAAAAGCTCTGTCCCGCCGCCGCGCCCATGCTCGAAAAGTGCGGGCTTTACTACGCCGTTGAATCCTTCAATCCCATGTACACTCACTGGTATCAGAAGAACATGCGCGGCGTGGTGAGAGGACAGCTCACGACGTCGTTCACAAAAGAGGAAAAGAAAAAGAAAAAAGAACTCATCCTTCTCGAAAAACTCCTGGTGAACGTCATGTCGCGCCCGGACTTCATATCGCGTCCCTGCGATGATTATAAGTGCGTGGGGCATAAGATATGCGTCAAATGGTTCAAGTGCCTCGATCTCGTCTGGACGCCGAAGCCGGAGGAAAAGGCGAAAGAGCTTTTGAAAACGGCGGACGGCTCCATATTCGAAAGATAAGCAAATACAAGGAATAAAAGAAGATAAAAGACGAAAAAGAAGATAAAAGATAAGATCGTCAAAGGAGAACAACATATGACCGGAATAATCTGCGCGACGGACGACGAGATACTTCATATTGCCGCCGAAATGAAAAAAGCGGAAGATCTGAAGGTCGAAAAGATCGGACTGCGGACCGTATATACGGGAAGCATGTACGGAAAAAGAGTCGTTCTCACGCAATCCAACATAGGAAAATCCGCCGCGGCTCTGACCGTCGGCATACTCGCCATGCGTTTCGGCGTGGATGAGATAATATTCACCGGAACGGGCGGATCTCTTTCCGCAAAGTGTACTCTGGGCGATATCGTCGTGGCGGATAAGCTCGTTCAGCACGATTTCGACCTTCCCGGCGACAGAGATTTCGTTATACCGATACTCAACAAGGCGTATTTCGAGGCGGACGCGGCGCTGTCCGAAAAGCTTTACCGCGCGGCGTCGGAGTATATAAAGAATGAGATAAAAGACGAGCTCGACGACGAAACGGTGCGCCGCTTCGGGCTTTCCTCGCCAAAGGTGCACAGAGGCAATATCGCCTCCGGCGACGTGTTCGTCAGAACGAGCGAGAAGAAAGAATTCATAAAAAGCCGCGTCGAAAACGTGCTTTGCTGTGAGATGGAGGGCGCCGCCGCCGCGCAGGCGGCTTTCGAGCTCGGCATACCGATCGCCGTGGCGAGGATCATATCCGACGCCGCCGACGAGGACGCGGAATTTTCCTACGATATGTTCGTGAAGAAGGCTTCTTCCGTCATAAATGCCGGAATAGTGCGAAATCTTTTAAAAAACACTTGATTTTGCCCGCGCGTTTGTGTATAATGGAAAATAGTAAACCTTGCTTTATGAAAATGTCCGCCCGACGCGCCGTGAGAGGTACAAAGGATAAAAATCAAAATCCTCAGCGCGCATAACGGGCGTAATGAAAGGAACGGGACAAATAATGAAAATCATAAATTACGGAATAATCGGATGCGGACTCATCGCCGATTATCACGCAAGAGCGGTACTGGAGCTCGAGAAGACAAGACCCGTAAAGCTGTACGGCGTCGTTGACGTGCGCCGGGAAGCTGCGGAGAAATTCGCGGCGAAATATAATATCAAGGTTTTTGATACGATAGACGATATGCTCGCATCCCCCGAGATCGACGCGGTATCCATCTGCACTCCCAGCGGATTCCACAGCGATCTGGCTGTAAAGGCGGCGAACCACGGCAAGCACATAGTTGTCGAAAAACCGATGGCTATCACCAAGGAACAGCTCGAGGCGGTCGTGGCGGCTTGCGATTCCAATAACGTAAAGCTCTCCTCCGTAGCTCAGATGAGATTTTCGAAGAACATACAGCTCACGAGAGAAGCGATAAAGAGCGGCAGACTCGGCAGGATGGTATGCGGCGACGTTTACATGAAGTATTACAGATCTCCCGAATACTACGCGGCGGGCGGCTGGAGAGGCACCGTAAAGCTTGACGGCGGCGGAGCTCTCATGAACCAGGGTATCCACGGCATAGATATACTCGAATACATAATGGGACCCGTAAAGTCCGTATACGCCATAACCAGGACCCTTGCGAGAAAGATCGAGGTCGAGGATACGGCTGTCTGCGTTCTCGAATACGAGAGCGGCGCGCTCGGCGTCATCGAAGGGACCACCAGCGTTTATCCGGGATACGAGAAGAGATTCGAGTTCCACGGCGACAAGGGAACGATAAAGCTTGAAGAGGATTCCTTCATCGATTGGAATATCGAGGGAGAGGAAGTACCGCCCGAGGTGGTGTTCGAGGCTTCCCACGGCTCTTCCGCAAGCAGACCCGATTCGATCGACGTTGACGGTCACGTGAGGAACATAGGCGACCTTATCGACAGCATCGTCGAGAACAGGAGTCCGCTTATTGATCAGCACGAGGGAAAGATGCCTGTGGATCTTATCCTTGCGATCTATGAATCGAACAGGACCGGACGCCCCGTCGACATGAAGGAGTTCAGGAGCAGAAAGTAAGCTCTTCAAAATCCTATACGACCATACGGCGCATACACGGTGCGTTACGGCATATGTGCCCCGCGCCTTGTGTGCGCCTTGCTTTTATATACGATTTTTCATTACGGAGATTTTTATGGATACGAAACCCCGCAGAATAAAGCTTTGCGACGACGTTTATCTGAACGTCATCAGAACGGATAAGTTCAAGACCAACTTCCTGACTTTCTTCTTTCTCACGGATCTCACGAAAAGATCGGCGAGCTATTGCAGACTGATTTCCCGTATGCTTCCGAGAGGAACGGCGAAATATCCGACGGCGCGCCTTCTCAGCCGCGCTTTCGGCGACTGCTACGGCGCCTCCTGCGACGCTTTCGCCATAAAGCACGGCGAATCCCAGGGGATCTGCGTCTCTCTTTCGACGCTCGCGGACAAGTTTTCCCTCGACGGAAAGCCGATAATCTCCCGTGCGATAGATCTCGCCACGGAAATGATCTTTTCTCCCGCCGTAAAGGACGGAGGATTTGACGACAAGGTGCTCGACGGAGAAAAAAACAACGTGAAGGACGCGATAAGCGCCGAGATCAACAACAAGGGCGAATACGCGAGAAAGCGCATGATACAGATCATGTGCGAAAATGAGGCGTATTCCGTAAACACCCTCGGATATCCCGATATCATAGACGAAGTGAACGGAAAGCAGCTTTACGAATATTACCGAGCTTTTCTTTCCGGTGCGAGGACCGAGATATATTTCGCCGGTATCTGCGACGAGGCGCTTCTCGAAAGCAAGCTGAAAACCGTGTTTTCGTCTGTGGAAAGACGTCCCGTGAAGATGAGCGGCACGGTGATAATATCCGACGCGGAAAGGGTAAAAAGGGTCACGGAAAAGATGGATATGACCCAGTCGCATCTCGTCATGGGCTTCCGCACCGGCGTCACGATGGACTCTCCCGATTTCGTCCCGTTCATGCTTTACAACTCGGTGCTCGGCGGATCGCTCACGAGCAAGCTGTTCATGAACCTTCGTGAAAAAATGTCTCTGTGCTACACGGTCGGATCTTCTCCCGACGGCTCGAAGGGAATAATGCGCATATACGCGGGGATAGATTCGAGAAACAGCGAAAAGGCGATAAACGAGACCTTCCGTCAGATGAAGCTCATTGAGGACGGAGAGATAACGGACGACGAGATAAAGGAATCGAAGAGCGCGATAATAAATTCCCTCGTCGGGCTCGGAGACAATCCCGGAGCGCTCGCCGGATGGTATCTTCCCAGAGCCCTCTGCGGCGACTTCGACGAGACGCCGGAAACTCTCGCGGCGAAGGTAAAAGCGCTTGAGAAAAAGGACGTGATCGCGTGCGCGCGCCTTGTAAAGACCGACACGGTATATCTGCTCGAGGGCAACGAAAAGGAAAACGGCGCGGACATCGAAACGGAGGAGAACGATGATCAGCTTTAAGGAATTCAAGAACGAAAGACTCGGCGAAAAGTGCCTTTACGGAGTCCACTCCTCCGGACTCGAGGTATTCCTCGTGCCCAAGGATCACAAAAAGTCATACGCGATATTCGGAACGAGATACGGAGCGATGCACCGCACCTTCAAGACGGATTCCGACCCGGATTTCGTCACGGTGCCGGACGGGATTGCCCACTTTCTCGAGCATAAGCTGTTTGAAAACGAGGACGGCTCGGATACCTTTTCACTTTACGCACAGCACGGTGCGAACGCCAACGCGTTCACGTCGAACGAGCTCACCGCGTATCTTTTCTCGGCGACCGGAGATTATTACGAAAACCTTGAGATACTTCTGAAATTCGTCACCTCTCCTTATTTTACCAAGGAGACGGTGGACAAGGAAATGGGCATAATCGGTCAGGAGCTGAGAATGTACCTCGACAATCCTTACAGAAGACTTTATAAGAATCTGCTCGACGCGCTTTATGTGAACAATCATGCGAAGATCGACGTGGGCGGCACCGAGGAGTCGATAGCGAAGATAACCCCGGAGATACTTTACAGATGCTACGGCACGTTTTACAATCTCCACAACATGACGCTCTGCCTCTGCGGCAGCTTTGATCCGGAAAAGGTATCGGACGTCATGGACAAGACGCTGAAGCCCTCCGAACCGATAAACATCACACACAAATTCCCCGAGGAACCGGACCGCGTGAACAAGAGCGTCGTTACCGAAAAATTCAACATCGCTCTTCCCATGTTTTACCTCGGTATAAAGGACACGCCATTTTCGGATTTTACCGATCCGAAAGCGATCCTGAAAAAGATATGCGCTCACGACGTGCTTCTCGAGATACTTTTCGGAAGATCTTCGGATTTCTACAATGACCTTTACGAATCCGGGATGATCAACGACAAGTTCTCCAGCGGATATATCTACGGAAAGAACTTTTCGTTCGTATACTTCGCGGCTGAAACGAGAGAGCCGGAAAAGGTCGCGGCGATGATCCGCGAGGAGATAGAGAAGGCGAAGAGCGGAAAGTACGGCGAAGTCATAAACGAGGCGTTCGAAAGAAGCCGCAGAACGGTTTACGCCGACTGCGTCCAGGAATGGAATTCAACCTCGGACATCGCCGACAACATCCTCGATCTGCGCTTTATCGGCGCCGACGTTATGGGTATGGCGGACGCGGCGGCGGAGCTTACCGTAAGCGACGTGCTTGAAAGACTGAGAGAGTCCTACGATCTCTCGCTTTCCGCGCTCAGCATAATCGTACCGGACGAGTGCGCTGAAAGCGAAAAATAAGAAAGGCGGATCCCGCCGGAAAAACGAAAGGAATAGCCATGGAAGAATATTCGGCGCCCCTCGGGGAAATAGCGGATGAATTCGCCCTGGTGCCCGCGTGGGTACCGGAAGGCTGGAGAGAAATAGAAGTGGTCAGATCGGACGTGAATCGTCCCGGTCTTCCCCTCACGGGTTTTTTTGACCATTTCGATCCGCTCAGAATACAGATAATAGGGAACATAGAGCACAGGTATCTTGAAACGCTCGACGACGCGACGCGCAGGATAAGAGTCGAGAACTTTTACAAGACGGCGCCGGTCTGCGTCATATTCTCGGCGGAAAAGCCCCCGTTCCCGGAATTCATAGAATGCGCGATGGTCTATTCGATCCCCGTTTTCACCACGGCGAAGAAGACTACTCAGCTCATGGCGGCGATGATCTCTTCACTGAACGTAAAGCTCGCCCCGAGGATAACGCGCCACGGCGTTCTCGTGGAGGTATACGGCGAAGGCATACTGATCGTCGGCGACAGCGGCGTCGGTAAGAGCGAAACAGCGATAGAACTCGTAAAACGCGGACACCGTCTCATCGCGGACGACGCTGTGGAGATAAAGAAGGTCTCCGAAAAAACGCTCGTCGGAAGCGCGCCCGAGCTTATCCGCCACTACGTCGAGCTGCGGGGCATCGGCATCGTGGACGTGAGACGCATATTCGGTATGGGCGCGGTCAAACTGACCGAGAAGATCGACCTTGTGGTCAACCTCGAGCTGTGGCAGCAGGGAAAATTCTACGACAGATTCGGCGCAGATACGGAGTATACAGACATAATGGGCATAAACGTACCGTGCATAACGATACCCGTCAAGCCCGGCAGAAACCTCGCCATAATTCTCGAGATCGCGGCGATGAACAACCGTCAGAAGAAGATGGGATACAATACCGCCGTGGAATTCAACAAAAAGCTGATGGGTCAGATGGATGACTCGGCAAGATAAGAATGTAACGTAACGGAAACAAACGCATATAATAAAAGGGGAGAGAAAAAATGGAGAAAAGATATATAGGCATCGACCTCGGCGGAACGAAGATCGCCGCCGGACTCGTGGACGATAACGGGAACATACTGAAAAAAGTGTCGACTCCGACGCTGGCTTACCGCCCCGCTGAAGAGATAGTCGACGATATGGCGCGCCTCGTTAAGGAGCTTTGCGGCGAGTTCTCGCTTTCACCGTCAGATATAGAATTTTTGGGCGTAGGGACCCCCGGAATCGCGAACACCGAGACGGGATGCGTCGATTTTTGCTCGAGCCTTCCTTTTGTCAGATACCCGCTCGTTTCCGTGCTCAAAGAAAAGACCGGCATCGCCGACGTCGATATAGAAAACGACGCGAACGCCGCTGCGAAGGCGGAGCAGGTCGCCGGAGCCGCCAAGGGCGCCCGCGACGCGGTCATGATCACCCTCGGCACCGGAGTGGGCGGCGGCGTCATAATAAACAACAAGATATATTCCGGCTGCAATTTTTCCGCCGGTGAGCTGGGACATATAGTCATACAGAAGGACGGCAGAGAATGCAAGTGCGGCAGGAAGGGATGCTGGGAGACGTACAGCTCCGCCACCGGACTCATACTTACCACGAGAGAAAAAATGGCGATCCGCCGCGATTCCATGATGTGGACGCTCTGCGACAACGACCTTGACAAGGTCAACGGCAGAACGGCGTTCACGGCTATGAGAGCCGGCGACGAGGCGGCGAAGGACGTCGTCGACGAATACGTAGACTATCTCGTCTGCGGACTCGTGAACATTATTAACATATTCGAGCCGGAAGTGCTCGTCATAGGCGGCGGCATATCCGGAGAGGGCGACAAGCTGCTCGATCTCATCCTCGCTCCCGCGCTCCGTCAGAGGTATTCCGCACGGAGCGAAAAGAGAACGGAGATAAAGATAGCCACCCTCGGAAACAACGCCGGCATCATCGGCGCGGCTTATCTCAGAAAATAACGCGTCGTCGCGCGATTTGCGGAGACATTGGGATGAATGATATTCTGCTTGATCAACTGAATAAAGAGAGGATAGAAACGAGGAACGGCGTTTTGCTCTCCTCGCTGACGTCCTTCCGCATCGGCGGACCGTGCAGAGGAGCGGTGTTCCCGCGCAGCGCTGAGGATATGAAAAAAACCCTCGCCGTTCTGTCGGGCGAAAGAGTGTTCGTTCTCGGCAACGGGACGAACGTGCTCTTTTCCGACGGCGGCTTTGACGGATACGTCATATCCACGACGGCGCTTTCCGGCTTTGATACCCGGGACGAGGGCGAAAATGTGAAGATAACGGCGCTTTCCGGAACCGGCATGACTTCGCTGGCGTTCAGATGCGCAAGGCTCGGGTATTCCGGACTCGAATTCGCGTACGGGATCCCGGGAAGCGTGGGCGGCGCCGTGTATATGAACGCCGGAGCGTACGAGCATGACGTTTCCGAGGTCGTTTTGTCCTCGGAATACGTTACCGAAAGCGGCAGTGAAGGCGTCCTTAACGGTAAAGATCATTCTTTCGGATACCGCAAAAGCGCTTACATGGACGGCGGAAAAGTGATAATATCAGCGACGTTTACGCTGAAAAAGGACGACGCCGCGCGCTCGATGGCGCTGTGCGACGAGTATATGGCGCGCAGAAAAGCAAAACAGCCCCTTGAATATCCGAGCGCGGGAAGCTTCTTCAAGCGCTGCCCCGGTCATTATACCGGCGAGATGATAGAAAAGTGCGGACTTAAAGGATTTTCGGTGGGAGGCGCACGCGTCAGCGAAAAGCACGCCGGCTTTATAATCAACGCCGGAGGCGCCACCGCCAAGGACGTGACGGAGCTTGCAAGGATCGTTGCGGAAAAGGTCTTCGATAAGTTCGGAGTCCGCATCGAAAACGAGGTACGCCTTATAGAGTGCTGAAAGAGAGCGAAAAAAGTAATATGAAAGAGACATTTTCCTCGGAGCTGAAAAAAGAGCTCTGTGCGAAAACAATGGATGAATTCGGCATCTCGAGGATGGCGAAGGGAAAAAAAGAAGAGTCCTTCGGAGCGTTTCTGAAGGGCGCTTTCGTTTGCGGCGCTTTGCGGAAGGAGAGCGGGGGATTCGTGCTCCGCTCGGAAAATGAGGCGTTCCTTGAAATATGCGAATTTCTCCTCATAAGCCTGTGCGACAGCGAGGCGGGACTTAAAACGACGTCCGAAGGCAGGATAAACGGCATTTCGTACGGAAAAGACGTGCCGCTTCTTTCCGGCTTTTCCGAAAAGATCGAAAAAGTTCCTTATGAAGAGACGGAGATATCCCACCCCGAGCTTTTCCTTCGCGGGGCGTTTCTCGCCGCGGGAACGATACTCAATCCGGAAAAGGGATCTCATCTGGAGATAGTCTGTCAGACGGAAAGAAGCGCCGGCTTTGTTTCGTATCTGATAGAAGAGGGCGGCATATCACCGAAGACGATAAAAAGAGGCGGCAGCTTTGTCGTGTACCTAAAAGAATCCGGGAAAATCGAGGATTTTCTTACGATGATCGGCGCTCAGAGCTTCGCGCTGGAGATAATGGACCTCGGAATAATGCGCGACGTCCGCAACAACGTGAACAGACAGAATAATTCCGACGGAGCCAATCTTCTCCGAAACATCGACTATACCGGGAGAGTCCTCGACGCCATAAATTCCCTTAAAACCTCCGGCAGACTCGAGCTTCTCCCGGAAAAGCTTCAAAGCGCGGCGAAGCTCAGGGAAACGTATCCGGACGACACGCTTGCGGAGCTCTCGGCGCGCACCGGCGGCGCCGTAACCAAATCAAGCCTCGCAAGGCGCTTTGCAAGAATGATCAGAGAAGCGTCAAAATGACGGCTCCTTCCGGGATTCGATCTTCAACGCTTTACCAATGGAAAATCCGCTTTTGAACAAAAGCGTGTGCACGATAGTTTTTTAAGACAATTCTCAAATACGGAAAAGCTCCCGGCACATCATGCGCCGGGAGCTTTATTTATAAAAGGAGCATAAAAGTTTTTGAAGGCCGCGGAAACTTTTTACAAAAAGTTTCCGTGCAGGGGCGCGGGGGCGGAGCCCACGTAAAAAACCGCGCAGGGGCGCGGGGACGGAGTCCCCGAAAAAGCCGCGCAGGGGCGCGGGGACAGAGTCCCCGAAAAAGCCGTGCAGGGGCGCGGGGACGGAGCCCCGGGAATGTAAGGATCAGCCGGCGGTGCCGAGGGTGACGGAGAAGGTGATATACTCGCCTTCGCGGAAAACGACGACGGTCACGACGTCTCCGGGCTTCTTGTCTTCGACGGCGGACGACAGATCGGTGTTGGTCGAGATCTTTTTGGAATCGAATTTCGTGATTATGTCGCCCATTTTGATCCCGGCTTTTTCAGCGGCGGAATCGGCTTTGACGAATCTGACGTAAGCGCCGAGGGGAATGTCGAATTCCTTGGAATCCTCTTCGGAAACGCTTTCGACGGTAACGCCCATCTCGGCTTTTCCTGAGACGAAGCTGTCCTCGGGACGGTTGACCACCTTGCCGTTGGCGATGAGCTCATTCACTATCGGTACAACGCCGTTTATCGGAAGGGCAAAGCCCATACCCTCGTATCCGTTGCCGATTTTAAGAGTCGCAATGCCCACGACCTGTCCCTGACCGTTTATAACGGGACCGCCGGAATTTCCGGGGTTTATGGATGCGTCGATCTGTATGACCGTCATGGTCTTTGTGACCTTGCCGGTATCGTCCTTTATCTTTACGTTCCTGTCGATCGCGGATACCATGCCGTGAGTGCACGTTCCGGCGAATTCGATGCCTGCCGGCGTGCCTATGGCGATGACGGGATCGCCTTCCTCGAGAATCTCGGAATTTCCGAGTTCAACGGGAGAAAGACCGGGAACGTCGATCTTCAGAACGGCGATATCCGACAGAGAGTCGCCGCCGATTATTTTTGCATCGTGGCTCGACCCGTCCATCAGCAGTACGCTGACCGAGTCGCCGTTTTTGACGACGTGATTGTTCGTGACGATGTAACCCGTGTCGGTGATGATAAATCCGCTTCCGATGGACTGCGCGGTCACCTTTCCGCCCGTCAGAGTCTTCGAAACTATCCCCACGACACCGGGCTTTGCTTTTTTGATGATATCCGACTTGGAAAGATTGTCGCTTTTTTCGCGCGTCACGGTGGGGATGGAGATAACGGGTCCCGATTTTCCGCCGCCCGCCGCGTTTCCGATGCCGCCGGCGAGGACGATGCAGAGAAGCGTGACCGATATAACCGATACAGCCGTCATGCAGAACGCGAAAGCACGAAGCCCGCGGTAATTCTTCCGGGCCTTCGTCGCGCTTTTCGCTTTTTCATATTCGGCGTAGCTCCATCTGTTGCGGAACGATCCGTAGGAGTTCACCACTTCTTCGACGGGACCGGCGCTGTTTTCAACGTCTGAAGCAAAGGAGACGTCTTCGTTGCTTTCGTGTATATCTTCGGAAGATAAAGCGGCGCCGACGCCGTCTTCCGGAAGAGCGGAAGCTTTCCCGGGATTGTTTTCGGGAGAAATAATATTATCGTTTTCTTTTTCCATGATATCGATCTCCGTGCCGCTTTTTTTGCGGCTCAAACGTGCGCCGGGCGTAAGTCTCCGGCAGGATAAGCGCCGTCACGGCGCATTTTTGATGATAAAATACCCTTCAATATATATTGTAGCGGCAAGTTGTAAAAAAATATACAGCAAATTCGCGTCAAATGTGAATTTTTCCGGACCGTATATGAAAATTTGCGGAAAAACGTATGCCGTCACGCGGGTTTGAGCGTGAATTCGAATTCGCAGAATTTTCCCGCCTCGCTGTTCACGGTGATCGTCTCGCCGTGGCTGTTGATTATTGTTTTAACGATGTAAAGCCCGAGCCCCACGCCCGTCTTGTCGAGTCCGCGCGACTTGTCTGATTTGTAAAAGCGGTCGAAGACGTAGGGCAGATCCTCGGCGGATATGCCGTTTCCGGTGTTGTAAACGGAAAAATGCACCTTCTTGTCAGCGGTGAAGATGTTCAGCTTCAGTTTGCCGCCGGGGAACGAGAATTTTATGGCGTTGTCGCAGAGGTTGTATACGACCTGATGGATCGCGTCCGTGTCTCCGATAACGTATATGTTGTCAAGATCGCAGTCGAATTCCACGTCGAGCATCTTCTCGTCGATGCGCTTTTCCTGTGAGATGAGTATCTGCCGCGCCATTTCGCAGATGTCGAACTTCACCATGTTGAACTTTCTCTCGCCCGCCTGCATCTTCGTTATGTCGAGCAGACTTCCGACGAGCCTTGACAGGCGCTTTACCTCGGACTGGACGACCGTCAGATAATACTTGTGCTTTTCCTCCGGAATGTATCCGCTGAGTATACCGTCTATGAATCCCGATATGGACGTCATGGGCGTCCTAAGATCGTGGGACACGTTGCCGAGGAACGTCCTTCTCAGCTCGTCGTTCTTTTCGAGAGACGCAGCCATGTTGTTGAACGCGACGGCAAGCTCGGCTATCTCGTCCTCGCCCTTTACGGGAACGCGGGTGGAGAAATTGCCGTTGGCGAAGGATTTTGCGGCGACGCTCATTTCACGTATGGGCGAAGAGATCCGCTCGCTGAGGAAGTATATGGCGATCAGAGCGATGAGAAACAGCCACAGAACGCTTATTATTATCGTTTTCACCATCTGATCCGTGAGCGTGTTGTTTCTGACGGTGGCGGAGGATATGAAAAACGCTCCTTCGACGCCGTCGGATCTTTTCATAAGATACGCTTTGTTGAGATGGTTGGACGAAAATACGCCGCCGAGATTCCCGAACGAGAAGTCGTCCATCCCGTTCAGGACCTCGGACATGACGTCCGCCGGAACGTCGCTTTCCGGCTCTTCGGACCCGGCGCAGACGAGTATGCGCCCCGACGTGTCGGTAATGAATATGACCGTGTCCGAAAGACGCGCGTGCTCGCTCAGATCGGCGCGAAAGTTATCTCCGTGTTCGCCGATAAGCGTTTCGAAGTCGCATCCGAGCATGTTCATATACGTGTTTATGCTGTGTATCACCGTCTCCGCGGTGTACTCGATCAGCTCGCGCCTTGCGTTTACGGAATAGTTCGAGACTATCGAACTCATCACAAAAGCAATCAGGGTGAAACTGACGAGTATTATCAGCATGAACACGCTGAGATATCTTGTAAAAACACTTTTGAACATATGTCCCCTCCGGCGTGAAAGCCGGTGTCAAAAAAAGGCGGAAAACTCCGCCTTTTACGACCCTTTTCAGGTTACTCGGATTTGACCTCGAATTTGTATCCGACGCCCCATACGGTCTTGAGACACCAGACATCGCTGGAATTGTCGATCTTCTCGCGCAGACGCTTTATATGTACGTCCACGGTCCTCGAGTCGCCGAGGTAATCGAAGCCCCAAACCTTGTCGAGAAGCTGATCTCTCGTAAAGACCCTGTTGCTGTTTGATGCGAGATAATGAAGCAGCTCGAGCTCCTTCGGCGGAACGTCGATGGTCTTGCCGTTTATCCTTATCTCGTACTTTGATTTGCTTATCTCGAGATTGTCTATCTTGATCGTATCGTTCTCTTCGGAATCGTCGCGTCCGGACGTTCTTCTGAGGACCGCTTTAACTCTTGCGGTAACTTCCTTTGTGTCAAAGGGCTTTACGATGAAATCGTCGGCGCCGAGCTCGAGTCCGAGGACCTTGTCGAACACCTCTCCCTTTGCGGTGATCATTATGATCGGCTTAGAGCTCATCTCTCTGATCTCGCGGCAGACCGACCAGCCGTCTTTTTTGGGAAGCATAATATCAAGAAGGACGAGATCCGGTTCGTATATCTTGAACGCGGTCACTGCTTCGACTCCGTCGTTTGCGATCTTTACCTCGTAGTTACTGTTTTCAAGATATATCTTGAGAAGCTCGCAAATGCTCTGGTCGTCATCGACAACTAATATTTTTACCATATGTTTCCGCGGAAAATATTTCCGCTCTCCCTTCTTTGAGAAATCGGTTCGCCCCTTTCGGGGACTCCCCGTATAATTATACACCGAAAACGGTAATTTGTAAATGAGGTTTTATTAAAAGGAGCCGCCTTTTCGTGAATTTGAGCGGTTTTTTGCGTGTTTTTTCTTCACGGCGCCCGCGAAAAACGCAAGCGAAGCCGAAGAAGCGCGCCGCGGCGCGTATATACATAATAAATAAGGAAGAGATCCGCAGCCGGCTTTTCGAGCCGAAATCAACGGGAGCGAAGAGCGTGCGGATGCGAAGAAGGAAAAAAGCCCGGAAAAAGAGCCGAAAAGCCTCAAAATTTTTTTGCTTTTTTCTCAAAAAAGCGGAAAAAACTATTGCAATCCCTTGAAATCTATGATATAATTGCGCTGTTGCGTTAAAAATGGCGGAATTGGAGGTGTAAATATGGCAAAATGTGAAATCTGCGGCAAGGGCGTTACGTTCGGCTGCAATGTTTCTCACTCTCACAGACGTACCAACAGAAGCTGGAAACCCAACGTGAGAAGAGTTAAGGCTGTTGTTGACGGCGAAGTGGGAAGAGTTTATGTATGCTCGCACTGCCTTCGTTCGGGTAAGGTAACGAGAGTAGGCTGAGACCGTTGTTTCGGCGCAGCGCGGGAAATTCCGACGCATGGGAAATGCGGCGCCGCGTCACGGAAAGTGAAATCCGTGTGAATTTCAGATGAATTTTTACAATTAACTTGACAAAGGACAGGAAAAGCCTTATACTTTACAGGCTTGATGTGCGTTGAAGCGGGAGGTTGCTGCCTGAGCGATCATGGCAGGTAATTTCCGTGGAGTATGTCCGAAAACCGGGCGACAGTAAGTATGAATAGACGATCGTAAGCGCTTTTTGGGCGCCGATCGCGTTTTTGCGCTTTTGCGGAATGCGAAAGCAAAAACACGACGGTAAAGCCATGTGCAAAAGAAACGGTCGCTGCGCCGGATTTTGTCTTCCAAAATCCGTTTTTTTACGGGCGAAAACGAAACGCCCGGGTGCGTATCAGCTTGCTAAAGTCCCCCTGACATCTACCGGCGGACACCGTCGGGACCGCGCGGGAGCGCGGAAAAATTTTAGGAGGCAAAAACAGATGGCAAAGGAAAAAATTCGTATCAGATTAAAGGCGTATGATCACAGTTTGATAGATCAGTCCGCTGAGAAGATCGTGGAAACCGCGAAGCGTTTCGGCGTTAAGGTATCGGGACCCATCCCGCTGCCCACCGAAAAAGAAATAATCACGATCCTGCGCGCAGTCCATAAATACAAGGACAGCAGAGAGCAGTTCGAGCTTCGCACTCACAAGAGACTCATAGACATCATCTCCCCGTCCAAGCAGGCAGTAGACGCGCTGATGTCAATAGAGCTTCCCGCCGGCGTTGAGCTTGAATATAAGTTCGAGTAATAAACCGGTCAAGTTGCGCCGGATATCCGGTCCAACCAATAACATGTTTAGGAGGAACTGATTCCATGAAAAAAGCAATCATCGGTAAGAAGGTCGGAATGACACAGATTTTCACCGAAAACGGTGCCGTGATACCTGTAACGGTTATCGAAAGCGGTCCCTGCGCGGTAGTGCAGAAGAAGACGGCTGACAAGGAAGGGTACGACGCCCTCCAGCTCGGATTTTCCGAGATAGAAGAAAGAAAGGTCACAAATCCTCTGAAGGGACACTTCAAGAAGGCTAACGTGACGAACAAGAGACACCTCAAGGAATTCCGTCTCGACGACATATCCTCGTACAACGTGGGCGACACGATAACGGCGGATATATTCACCGAAGGCGAAGCGGTCGACGTGACCGGGCTCACCAAGGGCCGCGGATATTCCGGCGTTATTAAGAGATGGGGCGCACACAGACTCAGAATGACCCACGGTACCGGACCGGTCCACCGTCAGGTCGGATCCATGGGCGCGAACTCCAGCCCGTCCAGAGTCTTCAAGAACAAGAAGATGGCGGGACAGTACGGACACGAGCAGGTCACTGCGCTCAACCTCAAGGTAGTCAAAATAGCGGCTGATAAGAATCTGATCGCGGTGAAGGGAGCCGTTCCCGGACCCAAGGGCGGAATAGTTTTCATCCGTGATTCTGTGAAGGCGTGAGCCGGGAAGGGAGAATTACTGAAATGCCAAACGTAAAAGTTTTAGATATGACAGGCAAAGAGGTCGGTGAAATAACTCTTTCCGACGCTCTCTACGGTGCGGAAGTCAACACCGCGGTGCTTCATTCCGTGGTACGTGCGTATCTGATGAACCAGAGACAGGGCACGCAGTCCACGCTTACCAGAAGCGAAGTTTCCGGAGGCGGCAAAAAGCCCTGGAGACAAAAAGGCACGGGACATGCCCGTCAGGGTTCCACCAGAAGCCCGCAGTGGGTACACGGCGGCGTAGCCCTCGGACCCAAGCCGAGACTTTACAAGATCTCGATAAACAAGAAGGTAAAGAGGATAGCTCTTGCGAGCGCCCTTTCCGCTAAATACGCAGACGGTGCGGTAATAGTTGTGGACGAGATCACGACGAATGAATACAAGACGAAGACAATGGTCAACATGTTGAACGCTGTCGGAGCCGACAACAAGGCTCTCGTGGTGCTTCCCGAAATGAACGCGATGACGATCAAGTCGTTTGCAAACATCAAGGGCACCAAGACCACCCAGGCGGACAACCTTAACGTGTACGACATACTGAATTGCCGCAGCCTCGTGATCTCCAAGAGCGCTGCCGCAAAGATCGAGGAGGTTTACAAGGCATGATGACATCCTGCGATATAATCATAAAGCCGATCATTACCGAGCGCAGCATGGCCGGTATGGCTGATAAGAAATACACCTTCAGAGTGGCGAACGACGCCAACAAGATAATGATCAAAAAGGCCGTTGAAGAGCTTTTCAAAGTAAAGGTCGCATCGGTCAACACCATAAACATGAAGCCGAAGACGAAGAGAAGAGGATACTCCGTAGGCAAGACCAGCGCTTGGAAGAAAGCGATAGTCACCCTCACGAGCGACTCCAAGACGATAGAGTTCTTCGACGGAATGATGTAATAGGTCAAAGGAAAGGAAGGATACGATAATGCCCAACAAGATTTACAAACCGACAACGCCGGGTAGAAGGCAGATGTCCGGACAGTCTTTTGACGAGATCACCAAGTCGACTCCCGAAAAGAGTCTCATCTGCAAGAAGAAGAAATTCGCCGGCAGAAACAACACCGGCAGGATCACCGTCAGACATCACGGCGGCGGAAACAAGATAAAGTACAGGATCATCGATTTCAAGCGCAACACCACGGAAAACGCCAAGGTGCTCGCAATAGAATACGATCCCAACAGAACGGCTCATATAGCCCTTATCCAGTATGAGAGCGGCAAGAAGGCTTATATCATAGCTCCCGTAGGAATGAACGTAGGAAGCGTTATCGCCACGGGCAGCAGCGCCGATATAATCACCGGAAACACGCTCCCCATCGCGAATATCCCCGTTGGTACGATCATCCACAACATAGAGCTCTATCCCGGTAAGGGCGCACAGCTTGCAAGGACCGCAGGCGCGGCAGCTCAGCTCATGGCTAAGGAAAACGGAATGGCTCAGGTCAGACTTCCCTCCGGCGAAGTCAGACTCATAAGACTCGACTGCATCGCTACGATCGGTCAGGTCGGCAACCTCGAGAACGAGAACGTGAAGCTCGGCAAGGCAGGCAGAAAGCGCCACCTCGGCATCCGTCCCACCGTCAGAGGTTCCGTCATGAACCCCGTAGACCACCCGCACGGCGGCGGCGAAGGACGCTCCCCGATCGGACGTCCGTCCCCCGTTACTCCTTGGGGCAAGCCCGCTCTCGGATATAAGACGAGGAACAAGAAGGCACGCACCAACAAGTTCATCGTGAAGAGAATCAACGACAGATAAGCGAAGGGAGGAGAACTTATGTCTAGAAGCGTCAAAAAAGGACCGTTTGTACAGGAGAAGCTTTACAACATGGTCGAAGAAATGAATAAAAAGAACGAGAAGAAGGTCATAAAGACCTGGTCGCGTTCATCGACGATATTCCCTGAATTCGTAGGTCACACCTTCGCAGTTCACGACGGAAGAAAACACATACCGGTATACGTTACCGAGGATATGGTCGGCCACAAGCTCGGCGAATTCGCACCGACGAGAACCTTCAAGGGCCACTCCGGCTCCAAGACGGCCAATGCTCAGTAAGCGATCAAAATCAGGAGGTAATTCATAATGGCGGACAATAAAGTCACAGAAGCGAAAGCCCACAGAGAACACGTCAGAATTTCCACAAGAAAAGTTTTGATCGTTCTTGACCTCATCAGAGGAAAAGATGTTGAGCTTGCAAAGGGAATTTTGAAGAACACCAGAAAGAGCGCGTCCGAGTATATATACAAGATCGTGTGCGAGGCTGCCGCCAACGCGGAGAACAACTTCGGCATGGACAAGGACAAGCTGTATGTAAGCGAATGCTACGCAACGCCCGGAACGACTCTGAAGCGCATAATGCCCAGAGCACAGGGAAGAGCGTTCAGAATTTTGAAGAGAACTTCCCATATCACCGTAGTGGTCAGGGAAAGAGCTTAAGTTCAAGGAGGGAAAAGACAAGATATGGGTCAGAAAGTAAATCCCCACGGACTTCGTGTAGGCGTTATAAAAGACTGGGATTCCAGATGGTATGCAAAGGATGAGGTCTTCGGAGACACCCTCGTTTCCGACTACAGACTCAGAAAATATCTCAAGGAAAGACTGAAAGCAGCCGGCGTTCCCAAGATCGAGATCGAAAGAACTCAGAAAAAGATCCGCGTGACCATAAGCTGCGCAAAGCCCGGATTCATAATAGGCAGACAGGGCGCTGAGATCGAAAAGCTTCGTACCGACATCGAGAAATTCCTTGCCGACAACGGCGAGGAGCTCACGGCTTCCGTAAGCATAAACGAGATAAAGCAGCCTGATCTTGACGCTCAGCTCGTTGCTGAAAACATAGCAAGACAGCTTGAGAACAGAGCTTCCTTCCGCCGCGCGATGAAACTCGCGATAGGCAGAACGATGAAGCTCGGCGCAAGAGGAATAAAGGTTTCCGTATCCGGACGTCTCGCAGGCGCCGAGATCGCAAGAAGCGAGCATTACCATGACGGTACCATCCCGCTGCAGACGATCAGAGCCGACATCGACTACGGATTCGACGAAGCGAACACCACCTACGGTAAGATAGGCGTAAAGGTCTGGATATACAAGGGCGAGGTCCTTCAGAACACGAAGAAGGAAACGACCGACAGACGCAGAGACGACAGACCGAGAAGAGACAGACGCGACGGAAGCTTCAACCGCGACAGACGCGACGGCAACCCGAACCGCGACAGACGTGACGGAAATCCGTACCGCGACAGACGCGACGGAAATTTCCGCAGAAACGATCGTAACGACAGAAACGACAGAGCTCCGAGAAACTTCAATAACGACAGAGGCGACAGAGCTCAGACGAATTCCTCGAAGAAGGAGGACGGCAATAATGTTAATGCCTAAGAGAGTCAAGTACAGACGCGTTCAGAGAGGCAGACTTACCGGAAGAGCGTATCGCGGAAACAAGATCACCAACGGTTCTTACGGTCTCGTAGCTCTCGAACCCGCCTGGATAACTTCGAACCAGATAGAAGCAGCCCGTATCGCCATGACGAGATATATCAAGCGCGGCGGTCAGGTTTGGATAAAGATATTCCCCGATAAGCCCGTTACGGAAAAACCGGCTGAGACCCGAATGGGTTCCGGTAAAGGTTCTCCCGAGTACTGGGTGGCTGTCGTAAAGCCCGGAAGAATACTCTTTGAGATGGACGGTATCAGCGAGGAGCAGGCAAAGGAAGCTATGCGTCTCGCGGGACACAAGCTCCCGATCAAATGCAAATTCGTAACAAAGGCTCAGCTTGAAGCGGAGGAGGCAGCACAATGAAAGTAAAAATGGAAGAATTCAGAGATAAGACTACTGCCGAGCTTAACGCACAGCTCAAGGAAAAGAAAAATGAGCTTTTCAATCTTCGTTTTCAGCATGCGATAAATCAGCTTCAAAATCCCAACCAGATTCCCGAAACGCGCAAGACGATCGCAAGACTCATGACCGTCATCCGCGAGAAGGAAATCGCCGAAAAGAAGAATTCGGTTCAGTAAGCGGTAAAGGAGACAGAAAATGAACGATCAGAGAAACTTGAGAAAGACAAGGACAGGACTTGTAGTGAGCGACAAAATGGACAAGACCGTTGTGGTCGCTATACAGGACAACGTCAAACACGCTCTTTACAACAAGATCGTGAAGAAGACCGTGAGACTCAAGGCGCATGACGAGAAAAACGAGTGCGGCGTGGGCGATAAGGTTTTATTAATGGAAACGAGACCGCTTTCGAAGGATAAGAGATGGAGAGTCGTCGAGATCATAGAAAAGGCGAAGTAATTACCGTAGGAGAATAGGAGGTACACAAAATGATACAGCAGCAAAGCTTTATGAAGGTTGCCGACAACACCGGCGCCAAAGAAATCATGTGCATCCGTGTGCTCGGCGGTACAGGAAGACGTTACGCGGGCATCGGAGACGTAGTCGTTTGCGCCGTTAAAAAGGCGGCGCCCGGCGGCATGGTCAAGAAGGGCGAAGTAGTCAAGGCGGTTGTTGTCAGAACGGTACAGCCCGTGCGCAGAAGCGACGGATCGTACGTCAGATTTGACGACAACGCGGCAGTAATTATAAAAGAGGACAAGAATCCGCGCGGTACGCGTATTTTTGGGCCTGTAGCAAGAGAGCTTCGTGAAAAGGACTATCTCAAGATACTGTCCTTGGCACCCGAAGTGCTTTGATATGGAGGTAATAGATCAGTGAATACGCTTCATATAAAGAAAGGCGACACCGTAATGGTCATGTCCGGCAACAGCAAGGGCGCCAAAGGAAAGGTAGTCGCATGTGATCCCAAAGAGCAGAAGGTGATCATCGAAGGCGTAAACCTTGTCAAGAAGCATGTAAAGCCTCGCAGACAGGGCGAAGCCGGCGGTATCGTCGATGCGGAAGGCGCTATCCGCGCCTGCAAGGTCAACGTATTTTGCCCGAAGTGCGGCAAAGGCGTCAGAACAAAGATGAAGATACTCGAAAACGGCGACAAGGTCCGCGCATGTGCAAAATGCGGCGAGGATCTTCAGTAATAGCGGAGGTTTGATATGGCAGCAAGATTGAAAGAATACTACAAGAGCGACATCGCCCCCGCGCTGATGAAGAAGTACAACTACAAGAGCACCATGCAGATCCCCAGGCTCAACAAGATCGTTGTAAACGTCGGAGCCGGAGACGCTAAGGACAACTCAAAGGTGATCGACAGCGTTATCGCCGACATCACGGCAATAACCGGTCAGAAGGCGGTCCCCACCATCGCAAAGAAGTCCGTTGCGAACTTCAAGCTCCGTGAAGGAACGAAGATCGGCGCGAAGGTCACTCTCCGCGGCGAGATCATGTATGAGTTCATGGACAGGCTCTTCAACCTCGCGCTCCCCAGAGTCCGTGACTTCAAGGGTATCAACCCCAACGGATTCGACGGACACGGCAACTACTCTCTGGGACTCAGAGAACAGCTTATATTCCCCGAGATCGAATACGACAAGGTCGATAAGATCCGCGGAATGGACATAGCTTTCGTAACGACGGCTACCAACGATGAAGAAGCAAGAGAGCTCCTCAGGCTCTTCGGCGCTCCCTTCATGAAATAAACAGGAGGCATATTGTGGCTAAGAAATCAATGATACTCAAGCAGCAGAGACCTCAGAAGTTTTCCACCAGAGAGTACACGAGATGCAAGATCTGCGGAAGACCTCACGCGTATCTGCGTAAATTCGGCATCTGCCGTATATGCTTCAGAGAATTAGCATACAAGGGCGAGATCCCCGGCGTAAGAAAAGCAAGCTGGTAAAAAGCTTCAAGCGGCGCGAGCCGTTACTTTGCGCATAAGTACGAGAAGGTATACTGTGCGCATATATAGGAGGAAAATTATGCAAATCACAGATGCAGTTGCCGATATGCTCACGCGTATCAGAAACGCGAATTCGGCAAAACATGAATCCTGCGAGATTCCCGCCTCTAACGTAAAGAAGGCGATAGCTCAGATCCTTCTTGATGAAGGTTACATCAAGAGCTACACGGTCACGGAAGACGAAAAGCAGGGAACCATCAAAGTAGTGCTCAAATACGGTCCCGGTAAAAAGAGGATCATACAGGGCCTCAAGAGAGTTTCCAAGCCCGGTCTTCGTATATATGCCGGCGCGAAAGAGATCCCCAGCGTTATGAGGGGACTCGGCGTGGCGATCGTATCCACGTCCAAGGGCATTATGACCGATAAGAAGGCCAGAAAGGAAAATGTCGGCGGTGAAGTACTCGCCTTCATTTGGTAAGGAGGGAATAAGATGTCAAGAATCGGAAGATTACCCGTTGTTATTCCCGCCGGAGTCAACGTAACGATCGAAGGAAAGAACGTTAAAGTAAAGAGCAATAAAGGCGAGCTCGAATATACGCTTCCCGCTCCCATCTCCGCGGAGGTGGAAGGAAACGAGATCAAGCTCTCCAGAGCAAACGAGCTTCAGGAAACGAAGGCTCTCCACGGACTCGCAAGAGCGATAGTCCACAACATGGTAACGGGCGTTGTTTCCGGATTCCGCAAGGAGCTTGAAATAAGCGAAGGCGGATACAGAGCGCAGATGCGCGGCAAGGAGCTTGTGCTCAACCTCGGTTATTCTCACGAGGTCGTTTTTGAAGAAAAAGACGGCATCAAGTTCGAGGTCATCACCCCAAACAAGATAGCAGTCGTCGGTATAGACAAGCAGAAGGTCGGACAGATCGCCGCTGAGATCAGAGCGAAACGTCCTCCGGAGCCCTACCTCGGCAAGGGCGTCAGATACGCGGGCGAGCATATTCGCCGCAAGACCGGTAAGGCCGGTAAATAATGAAAGGAGCGAGAACAAATGGTTTCAAAAATCGATAAGAATGCGAATCGTCTCAAGCGTCACGCGAGAGTTCGTGCGAAAATTTCGGGAACAGCAGAAAGACCGCGTCTTTCCGTTTATCGCTCTGAGAATCACATAGTCGCTCAGATCATAGACGACACCACGGGAAGGACTCTCGTTGCGGCTTCGTCTCATGACAAGGATTTCACCGGAAACGGCGGAAACAAAGAGGGCGCAAAACTCGTCGGATCTATGATTGCCAAGAGAGCAGCCGATAAGAACATCACCGAGGTGGTATTCGACAGAGGCGGTTATCTCTACCACGGAAGAATCAAAGAACTTGCTGAGAGCGCGCGTGAAAACGGCTTGAAGTTTTAAGGAGGAAAATCATGGCAGGCAGAATAGATGCAGCAACTTTGGACCTTTTAGAGCCCATCGTGGTCGACGTAAAGGCCGTTTCCAAGACTGTCAAAGGCGGTCGTGTCCGTAAGTTCACCGCGCTCGTTATCGTGGGCGACGGAAAAGGACACGTCGGATGCGGTCTCGGTAAAGCGATCGAAAGACCCGAGGCTGTCAGAAAGGGAACTGAAGACGCTAAGAAAAATATCATAGAGGTCTCCCTCAAGGGAACTACCATACCTCACGAAGTCATCGGCGAATACGGCGCCGGCAGAGTTCTTCTCAAGCCGGCTCCCCAGGGTACCGGTGTCATCGCCGGCGGTAAGGTAAGAAGCGTGCTCGACCTCGTCGGAGTTTCCGACGTGAGAACGAAGTGCCTCCGCTCCAACAACCCCACCAACGTCGTGAGAGCGACCTTTGAAGGTCTCCGTACTCTCCGCACCGTGGAAGAGGTTGCTAAGATGAGAGACAAGACCCCGGAAGAAATACTGGGCTGATAAGGGGGACATCATGGCAAAAGTTAAGATCACACTCGAAAAGAGTCTCATAGGAAGATTGGACAAGCAGCTTAAAACTGCTGCGTCCCTCGGCCTCAGGACGATCGGTGATACCACCGTCCAGGAAGATAATGCCGTAACACAGGGAAAAATCTTTGTTATCAGACATTTGGTCAAGGTCGAAAAGGCAGATTGACCGCAAAAAAATAACAAAAGGAGGATTTGAAAATGACGCTTCACGAACTTTCTCCCGCTGAAGGATCGGCTAAAAAGTCGTTCCGCAAAGGCAGAGGAACAGGCTCCGGAAACGGAAAGACGGCAGGCAAAGGACATAAGGGCCAGAACGCCCGTTCCGGCGGCGGTGTCAGACCCGGATTTGAAGGCGGACAGATTCCTACTTACAGAAGACTTCCGAAGAGAGGATTTGACAATCAGCGTTTCGCTACCGAATACGCTATAATCAACGTCAAGGATCTCGAAAGCTTCAACGACGGCGACGTCGTAGGGATCGAAGAGCTTGTAAACTCGGGAAAAATCAAGAAAACGTTATCCGGACTTAAAGTCCTTGGAAATGGCGAACTCACCAAAAAGATTACGGTTAAAGCTAAAATCTTTTCGGCTGCTGCTAAGGAAAAGATAGAAGCCGCAGGCGGAAAGACAGAGGTGATATAAGTGTTTAAAACCTTTGCAAGCGCGTGGAAGCTTCCCGATATCAGGAAGAAGATTATGTACACGCTTATAGTGCTCCTGATCTACAGGGTCGGCTGCATAGTACCGGTCCCGTTCATCAATTCCGCGGCACTTTCAGAGTGGTTTTCGTCCGCTGAGGTCGGAACGTCCGTGCTCCAGTATTTCTATACCATAGCCGGCGACTCCTTCTCCAAGGCGACGCTGTTTGCACTTTCCGTATCGCCGTATATCACGGCATCCATAGTTATCCAGCTTCTTACCATAGCCATCCCCGCCCTTGAGAGGATCTCCAAGGAAGAGGACGGAAAAGAAAAGCTGGAAAAGATAACCAAGTACGTTACGGTAGCTCTGTCGCTCATCATGAGCTACGGATACTACGCAACGATAAACGCAAGAGGATTCGTCGAAAATCCCGGCTTCTTCTCCTGCATCGTCATAATGGCGTGCCAGTGCGCAGGCGCTGCAATAATCATGTGGCTCGCGGAGCTCATCAATGAAAACGGTTTCGGACAGGGAGTGTCCATGATACTCTTCGTCAACATCGTTTCCGCGCTCCCGACCATGGCTACGGCATTCGTCGGACAGCTCAGTCTGAACGTATGGCTCACGATCATAGCTTTCGCGGCGATCATAATCTTCGCTGTCGCTATCATCGTGTTCGTCGTGTTCATGACCAACTCCGAGCGCCGTATCCCCGTGCAGTACGCAAAGCGTGTCGTCGGACGTAAGATGTACGGCGGACAGAGCACGTTCCTTCCCATAAAGCTCAACATGAGCGGCGTTATGCCGATAATCTTCGCGAGCACCATCGCGTCCCTTCCGGCAACGCTCCAGCTTTTCTTCCCCAACCTGAAGGAAGGCAGCTTCTGGGCAGGCTTCTTCAACATCTTCGGTTACGGTTCATGGCTGTATGCGATAGTGCTGTTCGTTCTTATCGTGGCATTCTCGTATTTTTACCTCGCCATCACCTTCAACCCCGTTGAAGTTGCGAACAATCTTAAGAAAAACGGCGGCTTCATCCCGGGATATCGCCCCGGAAAGCCCACGAGCGACTTTATAGCGAACTCCCTCAAGAAGATCACCCTCATCGGCGGCTTCTTCCTCGGTATAATCGCGATAGTCCCGCTCATAATCAATGCGGTAACGAGAATATTCGGAATTTCCTTCGGTGCGCTCTCCTTCGGAGGCACGAGCCTTCTCATAGTCGTAAGCGTTGTGCTTGAGACCGTAAGAGATCTCGAGGCTCAGATCACGATGCGCCACTACAAGGGCTTTCTTGAATAAGATTTGACCGGATGAAACGGGTACCCGCCGGCTATCCGGCGGGACGCCCGCGGAAAACGCCCGGATCACACGGATCCGGAAGCGTGCCGTCCATCCGGCGCGGAAAAGAAAATGAGAATCATATTTTTGGGTGCGCCCGGCGCGGGTAAAGGGACTCAGGCTGAGATAGTATCGGAAAAGCTCGGGATCCCCACAATATCCACGGGTGCGATGATAAGAGAAGCAATCAAAAACGGAACTCCCTTCGGGCTTGCCGCAAAGGAGATCATCGAAAAAGGAAACCTTCTTCCCGATGAGACGGTGAACGGACTCATGAAGGAGAGACTTTCCGAAAAGGATTGCGAAAACGGCTTCATACTCGACGGATATCCCAGAACGATAGGCCAGGCAAAAGGACTCGAGGAAATGGGATACGACGTCGACGCTGTCGTCAATATCTACGTATCGGACGAGAATATAGTAAAGCGCATGAGCGGAAGACGCGTCTGCGGAAAATGCGGCGAAACGTATCATACGATCTACAATCCGACTCCCTGCGAAGACAAGACGAAATGCGGAAAATGCGGCGGAGAGCTCAAAACAAGAGCGGATGACCTTCCTGAGACCGTGAGATACAGACTCAAGGTATATCACGATCAGACTTCTGTCCTCGAGGACTGGTATAAAAAGCGCGGAAAACTCAGACAGGTGGAGGGGCAGGAAATACTTGCCGATACCACCAAGCTTACGTTCGCTGCTTTGGAGATAGAAGACAGATGATAAAGATCAGGAACGAGGCACATATACAGAAACTTAGAGAGAGCGGCAGGATCGCGGCGGCTGCACTTGCGCTGGGCGGCGAGCTTTCAAAGCCCGGAGCGACCCTGATATCGATAGATACTGCGATCCGCAATTTTATCGAATCCCACGGCGCAAAGCCTTCGTTTCTGCACTACAACGGTTTTCCGGCGAGTGCGTGTATAAGTGTCAACGAAGAGGTCATTCACGGAATACCGGACATGAGACGCCTTAAAGAAGGTGACATCGTCAGTATAGACGTGGGCGCGTATTATCACGGCTTCCACGGCGACTGCGCGAACACCTTTGCGGTCGGAGAAGTTTCCGACGAGGCAAAGCGGCTCATAGAAACGACCAGAAACAGTTTTTTCAAGGGATTTGAAAAGATAGTTGAGGGCAACAGGATCGGCGACATAGGGTTTGCCGTCCAGACGGAAGCGGAATCGGCGGGATTTTCCGTGGTCAGAGAATACGTAGGCCACGGAGTAGGCGAAAACCTTCACGAGAGCCCGGACGTTCCCAACTACGGAAGACCCGGAAGGGGACCGCGGCTGATGAACGGAATGGTGATCGCGGTGGAGCCCATGATCTGCGAGAAATCCGCGGAGATAAGGGTGCTCGACAACGACTGGACGGTCGTGACAGTTGACAAGGGGCTTGCGGCACACTACGAAAACACGGTGGCTGTGACCGCGAACGGACCCATGATCCTGACGGATCCGAATTGAAGAACTTATGAAGGACCTCATAAGTCCCGGAGATCTTGTGATATCCAGGGCGGGCAGGGACGCCGGTACGGTGTATTTCGTCACCGGACTTTGCGGAAAGCTTGCCGTGGTAGCCGACGGAAAAAAGCACGCGCTCGAAAGACCGAAAAAGAAGAACGTAAAGCACCTCGAAAAGCTTTGCGCTTCAAAGGAGGAACGGGACGCGGCGGAAAGCGCGGCGGAGAGAGAATTCGGAGCTGACGGAAAGCTGAGAAAAACGCTCAGCAAAATACAAGTACCGGACGGAAAGTCACGGAGCTCCGCTGACAGTGAAGCAGCGGTTATAGGAAACAGGAGGGATTGATCTGGCAAAGGATGATGTCATGGAGTTCGAAGGCGTGGTAGCTGAAACGCTTCCGAACGCAATGTTTAGGGTGAAATTACCGAACGGTATGGTGATACTCTCACACATATCCGGTAAGATCCGCATGAACTATATCAAAATAGTTCCGGGCGACAGGGTGCTGATAGAAGTGTCCGTGTACGATCCCACGAAGGGTCGCATAACGCGCAGACTATAAGCCGGACAATCAAAAAAAGAAAAATAAAAACTTGGAGGTTACCGTAATGAAAGTAAAGCCTTCCGTGAAGAAAATTTGCGAGAAATGCAAGATCATCAAGAGAAAAGGCGTTGTAATGGTGATCTGCGAAAACCCGAAGCACAAACAAAAACAAGGATAACAGGAGGAAAAAAGTATGGCTCGTATAGCAGGCGTTGACATCCCCAGAGAGAAACGCGTTGAAATCGGTTTGACATACATTTTCGGTATAGGAAGAACGTCTTCCAACAAGATTCTCGAAAAGACCGGCGTGAATCCGGATACGAGAGTCAAGGACCTGACGGACGATGAGATCTCTAGACTCCGTGAGGAAATTGAAAACTATTACTCCGTCGAAGGAGATCTTCGCAGAAGCATAGCTTACGATATAAAGAGAATGACTGATATCGGATGCTACAGAGGCTTGCGTCATCGCAAGGGCCTTCCTGTCAGAGGACAGAGAACAAAGACCAACGCGAGAACGAGAAAAGGTCCCGTCAAGACGATCGCGAACAAGAAGAAATAAGGAGTGATTGACAAAAATGGCAACAGCAAAACAGCAGAAGAAAGTAGTTAAAAAGCGCCGCGAACGCAAGAATATCGAACGCGGATGCGCACATATCAACGCTTCGTACAATAACACCATAGTCACTCTTACGGACGTAAACGGAAACGCTTTGTCGTGGGCTTCCGCTGGAGAGATGGGCTTCAAGGGATCCAAGAAGTCTACCCCCTTCGCAGCACAGACGGCGGCTGAAACGGCGGCTAAGCTCGCTATGGAACACGGACTCAAGACGGTCGACGTATACGTAAAAGGACCGGGACACGGAAGAGAAGCGGCTATCAGAGCACTTCAGACAGCCGGACTCGATATTACGCTCATCAAAGACGTAACGCCGATCCCGCACAACGGATGCCGTCCTCCCAAGAGAAGACGTGTATAATTTAACGGAGGTTAAGAAGTAATGGCAAAATACACAGGACCTGCATGCAGACAGTGCCGCAGAGAAGGTTGTAAGTTATTTTTGAAGGGTGACAGATGCTTTTCATCCAAATGCGCGATGGAAAGAAGAGCGACCATCCCCGGACAGCACGGTACCGGAAGGCGCGGAATGATGAAGGAATACGGTCTGCAGCTCCGTGAGAAGCAGAAGGCTAAGAGATATTACGGCATCCTTGAGAATCAGTTCAGAAATTATTTCAAGAAAGCTGACGCCCAGGAAGGCATGGCCGGTGAGAACCTTCTCGTCCTTATCGAGAGACGTCTTGACAATGTGGTATTCAGAGCGGGATTCGCTTCAAGCCGCAGAGACGCAAGACAGCTCGTACTCCACGGACATTTCACTGTCAACGGCAAGAAAGCAACGATACCTTCCATCCTTCTTAAAGAAGGCGACGTAGTCGCATTGAAGGCATCCAGCAAGGATCTTCCCAAGTTCAAGGCAATGCTTGAGACCTTTGACGGCAACACAACGGCAAAATGGCTTACGGTAGACGCAGAGGCGGTCAGCGCGACACTCAACACTATGCCGACAAGAGAAGATGTTGACTTCAATATCAAGGAACAGCTTATAGTTGAGCTTTATTCTAAGTAAAAACGCCCTCGCGATAATCTGATTTGAGCATGGGAGAATATTGCTCCCGATAATTATGAATGAAAGAATTAATCAAGGAGGGTTATTATGATCGAAATAGAAAGACCGAGCATAACCACCGTTGAGCAAAGCGAAGACGGTTCTTACGGCAAGTTTGCCATCGAGCCCCTGAAAAGAGGCTTTGGCATAACACTCGGGAATTCTTTGAGAAGGATTCTGCTCAGCTCCCTTCCCGGCGTTGCGGTTACCAACGTCAAGATAGAAGGGGTCCTGCATGAAATATCCACGATTCCGGGCGTAACGGAAGACGTGACCGAAATAGTTCTCAACGTAAAAGGAATAACGGCAAAGCTGTATACCAACCAGCCGAAGACCGTCATCATAGACGCGACCGGCGAATGCGAGGTTACGGCGGGCAGTATCAAATGTGATTCGGACATCGAGATACTCAATCCGGAGCATCATTTGGCAACCGTTTCCAAGGGAGCGAAATTCTATATGGAATTGACCTTCGACAAGGGAAGAGGATATGTTTCTTCCGAAAGAAACAAGATGCTCGGTACCCCTGCGATCGGTACGATCTATACGGATTCCATATACACCCCGGTGTACAAGGCTAATTATACCGTCGACAATACGCGTGTTGAAGACAAAATGGAGTATGATAAGCTTACACTCGAGGTGCTCACTAACGGTACGATAACCGCGAAGGAGTCAGTTTCGCTTGCCGCCAAGATTCTCAACGAGCATCTCAACCTCTTTATAGATCTCTCGGAGAAGACGAAGACGACTGATCCGATAATGGTCGACAGAGAGGAAACAGCGAAGGAAAAGGTCCTTGAGATAGTCATTGAGGAGCTTGACATGTCGGTCCGCTCATACAACTGCTTAAAGCGCGCGGGAATCACTACGGTCAAAGATCTGACCGAAAAGACCGAGGAAGAGATCAGTCAGGTCAGAAATCTCGGTAAAAAATCTTTGGAAGAGGTCGTTTCAAAGCTTGCTGCTCTTGGACTTTCGCTCAAGAGCGACGAGGAATGATCTTTTCACAACAAGCAATAAGAGCCTGCGGGTCAAGAGGCATGAATGCGGATTTATAAGGATACCGGCTCGCAGCGCGTCCGATACAGGAGGATAATAATATGCCCGGAACAAGAAAGCTCGGCAGAACGACAGACCACAGAATGTCGATGTTGAGGGGACAGGTTACGTTTCTTATAGAGAACGGTTCTCTTGAAACGACCGTTACCCGCGCAAAAGAACTCAGAGCGATTGCCGACAGAATGATCACACTCGGAAAGACGAACACACTGGCTTCCAAAAGACAGGCGTTCAGATTCATCACGAAGAGATCCGCGGTCTGTAAGCTCTACGACGTGATCGCGCCGACGTTTGCAGACAGGAACGGCGGTTACACCAGAATTCTGAAAAAAGGTCAGCGCCGCGGCGACGGAGCTGAAATGGCTATAATCGAGATCATCGGATTCGAAAAGAAGGCCGAGGACGATAAGAAGTCCAAGAAGGCCAAGAAGACCGAGACCAAGGAAGAAGCCGACAAGAAAGAAGAAAAGAAAGCTGAATCTACCGAGGAAAAGGCGGCTGAATAAGGCTGCCGCATCGGTATGCGACATTCTTCTGAGGCTGCGTGCATATATTTGCCCGCAGCCTCTTTTTCGGTATTTTGCGTTTTCAAAATTTTCAAAGCAGGAGGGGCACAGATGAACACGGAAAGATCGTGCGGCGGAGTCATATTCAAAAAAGACGGAAATGCGGTGAAATATCTCATCATCCGCTCTTTGGAAGGCATATACGGATTCCCGAAAGGGCACATGGAGTCCGGCGAGACCGAGGAGGAGACCGCAAAAAGAGAGATAAGAGAAGAAGTCGGCGTTTCGGTGCCATGCTTTATCGACGGTTTCAGATTTGACGATCAGTATATGCTTCCGGCGAAAATGGCGAAAAACACCTTGAAAAAGGTGGCGTATTTTCTTGCGGAATACCCCGGCGGCGATATCGTTTATCAGAAGTCGGAGCTTTCAGCGGCGTCCTTCATGACGTACGAAGAAGCGATACCTTTATTCAGATTCGACAACCCGAAGAGGATACTTGAAAAGGTAAGAGACTTTCTGACGGCAAAAAAGCTCGTCTGACAGTCGGATATTAACGGTGACCGCTTTCGCGGTCAGTATTTTGAAAGTGAGAACGGATATGCTTATAATACGCGATCTGACGAAAACGTACGGGGACAAAAAGGCTGTGGACGGACTCTCCCTTAACGTAAGCAGGGGCGAGATACACGGATTCATCGGACATAACGGCGCGGGCAAGACGACCACGCTGAAATCGTGCGCGGGAATACTGAAATTTGACAGCGGCGATATACTCATAGACGGTGTTTCCGTAAAGGAAGACCCGATAGGATGCAAGAAAAAGATCGCTTACATCCCGGACAATCCCGATCTGTACGAATTCATGACCGGGATAAAATATCTGAATTTCATAGGCGATATTTTCGGGATCGAAACGTCCGCAAGGAAGGAAAAGATCGAAAAATACGCCGGCGTTTTCGAGCTCACCGGCGATCTGGCACAACCCGTTTCGTCGTATTCCCACGGCATGAAACAGAAGCTCGCGCTCATATCGGCGTGGATGCACGATCCGAAGCTCGTTATAATGGACGAGCCGTTCGTCGGGCTCGATCCGAAGGCGGCTCATATCCTCAAGGGCATGATGAGAGAGCTTTGCGACGCGGGCGGAGCCGTCTTTTTCTCCACTCACGTGCTCGAGGTCGCCGAAAAACTCTGCGACAGGGTAGCGATAATAAAGAGCGGAAAACTGCTTCGCGACGGTACGGTCGACGAGGTCAGGGGAGACGCGTCTCTTGAAGACGCATTCCTGATGTCCGACAGCGCGAAATAACAGCAAACCGATTGCGCTTCATAAGGTGATTTTTATGTTCAAAGCATTACTCGGACGGCAGATAAGCGAGCTCTTAAAAGTGATATTCATAGACGGTAAGGGAAAAGGAAGAAGCAAAACGGCTGTCATACTTTTCGCGGCGCTTTACGCATTTATTTTCGTCGGGATCATAGGCGGGAATATGTTTGCCACGTTCTACGCGATCTACGGACCGATGGCTTCGGCGGACGCGCTGTGGCTTTATTTTGCGGCTGCCGCGGGTCTGGCGATACTTTTAGGCACGGTCATAAACGCGTTTTCCGCGGGGACCGCGCTGTTCAAGGGCAGAGACAACGAGCTTCTCCTTTCGATGCCGATCCCCGAAAGGCTCATCGTACTTTCACGCCTTGCGCTGCTGTATATAACGGGAGCGCTCGTCGCCGCTCTGGTCTGCATCCCCGCTTTCGTCGTGTATCTGATCGGAGGCAGCGCGACGCCCGCGGGCGTCGTCGGGAATATCGTGACGTATTTCTGCGTCACATTCGTGATATCGGCGCTGTCGTGCCTGATAGGCAGCCTTTCAGCGGGAATATCGAACAGATTGAGCTCCCGAAATAAAGGGCTCGTTCTTTCCGCCGTGCTCGTCGTACTGACGGCGGGGTACGTTTACGTATATTATCGGGCGGTCAGCGCGGCGTCGGCATTTACGGAAGACGTCCCGGGACTTGCCGAAAACGTGAAAAACGCGTTTTATCCCGCGTATTTCATCGGAAGAGCCGTCGAGGGCGAGATCGTGCCGCTGCTCGTTTGCGCCGGCGTTTCGATCCTTGCCGCTTTTGCCGCCGTCGCCGCGGTGTCGAAGAGCTTTTTCAGTACGGCGACGGGAAAGCACGCCGAAAAAAAGATGCGGTACGATCCGCAGTCGGTAAATCAGAAAGGCGTGTTTCCCGCTCTTATCGGAAAGGAATTCGCAAAGCTCGCGTCGTCTCCCATGTATCTTCTTAACGGCGCGTCCGGCGCTGTGATCCTTATTATAGGAGGCGTCGCGCTTCTTATTGAAGGAGAAGGGATCATGAACGCCGTTATCGGCGTTTTCGGAACGCGCGAGGCGGCGGCAGTCATTCTGACGGGCGCCGCGTGCTTCTGTATCGGAACGGTCGATATCGCTTCGATAAGCGTTTCGATCGAAGGAAAAAGCATGTGGATCATAAGATCACTTCCCGTGAAGTCGGAAACGGTGCTTGCTTCAAAGATCGCGGCTCATTTCATCATTTCCGCGGCGTCCGGAGTCCTTTTCTGGATATGCGCGACCGCCGTATCGAAGCCGGGCGTCACTGTCGCCGCTTTGGACCTTGTCTTTATTATCGCTTTTTCGCTTCTGATCGCCGAGGCGGATCTTATTATAGATCTCAAAAGGCCGAATACGTCGTGGATAAACGAGATGGTGCTCGTAAAACAGAGCATGAACGTCGGACTTGCACTTTTGACCGGGTTCTTGCTCACGGCGGCGTTCGTCGGTTCTTTTATGGCGATAGGCGCCGCATCGCCCGCGATATTCCTCGCGGCGGCGTGCGCAGTCGCGATCGCGGCGGCATACGCTCTTTACCGCGTCATAAGTAAAAAGGGAGCGGCGCTTTTTGAAGCGATATGAACCCGGGATCAAAGTTAAAAGCGGATTTTTTAACGAAAAATGACGAAAAAAATAAAAATATTTTCGAAACGTCTTGCAACAGCGGCGCGAGTGTTGTATAATATTCTCGTGATTTATATCATAGGAGGATTATTTCATGGCAGATCTTAACAAATTGACAGATATGAAGGATCATACTTCCGAGTTTGATCCCCAGGATATCGAAAACAACAAGGTAATGGCGCTTCTCGCATACCTGTTCTGGCTCGTACTTATCCCGCTTTTTGCAGCTAAGGATTCCAAGTTCGCCCGTTTCCACTGCAATCAGGGTATCATTCTTGCGATAGCAGAGCTTGCGCTGAACTTCGTAGTATTCCCGATACTCAGCGGTATCCTCGGAGGCGTTCCCGTTGTCGGGCTTCTCATAAGCATTGTCAGCGGACTTGTCGGACTTTGCTTCTTCGTCCTCTCCGTCATCGGCATAATCAATGCAGTTCAGGGTCAGGCAAAAGAGCTTCCGGTCATCGGCGGCTTCAAGATACTCAAGTAATTTTTATTGAAGAAAAAGATTTCCCCTTTGCGGAGCGTACGGAAACGCCCGGCATAGGGGAAATTTTTTATGCGACGGTCAGGTTTTCAGCCGTTTTTTACGTGTACGTCCACCTGCTGATACGGTATCTCGACACCGTTTTTGTCGAAGGTCCTCTTTACGGCTTCAAGCATATCGAAATATACCGTCCAGTAATCGGAGGATTTTACCCAGCAGCGGGATACGAGATCAATCGAGCTTGCGGAATGGGATACGATCCTTACGGTGGGATCGGGCTCCTTCAGAACGAGGGGATGCGTTCTGCATATCTCGAGGATGAGATTTTCCGCTTTTTCAAAATCGGCTGTATATGAGATGGAGAAGGTGAGATCGACTCTGCGGTTTTTCTCCTCGGAATAGTTCACGATCGTCGAGGTCGAGAGCGTTCCGTTGGGGATGTATATTACCTTGTTGTCGATGGTGCGTATCTTTGTATACGTTATGCGTATATCGATGACCGTGCCGGAATATCCGCACGCCTCAATGTAATCGTCGCCGCGGAACGGACGGGTTATCAGAAGCATTATGCCGCCGGCGAGATTGGAAAGAGTACCGTTGACGGCGAGTCCGACGGCAACGCCGAGGGAAGCGATCAGCGCCGTGATACCGCTCGTATCTATGCCGAGATACCCGACGAGACAAACGGTCACGAGTATCTTTGCGGCGATCTTGCCGATATAAAGAAGCGCTTTCGTGAGCGTCTTGTCGAGCTTTTCTTTCTTTTCAAGATGCTTCTGAAGCTTCTTGAAAAGCGCGTTGATGACCGCGAAGGACACGATCATTATGACAACGGCGATGAGCACCTTAAGTCCGACGTTCATGCACCAGCTGCCGAGATTGTTCAAAAGTGTTTGAAGATCCATGTAATAACTCCTTTTTTAGGATTCCCGTATATCATATCACAAAGAGGCGTTTTTTTCAAGATTAGCCCGGGAGCGAAAAAAGCGCGTATTGACATTTTCGCCCGTTTGGTGTAATATTAGCATGATAAAGCGGCAAAACGGTATGCGGGGAAACGGGAAAGGAAATATAGATGACGGTACTCGAGGAAATAAGCGAATATCTGCAAAAGGGCAGAGCGCCCCTTGTGCGCGACAAGGTCAAGGCGGCGCTGGACGAGGGCATATCCCCGAAGGATATACTTGAAAACGGACTTCTCGCCGGAATGGGCGTCGTGGGAGAAAAATTCAAGAACGGAGAACTTTTTGTGCCGGAGGTCATGATCGCCGCCCGCGCCATGAACATGGGTGTCGGCGTTTTGAAACCGTATCTCGCCGGCGACGGGATAGGATCCAAGGGAACCGTCGTCATCGGCACGGTAAGAGGCGATCAGCACGATATAGGAAAGAACCTCGTGAAGCTCATGATGGAGGGTCAGGGCTTGAAGGTGATCGACCTCGGCACAGACGTTTCTCCCGAGGCGTTCGTCGACGCCGCGACGGAAAACGAGGCTTCCGTAATATGTTGCTCCGCGCTTCTCACGACGACCATGGAGGAAATGAGGAACGTCGTCGAATGCGCGAAAGAAAAGGGAATCAGGGACAAGGTGTTCATCATGGTCGGCGGCGCTCCGGTGACGCAGGAATTTTGCGACGAGATCGGTGCGGACTGCTATACCGCGGACGCGGCTTCCGCGGCGGAAGCGGCGGCGTCTTATTGCCGGAGATCAGACTGATTTTTCATGTCCTGACGAAAGGAGAGAGCGCATTGAAGGAAAAGACCTTAAAGGCGGTAAAAGCCGCGCTTTTTGCCGTCGCATAGCGGTCATACAAGCTTCCTCGGCGTTATAAGCGCCGTTATTTCGAAAAAAACGACGACGGCGGGATTTGAGACCCAAGCCGTGTTCGCAAAGACGGATACGGTCGATCTGCGGTCTTTATGGACCGCGTACGCGGACTGTCCCGTCGCGACGAGCTTTTTAGGATACCTCGGAAAGATCAAAGGAAAATGGGCGATCACGACGCATATCCCGGAGGATCAGAGAAACGAAAACGGCTCGCCGAAGACCTTTACGGTCGGATATTATCGGATACCGGAAGAGTACGCCGATGCGCTCGACGAAACGGCGGAAAACGTACGGCTCGATTTTTGAACGGTACGGACAATTAAAAGATGCGAGGCGGGGACGTTCCCCGCCTCGTTTTGTTGTTTGTCTCAGCTTTTTCTATGCCCGCCGCGATATCGCGCGGCTTTTTTATATATCGGCTCCGCGTTCACGGAGGTGCTTTTTTATCGCCGCGAAAGAAACGTCGCTGATGTCGTGCTCCATTTTGCACGCATCGTCGGTGGCTGTCTTTTCGTCGACGCCGAGAGCCATCAGCATACAGGAAAGCACCTGGTGACGCTCGTAAATCTTTTCCGCGATCTGACGCCCCTTTTCCGTCAGAGCGATCGACCCGTATGCGTCCACTATTATGCAGGCGTCGTTTTTCAGCTTAACAAGGGCGCGGCTGACGGATGCTTTTGAATAGTCCATCCTGTCGCATATGTCTATAGCCCGGACTTTATTTTTCTCTTTTCCGAGAACGAGTATCGTTTCGAGATACATTTCGCCTGATTCACGCATTTGTTCTGCCTCCGGATGTTTCTTCATTTTATTATCCATCCTATTATATCTTGAAGCGCGTGAAAAATCAAGTTGTTTTCGCTGAAGTTTTCATCACGTTCACCAAAGCGTGAGAAAAACTTCGCTTTTTTCGGATTTTTGTGATTTTTTTCGTAAAAGCCCTTGACAAGTTAGCGCAGGGAAACTATAATTAACATAGTTAGTCAAGACTAACTCTATGACGGAAGAAGGTGATTTGTATGCCGCTTGGATACGCCAACATCGGCGAAGAGAATATCATCAAGAGAATAGGCGGTAGTCCGGAGGTCAAAAGACATCTTGAAAACCTCGGGTTCGTTGTCGGAGGGACCGTGACGGTGGTCTCCGAAATGAACGGCAGCCTTATCGTCAACGTAAAGGATACGCGGATCGCGATAAACCGTGATATGGCACAAAAAATAATGATATAGAGGAGCTGAATCAAACGATATGAAAACGTTGAGAGATGCTAAGATAGGCGATACCGTGAAGGTCGTAAAGCTTCACGGAGAGGGCGCCGTAAAGCGCCGCATCATGGACATGGGCATAACCAGAGGTATCGAAGTATACGTGCGCAAGGTCGCGCCTTTGGGAGACCCGGTCGAGGTCACCGTACGCGGATACGAGCTCAGCCTGAGAAAAGCTGACGCGGAGATGGTCGAGATCGAGTAAAAAGCGAGGGGCG
>Ga0079305_1001180_pt1 | contig 38533 bp, 31 predicted proteins | sample LMS_cellobiose_e_FD_79183 | JGI IMG/M metagenome (GOLD analysis project Ga0079305, IMG submission 79183) | Rumen-fistulated moose microbial communities from Alaska, USA - LMS_cellobiose_enrichment | ecosystem: Host-associated > Mammals > Digestive system > Stomach > Rumen fluid ... | reverse complement strand
GATATTTCAGCAATCATAGGAAACACTGTAGCACCCGCCTAACATGCTGATGCAACTGAGATTACATCACCCATCTGACGTATCGTTTCCGATGGTTTTCCTCGCTACAAGAAATTTTCGTATTTTTGGATTTCAAATGCTTACAGTTATGAAAAGGATCCTGATTCTGGCGGTCGCTGCGGTGGTGGCGATGGTGTGCGGGTGCTCCCCGAAGATTGCGAACAATATCGACACGACGGGCATTTCGACGCCGCATCCCGCTTATGCGGTCATCTACTTCTACCGGCCGGGCGGTTTCGTGCAGGCGAGGTATACGGTGCATCTGAATGATGAGGCCGTGTTTACCTCGAAGAGCGGTGCGAAGTCCTTCATCAAGGTGGATAAGCCCGGCACCTATGAGATCTGGGCGAAGACCGAGGCGCGGGAAGCGATCACGCTGAATGTGGAGATGGGCCGGGATTATTATGTGAAGGCCGGAGTAAATTTCGGCCTGGCGCTCTGGCGGCCTTCCCTGGAGATCGTAGCTCCGGAGGTCGGCCAGGTCGCCTGGGGCTCTGTCCGATAGCGAATCCCGGGGGCAGGCCCTGATCCTCCTCCTCAATCCGTTCCCCGTCCCCTCGGTCCCTTCTCCGTCCCTTCTGCCCCTTCCCCGGGCCGCCCGGTTCCTGGTTCCCGGTCCCCTGGCCCATCGACCGTTCCTTCCGTCCCATTCTGTGGGACGCAAGAAGCATTTTATCCTGGTTTTTGCTCCTTCCGTCCCGGTTATTGGGACGGAAGGAACAGTAGCCCGCCGCCTCGCAGGGCGTGTCAGGCGCCTGGCCCATTTCATTGATGCGGGTCCCGGTCCAAAAGCTGGACCGGGACCCGCATTTTGGGCCGTTTTTGCGGGTCCCCTGCAGGTTTTTGGACCGGGACCCGCACTGTCGGAGCTTGGGACGTGAGCCTCGGGGGCGCGGCGCCGGTCTCGGTTATTCCAGGATCTGGCCGGCGGCGTTTTTGGTGTCCACCTTCTCGATGATGCGGGTCAGGATGCCGTCCTCGTCGAAGATGAACGTGCACCGCAGGGTCCCGAGGACCGTCTTGCCGTACATCTTCTTTTCGCCCCAGGCGCCGAAGGCCTGGAGCATCTCGGTGGAAGGGTCGGAGAGCAGGCGGAAGGGGAGTTCGTACCTGGCGCGGAATCCGCTGTGGGATTTCGCGCTGTCTTTACTGACGCCCACGACGTTGTAGCCGGCGGCGGTCAGGGCTGCGTAATTGTCCCGGAAGCTGCAGGCTTCGGCGGTGCAGCCGGAGGTGTTGTCCTTGGGGTAGAAGTAGACGATGGTTTTGCGACCGATAAGGTCTTCTGACTGAACGGTCAACCCGTCCTGATCCACCACTTCAAAGCGGGGCATTTTATCTCCAATTTTAAGCATACTATCTGCGTTTTCCCAAAGTTAGGCATTTTCTGTGTTCCTTGCGTCCCTAAAAGTGGGACGGAAGGAACACCTGGCGGGCATTTTATTCCAGCGCGGCGATGTGGGCGTCGGGGGCTTCCATGATGTTCCAGGAGAGGACGGCGCCCTGGAAGCGGTGCGCCATCACATGGGCGAGCGACTCCTGCACGTACTGCGGCGAGGTCTCTGCGACGCCGGCGCGGTAGTTGATCTCAATCCCCGGGTATTTCCCACAAGGGTAAGAGGCCATCGCATCGAGCTGGGAGTCAAGGAATTCCGGGGTCATCTCGAAGGAAGGATACCCGGTCGCGCCGGGGAGCTCCCGGCGGAGCAATTCATATTCGAACCCCATTCCCGCGGGAGCGGTGGTCGCCCGGTAGAGCATGGGCTTGATGAAGTCGGCGTGCTGCGCGAGGATCGCGTAGTCCTGGCCGACGAAGGGGGCCATGAACGGTGCGAAGAGGTCCATGCCGACCTGCAGGCCGCGGGCGCGGAAGGCGTCGGCGATGGACGCGACGGCGCCGCTGACGATGTGGCCCTTGGCCACGAAGAAGGCGGCGGCGAGCGGGTCCGCGAATTCGGGCCCCTTCGCGGGGTCGAAGGATTTCACGGAGAAGAACGCATCTCCCTGCGCGTCGATGGCGGCCTTGACGGCTTCCAGGTCCACGCCTTCTGCGGCGAATTGCGCCCGGCAGTGCGGGTCGCCGCAGCTGAGCACGCCGCTGAATCCGCCCACGAAGGACTGCGTGCGGATGCGGTCGAGGAAGACGCCGTCGAAGCCGCAGTCCGCGAAGCGGCTGTCGTAGAGCGCGAGGATGTTGGCCGCATTCTGCGGGTCGGAGGGGCAGGTGAAGCGGAACCCTTCGCCCTCGGTGAGGTCGAAATTCGCCGGCTCCCGGCCCCAGATGTCCACGGATGGCGCGTTGTCGCAGACTTCCTCCGTCTCGGCGAAGACCGGCAGCCACAGCAGCATGTCGATGCCCTTGGCGTGCAGCGCGGCGCCCACCTGGCGGTAGATCTCCTTGTCCAGGCTCCAGCCGATGATGACCTTCCGGACGGGGATCATCTCCGCCACGGCGTCGATCCGGCTGACGATCTGCTCCGCGGAATACTGCGGCGCATTCCAGCTCCCGAGCGAGACCTGGACGATATACGCGGGGCTTTCGGCTTTGGGCTGGCAGGCGGCCAGGGCGAGGGTGGCCAGCAGGAGGAGGGTGAGCTTTTTCATTGTCGGAAAGGTGGTTTGGCGCAAAGATACGAAAAACGGCGCGGTATCTCCTAGTTATTGTTCCTTGCGTCCCGGATTTAGGGACGGAAGGAACGCCTGATGCAGTTCGGCGACGGTATCGACGAGGCGGCCGGCGGGGGCGCCGGCGGGGCGCTGCGCGAGGGCGGCGGCGAGCTCTTCGCGGGAGCGGTAGCCCCAGGTCACGGCGATGGCGTCGATGCCGCCGTTCGCGGCGGTGCGCATATCGGTGGGGGAGTCGCCGACCAGCAGGGCGTCCTGCGGGGCGAGGTCGGCGCGCTCCAGGACTTCCCGGACGATCTCCGGGGAAGGTTTCAGCGGCGAGCCGGGGCGGTCGCCGAGGATGGCGACGAAGGGGATCCCGGGGAAGAATCGGCGGATGAGGCGCTCGGTGCCCGCCTGGAATTTGTTGGAGGCGACCGCCATCCGGACGCCGCGGGCGTGCAGCTCCGCCAGGAGCTCCGGGATGCCGGGGTACGGGCGCGTGCGTTCGTCGATATGGGCGGAGTAATACTCCTTGAAATCGGCTAGCGCGGCGTCGATCAGCGCCTCGTCCGGCGCGGCGGCCGGCTCTGCCCGCCCCGCCGCCTCCAGCGACGCCGCCAGCGCCTGCGCCACCAGGTTGCGGACGCCGTGGCCCACCATCCGGCGGTATTCGCCGGCGCCGTGCAGCGGCAGGCCGCGGAGGGCCAGCGCGTGGTTTACCGCCGCGCCGAGGTCTTCCAGCGTGTCCAACAGCGTCCCGTCCAGGTCGAACAGGATCAGTTTCTTTTGGAAAAGTTGCCGGTAGGCGGCGGCCTTCTTCTCCAGCGACAGCGGGTAGGCGCGGGAGGTGGAGGGCATTCGCCAGAAGCGGAGGGCTCCTCCGGCGATGTCGATGTAGCCGCCGAGGGGCGGGAGGGGGCAGCCGAAGGCCTCGGCGGCGAGCTCGGTGGCCTTCTGGCCGGTGGTGACGAGGGTCCGGCAGGCCGGGATGCGGGCCAGCAGCGCCGGGACGTCGGTGGGCGTGACCACCTCCAGGAAGGCGTCGGAGGCATTGTCCTTGAGGCGCCGCACCTCGCAGGCGGTGTCGTAGAAGGCGAGGCCCCGTTCCGCGCAGAAGGCGCGGATCGCCGCCTCGTCGAAGCGTTTCTCGCCGGGCACGCAGAAGTGGTCCTTGTCGCCGAAATGGATCAGGCCCAGGATGCGCCAGAAGTCGTTGATCCAGTTGGGGTAGTAGAACGGCATGCACCAGCGGTGCGCCTGCGGCGGGAAGCTGCCCAGGAAGAGGATACGGGCGCCCTCCGGTAAAAACGGCTTGAATGGATGCTGCTCGGTCATGGGATCAATATTACTTCCTTCCCGTCGAGGTATTTCTCCAATAGGTCGCGGGTGCGGAGGGTGACGAAGCAGGTGGGGGTGCCGTCGGTGCAGGCGAACCATTCGGCGCGGGCGAGGGCGGCGTCCATCGTCAGGTGGACGCCGGCGGCCTCAGGCCAGACCGCGCTGAGGATGGTGGTCGCGCCGACCTGGACGCCGGTGAGCTCCCATAGTTTTTCCGCGGAGGCGAAGGAGACCCGCGGGATGCCGAGGGCGCTGCAGTAGTCCCGGGTCACGAAGGGTTTGTCGTGGGAGGTGACGTAGAGGTAGAATTCGGTCTGCTGGCGGTTGCACAGGAAGATGGTCTTGACGATCTGCACGCCGATGCGGGCGCTGATGTTGGCGCAGTCTTCCATCGTGATGCCGGGGTCGGTGTCCACGCGGGAGAAGGGGATGCAGGACGCGTCAAATGTCTCATAGACAAGGCGTTGCAGGGTCGTCTCGTATTTCGCCGGAGGCGTGGTGAGGGGTTCGCTGACGTAGAAACTCATTTGGCAAGGTATTGCAGCCGCTCGGGCTCGGGGAATTTTTCGATGGCGTAGCGGAGCATGGTGCGGGGCATGGTCTGATATCGGGGGAGAGATGCCCGGTCGGAGCCGGGCATGACGGTGGTGACGGAGCCGGGTATTTCACTGTCACCCCCGACCTGATCGGGGGTCTCCTGCCCCTGAAGATACGCCTCCAACGCTGCCTTGTCCCGCTTTCCCGCTTCGCGGAGGAGCCAGCCGACGGCCTTGTGGATGAGGTCGTGGGGGTGGTGCAGGAGGATGTCGGCGATGGCGAAGGTGTCCGCGAGCTGCCCGTGGCGGATGAAGGTCATGGTGCTGACGATGCCGATGCGCTGTTCCCAGAGGGTTTTGCCGTTTCGCGCGAGCTCATACAGGAGGCTGCGGTCGCGGTCGAGGAGCCATTCCCCGAGGAGGGGGTAGCAGCTCAGGTCCACGAGGTCCCAGTTGTTGATGCGGCCGGTGTGGGAGAGGTAGAAGTCGACGCACTGTTCCTGGAGACCCCCGGTCAGGTCGGGGGTGACGGCCTTGGTGTCGGCAGGGGCCCCGTCATGCCCGGCTGCGACCGGGCATCTCTTCGCATGCCGGAAAATCTCCACCAGTGCCAGCAGCGCCGCCAGTCGCACTTCGTGGTATTCGCTAGCGATGCACTCCTCCAGTTCGGGGAAAACGGGGCTGCCTGCTGCTTCCGTCGCTTCTGCTGCTTCTGCTGCGCCCGGCCGGTCCTTCGGCGCTAGCTTCCGCCAGCACTCCTTGACCACCGCCCGCGTCACGGGAACCTTGATTCCCAGGAACTTATCCCCTTCGCCATACTGCCCCGGCCCGGTCTTGAAAAACCGCGCCAGGCCGGCCACCTGTCCCGGGTCGGCCTGCTCCAGCATGCGCGTCAGCAGGATGTTCATAGAGGCAAAGATAATAAATAATCCCCGGTCGCGGCTCGCTCTTTTCGGTTCCCTTTCCTGGCTTTATCCTTCTGCTTTTTACTTTACGGTGCGGGTCCCGGTCCAAAGGCTGGACCGGGACCCGCATTTTAGGCTGTTTTTGCGGGTCCCCTGCAAGCTTTTGGACCGGTACCCGCATTTTGGGCTGTTTTTGCGGGTCCTCTGCAAGTTTTTGGACCGGGACCCGCAGTGGGAGAAGGTTGGGTTTGTTGGAATGAAAGGAGGAAGATAGACGGCAGGGGCGACTCGCTCCGCGTTTGATTGTTGCCGGAGGCTATAGCGTTGCTGCCGGCAAGTATGGATTCGAACGGAGCCTGTCAGTCCAGCTGCTCCAGGGCGCGGGCGAGCTGGTCGGGGCAGCTGGTGCCGCGGCCGTGGCAGTTGATGCCACGCAGGCGGGCGATGACCTCGGCCTTTTTCATGCCGGCGCAAAGTGCGGAGACGCCCTGGGTGTTGCCGTGGCAGCCGTCGGTGAAACGGATGCTGCGGATGGTATCTCCCTGAAGCTCAATGTCAATTCGCTGCGAGCACACGGACTCGCAGGTGCGGAAGGAGGCCCGGCGCACGCCGTCCTCCAGGATGTCGGAAATGGGTGTAACCTCAAACATGCCGCAAAGTTACATAAAAAACCCTTTCCCCCCATTCACCTTCACTTTCCGTTCCTTTCTTTTCTTTTCTTTTCTTTTCTTTTCCACCTTTCCCTGTCACCTTTCCCTATCACTTTTCCCTGTCACTTTTTCCTATCACTTTTTCCCATCACTTTTTCCCATCACCTTCACCATCCCCCCTCACCATCCTCCCTTTCCCTTTCCCTTCACCCTTCACCCTTCACCCTTCACCCTTCACCCTTCACCCTTCCCCCCATTCCCCTTTCCCCCGGCCGCTGCGGGTCCCGGTCCAAAGGCTGGACCGGGACCCGCATTTTAGGCCGTTTTTGCGGGTCCCCTGCAAACTTTTGGACCGGGACCCGCAGGGGAAGGCCAGTCGGATGGAAAAAGGAAGGGGGGGCTGGTTGGTCGGATGGGGAAAGGAAAAAGGGCGGAGTAGACCGGTCGGATGAAGAGAAGGAAGCAGGAAGCAGGAATCAGGAAGCAGGAAGGTGCGGGCGTATCGGGGGCAAGGATAGATGGCGGGGCGGCTCGGTCGGAGCTTGACCGTTGCTAGTGTAATCATCCCGGGAGACGGAAATCATTTGATGAAAACCCTTGGTGCGTCGCTGACGATTGCTTATCTTTGTCGAGACGACTCGTCCCGTCTCGGGACGGTCGGTCTCCTGCCGATAGTCCCGGAGGAGGAAAACCTTGGTATAACACGCCGACTTGTCGGATAAGAACATGTATGACTATGAAAGACTCGAAGAAATTTTGGTTGGTGACGACGGACCATCTGGAGGACGGACTGTGGTTCAGGGATGAAAAGGACTTTGCGGTCGGGATGAACCACGTGGCCATCCAGGCAGCGCTGACTCCGGAGGTGATCGTGGTCGCTTTCATCTTGATGTCCAATCACGTACACTTTGTGTTTTATGGCACGGAGGAAGATGTCCGGGCTTTTGTGAATGCCCTCAAGAGCCGCTATTCGCAATACCTGTTCCGCAAATATGGAATCAATGAACAACTGCGGCGTAATGGCGTGCAGGTGAAAGAGATCCCCGCCGATGAGAAGGACGCGGTGAGACGGGCTGTCGCCTATGTGCAGATGAATTGCGTGGCGGCGAGGATTTGCTCGCATCCCAGTCAGTACCCCTGGGGGACGGGGAATGTGTTTTTCAATGTAGCGGGCATGATGGGGGCCAGGCCCGTCGCGGGTCTGTCGCACCGGGCGCGGGAGCGAATGTTCCACAGTGATTATACTGATCTGCCCGGGAAATGGCAGGTCTCGGAGGCAGGGTATGTCCTGCCGCAGTCGTATGTGGCGGTGGGGTATATAGAGGAATTGTACCAGTCTCCCGGCCAGATGAATTACTTTTTGAATACTTCTTCCAAGGCGCGCCGGCGCATGGAGCAGGGAGAGGACGCGCTTCCTTCCTTTAAGGATCAGGTGATTCTGAAAGCCCTGCCGGACTTGTGTCAAAGTCTTTTTCAAGAGCCTGATTTCAAGAGGCTTAAGGCTGCGGATCAAACGGAAGTGCTTCGGCAGGTCCGCTATCGGTTCAGCGCCAATGTGAATCAGGTGGCGCGTGTCTGCGGCATCTCGTATGCGGAAGCGGTGCGGAAGTTGGATGGGGAATGACCGGGACCCGCAGGGGGGAGTTCGGCGGTGTTGGCGATGTGGGGAATATTGCGTATCTTCGCGAAAGAACTTTTAAACAGAACCGCATATGTTTACCCTTATCGACCTTCCATACGCTCCGGATGCGCTCGCGCCCGCGATCAGCGCCCAGACCCTCGGCTTCCACCATGGCAAGCACCTGCAGACTTATGTCAACAACCTCAACAATCTGCTCCCCGGAAGCCCGTTCGAGGGCCTGCCGCTGGAGGAGATCGTGAAGAAAGCCGACGGCGGCATCTTCAACAACGCCGGGCAGATCCTGAACCACAATATGTATTTCACGCAGTTCCGCGCACCCCGTGAAAACAACGCCCCGAAGGGCGCGCTGGCGAAGCAGATCGAGAAGCAGTTCGGCTCCTTCGAGGCTTTCCAGGCCGAGTTCGTGGCCAAGGGCGGGAGCCTGTTCGGCAGCGGCTGGGTGTGGCTCTCCGCGGACGACAAGGGCGAACTGGTGATCACCCAGGAGCCCGGCGCCGGCAACCCGGTGCGCAAGGGCCTGAAGCCCGTCCTGACCTTCGATGTCTGGGAGCACGCCTATTACCTTGACTACCAGAACCGCCGTCCCGACCAGCTGAAGGCCCTCTGGGCCATCGTGGACTGGGATGTCGTGGAGAAGCGTTACACGGATTAGCATGCACATCATCCTCCTTTCCGGCGGCTCGGGCAAACGCCTGTGGCCCCTGTCGAACGATATCCGTTCGAAGCAGTTCATCCCCATCTTCAAGTGCGGGGACGGGAGCTACGAGTCGATGATCCAGCGGGTGTACCGCCAGGTCAAGGCGGTGGATCCGGAGGCGACGGTCACAATCGCCACGTCCAAGAGCCAGGTGTCCTCGATCCGCAACCAGCTGGGCGACGGCGTGGGCATCAGCGTGGAGCCCTGCCGGCGCGACACTTTCCCGGCGATCGCCCTGTCCGTGGCCTATCTGCACGACGTGCAGGGGGTCGGGCTGGACGAGCCGGTGGTGGTGTGCCCCGTGGACCCTTACGTCGAGGAGGACTATTTCGCCGCGCTGCGGCGGCTGTCCGAGCTGGCGGCGAAGGGGACCGCGAACCTGACGCTGATGGGCATCGAGCCCACCTACCCGAGCGAGAAATACGGCTACATCCTCCCGCGCGCCAAGGGGGAGGTGAGTGCGGTGAGCACCTTCAAGGAGAAACCGACGGCGGAGGTGGCCGCCGGCTACATCGCGCAGGGCGCGCTGTGGAACGGCGGCGTGTTCGCCTTCAAGCTGGGCTACGTGCTGCGTCGCGCACATGAGCTCATTCCCTTCGAGGACTACCATGACCTCTTCCGGAAATACGATTCCCTGACGAAGATCAGCTTCGACTACGCCGTCGTGGAGCACGAGCGGAGCATCGCCGTGATGCGCTTCGGCGGCATGTGGCGCGACCTCGGCACGTGGAACACGCTGACCGAGGCGATGTCGGAGCCCACGATGGGCAAGGCCATCCTGGACGACAGCTGCGAGGGGGTGAGCGTCATCAACGAGATGAACGTCCCCGTGCTGTGCATGGGGCTTAAGGACGTCATCGTGGCGGCGGCGCCCGACGGGATCCTTGTCACGGACAAGGAGGCGTCGGGGCGCATCAAGCCCTACGTGGACGGCATCGAGCAGCAGATCATGTTCGCGGAGAAGTCCTGGGGGCGCTATCAGGTGCTCGACGTGCAGGACGCGTCGATGACGCTGAAAGTCACGCTGAAGGCGGGGCAGTCGATGAGCTACCACGCCCACGCGCACCGCGACGAGGTCTGGACCGTGGTCTCCGGCGACGGGGAGGTCCTCGTGGACGGGATGGCGCAGGCGGTGCGCCCGGGCGACGTGATCACGCTCGTCGCCGGCTGCAAGCACCGCATCAAGGCGCGCACGGAGCTGACCCTCATCGAGGTACAGCTCGGCCGGGAGATCACCGTACAGGACAAGACGAAATACCCTGAGCCGTGACGCCGTTTCTGCTGAGCCCTTCGGGCAAAGACTACATCTGGGGCGGCGAGCGCCTGAAATCGCTGTTCGGCAAGGTCTCGGACCTGTCGCCGCTGGCGGAATCGTGGGAGTGCTCGGTGCACCCGGACGGGCCGTCGCGGGTGGCGTCCGGGCCGTCCGCGGGGCGGACCCTGGCGGAGGTGCTCGCGGAGCATCCCGACTTCCTCGGGACTTCGTTTTCCGCCCACGGGGAGCTGCATATTCTGGTGAAGCTGATCGACGCGAAGCGGGACCTGTCGGTGCAGGTGCACCCGGATGACGATTACGCGTTCCGCGAAGAAGGGGGGCAACAGGGCAAGACGGAGATGTGGTACGTGCTGGAGGCGGAGCCGGGGGCCAGCCTGGTCTTCGGGCTGGACCGGATCGCCAAGGCGGAGGAGCTCCGCGACGCCCTGGCGGACGGGACGTTCGAGTCGCTGCTCCGCCGCGTGCCGGTGCAGCCCGGGGACGTGTTCTATATCCCTTCGGGCACGATCCACGCCATCGGCGGGGGGATCCTGCTGGCCGAGGTCCAGCAGAATTCGAACCTGACCTACCGGCTGTACGACTACGGCCGCCTCGGCAAGGACGGGCGGCCGCGGCCGCTGCACGTCGACAAGGCGCTCGCCGTGGCGGACCTGAGCGCCGCGCAGCCCCCGCGGCAGTCGCTGCGCGTGCTGCGCTTCCGTCCCGGCTTCGCCGAGGAGGAGCTTTGCACCTGCGCCTATTTCCAGGTCTGGCGCTGCCGGCTGGATGCTGCTGCGTCCCAGATCGTTTTGCCGGCGCTGCCGGAATCCTACCGGGTGCTGCTGTGCACTGAGGGAGAAGGAATTCTGCGTGAGGTTGTTGGCGCTGGTGCCGCCGACGGGCTGCGTTTCCGCAAAGGCGACACGGTCTTCATCCCCGCGACCTGCGGGGAATTGCGGCTCTCCGGCTGCGCGGACTTCCTGCTGATCCGCGGGTAGCGCCGCCGGTATTGTCATCCAGTGCCGGCTTTGTCATTCTGAGCGAAGCGAAGAATCTTGCCGCCTACTTCCTGGGATGGTGGGTGAGAATCTCCGCCTGCCAGGTGGCGGTGTCGATGTGGGTGTAGATCTCGGTGGTGAGGATGGATTCGTGGCCGAGCATTTCCTGGACGACGCGGAGGTCGGCACCGCGCTCGATGAGGTGCGTGGCGAAGGAGTGGCGGAAGGTGTGGGGGGAGATCTCTTTGTTGACCCCGGCGACCAGCGCCTGGTCCTTGACGAGGTTGAAAATGGCCACCCGGCTGAGCGGGCGGCCGTTTTTGTTGAGGAAGGCGATGTCGTCGAAGGCAGGTTCGGCGGCCTGGGGGCGGGCGTCGAGGTAGGCGCGGAAGGCGTCGGCGGCCATTTCCCCGAGGGGGACGAGGCGCTCCTTGTTGCCTTTGCCGACCACGCGGACGAACCCTTCCGTGAGGTAGACGTGCGAGATCAGCAGGCCGCAGGCTTCGGAGACGCGCAGGCCGCAGCCGTAGAGGATTTCGAGGATCGCGCGGTCGCGAAGGGCCCGCCAGTCGCTGCCGGTGACGGAGTCGAGGATCCGCTCGACCTCCTCGACGGAGAGGACTTCCGGGAGGTAGCGGCCGAGCTTGGGCGCTTCGACGCGGTCGCAGGGGTTGTCGGGGCGCTCGCCTTCGAGGATCAGCCAGTCGAAGAAGGACCGCAGCGAGCTCAGCAGCCGCGCCTGGCTTCGTTTGCTCAGCCTGGCCGGTCCTTTGGCTGACCTGGCCGGTCCTTTTTCTGTCATGACGGGTCCTTTGGCTGACTTGGCCGGTCCTTTTTCTGTCATGCTGAGCGAAGCCGAAGCATCTCCCGCCGCCCGCCTGACGAGGTACCGCTCGATATCCTCCGACCGGACCGCCCGCGGGGCCAGGTCGGCAGCCGCGAGGAATTCCGCCACGTCGCGGGCGTACGCCGACACCGTGTTCGGCGACAGCCCGCGCTCCACGCGCAGGTAGTAGCGGAAGTCCTTGATGATGCGCTGGTCGACGGGCATCGCGCTGCTATTTCGCGGCCTCTTCCGCGATGGCGGCGTTGTAGCAGTCGCGGCAGAGGGGCTCGTAGACGTCTTTCTCGCCGAGGAGGACGAGGTCCCGGCTCTTGCTGAGGCGGTGGGAGTGGTTCGCGAGGGCGCCGCAGCGGACGCAGATCGCGTGGACCTTCTGGACGTCTTCGGCCACGGCCATCAGGCGCGGCATCGGCCCGAAGGGCTGGCCGAGAAAGTCGGTGTCGAGGCCGGCCACGATGACGCGCACCCCGCGGTTGGCCAGCTGCTGGCACACGTCGACGAGCGAGTCGTCGAAGAATTGCGCCTCGTCCACGCCGACCACCTGCACCTCGGGGCCGACCTTGAGCATGTCGGCGGGGTCACTGATGGGGGTGGAGGTGATTTTATGGAAATCGTGGGAGACGACTTCGACGTCGGAGTAGCGCTTGTCCACGCCGGGCTTGAAGATGGCGATCTTCTGGTTGGCGAACTGGGCGCGGCGAAGGCGGCGGATGAGTTCTTCGGTCTTGCCGGAGAACATCGAGCCGCAGACGACTTCGATGCAGCCGGATTTTTTATGATTCTCGGAAAACATTGCTTAAATTTGTGGTTGTTGTCCTACAAAGATAGCAATTTTTGCAAGGATGTCCGCCGGAATTCTGTATATCGTGCCGACCCCCGTCGGCAATCTCGAAGACATGACCTTCAGGGCCGTCAGGGTGCTGAAGGAGGCCGACCTGATCCTGGCGGAGGACACCCGCACGAGCGCCGTGCTGCTGCAGCATTTCGATATCCGCGGGAAGCTCATGTCGCACCACAAATTCAATGAGCACCAGACCGTTGCGCTCGTGAAGGAGCGGCTGGCGGCGGGTCTGAAGGTGGCGCTGGTCAGCGACGCGGGGACGCCCGGGATCTCCGATCCGGGTTTCCTGCTGGCGCGTGCCTGCGCCGGGGAAGGGATTGAGGTGCAGACACTTCCGGGCGCGACGGCGTGCATCCCGGCGATCGTGTCGTCGGGGCTGCCGTGCGACCGCTTCTGTTTCGAGGGGTTCCTCCCTGTCAAGAAGGGGCGCGCGACGCTGCTGGCCGCGCTGGCGGCCGAGCCGCGGACGATGGTGTTCTACGAGTCGCCGCGGCGGCTGGTCCGGACGCTGGAGCAGTTCGCGGAGGCGTTCGGGCCGGAGCGGCCGTGCTCCGTGGCGCGGGAGATCTCGAAAGTGCACGAGGAGCACGTCCGCGGGACGCTTGCCGAGGTGCTGGCGCATTTCCAGGCGGTCGAGCCCAAGGGCGAAATCGTCATCGTGGTCGGCGGCCTCGTCTCCGCGGGCCCGCGGGAGCACCGCAACAAGTACAAGGACGCGGAGTAATCATATCCCATTGTGCCTTTGCTGGCAATGAGATTGGGGGCTGTTTTCTTGTGCCTCTGCCGGCAATGAAGTTGGGGGCTGTTTTCTTGTGCCTCTGCCGGCAATGAGATTGGGGGCTGTTTTCTTGTGCCTCTGCTGGCAATGAAATTGGTGGCTGTTTTTGCTAAATGATTTATTATTAATCAATTATGTGATTAACCTGCTTGTTTTTGCGCGGGTTTATTTTGTAATCGACTCTTTTCCAGTGGGTTACTATTAACGCTGGATGAAGCGTGAACGGATTGTTTTTCGCAACGGAGTTATAATCAGATATTTACAGAATTAACCCACTTGTTTTTGCGCGGGTTTATTTTGTAATCGACTCTTTTCCAGTGGATTGCGATTAACACTGGATGAAGCGTGAGTGGATAGTTTTTCACAACGGATTTATAATCAAATACTTACAGAATTAACCCGCTGAAAATTAGGCGGGTTTATTTTGTAATCGACTCTTTTCCAGTGGATTGCGATTAACACTGGATGAAGCGTGAGAGGATCGTTTTTTGCAACGGATTTATAATCAGATACTTACAGAATTAACCCGCTGAAAAATAAGCGGGTTTATTTTGTAATCGACTCTTTTCCAGTGGATTGCGATTAACGCTGAATGAAGCGGGAGCGGATTGTTTTTCGCAACCGATTTGTAATCAGATTTTTACAGAATTAACCCGCAGGGAATTAAGCGGGTTAATTCTGTAACTGGTTTACTATCACTAAAATGCGAAAAACAGGGGGTAAAAAGATCTTGTCCTGTTTCCATATTATTGATAATTAAACGTTTAACTTTTAAAATAAACGTTTAAACCGGTGGCGGTTCCGATTATTCTTGCCATCTTCGTGGCGGTCCCGGGCCTGGATGGCGGTGTGGTTGAGGGTGCCGGGTGGTCGGCAGACGGACGGCATCGCCGGGGATGAGACCGGGACTGTTTGTGACTGTGAAAGACGCGGGTGTTTCGAATGACAAGGCGAAGGACAGGCCGTCGGCGGCATCCTTCAAGGTGGGGGCGATCGCCCTCGCGTTCCTGATCATCGGTTATCAGGCCGCGCTCGTCGTGGGCCGCGCCGCCCGGTTGCGGATCGAGGCCAACAGGGACAAACCGGATACGGTATTTGTCTATTATAATAGCGTGGGGCAGCAGGTCGGGAGCTCCTCTCCCCAACCGTCCGGCGATGCCGGACCCCTCCCACTTCCTTCGGAAGCGGGCCCCTCCCTCTTACGGAGCCGAGGGTGGCTACGGGCTGGGAAGAGGACTCCCGACTCTGCTGATGCAACTGCGCAAAATACCCGGAACGAATCCGAGCTTCCGGACGGTCCGGCCATAATTCGCCGGAACGCGGCACACTCGCCGGGGGTGGAGGCGGTGCGGCGGGCGAGCCGGCGGGTGGAGACGTTCCGCTTCAACCCGAACACCATTTCGGTCGAAGACCTTATCCGATTGGGTTTCAGCGAGAAACAGGCGCAGGCCATCGACAATTACCGCGTAGCGGGAGGCCGATTCCGGCGGCGCGAAGATTTCGCGAAATCATTTGTCGTCGCCGACTCGGTGTACCGTCGGCTGGAGCGTTTCATCGACATTCCGCGGGTCGACCTGAACCGCGCGGACTCCGCGGCGCTGGACGATCTGCCCGGCATCGGACCCTGGTTCGCCGCCCGCATCATCGCGTACCGCAACGAGCTCGGCGGCTATTCTTTTCCCGAGCAACTGCTGGACATCTACCGCTTCGACCGGGAGAAGTTTGACGCGTTGAGCGACCTCGTATATTGTTCGCAGCCAATACCTTACGCGCTTTGGTCGCTGCCCGCGGACTCGCTCGCGCTGCACCCCTACATCCGCTCTCGGCAGGCCGCGCGCGCCATTGTGCTGTTCCGCGACAACACACCGCGCGAGGGCTGGACCGTCGCGGCGCTCGGCGAGGCGGGCATCCTTCCTCCGAAAGACGCCGCCCGCCTCGCCCGCTGCGCCCTCGCCCCGCCGTAATCCTTTCCTTCTGCCTCGGGGTCCGTAGGGGATGTTATCAAGAACCGATTACAAGTCAGCTAATTGCAAGATAAACCTGCGTTAGAAAGGACAGGTTTATCACATAACTACTAGAGAAAAAGCGTTTTATGCAAAACATCAGTCGAAGGAATAAATGGCGTCTGCCTCTCCTATATGTGTCTGGTCATAAGATTGGCATCCTTAGACCGAATCTCTTCGGGACAATGCAAGTGTCTAGTCTTGAAATAGGTTTGCCGATATTGAGTAATAAGATCGATCGGCTGTTTTTGGTAACTCGATGCCACGCAGTGGCTTACAGAATAAACCCGCTTCAAAACCAACGGGTTTAATTCATAATCACTTAATAATCAGAATTATATGAAAAACGCTAAACGAAAGAATAATCTGGAGCGGCCTCTCTTGTCTGTGCTAGGCCTTGAAATGGGCTGTTTCGGTAAAATCTATCGGGATGAACCGGAGTGCGTTTTTGGCAAATCTTTCAGTATTAAATAATTACAGAATAAACCCGCCTCGGAGATGACGGGTTAATCACATAACCGATTAATAAACAATGAATTATGCAAAACAGCAAGCCCAACCCCAAAAGAAAATTCGCAGAGAATGCGCTTCTGCACACATATAAAAGGACCCGGGACGGTGGTGTACTTTTTTATCGTCCGATAGATCATTTGGTGTATTATACTCTCCAATCTGTCTTGTCACGACGGCACAAGGTTCGCGTACTGGGTTCCAGTCATATGTTTACTCATGTTCACGAAGGTGCATATTCGGAAGATATCGTCCAGCTGTCAGCTTACGAACACGATTTGTCCTTGATTTTCGCAAGGGAGTTCAATCGTGAAGCCGGCCGTTCGGGTCCCTTGTTTGCGGCCAGGTATGGCAGTGCCCCTAAACGCAGTGATAAGGACAAGAGGTCGTGTCTGATTTATATTTTCAACAATCCTGTCGAGAAGAAACTGGTAGCGAAAGCGCAGGATGACAGGTGGACTTTCCTTCCGTATTACGACAGGGAATATCCGTTTTCCCGGCGACCGGTCATACGCAATAGCCGAAAACAATTGCTGGATGCCATCCATCTGGTTGAACATGAGTATCGTTCCGGACGGTATTTGAGATACAATCTGCTGAATCATCTGTTTTCGAAACTGGATAATGAGGAGCAGGAGCAGCTGACGGATTTCATCATCCAGCGTTATTTCTTCTTCGACCGGAAGGCCTGCGAAGAATTGTTCGACGATCTGGAGAAGATGGTTAGAGCCACGGAGTTCACCACCGGGAAAGAGTTTGAAGTGGGGGAAATGTTCGACCCGTATTCGGATACTCCATACCGGGAAATGTGTTCGCTTGTCAGGCAACACGGATTGCTGGGGGCGGGGCTGCCTTTTTTGCGATACCCGGAGGAGCGGCTGGCCCGAATGGCGCAGTACCTGTTGGAGCATACTGATGCCAGCGAGAAACATGTTGCGAGATTCCTCCATTGGCGGGGTAACAGTTGAAGCGTTTTGCGCAGAGCTCTGATTATTAGCTCTTTGCAAAATTAACCCGCTTGATTTAGTGCAGGTTAATTCTGTAATTACCTGACTAACAATAGGTTTCGAAAAACAACCCAGCCCCGCTTCTTCCGCCGTTTTTCGCAATCCACTGGAAAATAGCTAGTTACAAAATAAACCCGCTAGAAATGGAACGGGTTAATCTTGTAATAGGTTGATTGAGAATATGTTGCGAAAAACATTTGCTGCCTTGCTGTCCGGGAATGCGCGTGTTCTGCCCTGGCGTTTCTATTAATTGACTAATACTGAATACTTTACAAAATAAACCCGCATCAAAATGAACGGGTTTATTCTGTAAATAGCTGAATGCGAGCTTGTTGCGGAAAACAGCCCGCGATTGCAAGTTTTTTCGTATTTTTGCAAATATGAAAGAGAAGCTACTCGGGATGACGCTCCAGGAGCTGAAGGAGGCCGCGGCGGGCTGCGGGCTGAAGCCCTTCGTGGGCGCGCAGCTCGCGGACTGGCTGTACGCCAAGCGCGCGACCGGCTGGGACCGCATGGTCAACATCTCCAAGGCGGCCCGGGAGCAACTCGCTGAGAAATACGATCTTGGCATCTCCAGCCCCGCCGGTGCCGCCGTCTCCTCCGACGGCACCAAAAAGTACCTCTTCGAAGTCCATCCCGCCGGGAGAGATGCACGTGCAATACCGGGACGCGACCGGGGGCAGGTTTTGGGAGAAGACGGATCTCGCGGAGTCGGACTGGCCGGGAAAGGAGAGTTCATCGAGTCGGTGATGATCCCGGAGGAGGACCGCAAGACCCTGTGCGTCAGCTCGCAGGCGGGGTGCAAGATGGATTGCAAATTCTGCATGACGGGCCGCGGGGGCTTCCACGGGCAGCTGGACGCGGCCGACATTCTCAATCAGTTCCTCAGCATCGACGAGGCCGCCGGGCTCACCAACGCCGTTTTCATGGGGATGGGCGAGCCGCTGGACAATTATGGCGCCGTCGCCCGTGCCATCGAGGTGCTGACGGCCCCTTGGGGCTTCGCCTGGAGCCCCAAACGCATCACCGTCAGCACGATAGGCGTCCTCCCGACGCTGAAGAAATACCTTGATGAGCAGCGTTGCCACCTGGCGGTCAGCCTGCACAACCCCTTCCCGGAGGAGCGTCTGCAAATGATGCCCGCGCAGAAGGCTTGGGACATCCGCGAGGTGATCGACCTCATCCGCCAGTACGATTTCAGCGGCCAGCGCCGCGTCAGTTTCGAATATACGATGTTCGCCGGCTTCAACGACGACAAGCGCCACGCAGACGCGCTCATCCGCCTGCTGCGCGGCCTGGAATGCCGCGTGAACTTGATCCGTTTCCACAAGATCCCGGATTTCCCCTACGATTGCGCCTCCGACGCGGTGATGGAGGCTTTCCGGGACCGGCTCAACAACCACCAGATCCTATGCACCATCCGTTCTTCGCGTGGCGAAGACATCCTGGCCGCGTGCGGGATGCTCGCCGGACAACATACTGCCTCGGACTAGCCGCCCTGCTGCTTCTGGTCGCTCCCGCGCTGGACGCGCAAAACTATCCGAACGGCCTGTCCACGGACAGCGTGGACCCCGTCGCCGACGCCACCTTTATCCGGGAAGTACGCCGGCGGCTCGACCAGGTCCGCACGGAGCAGAAGCGGCCCACCGTCGCCCTCGTGCTCTCGGGCGGCGGGGCGAAAGGGGCCGCGCAGGTCGGCGCCATCAAGTACATCGAGGAGCTGGGCATCCCCGTCGACTTTGTCTGCGGGACCAGCATCGGCGGGCTTGTGGGCGGCATGTACGCCCTGGGCTACAAGGCCGACGAGCTCGAGAAGCTGTTCACCTCGCAGGACTGGAGCGTGATGCTGACGGACCGCGTGTCCGCGGAATACATCCCTTATTCCACGAAAGTGGACCGGGCGACCTACCTGCTGACGCTGCCGTTCGGGAGGCCCGCGCCGAAGGATTCTGATCACCCGTCGCCGCGCAGGCGGGAGCGGGAGGACTTCCAGGAAGTGTTCGAACGGCCGCGGGGCGCGACGTTGCTCCCTTCGGGCTATGCCTTCGGCTTCAACGTGCTCAACCTGCTGTCGAGCCTGTCGGTGGGCTACCAGGACAGCCTGTCCTTCAGCAAGTTGCCGATCCCGTATGCCTGCGTGGCGGGCGACATGGTCACTTCGAACGCGAAATACTGGGGCGAAGGCTCCATCGTCACGGCGATGCGTTCGACGATGTCCATCCCCGGCCTGTTCGATCCGGTGCGCACCGGCGGCATGGTGCTGGTGGACGGCGGCGTGCGCAACAATTTCCCGACCGACCTCGCGAAGGCGGTCGGGGCGGACCTGCTCATCGGCATCGAACTGTCCGACGCCCGGCCGGATTATGAGGAAATCGACAACCTCGGGAGCATCCTGGGGCAGTTCATCACGATGCTGGGACGGGACTCTTTCAGCAAGAATGTAGGCAAGAGCGACGTCTTCATCAAACCGAGTCTCGGCGAGTACAATATGTTGAGTTTCAACAGGGAAGCGGTGGATACGATGCTGCTGCGGGGCTATGCGGCCGCGGCGGCGCAGCGCGACGGTCTCCTCGCGATCCGCGAGAAGACCGGGCGCGTCTCCGCCGCGGCGCCCACCCCCCACGCCACCGACCTCGCCCGCACCCCCGTCGCCCTGTCCGGCATCGAGTACGACGGGCTGGACGAAGAGGACGCCCGGCGCATGACGCGGCTGACGGGGCTGGACCCCGCCACGCCGCTGACCAGGGCGGCCATCGACGAAGCGATGGCGCGCCTGCAGGCATCCGGTACCCTGGAGAGCGTCAGCTATTCCCTTTACGGGACGCAAGAGCCCTACAGGCTCGTTTTCCATTGCCGGAAGGCGCCGGTCCACAGCTTCTCGCTGGGCCTGCGCGCCGACTCCGAGGAAGGCGCCGCGCTGCTTTTCCGCGCCGGTCTGTGGGCCAACCGCCTGTCCGGTTCCAAGCTGTCACTGACCGCCCGCCTGGGGCAGAACATGAAGGGCGTGCTGCATTATTCCCTGGATTTCGGGGACCTGCCGACCCTCAATCTCGACCTGTCGATGACCCGCTACCGCGGGAGCCTCGGCGCCCGCGGCGAGAAGCTCAAATACGACGTCGCCTACTGGGCGTACCGGGAGGATTTCTATATCTCCGGCGTGAACTGGACGCGGCTCGATTTCCGCGCCGGCATCGCGCACAAGGGTTATTCGCTGATGCCGCAGACGGTCTTCGCCCGGGATCTGGAAATTGTCGGCATGCCGCTGAAATCCAGCTACATAGGCACTTACCTCCAGGGGAATTATTATACGCTCGACGCCCCTTATTTCCCCCAGCGGGGCGTCGCGGTGCACCTGCGCGCGGACTACGACTTCCTGCGTCCGGGCCGGTCGGACTTCTCGCCGGTGCTCTCCGGCGCCCTCGACGTCCGGGCCGCCGTGCCGCTCGGCGGGAAGTTCACCTTCCTGCCGGACGTGCACCTGCGCTCGATCTCGCACTTCGGCGAGAAAATGGTGGACGGCCTGATCCATACCAATTTCGCGGGCGGCGTGCTGGCCGCGCGCTATACCGACGACCAGCTGCCATTCTTCGGCGTCAACCACGTGCTGGAGGTGGACGATTACGTCGCAGACGTGACGATGGAGCTGCGTTTCAACCCCGTGGAGAAGCTCTATTTCTCGGCGCTCGCCGGCGTGATCGTCACCGACAACGAGATCCCCGGGCTGTTCAAGGATCCGCTGCCGGACATCTTTGCCTTCGGTGCCCAGGCGGCCTACGACACCATCGTCGGCCCGGTCAAGTTCAACGTCCACTGGTCCAATACCCAGGGCTGGGGCGCTTATCTCGGGGTGGGATTTGACTTCTAAAGGCTTATGACAGAACGGGAACGGCAGGTCTTTGACGCGCTTTCCACCCAGTGTGCGAGGCGGGAATACTGTGTCGCGGACATCCGGCGGAAGGCCCTCGAACGGCTGGAGTTCGATGCGGCGGCGGCCGAGGCGGTCGTCGCTTCGCTCGTCTCCGACGGCTACGTCGACGACCGCCGCTACGCCGCCGCCTTCGCCCGTGACAAGTCCTCCCTTTCGGGCTGGGGTCCGGTGAAGATCCGCTCGGCGCTGCTCGCCCGCGGGGTCGACCGCGCCGTCGTGCTGGAGGCCCTGGAAGAGATTGACCCTGAGCGCGCTGCGTCCCGCCTCGAGAAAGTCCTCGAGGCGAAATGGCGCACGCTCCGCGACGACCCCCAGGGGCGCCTCAAGCTCATCCGTTTCGCCCTCTCCCGCGGCTACGACTACGAGCCCGTCCGCCCTTTGGTGGAGCGCCTCACCCGCCCGGAGGACGATTGATTTTGGGGCTATCTGGAGAATAGCTGCATAATAGCTGGATAAAAGCTGGAGAATAGCTGTGCTCGGCCATATCTGTGTGTCCGTTTTCCGCAAAGTCCTGGTGGTTAGCGTTTTATAGAATTATCCCGCTTGTTTTTGCGCGGGTTAATTCTGTAAGATATTGATTAATATGAAGATGGGAAAGACGGCTTTGGGGATGTTTGAATGGCGTTTTACGTAGAATGCTGTTTATTAAGCAGTTGTGTAATTAACCCGCTGAGTTTGAGGCGGGTTAATTTTGTAAGGTGATGATTGATTGATGATTACGCATAACGCTTTATGGAAGAGGTCTGCTTGGAGGGAAGGTTGGTGGAAAGGATTGATGGAAAGGGTAGTGAAAAGGTTGGTGGAAAGGATTGATGGAAAGGGTAGTGAAAAGGGTGATGGAAGGGTTGATGGAAAGGATTGATGGAAAGGGTTGATGGACGGGGTGAAGGAAAGGGTAGTGGAAAGGCGGATAGTGAGACGGGGGTGATAGTGAGGGAGCGGGGATGAAGTATGGGGCGCGGGCTTGGAGGGAGGGGGTGCGGCGGCGGTGACGCGGGTGCGGGTGTGCATTATCGCGCGGGCGGGTATTGGGAATAGATTTTTTTTTGCTTATTTTTGTTTCCCTTGACATGAGAAAATACAAGAGAATCTAAACGGGAGTGAGGACTATAAAAAACTCTTAATCACTTAAAATTAACCAATTATGGCGAAAGAAGAAGAAAAGACCGTGGATGTGAATGCGGCGAAACTCAAGGCCCTGCAGGCGACGATCGACAAGATCGAGAAGGATTTCGGCAAGGGTACGATCATGAAGTTGGGCGAGCAGCCCGAGTGGGACGTGCAGGTCATCCCGAGCGGCAGCGTGGCGCTGGACCATGCCCTGGGCGTGGGCGGCTATCCGCGCGGCCGTATCATCGAGATCTACGGACCGGAGTCCAGCGGCAAGACCACGCTCGCGATCCACGCGATTGCCGAAGCGCAGAAGCTCGGCGGCATCGCCGCGATGATCGACGCGGAGCACGCGTTCGACCGGACCTACGCCAAGGCCCTCGGCGTCAACCTGGACACCCTCCTCATCTCCCAGCCGGACAACGGCGAGCAGGCGCTCGAGATTGCGGACAACCTGATCCGCAGCGGCGCCATCGACATCGTCGTGATCGACTCCGTCGCGGCCCTCACCCCGAAGGCGGAGATCGAAGGCGAGATGGGCGACAACAAGGTCGGCCTCCAGGCCCGCCTGATGTCGCAGGCCCTGCGCAAGCTGACGGCCAACATTTCCAAGACCAACACCTGCTGCATCTTCATCAACCAGCTGCGCGAGAAGATCGGCGTGATGTTCGGCAATCCCGAGACCACCACGGGCGGCAACGCCCTCAAGTTCTACGCCTCCGTGCGCCTGGACGTGCGCCGCACCACCCAGATCAAGGACGGCGACGAGGCGACCGGCAACCGCACCCGCGTCAAGGTCGTCAAGAACAAGATGGCCCCGCCGTTCAAGAAGGCGGAATTCGACATCGTCTTTGGCGAGGGCATCAGCCACGCCGCGGAGATCGCCGACCTGGCGGTCGAATTCGACATCATCCACAAGAGCGGCAGCTGGTTCAGCTACCAGGGCGAGAAGCTCGCCCAGGGCCAGGCCGCGATGAAGCAGCTCCTCAAGGACAACGTCGAGCTCTGCGAAGAGATCGAGGCCCAGGTCCGCGAGGCGCTCAAAGCAGTGAAAGACTAGCATGGCAAAGAAGATCATCCTCACAGGCGACCGGCCCACCGGTCGCCTTCACATAGGCCACTACGTGGGCTCCCTGCGGCGCCGTGTCGAGCTGCAGGACAGCGGCGCGTTCGACGAGATCTACATCATGATCGCGGACGCGCAGGCCCTGACCGACAACGCCGACAACCCCGAGAAGGTCCGCCAGAACATCATCGAGGTGGCCCTGGATTACCTTTCCGCGGGGCTTGACCCCGCGAAAAGCCACATCCTGATCCAGTCGCAGGTGGCCGAGCTCACGGAGCTGACGTTCTATTACATGAACCTCGTCACGGTCCAGCGCCTGCAGCGCAACCCGACGGTGAAGCAGGAGATCCAGCTGCGCGGCTTCAACGACGACGCCGCGGCGGACAACAAGGCCGGCACTCCGGTCGGCTTCTTCTGCTACCCGATCAGCCAGGCCGCCGACATCACGGCCTTCCAGGCCACGACGGTGCCGGTGGGGGAGGACCAGGAGCCGATGATCGAGCAGACGCGCGAGATCGTGCGGAAGTTCAACGCGACCTACGGCCCGGCCCTGACGGAGCCGGAAATCCTCCTTCCGGACAACGCCGCCTGCCTGCGCCTGCCCGGCACGGACGGCAAGGCCAAGATGAGCAAGTCGCTGGGCAACTGCATCTACCTCTCGGACAGCGCCGAGGAGGTCCGGGCGAAGGTCCGCGGCATGTACACCGACCCGGGACACCTCCAGGTGAGCGATCCCGGCAAGGTGGAGGGCAATCCGGTGTTCACCTATCTCGACGCATTCAGCAAGCCCGAACATTTCGGGCGCTTCGGCGAATGTTTCCACGGCAAGAAGGCGAGCTTCGACTTCAAGAGCCTGGACGAGGTCAAGGCGCAGTACCGCGCCGGCGGCCTCGGCGACGTGATGATCAAGAACTTCCTCACGGAAGTGCTGAACGATACCCTTGAGCCGATGCGGCAGCGCCGCCGGGCGCTGGAGCAGGACCTCCCGTACGTGTACGAGGTGCTGCGCCGGGGCACGGAAGCCGCCCGCGCCAAGGCTGCCCGGACGCTCGCGGGCGTGAAGGCCGCGATGCGGATCAACTACTTCGACGAGGGCGTCCTCGAGGCGCTGATCGCGGAGCAGAAAGAAAGATTTCAGTAAACAACAAACTAATAACCAATGAGAACCACCAAGCTATTTGCAACCATCCTGGTTGCCGGCCTGATCGCTTCTGCCTGTCAGCAGGATCCGGACTACGTGCTTCCGGCGATCAAAGTGGAAAGCGAAGAACTCAACTTCGCCGCCGAGACGGAGCAGCCCCTCGCGTTCACGGCCACCCGCGACTGGCGCGTCCAGGACGCCCCGGAATGGGTGACCGTCGTGCCGGACAAGGGCAGCGGTTCCCAGGAGACGCAGCGCGTCCGGGTCTCCGTGGCGCCGAACACCGGCTACAACCGCTCGGGGGAATTCGTCCTGACGATCGGCCTGGACAAGGCCCGCGTGGCCGTGTCCCAGCCCGGCGCGAAGGGGGAGGTCCCGGTCGGCACGGGCACGAAGGAGGATCCGTACACGGTCGCGGGCATTATGGCTGTCGTACGTAAGATGGCATCAGGTGCAGAATCCCCCGAAGCCGTGTACATCAAAGGAAAGATTAGCGAGGTTGTCATGTCGTTCGGTTCTTCCGGGACCTATGGCAATGCCAATTTCTACATCTCTGATGATGGTAGTTACGACAAGGAAAAGGACTTCTACTGCTTCCAGGTCTATTATTTGGGGGGTGTTAAGTGGGCTTCCGGCGATGAAGATATTAAAGTTGGTGACGATGTCATCATCTGTGGCAAGGTCACCAATTACAATGGGAATACACCGGAGACGACCGGAAAGGGTACGGCCTACATATATGAGCTCAACGGCGTTAACAAAGGTTCCTCCGGCGGTGGCGGCAACACCGGCACTCCGTCCGGCACCGGCACCCAGGCGGATCCGTATAACGCCGCCGCGGCGGCGGCAGCCGTTGCGAACCTGACCTGGACGAGCAACACGGAGTATCAGGCAACGGATGATGTGTATGTGAAAGGCAAGATTTGCAAGATAGCAAACAATGGCAAGTTTGCAGAGTCCGGAACCTTTGGCAATGCATCGTTCTATATCAGTGATGACGGGTCTGAGAGCGACTCCCAGTTCTATTGCTACCACGTCTTATATCTTGGCGGCGCGAAGTATTCCTCTGGCACTGATATTACAGTAGGGGATGAGGTGGTTGTCTTTGGAAAGTTGATGAATTATAGAGGAAATACGCCGGAAACGGCCAGCGGAGCGTACCTCTATTCCCTTAATGGTGTCACCGAAGCCGGAAGCGGCTCTGGCGGCAACGAAGGTGGCGGCGGTGCGGTAACTTCGGCTACATATTCCAAGGTATCATCCATCACGGCCGGGAAGAGTTATGTTCTGGTTGGGGTCAAGGATGGCAAGTACTATGCGGCCACGCCAATTGCCGCGGATAAGACTTATGGCCGCTTGAATGGGAAGGAGACCACGGTCAGCAGTGATAAGATCTCCGGAGATATGTCGACGTATGAGTTCACTTTCGCAGCTACGGAAGGCGGATATACGATTGCGATGCCTGACGGAAGGAAGCTTGCCGTGGATACCGAACATGACGGGACGTTCCAGATAGGGGACAATTTCGACCCTGTCTTTACGGCTACTTTAGAGGGCGGTCTGTTCAAGATTGCGCATAAAACGACTGGGAAGGCGATCTATCATGGTGGTGGCACGTATACAAATTTCAGTTGTTCTTCGACCGTGCCGGCTGACGGAACCTTCCTGCAACTTTACTTGAAAGATAACTAATAACCCATGCGTCGCCTCTTTGCACTTGCCGCATTCTCGGCCCTGCTGCTCTCCTGCAAGGGAGGGCTGGATGTGCCGTCCGTGGGCCCTGGAGATGCGTATGCCAGCGTCAAGTGGATGGAGCTCCCGGAAACGTTTGAAACCGACGGGTTGGACTTCTTTTCCCGTTCCTGCTCGATCGGCGGCAAGGCGCTCCGCAATTATTCCTTCTACTGGGATTATACGAACCGCGTGTCGCATTGGGTGGCCTATCCGCTTTGCCGTGATTATCTGGGCTCTTCCGGCCGCAGCGAGGCCTGGGGCTACGACCCGTTCATGCCCGCCTCGAAGCAGTCGAACGTGTCCGGAGGTTTCAAGGAAGGCGACAACGGCTGGTACAACCGCGGGCAACTGCTCCCGTCCGGAGACCGCACGGCCAGCGAGACGGTCAATGCCACGGCCTTCTATGGTACCAACATCGTTCCGATGGACAACGATTTCTCCGGCGGCATATGGAGTACGCTGGAGAGCAGGGTCCGTGCCTGGGCCGGCAGTTCCGATACGTTGTACGTCGTTTCGGGCTGCGTGACGGAGGGCGCGACGCATTATGTGTTCGATCGCAGCAGCAACCGGGTTACCGTCCCGGTCGCCTTCTACAAGGCGGTGCTCCGCTACTGCAAGGATGCCACCGTCGGACACGACGGATACATGGCGGCTGCCTTCTGGTACAACCATGAAGGCTTTCCCCGGGTCTTCTCCAAAAATGAGTCGCTCTCCGTGGCGGCCCTGGAGGAGAAGCTCGGCTACAAACTCTTCGTGAACCTCCCGGCCATGGTCGGCGAAGCCAATGCCGCGGCCATCAAGTCAGAAAAACCCGCCTCCGTCAACTGGTGGTGGCAATAACCGCATAAGATGAACAGAATGAAACGATACATCCTTCTCCTCGCAGCGCTCTGGCTGCTGCTGGCGTCCGCCGTCCCGGCGGGAGCCCAGCGCGGCGGGCGGAGCTACGTGATCGGCTTCTACAACCTGGAGAACCTCTTCGACACCTACCACGACGCGGGCAAGAACGACTATGAGTACCTGCCTGACGGCGCCAACCAGTGGACCGAGGTCAAGTACGAGAAGAAGCTCCACAACATGGCTACGGTGATCCGCGCGATACACGACGACAACAAGGTCTGGCACGCCGTGCTCGGCGTTTGCGAGATCGAGAACCGCCACGTCCTCGAGGATCTGGTGATGCAGCCCGAGATCGCGGAGGCCGACTTCCAGATCGTGCACTACGACGGCCCCGACCGCCGCGGCGTGGATGTGGCGCTGCTCTATCGCCCGTCCGTGTTCAAGGTCCTGGAGAGCCGCCCGATCCCGTTCGACTTCGGCAGCGACAGCAAGGTCGAATTCACCCTGACCAAGGAGGAGCAGGACGATTTCCGCACCCGCGACATCCTGATGGTGCGCGGCCTGCTGGGCGGGGAGATGTTCGCCTTCTTCGTGGCGCACCTGCCTTCCCGCACCGGCGGCAAGGGCGGCGACCTGCGTTCGCGCGGCGGCGAGATCATGTACCGGGAGGCGATGAAGCTGGAGAAGGAATTCCCCGGCATCAAGATCGTCGCGATGGGCGACATGAACGACAACCCCACGGACGACAGCATGGCGAAGTACATGCACGCCCGGGAGAAGATCGAGGATGTCGGCGACGAGGACTTCTTCTCCCCGTTCCTGTCCATGCTCAAGGCGGGTTACGGCTCCCTGGCGTACCAGGGCGAATGGAACATCTACGACATCATCGTGGTCAACTCCGAGCTCGTGAAGGCCAAGCGCGGCACCCTCGGCCTGATCCCGATCGTCAAGAAGAAATTCTACGGCCGCATCTTCCACAAGCCGTTCATGACCCAGCAGGAGGGCCAGTACAAGGGGACTCCTTTCCGCACCTCCTCCGGCGGGGCCTTCATCAACGGCTACAGCGACCACTATCCGACCTATATCGTCGTCAGTACTAAACCCGTAAAGTAATGACCCACAGAAGATTGATAACGATGCTCGGAGTCTTGCTCCTGCCCCTCGCCCTGCTGGCGCAGCCCACGGGCGGAGTGACGGGTTCGGTCATCGAGCGCGGCGGCAGGATCCCCGTCGAGGGGGCGTCCGTCGTCCTGTTCCAGGGGGCGGCCGAAGTGGCCTCCGCCTCGACCGACGCGGAAGGACGTTTCCGCATCGGCGGCCTGGCGGACGGCGCATACGACCTCGTCGTGACGGCGCCGGACTTCCTCGAGACCCGGATGGGCGTGGCCATCGACGGCGGCTACCTGCGCAACCTGTTCAACATCTCGCTGAGCCAGGCCCGCCCGGAGATCTATGACGAGATGATCGAGGAGTTCGACATGGGCGACTCCGGCTATGCCGACAACCCGACGGTGCTCTTCGACCAGAACGACGTGTTCAACAGCATCGCGGGCTACAATTTCAGCTCGGTGCGCTTCAACGTGCGCGGCTACAATTCCAATTCGCAGGACGTCTACCTGGCGGGCGTGCGCATGAACGACGCCGTGACCGGGGGCACCCCGTTCTCCCTCTGGAGCGGCCTCAACGAGGCCACGCGCAGCAAGGCGACGGTCACGGGCACGGAGGTTTCCGACTACGGCCTGGGGCGCTACAACGGCCTGACCAACATCTTCGCCGACGCCCCCAACATCCGCACCGGCCTGCGCGGGAGCGTACTGACCAACAGCACTTCCTACCGCCTCCGCCTGATGCTGACCTATGCCTCCGGCGTGGGGGACAACGGCTGGTCGTACGCCTTCTCCACCTCCGCCCGCTTGGGCGGAAATGATTGGATCAGAGGCGTTTACTATCGCTCCTTCGCGTACTATGCCTCCGTCGCGAAAGACTGGCGCAACGGCCGCCTCTCCCTGACGGTGATGGGCACGCCGGGCAGCCGCGGCGCACAGAACGCTTCCACGCAGGAGGTTTACGACCTGGTCGGCGACAACATGTACAACTCCAACTGGGGCTACCAGGCCGGCCGCGTCCGCAATTCGCGTGTGCGCAACACGCATGAGCCCATCGCGTTCCTGAAATACGACTTCACCCCCTCGGACGCCTTCAAGCTCTCGATGACGGTGCTCGGCCGCTTCGGCACGAACGGCTACACGGCGCTCGACTGGTACGACGCCCAGGATCCGCGCCCGGACTACTACCGCAACCTCCCGAGCTATTTCTATTCGGAGAATCCCGACTTCGGGCGCAGCAGCCTCTACAAATGGGCGGCGGCCCGCGAGGCCTGGACCTACCCGGAGCGCTTCTCCAACATCACCCAGATCAACTGGGACCGCCTGTACGACGTCAACCGCTCCAACGTGGAGGGCTCCGGCCTGCGCCGCTCCAAGTACATCCAGGAGGAGCGCTTCACCGACCAGCGCGACCTGCATTTCGCGAGCACCTTCAAGTGGCGCGTGGAGGACCAGGTCATCTTCACCGGCGGCTTCGAACTGCGCGCCAACCGCACGGAGTATTATAAGAAGGTGGCCGACCTGCTGGGCGGCGATTACTACCTCGACGTGGACTCCTTCGCGGAGCGCGACTATGCCTCCGTGGCCGCGAGGACGCAGAACGACCTCGACTACTACCTCGCCCAGGGTTCCGCCCGGGCGCTGCGCGTGGGCGACAAGTTCGGCTACGACTATTACGCGCAGGTGCGCGAAGGCCGGGCCTGGCTCAACGGCCGCTTCGCCCTGGGCAACTTCAGCACCAACATCGGCGGCGAGATCGGCTACACCACCTTCTGGCGGGAGGGTCTCGTGCGCAAGGGTTTGTTCCCCGGCCAGCACGCGGACGGCTCCGACTACATCGTGGACGGGGTGAACCTCAGCCGCGACGAGGCGGGCAACCTGCTCCCTTCGTCCTACGGCAAAAGCGCCGCGCAGCGCTACCTGACCTGGTCCGGCAAGATGTCCCTGAACTGGGTGATCGGCGGCAAGATGCGCTTCTACGCCAACGCCGGCGCCTTCCGGGACGCCCCGACCTTCGACAAGGCATACCTCTCGCCCCGCACCCGCGACTCCGTCGTGGACGACCTCAAGCCGGTGCGGACCTACACCGCGGACCTCAACTGGCAGTACACCGGCGGCGGGGTGAACGTCCGCCTGACCGGCTATTATACCAAGATCTTCGACCAGACGGACGTGATGAGCGCCTTCGACGACCTGCAGAACGCATTTTCCAATTTCGCGCTGAGCGGCATCGACGAGCAGCACTACGGCGTCGAGCTGGGCTTCGAGGTCCCGACCTTCATCACGAACCTTTCGCTGCAGGGCGCGCTGAGCGCCGGCCGCTATGAGTACACCTCGAATCCGACGATGATGCAGACGGTGGACAACAGCGCCGCGCCGGTGGAGTTCGGCGGCAACACGGTCGTCCTCATCCCGTACTGGAAGAGCCACCCGGTCTTCAAGCGCTACGACGGCGCCATCACGGACGAGATCGACCATTTCCAGCAGCATTACGTGCCCGGCACGCCCCAGTTTGCGGCGAGCCTCGGCCTCTCCTATAACTACAACTACTGGTACATCGACGCCGACGCGGAGTACTTCGCCGGGGCGTACCTCGACATGAACCCGCTCTACCGCACCGATTTCGCCACGGCCGGTCCCGACAACAAGGTCACCCCGACCGAGGTCGAGTACATGGCTGCGCAGGAGCGCTTCGCGCCCTGCTACCTGGTCAACTTCAGCGTCGGCAAGAGCTGGTACATCGACCGCAAGTACCAGATCGGCTTCTCGCTCAACGCCAAGAACCTGCTGAACCGCAGGGACGTCAAGACCGGTGGCTACGAGCAGACCCGCCTCGTGGACAACACCGTGGGCGGGGATCGCTACTATCGCTTTGACTCCAAGTATTTCTATATGAGCGGAGTGAATTATATGTTGAACGTCTACTTCAGATTCTAGGGCCATGAAAAAGATCATCGTTTTCTTCCTTGCCGTCGCAGCCCTGGCATCCTGCCGGGAATGGGATCCGGTGCTGACGCTCAACTATCCCGAGCCGCCTGCGCGGGAGCCGCTGATGGCTTCCGTCAACACCTCCATCGCGGCCCTCAAGCAGCGCTACCTCGACAACGGCAACAAGCCCGTGGAGATCCGCGACCAGGTCGTCATCGGCGGTCAGGTCGTCTCCAGCGACCGCAGCGGCAACATCTACCGCGACCTCTATATCCAGGACAACTCCGGCGCCATCTGCATCAAGCTCGGCAAGTCTTCGCTCTACAGCGACTACCACCTCGGGCAGTGGGTTTTCGTGGACTGCAAGGGCCTCACGGTCGGCGCCTACAACGGCATGCCCCAGCTGGGCATCGAGGATGAGACCGGCGCCAACGAGACGGCCTACATCGACGCCCAGTACCTGATCGACACGCATGTCTTCCGCGGCCGTGAGGCGGCCCTGCCGGAGCCCCGTGCGGTCACGGCCGCCGAGCTGGAGCAGGCGCTCAAGGACGGCGGCTTCAAGAGCCCGTTCTGGGGCGCATACGTCAAGCTTCCGGGCCTCACCTACGGGGCGAAGACCAGCTATGACACGGACAGCTACAAGCGCATTTTCGCGATCCTCTATCCCACGGACGACAGCGCCGACCGCATCTTCCTGAGCGACAAGACCTACGGCGTTACGACCTGGGCCATGTCCAAGGCCAAGCTGCTGGAGAATATCGCCGCCGGGAAATTCGACGGCGTGGCGTCGCCGGCGGTGCGCGAAGCCCTCGTCGCGAACGCTTCTCCCGTGACCATGAGCCAGTATTTCTCGCTGGGCGGCGTCCCGGTGCAGATCCGCACCAGCGGCTATTCCCGCTTCGCGGATGCGGAGATCCCGGCGGACGTGATCGGCGATCCCGCTTCGTCCACGGCGGACGGCACCCCGATCGACGCGACCGGCCTGCTGAGCATTTATTCCGGAGCCGCCCAGTTCACCCTGATCGATCTGGACGGAGTAACAGTCGTAAATCCTTGACAACATGAGAAAGATACACACCCTGCTGACCCTGATGGCGCTGACCGTCTCCGCCCTGGCTTCCGGCCAGGTGCAGCGTGATTCGGTCAAGGTCTATTTCCGTCAGGGCCTGTCTGTGTTCGAGCCGTTCTTCAACGGCAATGTCCGCCGGCTCAACGACTTCACCAACAGGGCCAAGGCCCTGCAGCGCGACACCCTCGTGACGCTGGAGCGCGTGCTGGTGATCGCCTCGGCTTCGCCCGAGGGCGCCGCCGAGGTCAACGAGCGTCTGGCCTACAACCGCGCGCAGAACATCGCCAATTATCTCCACCAGAATTTCACCTTCGACCAGAACGCCTTCGAGGTGTATTTCAACGACCTCGACTGGGACCTGTTCCAGCGCCTGGTGGAGGAGGACCATTATGTGCCGATGCGCTGGGAGCTCCTGTCCCTGATCCGGGAGCGGGACCTCAGGCGCATCAAGGTGGAGCGTTTCCAGCGCACCTGGGATTACCTGCTGGACAACATTTTCCCAGAGATGCGTTCGACGCTCGTCGTCTTCGAGTACAAGACGGCGGAGATGCGCGAGGCGGAGGCCCGGGAGGGGCTGGCGAAGGCGGAGTCCGAGGCCGCTGAGGCCGAAGCCCGCCTGCAGGAGGAGCTTCGCCGGAAGGAGACGGAGACGGAGGTCCGCGGCTACACGCCGCCGCCCCTGCCCGACGACGATGAGGACGACTTCGACCTCGACCTTTCGGAAGCCCGGCCGTGGAGCTGCTACATCAAGACCAACTTGCTGCCGTGGCCGCTGCTGGATGCCAATCTCGCCTTCGAGTTCGAGATGGGGCGCCACCTGTCCTTCAGCATTCCCGTGATCTACGGCGCGCTCGACTGGTTCGACACGCTGGCCAAGTTCCGCGTGGCCGGCACGCAGCCGGAGCTGCGACTGTGGTTCCGCGACGACTTCAGCGGTCCCTTCCTGGCGGTCCACGGCACGCTGGCCTTGTACAACGTCGCCCTGCCCTCCGAGGAGTTCCGCTTCCAGGACCGCGACGGCAGGACGCCCGCTTACGGCGCGGGCCTCAACCTCGGCTGGAAGTTCCGCCTCGACCGGAACCGCGCCGACCGCTGGGGCCTTGAGCTGAGCGCCGGCGGCGGCTGGCTGCACCTGGACTACGACGTGTTCTACAATGTGGACGACGGACGTTACTCCCATTCGGAGGTACGTGATTATTACGGGCTGGACCATGCGTCCATCGCCATCACCTATCGTTTCGGCCGATGAGACATCCATTTCAGACAGTCGCAGCCCTGCTGGCCGCCATGCTCCTGGCGGCGTGCGATCCGCATGAGTTCCCGGTGAACGGATCCGGGGACGCGGGGCGCGATTTTTCATTGACTTTATCGTTCGCGGACGAGCTGCCGGACTACCGGCGCATCACGCCCACGAAGGCGGGGGAGGAGGCGCGCATGCGCTATCGCGTCCTGCTCTGGCGCTATGCGAACGAGTCTGCATTCGGGCTTGACCTGGACTACAGCTACTCGTTCGAGCGCACGGACGTGGCCGAGCTGGACACCACCATCTACCTGCCCGTGGATCCCGCGAAGTACCGCCTGGCCGCGTGGGTGGACTGGGTCGGCGGCGACGCCGGTCCGGGCTATGACCTGTCCGACCCCGAGCGGATCCGCCTGCCGGAGGTCTATGAGTCCGGGGAGCATGCGCGGGATGCGTTCACCGTCGTGACGGATTACGACGTGGACGGCTTCTACGCCAACGGGCAGACCTACCAGAAGACGGTCGTCCTGCGCCGGCCCGTCGCGCAGCTGCGCATCGTCGCGCCCGAGGCGCTCACCTTCCTCGCCCGGACGGGCCTGGATCCTTCGCAGATGCGCGCCACGCTGCGCTACACCTCGCCCCTTCCCGACGGCTACAACATCCTGCTGGGCACCACCCTCGGGGCCCGCAGTGGCGTGACCCTGACGGGTACGCCGCGATATGACACCTCCGGGGAGCTGGTGTTCCTGTCGGACTATGTCTTCCTGATGGACGACGCGAGCTTCTCCGTGGAGTTCACCCTTACCGACCTCTCCGGCAAGGAGATCATCGTCTGGTCGGGCGAGCTCCCGCTGCGCAACAGCCACGCCACGACCCTTTCCTTCGACACGCCCTACGGCGGTGACGACAAGCCCGGCGGCATCGGCATCAGCCCGGGATTTGACGACGAGATCGAGGTGCCGATAGATTAGTCATCCCCGTTAGATAAGTCATCCCCGACCACCAACCGTCATCCCCGACCTGATCGGGGATCTCCGGAAACAGAAAACAATCATATCCAATCACATACACAATGAAAAAATTAATCTATTCTCTCCTGTCCCTGGCCGCCCTGTTCACCGTGGCGTCCTGCCAGCCGGACAAACTCATCGGCGGCGAGAAGGCTGTCGATGACGGCACCCTCGTGGATGCCACCTTTGCCGTCAACCTCGGCGCGCAGACAAAGGCGTTTGCCGACGGCACTACGGTGGATAAGCTGTATGCCGGTATCTACGAAATCGGCGCAGCCGATGAATACACCTGGATCGCCGACAACGCCGACGCCCCGATCGCGATCAGTGCCGGTGGCGCGACCGTGACCTTCAACGGCAAGATCTCGCGCGGCAAGTCCTACAAGGTGGTCTTCTGGGCCCAGAAAGAAGGCGCTCCGTATGCCATCAACTGGGCTAAAACTGCCACCACCGGCCCGACTGTCACGGCGACGGCCACCGGTGCCGCCAACGACGAGGCCCGCGATGCCTTCTTCGGAATGTATGAAACGGGCGCCGTCACCGGCAGCATCGACCTGACCGGCTCGCCCATCACGCTCAAGCGCCCCTTCGCGCAGGTCAACGTGCTCGTGCCGACGGCGAACTTCGACGACGCGACTGCCGCGGTCACCTCTTCGATGACCGTCGCCCAGGCCCCGACCGTGCTGAACCTGGCCACCAAGGCGACCTCCGATCCGGCCGACTGGACCTTCAGCACGGCTGCCATCAGTGAGGCCGCTTTCGGCACCTATGCCAGCACGCACAAATACGTCGCGATGAACTACGTGCTCGTACCCCAGGATGCCGCAGGTGCCAGTTATAATGTCACGTTCTCCGTGACCTCCGGCTCGCAGGTCGCCTCCGACAAGCAGGTCAAGAACGCCCCGCTCAAGGTCAACGGCCGCACCAACATCGTCGGCAACATCTTTGCCGAAGACTTTGACATCACCATCCCGATCGTAATCGGTCCGACACCCGGCACCGACCAGGTCGTGACGGAGGTCACGGTCGCCGTCGGCCAGGATCAGGCGAATGCGGTCGCTCTGACCCCCAGTGCAACCACCTCGATCGAGGTCGCCGTCAGCCACCCCGTGGAGGTGGAGGCCGACAAGCCGCAGATCACCGTGGATCCGGCAACCGTCGCCACCGCCGAGTGGAACCTCACCACCGGCAAGCTGGACGTCACCCCGCTGGTGGCCAACGGCAACGCCGTCATCACCCTCGTCTTCCCGGCCGTCACCAAGGCCGAATACACCGCCGCCACCGTGCAGATCTATGTCAAGGTCGGCAATGGCCAGAACGAGGAGCTGGAGCAGGTCGCCGCCCCGACCTTCACGCCGGCCGCCGGTGAGTACACCGCCGCCCAGAGCGTGGAGATCGCCTGCGCGACCGAAGGCGCAGCCATCTATTACACGACCGACGGCACCGACCCGACCGCCGCGAGCACGGCCTACACCGCCGCCATCGCCGTCGGCGAGACCATGACCATCAAGGCCATCGCCGTCAAGGAAGGCATGACCGACAGCGAGATCGCTTCCGCCGCCTATACGATCAATATCCCGGCCGAGCAGGTCGCTGCCCCGACCTTCACGCCGGCCGCCGGTGAGTACACTGCCGCCCAGAGCGTGGAGATCGCCAGCGCGACCGAAGGCGCCACGATCTACTACACGACCGACGGCACCGACCCGACCGCCGCGAGCACGGCCTACACCGCCGCCATCGCCGTCGGCGAGACCATGACTATCAAGGCCATCGCCGTCAAGGAAGGCATGACCGACAGCGAGATCGCCACCGCCGCCTACACCATCAACATCCCTGCGGAGCCTGACTTTACCACCATTGCCGGACTCAAGGCCCTCTTGGGCGAGTCGTCGGACACCTTCACCGGTACGCTGACCGACGCGGTCGTCTCCTTCATCGCCGGCACGAGCGACGCCGTGATCAAGGACGCCACGGGTTCCATCCTTTACCACAAGGAGAGTGGCCACGGCCTGCTGCAGGGCCAGACCATCTCCGGCGACGTCACCGTCGATGGGGTGATTTACAACGGCATCAATGAGATCACGAACCTCACCGCTACGGTCGAGGGCACGGGCAGCGCCGTCGAGCCGCAGGTCGTCACCCTGGCCCAGCTCGCCGCCAACTTTGCCACGTATGAGAGCGCCTATGTCAAGGTGGTCGGCGTCACCTCCAACACCACCACGACCGCCAAGGGCAACATCAGTGTCACCCAGGATGCCACGGACTATATCGTCTATACGAACGTGGCCATCCCGGTCAACACCGGCGATATCTTCACCGCCGAAGGCACCGTGACGAAATACAACACGACCGAGGAACTCAAGGTCTGGAAGACCGCTGACCTGACTGTCACTACGGCTGCGCCTATCCTTTCCGCCACCCCGGCCACGAAGACGGTGAATGCTACGGATACACAGGTGACTTGGACCATCACTTCCAACACGGCCTGGACCATCACCACGAGCGATGGCGTAACGGCCACCCCCGCTTTCGGCAATGGTACTGCAGAGGTGAGCCTCACCTTCGACGCAAACACCGATACGGCCTCCAAGACACTCACCGCAACGGCCAAAGCCACGGGCTGCGAGGATGTCACCATCACGATTACGCAGAATGGTACAGGCTCAACCACGGTTCCTATTGAAATAGTTGCGGAGGCATCTTCAATATGCTCAAGCACGAGCTATGATGCTTATTCAAACGATGACTGGATTATGACCTGTGGTTCAAGTAACGGAACGTTTGGTTCTAATTCTAGTAATGCTGACGCCAAAATGATACTTGGTGACAATTATGTCGTTGCTACACCATTAGATGCTAATATAACCTCATCATCTACTCATTATGCTGCATTGATTAGTAAGGGTAAACTTGATGCTGGTATTACTAGCATCACTCTCTCTGGGACGATAGGAACTGGGATGACTGTAGGCGTTACGGTTTCAACCGACGGGACTACTTGGACTAAACTTGCCGACTTTGGTTCAGCTACATCGTTTACATTCTCTGCCCAGCAATCCGTTTATTATGCCGTGATTATTAAGGCGGCTAATAAGAGTAATGCCAGATACACGAGTTTCTCGGCTACTTTCAGTAATGAATGAAGCTCCACCACCCCGCAGGTCACAGCCAATGTGATTACCGGGGGGACTGAAAACCTGAGTTCAGCAGGGGCAACCCTGCTGGGCTCCTTTTCAGGAGCGACCGGAACCATTTACGACAGGGGCTTCGAATGGGGCACCTCGTCCTCTTCGCTGAGCCACACTGAGTATCTCGGAAGTGCTACCGGCACCTCCGGCTCCTTCAGTGTGACTTTGGGCAGTCTGGATGCGGGCGTGACATATTACTACCGCGCCTACGTCCGCCTGCAGGACGCCCAGGGCCACATCGGGAATCCGATTTATGGCGAGATTCGCTCCTTCACGACGAAGCCGGCAGGCGTAGCGGGCCTGCAGTACCTCGGCGGCTACGAAATCCCGGCGCTGTCGCTGGTCTCCACGGCGGCCGCCACCGACAGCGGCCCGGAGACGTTCTACGACGGCACGCCGACCAACTGGTACAAGTATGCCACCACCAATTCTAAACGTGTGGTCGTGACGCATACCTATTCCTACGGCGGCAAAGAGTATTGCAACTATACGATCCTGGTGGACAAGGACAAGAAGGCGCCGCTGTGGAACGCCTTCGAGATGTCGGCGTCCTATCCGGACAACAGTGTGGGCCGGACCGGTTCGTGGACGCAGGATCCCGCGCTGGCCAGCGACTGGCAGCAGAGTTCTGCGACAGGCACTTACAGCCGCGGGCACCTGTGCGCCTCCAATTACCGGCAGACTTCCACGGCGGCCAACAAGCAGACTTTCTACTACACCAACCAGGCCCTCCAGGAGCAGGACGGCTTCAACGGGACGCTCTGGGCAGCGCTGGAGCAGGACCTGGCCGGCCATGCGCCGACCGCCTCCTCGCAGAAGTTCTACGTGGTCGTGGGGGTGTTGTATGAAAATTCGGCGACGGCAGGCGACGTCCCTGTCCCGAGCCACTTCTACACCTGCATCCTGAAGTGCACGCTGGACGGCTCCGGGGTCCCGACCGCCGCTTCCGGCTGTGCCTATCTCTTCGAGAACAAGGCCTATTCCGGGAACAACTATTCCTCCGGGCTCACCAGCATCGACGCCGTGGAGGCCCGCGCCGGCTTCGACTTCTTCGCCGCTGTCCCGCAGTCCCTCCAGACCGCCGCCGAAGCCCAGACTGCCGCGCTGTGGTAGATCAGCAGATCAGCTGGTGGCGTGTCTTGCGCAGAACTCTGGCTATTAGCTGTTTACAGAATTAACCCGTCGAAAAACAAACGGGTTAATTCTGTAATTGATTGATGGATAGGCAGTAGCGAAAAATAGCACAACCTGGGCTACAACGCCCGGACCTGCTCTTCGGTGAGGCCGGTCAGCCGGGCAATGGTCTCCGCCGGGAACTGCTCCTTCAGCATCTCCCGGGCGACTTTCTCCTTGCCCTTCTCCATGCCCTTTTCGAGGCCCTTCTCGAGTCCCTTTTTCTCGGCATATCGGATCTGGTTACGTATGTCCCGTTCGGTGGTCATGCTGAATTCGTATTTGATTTTCTCGTCGGGAGCAAATTTAGCAATATTCGCCGTTTC
>Ga0079305_1001175_pt1 | contig 38648 bp, 36 predicted proteins | sample LMS_cellobiose_e_FD_79183 | JGI IMG/M metagenome (GOLD analysis project Ga0079305, IMG submission 79183) | Rumen-fistulated moose microbial communities from Alaska, USA - LMS_cellobiose_enrichment | ecosystem: Host-associated > Mammals > Digestive system > Stomach > Rumen fluid ... | reverse complement strand
CCGGCTTCATCAGCCGGGTGGGGGACTATGCCTTTTCCCTCGCCCGCTCTGCTGCGGGTGGAAGCGCCTATGAACCGGAACAGCTGGAAGCGCTCCGGAGCCTGTCCGACACCGCGGGCGTGCTGGCGGACAATCTGGAGGGACTCCGGACGCAGCTGCAGGACGGCAAACTGCAGATGGGAGAACTGGATGCGGCCTCCCGCGCGCTTTTGCTGACCGAGGAGGAATCCGTTCCGGCGCTGGGCGACAGCATGCGCATCATTGAGCGGGAGTTTCCCGAACTTCCCTCGCTGATCTATGACGGGCCGTTTTCGGAACACTTGAGCGGCGCCGCGCCGCGGGCGCTGGAGGGATTGCCCGAGACGGACCTGGAGACTGCGCGGGATGCGGCGGCGCGCTTTCTCGGCATCCCGCGGTCGAGGATCTATCCGACGGGGGAATGGGAAGGAGACCTGCCCTGCTACTGCTTCGGTACGGACGGGCAGAATGGCAGCAGCGCGTTTCTTGCCGTGACGAAACAGGGAGCCAAAGTCCTCTCCTATCTGACGTCGAGCCCGATCGGCAGCAGGACGGTCACCGCCGACGCGGCGGTGGAGACGGCCAGGGCCTTTCTTGAACGGGCGGGTTACCGCGACATGGCGGAAACGTATCATATGACGCAGGGCGGCGTCCTGACGGTGAACTTCGCGTACCGACAGGGGGAGGTGCTCTGCTACAGCGACCTTGTAAAGGTTTCCGTCGCGCTGGATACGGGAAGGGTCTGCGGGTTTGAGGCAAAAGGCTATCTGACCGCGCACTGCGTGCGGAGCATTCCGGCGTCGGTGATCGGCGTCGGGGAGGCCGCGGCCGCGGTGCCGGATTCGCTGGAGGTGCTGGCGAGCCAGCAGGCGCTGGTGCCTTCCGACGGCAAATACGAAACGCTCTGCCATGAGTTCAAATGCGCAGCCGCGGACGGGCGGCATTATATTATTTATGTCAACGCGCAGACGGGCGCCCAGCATAAAATCCTGATCCTTCTGGAGGATGAGAGCGGCACGCTGACACTGTGATGCGGCGGTATATCTGCGGATCTGTGTGTTTCCTGGCAAATACTTGACGAGCAGAGAAAAATGCGGTATAATATGTCAACTTATCGGGAGAATTCGCGCGGAGATCCCGCACGCACGCAGATAGAAAGGAAGGCGCTTTATGGGGTTCATTCCTGAGATCACCTGCCGCCGCTGCGGCAAAAAGTATTCCGCCATCCACAGCCGCTGTCCCAGCTGCGGAGCACCCCGCAAGCAGAAAACGGAGCAGGCACCGACTGCCGCCGCCGCCAAAGCACCCGGCGGAGAGCAGACGCCGCGCAGAACCGGATCCGGGAAAACCGCTCCGCTGTTCAATTCCAACACCAAGTGGCAGTTCATTTTCGGCTGCATTCTGATCGTCCTTGTCATCGTTGCCGTGATCATTCTGATCACCGCCAGCCTTGGCCCGTCTTCGAAGCCGGTCGAGACGCCGGATCCCACGGTGGAGGTCACAACACCGCCTCCCGCGACCCCAACGCCGACCCCGACGCCGGAACCCACGATCCCGGTCACCAGCGTGTCGATCACATTCCTGGGTTCGCCGCTCAAGGAGTTTACCCAGCGCATCGGCGCCGATCCGCTTCAATTGAAAGCGGATGTCTATCCCGTGGAGGCTGTTGCCACCGCAAAGCTCACGTGGCGCTCGTCCGATGAGAGCATCATCACCGTGGATGAGACCGGCCTTGTGACCGCTGTCGGCCCGGGTTGGGCTGAGGTCATTGCAGAATGCGGCGGCGTTGCCGCCAGCTGCAAGGTCTGGGTCCCGAATCCCTGATTCCGAATCATAAAAAGAAGCTGCCCGCGATCCGCGGGCAGCTTTTTGTCAAATTGTCAGAAAACAAGCCCTTTGACAGGGAGTACAAACGGTGGGGTCCTTCCGGGCTCCCGCCGTTTGCTGTGCTTGGTTATGCGATGCCGGTGAGGTCACAGGCCCTCAGCCAGCGGTTTGCCTTATCGCAAACGCCGCGCAGGCAAGCCTCGTCAAAGGGGCTGTCCAGCCCTGCTTTCTGCAGCAGCTCCGTGAAGGTCAGGCTGCCGCCGAGACGGGCGTAGGCCATATAGTGCGCCCAGGCGTCGGGCAGGTCATCCTGGATCCTTGCCCAGAACTGCAGCGCCACGGTCTGCGCCAGACAGTAGTCGATATAGTAGAAGGGGCTGGAATAGATGTGGTGCTGGCGCTGCCAGCCCTCTCCCTCACTGTAAAAGGGAATGTCGCCGTCCAGTGCCATCCAGGGCATGTAAACACCCAGCAGCCGCTTCCACTCCGCGTGCCGCTCCGCCGGGGTCATCTCCGGCTTCTCAAACACGGTGTGCTGGAAATGGTCTACCAGCGTGCCGTAGGGGATGAAGGTGATTGCACTGGAGAGGTGACTGAACAGGAACTTTTTCGTGTCTTTGCCGAAAAATCCCTCCGCCCATGGCTCGGCGAAGAACTCCATGCTCATGGAGTGAACCTCACAGGCCTCCATGCCAGGCCAGATGGTCTCATAGGGGGTGCGGTCGCGGTTCAAATACGCCGCAAAGGCGTGGCCCGCCTCATGGGTGACTACCTCGACGTCGCCCTGAGTGCCGTTGAAGTTGGCGAAGATGAAAGGCATGCCGTAATCGGCAAGATCGGTGCAGTAGCCGCCGCTTTGTTTGCCCTCGGTGGAGAGGACGTCCAGCAGCTCCATGTCCAGCATTTTGTTGAAAAATTCTGCAGTCTCCGGGGAAAGCTCGGAGTAGAACGTTTGGCCCTGGGCCAGAATGTCGTCCGCCGTGCCCTGCGGGCGGGGGTTGCCGGAGCGAAACGCCAGCGCAGCATCGGCGAAGCTCAGCGGATAAGGAACGCCCAGCCGCTGCGCCTGCTGGCGGTAGATCTCGTCCGCCAGCGGCACAAGGTATTTCACGACGGCGGCGCGGAACTTTTCCACGTCCGACTTGTCATAGCAGTTGCGCGTCATGCGGTAATAGCCGAGCTGCGTATAACCGCCGTAGCCAAGCTTTTTGCCCATGGCGTCGCGCAGGTGGGTGAGGTCATCGTAAATCTTGTCGAGCTTGTCCTGATTTGCCTTGTACCAGGCGCCTTCGGCCTTCCACGCGGCGAGGCGGCGGACGTCGTCCGCGTCGGTCTTGAAGGGCGTGAGCTGGGAGAGCGTGTAGACACCGTCCTCAAATGGTATCCGGGCGCCGGCAAGGAGCTTTTCGTATTCCTGCGTCAACTCGTTTTCCTGCTGCAGCTCGGGGATGATCTCCGGGGAGAAGGTCTTGAGCGCGATCTCCGCGTTGACGAACATGATGTCGCCGTACTCCCGCGCAAAGTCCGCGCGGAACGGAGAGGCGAGCATGGCTGCGGTCCACTGCTGCTCGTATTCCTGCAGTTCCGGACCAGCTGTGTTCCAGAACTTCTCCTCCGCATCATAAAACTCATCGCGGGTGTCGATCCTGTGGCGGATCATACAGAGATTCATCAGGGTGTTGATGTGCTTCCCGACGGTTTCCATCTCCAGAAAGACGGCCTTTGCCTCCGCATAATCCGCCGCAGCCTTCAGGCGCTTCGTGAAGTCAGCATACTGTGTTTTCAGCGCCTCGATGTCCGGGCGCGCATAGGGCATTTCCTTGAATGTCATGTGCTTACTCCTGCTTGCTTTGTATCTTACTTTTTCTCCAGCGCTTTGTAGACGCAGGCGGCCAGGGCGGCGCCCACCAGCGGGCCGACGATGAAGACCCAGATGGCCGCGAGCGGGGCGGTGTTGCCCGCGATGGCGGCGACGATGGCCGGTCCGATGCTGCGGGCGGGGTTGACGCTTGTGCCGGTGAGGCCGATGCCGAGGATGTGGACCACCACAAGCGTGAGACCGATCACGAGTCCGCCGAAGGAGCCGTGCTTGGCGTTTTTGCTGGTAACGCCCAGGATCGCGATGACGAAGATGAAGGTCAGAACAATCTCAACGATCAGCCCGGCCAGAGCGTTTCCGCCCACGCCCGCAAGACCGTTGCTGCCGAAGCCGCCCGTCATGTCCTCGATGCCGCCAAGGGAGAAGATCAGCGCCAGAATGCCGCTGCCGGCCAGAGCGCCGACGCACTGCGAGATCACGTAGCCGACGAACTCCCTGCCGCTCATGCCGCCGGAGAGCAGTACGCCCAGGCTGACCGCAGGATTGATGTGGCAGCCGGAGATGTTGCCGATGGAGTAAGCCATCGCGACGATGGTGAGGCCGAAGGCCAGCGCGGTCAGGATGTAGCCGCCGCCGGAGGCCGCGTCGCAGCCCACGAGCATGGCGGTGCCGCAGCCCAGGATCACGAGGGTGGCGGTGCCGATCGCTTCTGCAATGTACTTTTTCATGGGGATACCTCCTTAATAATAATGTAGTAAGAATGGGATCACAAAAGAAATGCGGGGAGCGGCGCTTAGAGAATAAACCCTCCGTCGGCAGTCAGTACCTGGCCGGTGATGAAGCTTGACCGCTCCGAGGCGAAAAAGGCAATGGCCTCCGCAATGTCCTCCGGCGTGCCGAGACGGCCCAGCGGCGTGTCCTGCGCCAGATTCAGCAGCGTTTCCTGTCCGAGCACCTGCACCATATCCGTGTTGATGACGCCGGGAGCGACGCAGTTGACGCGGATCCCGGAAGGCGCCAGCTCCATGGCCAGCGAGCGCGTCAGACCGATCAGCGCCGCCTTTGTGGCGGAATAGACCACCTCGCAGCTGGCGCCCCGCAGTCCCCACATGCTGGAAACCGTGACGATCGTCCCGGCGTGAGCGTGGAGCATGTCGGGCAGCACGGCCTGGATGGCATTGTATGCGCCCTTGACGTTGACGCTGAAATAGCGGTCCCACTGCGCCTCGGTCACGTCCTGGAACTGCATCTGCCCGGCGGTGCCGGCGTTGCTGACCAGCAGTGTCACGGGACCGAAACGCGCACGTACAGCGTCCGCCATCGCGTCCACGGCGGCCTTGTCCGCCACGTCCGCCTGAAAGGTCATGGCGCGGAAGCCCTCCAGCTCCAGCAGGGTCTGGAGTTCCTCGGCCTTATCCCAGCGGCGCAGATAGTTGATACACACGGCGTAGCCTTCCCGGGCGAGCCGCAGCGCCGCAGCGCGGCCGATGCCGCGGGACGAACCGGTGATCAGTGCCACTTTCTCCATATGCATCACCTCGTGTCTTATTATTTTACCACAGTAACATCAAAAAGCAAATAGGAATTGCAATTGCAGGGTTCCAATGATATAATTCCACCGTTCTTCTGCAGTTTTCTCGCACGGAGGGAGGGAAACCCTTGAGAAACCGCTTTATCCGACAAAACGCGCTGCCGGTCCTGGCCGCGCTCATCTGGGGAACCGCCTTCGTGGCGCAGAGCGTCTGCACGCCGTATGTCCCGCCCTTTGCCTTCAACGCCATCCGAAGTCTGATCGCAGCGGCGGTGCTGCTGCCCATCGCGAAGATGTTTGACCGCGCCGCCGTGCGCAGAGGCGAGCAGCCGGAGGCTTCCAACCGGATGCATCTGTGGCTGGGCGGCGTACTTTGCGGCGTTTTCCTCGCCGCCGCTGCGAACCTGCAGCAGGCCGCCATGGCGGACACGACCGCAGGCAAGGCAGGCTTTATTACGGCGCTCTATATGGTGCTGGTCCCGGTGCTGGGCGTCTTCCTGAAAAAGCGCAGCTCGCTGAAAACCTGGGTCAGCGTGGCGGTCGCCGTCGCGGGATTGTGGATGCTCTGCTTCCGGGCAGGCGCCGATCTGAGGCTGCAGACGGCGGACGCCTATCTGCTCCTGTGCGCTTTTTTCTTTGCCGTTCAGATCCACTGCATCGACTATTTCGGCGCGGATGTGGACGGTATCCGCCTGTCCTGCGTCCAATTTCTGACAACAGGCGTCGTTTCTGCGGTGCTTTCCGCCGTGTTTGAGACCTTCGCATGGAGCGGCCTGCTCCGCTGTGTCTGGCCGATCCTCTACTGCGCGCTTTTCTCCAGCTGCATCGCCTACACGCTGCAGATCCTGGCTCTGAAGGATGCGGACGATCCGACGATCCCTTCGCTGCTGTTTTCCCTCGAGAGCGTGTTTTCCGTGCTTGCCGGCGCAGCCATCCTGCATGACCGGCTCTCGGGGCGGGAATACCTCGGCTGCGCGCTGATGCTCGGCGCCGTAGTGCTGGCGCAGCTTCCGATGATGCGGAAAGAGAAAAACAAATTGCAATCTCCGAAAAACGGTGATATTATACCATAATCAGCATTTTGTTTTACCTCCGCGGCATGCCAGCCGCGGGGAAAGGAGAAAATATCATATGAATCATGCAGACAAAACCATGGACAAGATCGTCGCGCTGTGCAAAAACCGCGGCTTCGTCTACGCGGGCAGCGAAATCTACGGCGGCCTTGCCAACAGCTGGGACTACGGCCCCCTTGGCGTGGAGTTCAAGAACAACGTAAAGAAGGCCTGGCTGAAGAAATTCGTCCAGGAGAGCCCTTACAACGTCGGGCTGGACGCCGCCATCCTCATGAACCCCCAGACATGGGTCACCACCGGCCACGTCAGCAGCTTTTCCGACCCGCTGCTGGACTGCAAGGCGTGCAAGGCCCGCCACCGCGCGGACAAGCTCATCGGCGAGGAATGCCCGGACGTCGATACCGACGCCATGACCTTTGATGAGATGGACGCCTTTATCGCGGAGCATACGGAGATCACCTGCCCCATCTGCGGCAAACACGATTTCACGCCCATCCGCAAGTTCAATCTGATGTTCAAGACCGCCATCGGCGTCACCGAGGACTCCAGCAGCATCTGCTATCTCCGCCCGGAGACCGCCCAGGGCATTTTCGTCAACTTCGCCAACATCGCCCGCACCACGCGGAAAAAGCTGCCCTTCGGCGTCTGCCAGGTGGGCAAGGCCTTCCGCAACGAGATCACGCCGGGCAACTTCACCTTCCGCACCCGCGAGTTCGAGCAGATGGAGTGCGAGTTCTTCTGCAAGCCGGGCACCGACCTGGAATGGTTCGCCTATTGGAAGGACTACTGCCGCAACTGGCTGCTCTCCCTCGGCATAAAGGAGGAGAACCTCCGCATGCGCGACCACACACCGGCGGAGCTGGCGTTCTATTCCCGCGCCACCACCGACATCGAATACGCCTTCCCGTTCACCGACTGGGGCGAACTCTGGGGCATCGCCGACCGCACGGACTATGACCTGGGCCGCCATCAGGAGGCCAGCGGCAAGGACCTGACCTATTTCGACCAGGAGACGAACGAGCACTACATTCCCTACGTCATCGAGCCGAGCCTCGGCTGCGACCGCGTCGCGCTGGCCTTCCTCTGCGAGGCCTACGACGAGGAGGTCGTGGACGCGGCAAAGAACGACGTGCGAACCGTGCTGCATCTGCACCCCTTCCTCGCACCCTACAAATGCGCGATCCTGCCGCTGAGCAAGAAAGAAGTGCTTTCCGGCCCGGCCATGGAGCTCTATCGTGAGCTTTCAAAGGACTTTATGTGCGATTACGACGAAACCGGCTCCATCGGCAAGCGCTATCGCCGACAGGACGAGATCGGGACGCCGTTCTGCATTACCTTTGACTTCAACACCGTCGGTACCGAGACCGACGCGGCGGATCACTGTGTCACCATCCGCGAGCGTGACAGCATGGAGCAGGTGCGCATCCCCATCAGCGAGGTCAGGGCCTGGATCGCCGAGCGCGTCAGTTTCTGATGAAAGCCATCGATCATGCGGAGGGTAAAGGGCTCAGCCCTGCCCTCCGCTGGCTGTTCTCAAGCCTTTTCCTTATCCTTTGGGCGCTTGCCGTCGGAATGGTGGCGCTCTATTTCGCCGCGCGCATGTACGGCTATGAGCTGTTTTTCAGTTATCTGGATTCCCCGCTGATTCTGCTGATGAATCTGCTGCCGGGGCTGCTGCTGGCGCTGCTGCTTTTTGCCCTTACGAACCGGATCTGGCCGGCCGTGCTGGGCAGCGGCGTACTGATCATCGCCGGCGGCATCGCGGAGTTTTTCAAGCTGCAGACGCGCTCGGAGCCGCTGTTTGCCGGGGATCTGCGCTATATCGGCGAGGCGGCGAACATCAGTTCCCGCTATACGCTGACGCTCAGCTTTACGATGATCCTCTGCATCGTGGCGGTGATCGCGGCGACCGTGGTCGCGCTGCTGTTCCTGAAAGCCAGGTTCCGCCGCTGGTGGCCGCGCCTTGTCTTTCTCGTCCTGGTGCTGGGGGCCTGCGCGGGCAGCTATTTCGGACTCTTTCGCAGCGAAGCGATCTATGAGAAAACGGAAAACCTGATCGAGGTCTATTCCCAGTCGCTCACGGACGGCACCTATATGATGAATCAGTGGAACGAGCGGGACGAGTTCTGCGGCCGCGGCTTCTGGTATCCCTTCCTGTACAGCACGACGAAGCTGGGCGCATCGCGCCCGAAGGACTACAGCGCCGCCGCGGCCAGGGAGCTCCTGAACGGCTATGAGGGCGCCGACATCCCGGCGGACCGGAAGGTCAACCTGATCTCCATCATGCTGGAGGCATATGCGGACTTTTCGGTGTTTCCGCAGCTGGAGTTCGTAAACGACCCCTATGAGACCTTCCACGCACTTCAGCGGGAGGGGGTATCCGGCCTGCTGGACGTCAACATTTTCGCCGGCGGTACGATCGACACGGAGCGCTGTTACATGAGCGGCGCCCCGGAGATGTATGACTATCGCTTCCCGGCGGATTCCTTCGTGCGCTGGTTTGCCGGGCAGGGCTACCGGACGGACTTCTGCCACCCGGGCTACAGCTGGTTTTATAACCGTGAAAACGTCGCGGAAAACCTGGGCTTTGAAACCAGCCGTTTCGGCGGGGACTATTTCCCCATCACTGCGGATGAGCAGATTCTGCCGGACAGTGCGTTTTTCCCGATGCTGGTGGATCTGCTCCACGCCTCCGCGGCGGACGGCGTGCCCTATTTCAACATGAGCGTCACCTATCAGAACCACGGCCCTTATGCCGATTCCTTCCTCTATGACGCGCAGCAGACGTTTGTCCGCGGCGACATGAGCGAGCAGAGCGCCATCATCCTCAACAATTATTTCTGGGGCATCAGCCGGACGGACCGGGCGCTCAAGGAGCTGACCGATACGCTGCGCAGCGATCCGGAGCCGGTGGTGCTTGTGCTGTTCGGCGACCATAAGCCATGGCTCGGGGATTACAGCAGCGTCTATTTCGACCTGGGGATCGACATGCGCTTCTGGGAAGCCGAGTCCAACCTCGAATACTGCCGTACGCCCTATGTGATCTGGGCCAACGATGCGGCGAAGCGCACCCTCGGCAGAGACGTTACCGGTGAGGCCGGGGAGTTTTCCCCCTGCTATCTGATGCTGAAGGTATTCGACGCATGCGGATGGACCGGAGACGCCTATATGCAGGCGCTGCGCGAGGCCTATCCGGAGATCAGCCTGATCAGCCCGCGGCTGAATCTTTATCGCGGCGACGGCTTCTTCACGGGCTACCCGGACCGGCTTCCGGAAGCGGCCAAATACTCGGTGGAATCGCTCCGGATCATGTCCTATTACCGGATGCGCGACGCGATGAGGTGAACGTATGCAGGACAGAGATGAGATAGAATCCCCTCTTTTGGAGAAAAAGCAGGAGCGCAGCGGCGAATTCCTTCTGCGCGTCCTGAAGCCCTTCGGCTGTTTTGTCGTGCTGCTGATCCTGGTGCTGTATCTGATCTTCTGCTTCACGTACCGGAACGATCCCCTCGCGGACGCCCAGCCCGCCGCACAGCAGACCGAGCAGGCACAGCCCTGACGGACGAAAACGAGGCAGGTTCAGTCTGGACCTGCCTCGTTTTTTTCGTGACTGTATTCGCAGCCGCACCAGTCCTGCCGGTACAGCCCATACTCCTGTGCCAGACGGATGCTGCGCAGATAACCGTCGCGCTTTTTAAAGTCCGACGGCAGCCAGCGTACGCCGTAACGCTGGCCGAGCTCCGCGCCGATGCGGTTGATGCGCGCCGCGTCCTTGTGCGGCGAGACGGTCAGCGTCGTGCAGAAGAATTCAAAGCCACCCGCCGCGGCGCGGCGGGCCGTCCCCTCCAGCCGAAGGAGGAAACAGCGCGTGCAGCGCGCTCCACCCTCCGGTTCCGTCTCATATCCGGCGGCCGCGGCATCAAAGGCGGCGCCGTCATAGCCGCATTCCAGGATCCGGGCGGGAAGGTGCTTCAGAACCTCGCGCTGATAGAAAAGCCGCTTTTCATATTCTGCTTCCGGCTGGATGTTCGGGTTGTAATAGAGGACCGTGACGTCGAAATACCGCGTCAGGTATTCCAGCACATAACTGCTGCAGGGGCCGCAGCAGCTGTGCAGCAGCAGCGTCGGTCTCCGATCTGGCGGCATCGCGGCGATGCATTTGTCCGTTTCAAGCTGATAATTCGTCTTCATACCGAAAGTATAGCACAAAAGCGGTTGACTTCACAGCACTTTTTGTATAAGATGGTAAGCGCCTGAGAGAGCTCGGCTCCCTCAGACAAATCATGTTCGGAGGTGCCACCCATGGACGCCAGAACCAGCAAAGAAAACTACTACCTTGACATCGCGGACGCGGTGCTGGAGCGTTCTACCTGTCTGCGCAGGAAATACGGAGCGATCATCGTCCGAAACGATGAGATCATCTCTACCGGCTATAACGGCGCGCCGCGCGGACGGCGCAACTGCACGGATCTGGGGCGCTGCACCCGCGATGAAATGAAGATTCCCGCCGGCGAGCGCTATGAACTGTGCCGCAGTGTTCACGCGGAGGCCAATGCCATCATCTCCGCAGCCCGCCGCGATATGCTGGATGCAACGCTTTACCTCTCCGGGCGCGACGCGAAGACCGGAGAGATCCTGCCGGATACCACGTCCTGCTCCATGTGCCGCCGGATGATCATCAACGCCGGCATCCAGAAGATCGTTGCACGGATCAGCGAGAATGAGTTCAAGACCACCAACGTCCGCGACTGGATCTTTGATGACGACTCCCTGCCCTTCACGCTTCTGTAACCCCTTTCGGTCACGGCGGGCTAAGGCCCGGGATGAAATATTCTGAATTGCTTTGAGCGGCAGGTTTCCACACCCTGCCGGCACCGAATGCGGTGCAAGTAGAAAATGGAGGAAAAGTCAATATGAAAGCCCTTTTTGTCCGGCGCCTGACCTTTGCGGCGCTCATCGCGGCGGCCTATGCCGTGATCACCATCCTGACCGCGTCCTTTGCTTACGGCCCAATTCAGTTCCGCATCGCGGAGACGCTGTGCATCCTGCCGTTCTTTCTGCCCTTTACCACATGGGGCTTGTTTGTCGGATGTATACTGGCAAATATAATCAGTCCCGTCGGCCCGCTGGATATGGTCTTCGGATCGCTGGCAACGCTGGGCTGCTGCCTCTGCATTTCGGCCATCGGAAAGCGTTGGGACGGAAAGAACTGGGGGAAGTGCATCCTTGCCTGCCTGATGCCGGCGATCTGGAACGGCGTCATCATCGGCGCGCTTTTGGCGCTGACCGCCGGCGCGGAGGAGGGCGCAAAGCTGACCCTGTTCTTCCTCTATGGCGCGGAGGTCGCCGCGGGCGAGCTGGCCGTCATGTTCATCCTCGGCCTTCCGCTGCTGCGGTGGCTGCCAAGGGCAAAGTTCTTCCCGCCGCTGAAGAAAAAGCTTGACACAGCGGGATAAGGGGACTATATTGATAATACAATTCGATAAGCGGGGGAGCTGGATTCTGTTATGAAACCGTTCCGGCTGAGAGGAGGGCGCGAAAGCCCGAATACCCCAGAACCTGATACGGGTAATGCCGGCGTAGGGAAATGAAAGAAGACCCCGCAGGCGTATGCCTGCGGGGCTTTTCCGTACCGGGGTCCCGCGAAAACGGAAAGGAGCTTTGTACCATGAAAAACAAACAACTTCGCTGCATCACGGAGGGCGCGGTCCTTGTCGCGCTCGCGCTGGCCCTCAGCTATCTGAAAATCCCAATCGGGCTGGCCTTCGGCGGCTTCGGCGGCAGCATTGACCTTGTCATGATCCCGCTGATCGTCTTTGCGGTCCATCGCGGGCTCGGGTGGGGCCTGCTGGCCGGGCTGATATTCGGCACAATCAAATATTTCATCGGCACCCATGCCGACATCAGCTGGATCAGCATCATCTTCGACTATTCCGTGGCCTACGCCTTCGTCGGCTTCGCGGGACTGCTGCGCGGAAGATTTGAAAAGGACATGCCATGGGCGCTGCCCATCGGCGCACTGGTGGGCTGCGTCTGCCGCTTCATCGTCCACTACATCAGCGGCGTCACGGTCTATGCCCAGTGGATGCCGGAGGAGTTCATGGGCGTTACGCACCTGACGCCCGCGCTCTATTCCCTGCTGTATAACGGCACGTATATGCTGCCGAACACCGTCCTCGCGGTTCTCCTGTGCGCGCTGCTGCAAAAGCCGCTGCGGACGCTGCTGAAAAAGATGGATTGAGATCCGCAGGCCAATCTCTTATTTTTGTTGACCTTATTTTTGTTGACATATTTATTGACATATCGCCTGAAGTTCAGGTATAATACAATTCCCTGTGGACTTTCCGCAGGGAATTGAACTTGTCAGCTGCGTCCCGCGGGATTCCGGGGATGTTGAGCATATTTGACGAAAGGAGAAATGACAAATGCTTCGTACCTATCAGCCCAAGAAGCGCCAGCGCAAGAAAGAGCACGGCTTCCGCAAGAGAATGGCGACCGCCAACGGCCGCAAGGTCCTGTCCCGCCGCAGAGCAAAGGGCAGAGCGCGTCTGAGCGCCTGATCAACGCGGCGGACACCCGTGGAGCGCAAAGATCAATAGGGATCGATTGGGCGGCATACCTGACCGCCCTGTTTGCGCATCTTCGGGGGCTGGCCCGGAAAGGAGCAGGAGGATGAAATTCACGGCGACGCTGAAAAAAAACTATGAGTTTCATCGGCTCTACTCCAGGGGAAAGAGCGCCGTTACGCCGTTTCTGGTGGTCTATGCCAGACGGAGCAAGCGCCCCGGCAACCGCATCGGCATCACCGTCAGCACCAAGCTGGGCAAGGCTGTGAAGCGCAACCGCGTCCGGCGGCGCCTCCGGGAGATCTATCGGCTGAATGAATCCCGCTTTATCCTCGGGACTGAGCTGGTGATCGTCGCCCGGGGGAGGGCCGTGACCGCCACCTACCGGCAGTTGGAATCGGCGTTTCTGTCCGCCTGCGGCAAACTGGGCCTTCTGACGGAGGGACACAGATGAAGCAGATCCTGATCGCACTGGTGAAGTTTTACCGGAAGTACGTCTCTCCTCTGAAAAAACCATGCTGCCGCTATATCCCGACCTGTTCCCAGTACGCGCTTGAGGCGCTGGAAAAATACGGCGCCGCGAAGGGAACATGGCTTGCCATCAAGCGCATTTCCAGGTGTCACCCGTTTCACCGCGGGGAGCACGATTTTTATGATCCCGTGCCGTAATACAAATCTGCATGGAGCACACAGGAGAAATCATCAATGAGTTTTTGGGACTATATCGCAAAACCCTTCGGCTGGCTGCTGATGACGCTGAATAACCTCGTCGGCAACTACGGCATTGCGGTGTTCCTCTTTGCGCTGGTCGTCAACCTGATTCTATTGCCTTTCCAGATGAAGAGCAAGAAGAGCATGCTGCGCATGAGCGCGCTGCAGCCGCAGATCACGGAGCTGCAGAAGCGTCACGAGGGCAATCCCCGTAAGCTGCAGGAGGAGACAAGCAAGCTCTACAAGGAGGAGCACGTCAACCCCATGTCGGGCTGCCTCTGGTCGCTGATCCCGTTTCCCATCCTGCTGGCGCTGTACCGCGCGATTCGTTATCCGCTGACGACCATGATGGGCGTTCCCGCCGACCTGGTCGCGAGCGAAGGCGCGCTGAGCGTCAAGCTGGCGGAGATGGGCTTCAGTTCCACCGCCAACGCCGCGTATATCCAGCTGCAGCAATCCCAGTTTATCTCCAATCACTGGAGCGACTTTAACTTTACCACGATCTCTGAGAAGATCCAGTTCATCAATTACAAATTCCTGGGCTTCAACCTCGGCGACATGCCGAAGCTCAAGTTCTGGGAGAACGGTCTGACCTGGGCCGCGATCGGTCTGTTCCTGATCCCGATCGTCTCCGCCGCCCTGAGCTATCTGCAGATGCAGATCAGCCAGAAGACCACGCCGCAGACCGGGACTACGCAGCAGCAGGCGCAATCGGCGCAGCAGATGAAGACGATGAACCTGATGATGCCGCTGGTGTCGCTGTATATCTGCTTCATCATGCCTGCCGCCCTCGGCGTCTACTGGATCTTCACCAGCCTGCTGGGTATCATCCGTGACGTTGCCCTGAACAAGATCTACGGCAAACAGATCGAGCTGGAGCGGGCCGAGCGGGAAGCGCGGCAGCGCGCCCGCGAAGCGGAGTATGAGCGCAAGCGGCAGGAGACCGAACGCCTTCGCGCAGAGGGGAAGACGCAGGAGAACGCCAACACCAGCCGGAAAAAGCAGCAGGCCCGCCAGCGCGCGGAGATGGACGAGCTGCGCGCCGCCGCCGTCCGCAGCGAGCGCGCGGCGAAGCGTGCGGCCAAGGGCATTGAGGAGGAGAAGATCCCCGATTCCCAGGTCGGCAACCGCCGTTACGCCCGGGGCCGCGCCTATGTCGCCGACCGCTTCACGCACCCGGAGAGCGCCGAGGAGGCCACCGCAGCCGCTGCGGAGGAGAGCGCCGCATGGACCGCGGAGCAATCCGCGGAAGCATCTGCTGAGGACGTTTCCGAGGCTGCGGGGATCACCGTGCCCGCGGAGCATGTCCTTCCGGAGAAGGCGGAGATGGATTCCGATGAGGCCGACGATGCCGAAGAGGACAAGGATTACGAACCCGAAGATGACGAGGCTGACGACTATGACGACGAAGCCGAACCGGACGAAGAGTAAAGAGGTTAGAATACTATGACGAAAACAATTGAAGTCAGCGGCAGGACCGAGGAAGAGGCCATTGCCGCCGGCCTGGAACAGCTCGGAAAGACCCGCGACGAGGTCTCCGTAGAGGTCATGGAGCGCTCCAAAAAGGGTGTGCTCGGCATCGGCCGCACGGACGCCGTGGTGCGCCTGAGCTATGAGGTCGCCGATACCCAGCGCGACCGCGTGGAGCGGTATCTCCGCGGTCTGCTGGACTGCATGGGCATCGAGGCTGACATTGAGATCACCGAACGCGAGGGCGGCGGGCTGGTCGCAAATCTCAGCGGCAGCGCCATGGGCGCCGTCATCGGCCGCAGGGGGGAGACCCTGGACGCCATCCAGCACCTGGTGAATTATTCCGTCAACCGCGGCAGTGAGAAAATGCACATCAGCGTGGACGCGGAGAACTATCGCAGCAAGCGGGAGGAATCCCTCGTCCGCCTGGCAGAGAAGATGGCCGCCAAGGCCGTCAAGTACAAGCGCTCCATGGCGCTGGAGCCGATGAACAGCTATGAGCGCCATGTGATCCACACCGCACTGCAGAACTACGAAGGCGTTTCCACGGCCTCCACCGGCGTGGAGCCCAACCGCCGTGTCGTAGTGACCTATGAGAAGCCTGACAACACCCCCAGCAAGCCCCAGTCCCGCGAATGGGCCTGAGGATTCCTGCCGCAAGAAAGAAAAGAGAGGTAAGACACCGTGATGTACGAAAAGATCCGCAGCTTTCTGAGCGAACAGCTCGGCATCGATCCGGCGGAGATCCGGCCGGAGAGCAACGTCATCGAAGATCTCGGGGCGGATTCCCTCGACCTTGTGGAGATGCTCACCGAGATGGAGAACGAGTACAACATCATCATCACCGACGAGCGCGTACGCGAGCTTACCACCGTCGGCGAGATCGCGAACTTCCTGGAGGAGCTTATCAAGAAGTAATTCTAAGCCAGAAGCCGCACAAAGGGCGCCCCGTCGGGGCGCCCTTTGTGCATCTTCCGCTGGTTTCGATTACTCCATGCCGAGATAGTCGTAGCCGGCGTCGACGACGGCGGCCTTGACGGCGGCTTCATCCACCGGGGCGCTGAGCGTCAGCACTGCGGCCTTCTTCTCGTGGGACGGCTCAGCCTTCTCCACGCCGGCGAGCGCTTCCAGCGCTTTCTTGACGCGGCCCTCGCAGTGGGCGCACATCATGCCGTCGATCTTTACGGTTTTTGTCATTGCTTGGTCCTCCTTCAGACTGATTTGAATCTCTTCCACCATACGGCGGAAGGCGGTTTCCTCAATCGGCTTTCCGGGCTTGTCGCGCCCGGCATCATGAATGCGCAGCAGGTTCAGCCGCAGCGCGTTGCTGACGACACAGAAGCTGGAAAGGCTCATGGCCGCCGCCCCGATCATGGGGTTCAGCGTCAGGCCAAGCTTCACGAATGCGCCGGCGGCCAGAGGGATGCACACCACGTTGTAGAAAAATGCCCAGAACAGGTTTTCATGGATGTTGCGCAGCGTTGCGCGGGAAAGGCGCACCGCGGCGGCCACGTCGGTCAGGCGGCTTTTCATCAGCACCACGTCCGCCGCGTCGATGGCGACGTCCGTGCCCGCGCCGATGGCGACGCCGATGTCCGCCCGCGTCAGAGCGGGGGCGTCGTTGATGCCGTCGCCTACCATGACAACCTTGCCCAGTTCCTTCAAACGGCGGATGACGCCCTCCTTACCGTCCGGCAGCACGCCGGCCACGACGTCGTCCACGCCGGAGGCGCGGCCGATGGCGGCGGCGGTCTTCGCGTTGTCGCCGGTCAGCATCACGACGCGGATGCCCATCTTCCGCAGTGCGGCAACGGCTGCCGGGCTGTCCGGCTTGATGACGTCCGCGACGGCGATGACGCCGAGAAAGCGTCCGCCGCGGACAAAGAGCAGCGGTGTTTTGCCCTGTTCGGCCAATCGCTCCGCCTGCTGACGCGCATCATCCGGAAGCGGGAGCAGCGAGCCGATATACTTCATACTGCCGCCGGTCAGGGCCTCCCCGTCCAGCGCGGCGGTCAGGCCGTTGCCGGGCAGCGCGGCAAAATCCGTTACCTCGGGGCAGGAGAGCCCCAGCGCCTCTGCGTGCGTCACCACCGCGCGGGCCAGCGGGTGCTCGCTTTTTTGCTCGAGGGCGTAGGCCGCGGCCAGCAGTTCCGGCTCTGTGACGCCCGAAGCGGGCAGCACGTCCGTCACCTGCGGCGCGCCTTCGGTGATCGTGCCGGTCTTGTCCAGCGCGATGAGCTGCGTTTTCCCGGTTTCCTCCAGCGAGACGGCGGTTTTGAACAGGATCCCGTTTTTCGCGCCGACGCCGTTGCCCACCATGATGGCCACCGGAGTCGCCAGCCCCAGCGCGCAGGGGCAGGAGATCACCAGTACAGAGATCCCGCGCGCCAGCGCGAAGGGGAAGGGCCGGCCGATCAGCAGCCAGATCAGCAGCGTGACGACGGCGATGGAGATCACCACAGGAACGAAGACGCCGGAGACGCGGTCGGCGATCTTTGCGATGGGCGCTTTCGTCGCCGCAGCGTCGGAGACCATTTTAATAATCTGCGAAAGGGTGGTGTCCTCGCCGACCCGCTCGGCGCGGCAGGTCAGGAATCCGCTGCGGTTTACGGTGGCGGCCGAGACGCTGTCGCCCTCCGCCTTGTCCACCGGGATGCTCTCGCCGGTCAGGGCGGATTCGTCCACGGCGCTGCTGCCGGAAACCACGACGCCGTCCACCGGAATGTTTTCCCCCGGCCGCACCGCAAACAGGTCGCCGATGCGCACTTCCTCGATGGGAACCGTCTGTTCTGTGCCGTCACGCAGGACATTCGCCGTCTTCGGCGCCAGCTTCATAAGCCCCTTGAGCGCGTCCGTCGTACGGCCCTTGGAGCGGGCCTCCAGCATTTTGCCGACCGTGATAAGCGTCAGGATCATAGCGGCGGATTCAAAATAGAATTCGTCCATATACGCCATGGCCGCTGCGCTGTCGCCGCGGACCGCCGCGCCGCTCATGGCAAAGAGGGCATAGACGCTCCAGACGAAGCTGGCTGCGCTGCCCAGCGCCACCAGCGTATCCATGTTGGGCGCGCGATGCCACAGGCTCTTGAAACCGGAGACGAAAAACCGCTGGTTGATGAGCATGACGATCGCAGCCAACAGCATCTGCAGAAGGCCGATCGCCAGAGGATTCCCCTCAAAAAACGAGGGCAGGGGCGCGCCCCACATATGATGCCCCATGGAGACATACATCAGCATGATCAGGAAGCCGATCGATGCAAAAAGCCGCCGCTTCAGTTTCGGTGTTTCATGATCGCGCAGCGCTTCCTCTGCCTCCGAGGCTGACGCAGCGGCGCTCTGCCGCGCGGCGCCTTTCAGCGCGGCGCCGTAGCCCGCGTTTTCCACCGCCGCAATGATGGCCTCCGGCGACGCCGTGCCGCTGACGCCCATGGAGTTTGTCAGCAGACTGACCGAGCAGCTCTCGACGCCCGGAACGGCGCTGACCGCCTTTTCCACACGGTTGCTGCAGGCGGCGCAGGTCATACCCGTCACTTGATATTGTTCCATCCCGGTCACCTCATCAGTCGCTCCAGCGTTTCCATCAGCTCATCCGCCACCTCGTCCCGTCCCTCGCGGATGTCGCGGATGACGCAGGAGTGGAGATGCGCCCGCAGCACCTCGCGGCTGAAAGCGTCCACCGCGGCGCTGATGGCCGCGGACTGGATCAGGACGTCGTTGCAGTAAGCGTCGTTCTCGACCATCTTCTTTACGCCGCGCACCTGCCCCTCCAGACGGCTCAGGCGGTTCAGCAGTTTCCTTTTCTGTTCCTCTGTGCGTTCGGTTTTCCTCGCGCAGCCGGAACAGCATGTTTCATCGGTATGGTTCATATTGATCGCCTCCAAATACCCCCTATGGGTATCTGTATCATATACCCATAGGGGGTATTTGTCAACCCCGGATTCCGCGGCTATGCAAAAAAAAGCACCGCGGCAGCAAGGCAGCGGTGCGAAAGCCGTCCGGGTCATTGTGTTTTACGCTTCGTTATGCGTTTCGGACATATTGGCGATCAGAAGATATTCCAGCATCAGAAGCACCGCCGCCGTAACGCCCAGCAGGACATCCAGCGCCGTGCTCCGCTCGTCAAACAGCGTGGCGATGTTCAGATAAACGCCGAGCTGCACGGCGATGAGCGCCCGCCCGCCGTGGCCGGCACCGAAGAAGTAGGTCGCAATAAAATAGAATGCCACCGTCGCGGCCGTCACCGCCAGGATCTCCGGCGCATAGTTCCAGAGGATCGGATCCTCGGAGTTTATCTTGTAGCAGAACACCAGCCAAAAGCAGTAGAAAAGCGTGATCACCACGGCCGCGCTGCGCCCGATGGAACCGGAACCGCTGCCGTTCTTTCCGACGAAGAGAAAGGGGATCGAGATTCCGGCGAGAATGCCGAACGCTCCGAACAGCCGCTGCCCAAGCGGGTAGCGGCTGTGTCCCGCGGCGAACAGCAGGACGCAGGACGCCGCCGCAAAGGCGACGCAGAGCACCCAGCCGATGACGAACGGCACCCTGCTGCCGCAGCGCAGCGCCCGTTCGGCGTCCGTTCCCCGGTCAAAGCGGCCGAGCCAGAACAGCGTTACGGCACAGAACGCGGCGATTACGACGATGCTGTAGATGACAAAGACAAGCGTCGTTCCCGCGCCGGAGATCGGAAAGCCCGTCTCCTTATCAAAGGCGCTCATGGTCTGGAGCCAGCGGAGAAACGCGCCGAAAATGCCCAGTACCAGTGTGCTGACCGTCAGAGTCAAAGCCGTTTTTCGCATAATTTCCCGTCCGTTTCAATACAAATGATGTGAGGACATTTTATACCCGTCGGCCTGTGCGCGTCAAGACACAACGGCCGGCAGGCCGAAAGAAGGTGACGGAGGCACAGTGAAGCAGATCGTGCTCTTTTCCTGCTTTGCCGTATTGCTTGCATTTTTGCTGCCGATGCTGCTGTACATCCCGGGCAGCAGCGTTTCCGAGACACCGCCGCCGGCCGGATCCGAGCCGGCGGCGCCTGCGGAGACGCTTCCCGCAGCGGCGGCACAGCCGGTGCTGGACGAAAGCATCTCGCTCGCGGTCCTGACGGACTCCGGCGTGGAGATGTGCTCCATGGCGGATTATCTGCCGCTGGCGCTGGCGGGCGAGATGCCCGCTTCCTTTGCGCCGGAGGCACTGAAGGCGCAGGCGGTTGCCCTGCGGACCTATGCGCTCTATTACCGGGCACAGCGCAAGGCGGTGCACCCGGAGGCGGACGTCTGCACCCGGTCCGGCTGCTGCGCGGCGGCGGTCCGGCCTGACACGCTTCGGGAAACCTGGGGCGAGCGCTACGACGAGTACTGCCGGAAGCTTGCCGACGCGGTCCGCGAGACGGACGGACAGTATCTGGCCTGGGAGGACGTCCCGGCCCTGACCGTGTTCCATGCCTCCTCCTCGCTGCGGACCGAGGACGGCGCGGCGCTGGGCGTGGACAGGCAGTATCTGGTCAGCGTGGAAACACCGGAGACGACCGAGAGAGTTCGAAATCTGTACAGCACGGTGGAGGTTTCCGCAGAAGAGTTCGCGGCTTCCGTGCGCTCCGTGCTTCCGGAGGCGGATCTCTCCGGCGCGCCGGAAACCTGGGTCGGGTCCATCCGCTTGGACGGCGCCGGGCGCGTCAGCACCGCAGAGATCGGCGGGACGGAGCTCAGCGGACTGGCGCTGCGCCAGCTCTTTTCTCTGCGTTCCACGGATTTTACACTCGGATGGGCCGACGGGCGCTTTGTCTTCCGCGTCCGGGGCTTTGGCCACGGGCTGGGCATGAGCCAGTACGGCGCGAATCTGATGGCGTCGGACGGCGCGGATTATACCGGGATTCTCAGCCACTACTATCCCGGGACGACGCTGGTCATCGCGATGCGGAATTAGCTCTTGTTCTTTTCGCCGGCAAGTGGTATATTGAGCTTAATCTCTGTACAGGGGTAATTGGCTTGAACAAACGATTTTCACTGAGACGACTGATGAAATGCCATCCGGAATACCGGTATTTCCTCTTTATTCCCGGTTATATCTGCTGTTTTTTTATCATGGAGCATCTGGTGCCGTCCGACTGCGAGTACTGGGTGTCCTACTGCCGGCTGGACGACTATATCCCGTTTCTGGATTTTTTCGTGATCCCGTATGTGATGTGGTATCCGTTCCTTCTGGCGGCGGGACTGGGGCTTATGTTCCATGACATCCCGGAGCTGAAACGTTATGTATGGTTCATGATTGCGGGCTTTGGGTTCTCGATGGTCTTCTGCATCGTCTTTCCGAACGGGCAGGATCTGCGCCCGGCGACCTTCGCGCACGAGAACTTCTTTACCTGGCTGCTGGAACGTGTCTACGCCGCGGACACCAATACCAATGTTCTGCCCAGCATGCACATCATCGGATGCGTCGCTGCGTGCATCGGGGTGTTCCGCAGTCCCCCGCTCCGCCGGTGGCGGCTGCCGATCCTGATCGCCGCGATCCTGATCTGCAGTTCCACCGTGTTCGTGAAGCAGCACTCCATCCTGGACATTTTCGCGGGCATCGCCGTGTGCATCCCGCTCTGGTTCATCTTCTATTTCCGCAGGCCCCGTGCGAAACGAAAAACCGACTGAGGATTTCAGTCGGTTTTTCTGATCGTATTGCCTTTCCGGCCCCGATTGTTCTGGTCAGAGATCGGCGTCCCGGTAACGCTGAACGGATTCCTCCGGCGTCTCAGGCTGCTGTTCCGTTTTTTTCGCAGCGAGAATGCATTTGCCGCAGACATTGCAGCGCTTGCCCGGTTCATAGATGCACATCTTGTTGCCGACTGCGCCGGTGTACTCGATCTGCAGTCTGCCGTCCCCGTCCGGCTTCGGGACAAACGTGCCGTATTGTCCGCGCGTTCCGAGGACCTGAAGATAGACCGGCTTTTTGAGATTGCGGAATTCCAGCGGGCAGTGCCAGTAAAAGGGAGGGATACGGACGATCGTCGGCTTTGTGAAAACATGGCGCTCAAGGCTGTGCAGATCCTTGCCGATCCAGAACTCGATCTCGGCGTCGAAGGATCCGATCGGGTCGGTCATGTCATAGCCGACAAAGCTGAGATATTCCTCCTCTGAGTGGAAATTCGGGTTTCGGTCCAGGAAGATGTCCTTCATATAGGGCCGGTAACAGGTGTAGAGCGTGGCGTCCGGCAGACAGTCGCTTCCTCGGAAATAGGCCTGATACGGCGGCATAAAGTCGCCCCAGTTGGTAGGATCCTTTTTGAAAACGTGGACCAGATGAGAGAATGCCCCGGTGTTCGCGCTGCCGAATTTCTCACTGAAGTCCACATAAGGCGCAGCGGCGTCACGGCGGCATTTGCCGCAAAAACTGCATTTTTTGTCCTGTTCGAGGACACAGGGCGTCATCCCCTCCACGAGCGTAGGATAGTTGGTCTTCTGTGCCTTTTCGTCCCACGTCTGATGCACGGCGTAATATCTTGAGCTGAAAAGCAGCGGCTGGAAAAAGAGCGGTTTTCCCAGACGCTTGATCGCGATCGGGCCATGCCAGTGAAAAGGCGGGATCCGTACCATCGTCGGCGCCGTGATCGTGATTTTCTCCATCTCCGCCGGGGATTTTCCGAGCCAGAGCTCAATCTCCGCGTCAAAGGTTTCAAAGGGATCCCGCACGTCATAACCGACGAAAGCGAGGTATTCCTCGTCGCGGTGCAGATGCGGTTCCCCATCGATCACACCCGGCTTCAGAAACGCCCTGTACGGCAGGTAGAGCTGCGCCCCCTGTACGGAGCTGCTGCCGCGGAAGTACGCCTGATAAGGCGTCATGAAATCGCCGCAATGCGTCTCTTCCTGCCGGAATTCATAAAATAACCAATCGTATTGTCCCATATACCCTCCTGAACGCTGCTGTCAGAATGACTGCCCGAGTCAAACCGGGCAGTCATTCTGCTTTCTGGTTTCTGTTTACTTTGCTTCGGGATGTTCGGCCCAGTAGAGATCACAGGCCTCCTCGATCTTGTCCGTGATGTAGTCCATGCAGCGCGGGAAAGAGCCATAAGCCCTGTGCAGCGCGATGCACTTCACGCAGTTGCCGTGGTAGCGGCAGTCCGCCTGCGGGCAGGTGCAGGCCCGGTTCTTGGGATTGCGGACAACAGCCGCCCATTTGTCGAATACGACGTTGATGTCCATTTTTTGAGCGCTGTTGACCAGGCGGGCGCGGGATCCGTCCGGATCGTGCGGATCCACAAGATCCTTGTCGTTGCCGTCGGCCTGGATCTTGTAGTGCATGTTGTAACGGTACTCCTGGGGAACGCCCGTCTGCATCTCCTCGTCCAGCGGACGCAGGCAGTCGGGGAACCCGTCATAGTACCGGTGGAGCGCGGCGCAGAACTGGCAGTTGTGGTTGTTTCTGCAGCCGGTCCGGGGGCAGGTGCAATACAGCTGTGCCGGGTCGCCGGCGACCTTGTCCCATTCATCCCGCAGAGCGCTTTTCTGCTCGTCGGTCATTTCCTCCCACGGGATGCCGGTGGGATTCATCTTCGCGAGACGCTCTTTGTTGAATCTGCTCATACTTTCCTCCTTCTATGCAATCGACACTGTTTTGCTGTCTTTTGGTGCACGGCTGTTTACTCGGCTTTTGCCTCCTGCGCCTGCTCTGCGCGGTAGGCCAGCAGGGCGGCGGCAATCTTGTCATGGATCTGCTCACAGCACTTGGGGAACGTATTGTAGTAGCGATGAAGGGCAATGCATTTCGTGCAGTTGCTGTGGAAACGGCAATCCGTCCTCGCGCACGGGCATTTGACATTTTCGGGAACGCGCACCAGATCGTGCCATTCCTTGGCGTTTTTTCGGGCCTGTTCCAGACGCACGGGATCGGTGATCTTGTCAGCGTTGGCAAAAATCGCGCCGTAATCGTCGCGGCTGATGGCCTTTGTCTGATGCGGATTCATATTCTTGTGTATATTATGGCGCTTTTCCAGCGGGACGCCCTCGGAAATCTTGTCCTCGACCAAGCGCAGACAGTCAGGCAGCGAGCCGTAATAACGGTGCGTTGCGATACAGAACTGGCAATTGTGGTTATTCTCGCAGTGGGCCCGCGGGCAGCTGCAATAGAGATTCTTGCGGTCGCCTGCAATCTTGTCCCACTCTCTGCGCTGCGTTTCCTTCTGATCCTCGGTCATTTCGTCCCAGGGGATCCCGGTGGTGTTCATTTTCTTCAGGCCTTCGCATAAAATGTCATTCATAGCTATCTCTCCATTCTGATTGGGCAATTGGCTGCAGACCGACGGGGTCAGTCCGCCGCTTTCGTTTCTCCGGCCTGCTCGGCCCGATACGCGAGGACACACGCGGCGATATTGTCATGGATCTGTTCGCAGCATTTTGGGAAGGTGTTGTAGTAGCGATGAAGCGCAATGCACTTCGTGCAGTTGCTGTGGAAGCGGCAGTCCGTCTTCGCGCACGGGCACTTCATGACGTCCGGGTCGCGCACAAGGTCATGCCAGACCTTCGCGCGCTTATAGTGAGCTTCCCAGGCTTCTTCCGGATTGGCCTCGACCGCCGCTGCGATCCCGTTGTGATACGCCTCTCTGCTGGTGGGGGCCGTCGTCTGATTCGGATTCATCTTCTTATGGATGTTATGACGCTTCTCCGGCGGCACACCCTCGTTCATCCGATCCTCGACAATGCGAAGGCAATCCGGCAGACTGCCGTAGCTCCGGTGCGTGGCGATGCAGAAACGGCAGTTGTGGTTGTTCTCACAGAACGTCCTCGGGCAGCTGCAATAGAGATTCTTACGGTCGCCTGCGACCTTGTCCCACTCCCTGCGCTGCGCTTCCTTCTGATCCTCGGTCATTTCGTCCCAGGGGATCCCGGTCGGGTTCATTTCTTTCAGGGCTTCAGATAAAATCGGATTCATAGCGCTTATCCTTTCGCACGGTTTGCTGTTGCTTCCGGGAAATCACAATGCCTCGCAAAATGCGGGGCATTGTGATCGTTCCAGTTATGCTTTGTACATATTTCGGGGAAAATCAGTAAGTGAAGCTCCAGTCGCAGACCAGATCGTGACCGTTGCCTTCGGTCATGATGCCCTGGATGTAGTCCTTGGCGGCCTTGATGGTGACCATGCCGAGGTGAGAGTAGACCGGGCAATAGTCCTCGAACTTCTGCATGTACTCGAGGTCAGCCTTCATGAATTCGTCCTTATCGGTCATGAGGTTCATCTTGTCGCCCTGCTCCGTGAAGTACTGGAACAGCTCGGTATCCCAGTCGAAGTGGGTACGGTTGAACTTGATGGCCTGGGCATGCATCAGGTCGAAGCCGTAGCCGGTGCCGCCGGCGACGAAGGCGACGTAGACTTCCCAGCCGTCCTCTTCGTTGATCTTGCTGCGGACCGTGGGCTGGTCCATATTGATCACTTCTGCCTTGACGCCGATCTCCTTCAGCGCCTGCTCAATGATCTGCGCAGTGGAGACGAAAGCGTCAGAGCCGTTGGTGATGAGGCGGACGGTCTTGCCGACAAGGCCGCTCTCCTCCGCGTACTTCTTCGCCAGGTCAAGATTGTAGCCGACCGCGTAGGTGTCGTTGAGGTTCGCCATGGCGTCGGAGTAATCAGTGCAGGCCGAGGAGAACGCGCAGGTCGGGATCTCGCCATAACCGTTGTAGGCGACCTGACGGATCGCATCGCTGTTGGTCGCGTGCGCAACCGCAAGACGGGCCTCCCTGGTGTGCAGGGAAGAAGACGGAGAGCAGTTGAAGGTCAGGCATGCGGTGGACATGGTCATCTTCTTGATCAGATAGGAATTGGGCAGGGACTCAAGGTATTCGGCATCGCTGCCGGGCACATTGTAGATGTAATCAACTTCGCCCGTCTCATAGGCGGTGATCTTCTGGGAGGGCTCGTTGATGTTCTTGAAGACAATGTTCTTGATGGCCGGCTCGCCGCCCCAATAGTTGGGATTGGCGGTCATCTTGACTTCGCTGTTTACAACGTAGTCGGTGACGATGTACGGACCTGTGCCGACAGGATGCTGCGCCATGGCGTCGGCGTCGTAGGTCTCTTTATCGACCATGCAGACGAAGGACATACCTGCAAGATGGTTGATGCTGGGCTCGGTGAAGGCAAGCTCGACGGTATAGTCATCGATCTTCTTGCTCTTCTCAAAGTCGATGTTGCGCATCGTGGTCGGGCAGCCCTGCATGGCCTCAAAGGAGAAGATAACGTCGTCCGCCGTAAAGTCGCTGCCGTTGGAGAACTTGACGCCCTTTCTCAGATGGAGAATATAGTCCATGTTGCTGGGTCTCTCATAGCTCTCGCAAAGGAGATATCTCACGGGGTTGGTGCCGTCGTCGATCAGCAGGGGCTCTGCATAGTTCAGAAGAACCATCAGATAGCCGGAGCCGGAGACATAGTAGGGATGCAGCGTGCCGCAGTCGCCGTCAACCGCGCACTTGACCGTGTCGCGGGTGATTGCGGGAGCGGCCGGGGCGTCGCCGCCGCCGGAGGGCTGGGCCGGGGTATTGCTGCCGCCGCCGGAGGGCTGGGCCGGGGTGTTGCTGCCGCCGCCGGAGGGCTGGGCCGGGGTGTTGCTGCTGCCGCTGCCGCCGCAGGCGGCCAGCGCCGCGACCATCACGAGGCAGAGAAGCAATGCGAGAATCTTTTTCATTTCAGTCTTCCTTTCTTTTTGATAATAGAATCGCTCTGAATCGGACTGGGGATTTGCTGTGCGGGGGTATATCTTCAGGGGTGTTGCGACTGGATTAAGCGAGATCATTCAGCTCCCGGACTCTGCAGCAGGAGACAAAATGATTGGGCAAAACCTCCTCCAGCGTCTGCGGCTTCTGGCACCTTTCTTCCGCATAGGGGCATCTGGCATAGAAGCGGCAGCCGGGCTTGGGGTTGATCGGCGAGGTGATCTCGCCCTTCATCGGGATCGCCACGTTTTTGGCATGGATGTTGGGAACCGGGATCGCGGAGAGGAGGGCTTTGCTGTAGGGGTGCAGCGTGTGGGCAAACAGCTCGTGAGAACCGGCCTTTTCAACAACCTGACCGAGGTACATGACGAGAATGTCATCCGAGATATACTTGACGACAGACAGATCGTGCGTCACGAACATGTAGGTCAGCTTTTGTTTCTCCTGCAGCTCTACCAGAAGGTTCAGGATCTGCGCCTGAATCGAGACGTCCAGCGCGGAGACGGGCTCGTCGCATACGATGAAACGGGGTCTCAGCGCGATGGCGCGCGCGATGCCGATACGCTGGCGGCGCCCGCCGTCGAGCTCGTGGGGATAGGAACCCCAGAAACGTTCCGCCAGACCGACGGTATCCATCAGGGCCTTGGTCTGTTCGATCATCTCTTCCTTGCCCATGCCGCCGTGGAGCTGCAGCGGCTCCATGATGGTCTCGCTGACAGACATGCGGGGATTCAGGGATGAGAAAGGGTCCTGGAAGATAATCTGCATCTTGGCGCGCATTTCGCTCAGCTTTTTGCGGCTTGGAGCAGTGATATCCTCGCCTTCGAAGAGGATCTTCCCGTCCGTGGGATCCAGAAGGTGCAGGATTGTTCTGCCCAAAGTGCTCTTTCCACAGCCGGATTCGCCGACAACGCCCAGCGTCTTGCCTTCCTCGATGGTAAAGTTGACGTCGTCGACCGCGTGGAGCAAGCCGCCCGGAGTTTTGAAGTACTTCTTCAGATTTTGAACTTCAAGCAACGCAGACACTTACTTTGCGCCCCCTTCCCCATTGTCGATGTGAAGGCATCGGACAAGATGCCCCTCACCAATGTCCAGAGCTTCCGGATGGGTGTCTTTGCACGCTGCGGTCGCATACTCGCAGCGGTCGTAGAATTTGCAGCCGGGGTTCAGATTCGTCGGGTCAGGCATCAGACCCTTGATCGGCTTCAGCTTGACGTCCTTGTCGTCGATGCTCGGCAGCGAATCGAACAGACCGCGCGTATAAGGGTGCGTCGCATGGTCAAAAATCTGCTCCGCTGTGCCGTATTCCACGATCTCTCCGGCGTAAATGACAGCCACCGTTTCGCAGATGCTCGCGACAACGCCGAGGTCGTGCGTGATCAGAATGACGGAAGTGTTGAGCTTCTTTTTCAAATCCCGCATCAGGTTCAGAACCTGCGCCTGAATGGTAACGTCCAGCGCGGTGGTCGGTTCGTCGGCAAGCAGCAGCTGCGGATTGCAGGCGAGCGCCATGGCGATGACGACGCGCTGCTTCATGCCGCCGGAAAACTGGTGCGGGAACTCGTTGTAGCGTTCCCGCGGAATGCCGACCATCTCGAGCATATCCATGGCGCGCAGTCTGACGTCTGATTTTCCGATCTGATTGTGGAGGGAGATCGCCTCCGCGATCTGGTCGCCGACGCGGTCGATCGGGTTCAGCGCCGTCATCGGGTCCTGGAAGATCATTGCGATCTTGTCGCCGCGGATCTTCCGCATGCCCCTTTCCGGGAGCTTCAGGATATCCTCGCCCTCAAAAACCACTTCGCCGCCGGTGACCTCCCCCTGGGGCTTGGGCAGGATGCCGAGGATGGTGCGGGCGATGGTCGTTTTGCCTGCGCCCGTCTCTCCGACGAGGCCGAGCGTCTCGCCTTTTTTTAAGGTAAGATCAACGCCGTTGACGGCATGAACGACTGCGTCGTCCGTGTGGAACTCAACGAAGAGATTCCGGATCTCCAAAAGATTGTCGTTTTCCATGTCTCACCTCATCAGTTCTTCAGACGCGGGTCAAGAGCGTCTCTCAGCCCGTCACCGAAGAGGTTGAATGCGAGCACGGTGATCATGATGGCAATACCGGGGAGAAGAACAAGCTCCATATGATCGCGCATCAGGCTGCGCCCTTCCGAGAGCATGCAGCCCCACTCCGCAAGCGGAGGCTGCGCACCGAGTCCGACGAAGCTGAGGGTCGCGCCGGACAGAATGCAGCCGCCGATGCCCATCGTAATGGAGACGATGGAGGGGGCGATGGCATTGGGAATGACGTGCTTGAGAATCGTGTGTGCGTGCGGGGAGTCAATCGCCTTGGCAGCCTCTATGTACTCCATGTCCCGGACCGACAGAATGCTGGCGCGCAGCAATCGCGCGGAGCCGGGGATATGCGCAAGGCTCATGGCGATGATCGCGTTCATCAGGCTTGGCCCGAGGATCGCGGATATCACGACGCACATCAGGAGGTAAGGGACGCAGGAGAACAGATCGCAGAAGCGCATGATGATGTTATCGACGACGCCGCCGAAATATCCCGCGATCGCGCCGAGCGTCAGTCCGAAGATGCAGCTCAGCACCGTGGCGCCGAGGCCCATGGAGAGCGAGCTTCTCGCGCCGTAGATCAGTCTGCTGAGATTGTCGCGCCCGAACTTGTCCGTTCCCAGCAGGTGCTCGGCAGAAGGCTTGGCAAATGTGTGCATGAGGTCCTGTTTGTCATAGCTGTAGGGTGCAAGCACCGGGGCGAGAACCGCAACAAGAATGACAATGATGATAACGATCATGCCGACAACCGCCAGCTTGTTCTTTTTCAGCCGATACCATACTTCGGCGGAATGCCCTCTGTTTTTCTTTTTCTTCATCGTATTCACGCCTCCGTATCCGCACTTGCCAGTGCACTCTTGCCGCTCGACTTCTGCTTGCGCTTGCTCCGGATAAACTGGGATCTGATTCGGGGATCCACCAGCCCGTATACAATATCGACAATGAGAAGAATCACGCTGAACAATGTCGCAAGATAAAAGACGCTGCCGAGAATCGTGGGATAGTCACGGGAGGTGAGCGCGGACATCGTAAACGAGCCGAGACCGGGGATCGAGAAGATCGTTTCCGCAATCACGGCGCCGCCGAGGGACATGCCGAATGTGGAGCCGACGATGGTAATGATCGGGATCAGCGCGTTCTTCAGCGCGTGCTTGTAAATGACCTTCCGCTCGGTCTGGCCTTTCGCCCGCGCGGTAACGACATAGTCCTGCCGGATCTGCTCCAGCATGCTGGAGCGGGTCTGCCGCGCAAGGCTGGCGGCATAGCCGATGGCAAGAGAAACGGTCGGCAGGATCCAGGATTTCCATGTGTCGATGCCGAGGGGCGGCAGCCAGCGCAGCTTCTGCGCAAAGATGTTGACCAGGATCAGAGCAAACCAGAAGTTCGGCATGGAGACACAAAACAGCGACAGGAAAATTGAGGCGTTGTCTTTCCAGTTGTACTGATGTGTCGCCGCGTAAACTCCGATTGGTATGCCGATCAGCATGGCCAGCACCATACTCAGGGTAACAATCAGCAGCGTATAGGGGAAACGCAGGACGATGTTGCCCCAAACCGGGCTTTTGGTGAAATAAGAAATTCCGAGATCGCCGTGCAGCAGGTTCCAGACGAACTTGCCGTACCGGTAGAGGACAGGCTTGTCAAGTTCCATCTGTTTATGCATCTCCTCGATCTCCCATTCTTCTGCGTTGTCGCCGAGAAGCTGTCTCGCCGGATCGCCGGGCGTGTTGTCCAGGAGCACCATCACGACCAGAATAACGCCGAAGACCACGGGGATCATCCAGAGAATACGTCTTAATATGTATCTGAGCAAAAAAAGCCCCCCAATCACTTGAATGGTAACATTTCAGGCAGATCAAAGCGAAGTATCCCGTGCGGATTAATCTCCTTTGGCCTCCTTGCCCTGCTCCGCCCAGTAAATGTCGCATTTCTCTTCGATCAGATCCGTAATGTAATTCATGCAGTATGGGAAAGAGCCATAGGCCCTGTGCAGCGCGATGCACTTCACGCAGTTGCCGTGGTAGCGGCAGTCCCCGTGCGGGCACTTGCAGGCCCGGTTTTTCGGGTCGCGGACGATCTCTGCCCAGCGCTCCGCTCCGCGCTTGACCTTCTTCTGCTCCTCCGTCATATTCTTTGCCATTTCGAACAGACGCTGACGGGAGAGGTCAGGATCGTTGGGATCGATGATGCCGGGAGGCGTACCGTCGGACTGGATCTTGAGATGCATGTTGTAGCGGTACTCTTTGGGAACGCCCGTCTGCATCTCCTCATCCAGCGGACGCAGACAGTCGGGGAAACCGTCATAGTACCGGTGGAGCGCGGCACAGAACTGGCAGTTGTGATTGTTTCTGCAGCCGGTCCGGGGACAGGTGCAATACAGCTGCGCCGGGTCACCGGCAACCTTGTCCCATTCGTCGCGCAGGGCGTTCTTCTGCTCGTCGGTCATTTCCTCCCACGGGATTCCGGTGGGATTCATCTTTGCGAGACGCTCTTTGTTGAATCTGCTCATCTTTAACCTCCTTATTCTTTCCTCGCAGCGATGTAGGTTGAACCGGGTCTCTATATTTCTACGCGCTTGACTGAACCGCGTATTCCATCGTCTGTCATCGGATTCGCGTTTCGTCCGGCTTGACTGAATGCTGCACAGGGCATTCGGCGTCTCTCCGCGCTCCGGCGATGCCGATAAATTATTTTGAGAATACTATACGTGATTCATATGGCCGCGACGGCCGCGCGTATCAATAGCGATAAAGCGAGAATCAGTTTTATGAGAATCAGTTTTATAAATTATCGTTTAATTATTTTCATATATTACTCTATATCCCTCTGCTTTTCAATGCAAAAAATCAATCGGCTTATCCGCTTCATGGATAGAGTTTTCAGGGATCCGGGCCCCGGCCAGGCCTTCCGGCGCGATCCCCTTTGATTGATAAAATTTAACCATATTGTTCGCGGGTTTTCAAGAAATACTTGATTCATTCGCACAAGCCCCTGCATTTCCTGCCTGCGGAATCCGCTTTACAAAATGTGATATCAATGAATCGTCACATTTTCCATGCATCATAACTGCACTGCAGCCATGCGGATCGGGCGGTGGAAACCGCCCTCCGATAACGGATTGCCGCGGCCCCGTTGGGGCCGCGGCAATGACGGTCGGGAGGCTTTTTGCAGCGCACCCTTTTTGAACCGGAATATGGATTCGGAGCTCTGTTCCGGTGCCCGGGAGGGCAAACGGAGCAGGGAAGCTGTTTTTTTACCGGAAGTCCGTGAAAAGGATATCCATGTCGACGCGCCCGTCGATGCCGTTCACATGACCGCTGGATCCGTACTGCCAGATCTGGAAGTCATAATAATAGTTCGTCACATCCACATAGTGCGCCAGCCATTTCGGGAAACGCTCCAGGCGCGGAAGATCCAGCCGGAGATACGCCATCGACGGGTTGAAGTAGGTCATCGGCTGATATCCCGCCGCGGCAAGACCGTCGCAGAACGCGATGATGCAGTCCGTCACAAGGGACCAGTTCGGCGACTGTGATCTCGAGCCGTGGGCCAGCACCTGCTCCCAGTCACAGACCACGGGAAGCGTGATATCCCAGCCCTGGATCAGACCCAGCATATAGTTCAGTTCCTCCATGGCCTCCTGAACGTTCAGCGCCTGTGAGAAGAAATAGACGCCCACCTCGATGCCGTTTTCCAGCGCGCCGCGGATGTTGTCAATGAAGTATACATCCTCTCCGAGCTCGCCGGTGATATACGTTCGGTAACCGCAGCGGATGAAAGCGAATTCCACGCCGTCGGCGGCGACCTTCGCCCAGTCGATCTTTCCCTGATAGGCACTGACGTCGATGCCGTAGCGCACCGGCGTGACGCCGTCGTCATAGACTTTCCGCCCGCCGCGCTCGGAAAACGCCGCGGCGTCGTAAGGGTTGCGTTTCAGATCATGGTTGATCGGAATGCGGTAACCCGAAAAGAGGATCCATGTTTTGGCTACATAGTCCCGGACGCGCACCAGCACCGCGCAGATCTCCGCGCGGGTGAGCTTTTCGCTCCCCCTGAATACGCGCGCGCCGGTTTCATTGAAGCTGCCCTCCATGATCCCGGCGGCGTAGAGCTGCAGAGCGCTCTTCCGCACACTGTCGGCATAGGGTCGTTCCGCCGGCGTCCCCTCCAGTTCCAGCGCCGCGGCGCAGAGATCCGCCAGCGCGTCGCGCGTAATGGCGGCGTTCAGCTCGCCGATGCTGCCCTCGGCCACATAATGCTGATTCTCCGCGAACGCGAGGTATCCGCTTGCCCAGTGGACCGGCGTTCCCTTTGCATCGGGTTCGGACGGCTCCTGCTCCGGGAAGCCGGAGGCGCGCAGGATCAGCTTCAGCGCTTCGCCCCAGGTCACGTCGTTTTGCGGGCGGAATGTGCCGTCCTCATAGCCGTTGACCACGCCGGCGGACACAAGCTGCGACACATAGCGGGCATACCACGCCGTCACCGGCGCGTCGGGGAACACTTCTTCCGGCAGCTCTTCCGCTTCCTCCGGATCCACCGGCTCCTCCGGATCGGCAGGCTCCTCCGGATCGGCTGGCTCTTCCGGATCAGTCGGCTCTTCCGGATCGGCGGTGTCTTCCGGTTCCGGCGGTGTCACCGGTTCCGGCGGCGTCACCGGTTCCGGCGGCGTCACCGGCGATGCGCTCCATCGGGCTTTCAGGTTCAGATTTCCCGTCACGGTCTCTGTCGGGAGCAGCAGATCTCCGCCGGGCTTCTCCCAGCCGGCGAAATACCAGCCGCTGCGGCTGGCATTCGGCAGGGCCCCATAGGGCTCTCCCGTTTTGTACACCGCAACGTCGCTTAGCTCGTTTTCTCCGTCGTTGGCGTCCAAGATTACCCAGTTCCAGCCCAGCGGCGCGCCGTAGCGCTCGAAGGTGTAATCGTTATAAAGGAAGATATTGGCCTCCATGATCCGCCGCTGCAGTGCCACGGTGTTGACGCCGCCGCCGATGTGGCACCAGGCGGCGAAGGCGCAGGCAATCTGCTGGTCACTGTAGTTTTCCACGCCGCGGATGAGATAGTCCGGCAGACGGTTCCCTGGCTTCAGCCAGCTCGGACCCAAGGCGTAGCACATTGCGACCATAGCATCGAACTGCCCCTGCGTCACGGCGATATCGTACTTTTTCAGGAAGGATTCGTTGATGTAATCCGCGAACTGCTGCATGTTTTTCCGCATCAGTTCCTCGGCCCCGGCCTCAGTGATGCCGTTGGGGTAATCCGCCGGGTTGATGAGACAGCCGTAGCCGATGTACCAATAACCGCCGATGTACGTTGCGCGCTCGGTAAAGCTCTCGCCCTTTTTCAGGAATTCAACGAGATCGTCGGAAAACGTCATCTCGGAATAGCCCGCCGCAGCGGCAGGGCAGCAGGAAACCAGCAGCGCAGCGGCCAGAATCAGACAAATCCATTGCTTCTTCATGTTCGGTTCTCCCCTTTGGACAAAAAGTAGCATGAAAATGCATCATATTTCCCCCACTTTGCAATTCAGAAAAAACCTGCTATACTATATAAGCCATATAGGTTATAATAAATAAGAACGTGGAAACTGCGGAGCGGACATACATGAAGGATCTGACGGTGGGCATTCTTGCCCATGTCGATGCTGGGAAGACCACGCTGAGCGAGGCGATCCTGTATCGCAGCGGACAATTGAAAACACCGGGGCGCGTCGACCACGGCGACAGCGCGCTGGACAGCCACATGCTGGAACGGCGGCGCGGCATTACGATCTTTTCCGCCCAGGCGGTCGTACCGTGGAACGGCGGACGCATCACGCTCCTGGACACGCCGGGCCATGTGGATTTCTCCGCTGAGATGGAGCGGACCCTGGGCATCCTTGACTGCGCCGTGCTGGTGATCAGCGGCAGCGACGGCGTACAGGCGCACACGGAGACGCTCTGGCGCCTGCTGCGGCGCTACGGTGTTCCCGTTTTCATTTTCGTGACGAAAATGGATCTTCCTGCCGCCGACCGGGAAAAGCTGACGGCAGATCTGACCGCTCATCTGGACGAGCATATCCTGGATTTTACCGGGCGCCCCGCGGACGAGGAGCTTGCCATGTGCTCCGAGGCGGCGCTGGAGCGCTACATGGCCGACGGCGCGCTCACCGACGCCGACGTGACGGAACTGATCGCGCAGCGGGCCCTGTTTCCCTGTTTTTTCGGTTCCGGCCTGCGGGCGGAGGGCGTCGACGGCCTCCTGGACGCGCTGGTGCGCTATGCGCCGGTGCCGGAATTCCCCACGGAGTTCGGCGCGCGGGTGTATAAGATCAGTTATGACCCGTCCGGCGCGCGGCTGACGCACCTGCGTCTCACGGGCGGCGAACTGCGTGTTCGCCAGACGCTGCGGCTGAAAGACCGACGCGGGGCGGAGCACGAGGAGAAAATCACAGGGATCCGGATCTGTTCCGGCGCAAAATTTACTGCCGCAGAGCAGGTGGCGGCAGGGACCGTTTGCGCTTTGACGGGACTGAGCGCAAGCTTCGCCGGGCAGGGACTCGGCTTCGAGCCGGACCTGCCGTCGCCGGTGCTGATCCCCGCGCTGACCTATCGTCTTGCCCTGCCGGAGGGCGTCGACGACAAGACGGCCATGCCGCTGCTGAAGCGGCTGGAGGAGGAAGACCCTCTCTTACGCTTTGCCTGGGACGCCCGGGCAAAGGAGATCCGGCTGCAGCTCATGGGGCCGGTGCAGATCGAGGTGCTGGAGAGCGTCATCGCGGAGCGATTCGGCTTTGACGCGCGCGTGGACGCGGGCCATATCCAGTATCGGGAGACCATCGCCGCACCGGTGGAGGGCGCGGGACATTTTGAGCCGCTGCGCCACTACGCGGAGGTCCATCTGCTCCTGGAGCCGCTGGAACCCGGGCGCGGGATCGAACTGGAGAGCGACTGCGCGACGGATCTGCTGAGCCTGAACTGGCAGCGCCTTGTGCTTACCCACCTTGCGGAGAAGCAGCACCTCGGCGTTCTGACCGGCGCGCCGCTGACGGACGTGCGCATCACGCTGCTGGCCGGACGCGCCCATCTGAAACACACCGAGGGCGGCGATTTCCGCCAGGCCACCTACCGCGCGGTGCGGCAGGGACTGATGAAAGCGAACAGTGTGCTGCTGGAGCCGTATTACAGCTTCCGCCTGGAGGTGCCAGCGGCGCAGACCGGGCGGGCGATCGGCGATTTGCGGGCGATGCACGGCGATTTTTCCGTCGAAAACACGGAGACAGATGCCGTTTTGGAAGGGAGAGCCCCGGTCATATGCCTTCGGGATTACGGTATGGAGGTCGCGGCTTATACCGGCGGGCGCGGGCGCCTGAGCTGCATCATGGCGGGATACTTCCCGTGCCACAACGCCGCCGCCGTGATCGCCGATGCGCATTATGATCCGGAGGCGGATCCGGAAAACACGCCGGACAGCGTTTTCTGCGCCCACGGCGCGGGCGTCACGGTCAAGTGGGACAAGGTGGACGAATACTGCCATGTCGACTCCGGCCGCGGCCGCGGCGGCGGCGCGGGCGCTGCGCCCCGCCTGCGCATGGGCACGCTCAGCATCGACGAAAAGGAGCTGGAGGCGATCATGGAGCGGGAGTTCGGACCGATTCGCCGTCCGATGTATACCAGCCCCGTGCGCAGCGACCCGGAGCGTGACAGACCCGCGTTTCGGGAAAAGAAAGAGCTTCTGGTTATTGACGGCTACAATGTTATTTTCGCGTGGGACGAGCTGAAGGCGATCGCCGCGGAGGGCCTCGGCACTGCCAGGCATCGGCTGGAAGAGATCCTTCTGAACTACCACGGCTTCACCGGCAGCGACGTGGTGCTGGTGTTCGACGGCTACGCGGTGAAGGGAAATCCCGGCGAAAAACAGAGCGAAGGCGGCGTTCGCGTCGTCTATACAAAAGAAAACGAAAGCGCCGACCTCTACATCGAGCGGCTGCTCCATGAGATCGGCAGAAACCGCGCCGTCCGACTTGTCACCAGCGACAATCTCATCCGCCTTTCCGCGCTGGGAAGCGGCATCGCCCGCACCAGCGCCCGGGAGTTCGGGCATGAGATGGACTGGATTTTCGGTCAGATCGGCGACATCCTGCGGAAAAGCGCAGAGGGGAGCCATATGGTTTCCGTCCGCGACGGAAAGCTTTGATGGAAGACGAGCTGATCCGACGCGCGGAGGATCTGTCCGCGCAGTGTATGCGCCGCGGCTGCGTGACGCACACGCTGTTCCTGACGCCGGCGGAGTGCGCCGCATTGGAACGCTGGGCGAGACATTCGGGCGCACGCCTCCTGCTGGACGGCGGCTGCCCCGGCGCCGAGCGCCGCGTCGGCTTTTTCCTGCCGGAATGGATGGAGGGTGCGGACTTCGACCCCGCGGAGTACATCTGCGCCCTGGAGGGCGCCGCCGCCTTCGGCGAACCGGGCCACCGAGACTGGCTCGGCGCGGCGCTCGGACTGGGCATCGGGCGGGAGTGGCTCGGCGATATCCTGATCGAAGGAAGCAGAGCAGTGATTCTTTGCCTGCCCTCCGTACAGCAGCATCTGCTGTTGAACCTGGACAAGGTCGGGCGCTGCGGCGTGAAGCTGCGGAAAATCGCGCTCGGCGAGATCGCGGCGCCGGAAAAAGCGATGGAGGAGCGCGTTTTCAGCGTGCAGTCGCCGCGCCTGGACGCGGTCTGCGCCGGAACATTCCGACTCAGCCGCAGCGCTGCCGCGCAGGCCATCGCCGCAGGGCTGCTGTCGCTCAACTATGAGGTCTGCCTGAAAGCGGACGCGCCGGTGCGGGAGGGGGACATCCTCTCCCTGCGGGGCAGGGGAAAGGCCGCGGTGCTGGACGCAGGAAGCCGCGAGAGCAAAAAAGGCCGCCTGTTTATCAAAATCGGATTATACAAATAATCATCGGTACAGCGAAAGGAGCAAAAGGATATATGAAGCTGATGTTTCTCGGCGCAACCCACGAGGTCACGGGCAGCTGTACGCTGATCGAGATCCATGGGCGCTATGGACTGGTGGACTGCGGAATGGAGCAGGGCATCGATACCTTTATCAATGTTGATCTGCCTGTTTTACCTGCCGATATCGATTTTATCCTGCTGACGCACGCGCACATCGACCACTCCGGAAAGATCCCGCTGCTCTATCAGCGCGGCTGCGACGCGCCGATTTACGCCACGGCGGCCACCTGCCACCTGTGCGAGATCATGCTGCGCGACTGCGCCCACATCCAGGAGAGCGACGCGGAATGGAAATCCCGCAAGGCCCGCCGCGCGGGTGAAGCGGAGACGGCGCCGTATTACTCCATGGCCGACGCGGAGACCGCCATCTCCCATCTCCGCCCGCTGGATTACGGGCAGGAGGTCCAGGTTGCGGAGGGCGTCGTCGTCCGCTATATCGACGCAGGCCACCTGATGGGCTCGGCCAGCATCGAGGTCTGGCTCACCGAGGGGGAGACTGCAAAGAAGATCGTCTTCTCCGGCGATATCGGCAATCTGCACCAGCCGCTGATCAACGATCCGCAGTACATCCATGAAGCGGACTATGTCCTGACCGAGAGCACCTATGGCGACCGAAACCATGAAAAGGCGGATGTCAACAACATCCGCTATCTCGCCGACTGCATCCAGCGGGTGCTGGACCGCGGCGGCAATCTGGTGATCCCCTCCTTCGCCGTAGGCCGCACGCAGGAGATCCTCTATTTTATCCGCGAGATCAAGGTGAACGGCCTCGTTACCGGGCACGGCGACTTCCCGGTCTATGTGGATTCCCCGCTGGCCAACGAGGCCACGGGCATCTTCCTCCAGTGCGACCGGCATTATTTTGACGATACGACGGCGGCGATGCTGGACAAGGGCAT